>Ga0099822_1000316_pt1 | contig 41369 bp, 21 predicted proteins | sample CowpeawhiteBW_FD_76839 | JGI IMG/M metagenome (GOLD analysis project Ga0099822, IMG submission 76839) | Root nodule microbial communities of legume samples collected from California USA - Cow pea white BW | ecosystem: Host-associated > Plants > Roots > Nodule | place: USA: California | collected... | reverse complement strand
ATATATATATATATATATATATATATATATATATATATATATATATATATATATTCTTTAATTCTGTATTTCTTGAACTTTAATTTTTTATTTCTTGAACTCGTAAATCATAACTTATTTATTTCCTATAAAAATAGGTGCAAATAATTATTTTAGTCTAATAATAAGTTATGTATATTTAGGCCTACTTGGACTAAAAGGAAAAAAGTCAGTCAAGAGAAGACAAAGAATCACAAAAAGTATGAGACCACTAACGAAAGCCCAACAAAGGCCCATTCAATGTTCCACTAAGAAGAAGGCAACACCAGGTCAATGTGAGCCAAATATGGAAAGCATGAAGATGATATACTCTTAAGTAAATTTGATTATGAACAAAAAATTCAAATTGAATTCCATTAACTTCATTTAAAATGCACATCTAACTCATTTACAGCATCAGTAAAAATGAATTCCCTTTTGGATTAATAAGGAATTTGATGGATAATTTATCAAATTTCATTTGACTTCAAGAAACCATACAAATATGAATAAGGAATTCATCTTACAACTAAACTAAAAAAGAGAACTTAAGTATACCCTTCTCAAATTTGTATTATAACAGTAAAATGTCAAATTTTTAGGATTTTCAAAATTAATATTCAACCCAAATTTATAATGTGAATAAAAAATAAAATTGTAATTTGTCAATTTCATTTCGAAATAAAAACTGTTGTTTTTATTTATAATGTACAAAAATTATCTTAAACTTAATTAAAAGCATCAACTCAGATAGCGGTGGTAATGCAGGCTGGTCCGGCCTGGTCCGCACTTGGCTTGCAAAATGCTGGCCGGGTTGGTCCGTCTCTTATTTTCAACGCGAACTAAAAAGTTTGACCCGTCCTGCATAAGTGTGGGCCTGTGGTACAACCTGCCTATTTTTTTTAATTTATCATAAAGGTTTAAATGTTCAACAAATTGGGAAACTTTAATAAGTTTACAAAATTAAGCAAAAAATTTAGGGAGTTGGATGATAAATTGATAATTCAACATTTTCATCATATTCATATTCGTACTTTGACATACACGATGTATTCTTCAAATTTTAGTACATTGAAAAATACATAATACTTGTCTCTTCCAATCATACAAGAATTTAGAACGTTCATATAGAAGTCCAAAAGGAAAGTAACTAATATACACAAGTGCAAGTTTTTTTTTATTGTCCTGAATGTTTGCAAATAAGTTATAAAATTTTATTCATAAATTATGGCTTTCAAAAAATAAATTTGTGGGCCGCATAGGCCGATTCACGCGAGCTACGGGCTTCTACGAGTCGAACTTCTATAGGCCAGCGGACTCAATATCCTAGCTCGCCTCGCATTTTTTTGGCGGTCCTGTGGGTTGGCTCCGTGGGCCAAGTCTACATTGCCACCTTTAAACTCAAATACATTCATTCAAAAATTTAATTATGAATAAAAAAAAAATTCAAAGTGCATTCTATTAATTTCAATAGGATGCATGACCAACTCAATATTACAATATGATTAAAACTTAATCTAAAATATATTTTGTCCATTCCATTTGAGCGTGTGAAAGCATAAGAAGATGAATATACAATTAATCTTGAAAATAGATTAGGAAAAGTCAAATATACCATAAGAATTTACAATAAAAATTCTAACTACAATCCTTCAATTTTAATGAGGGTCCAATCTCAAATCAAATTACATTAAATAAAAATTAAAATTGCAACATGTGAATACCATACAAGGCTAGCAAACTATTGTTGTGTCCCATGATAAATGAAAAATTCATCTTGCTATTGAATTATAATGGACAACTCAAATGTATTAATCCAAAATTTACATCTCAAATGTATTGATCCGAAACTTACATGGTGAATAGAAAAATATTATTGCAATATACATTGTGAATACCAAATTCATATTGTTATACAAAACATTAGAAGATGAATATATAAATCATCTTGCTACTAAATTAAGAGGGACAACTCAAACATACCATCCAAAATTTGCACAATGAGTAAAAGGAATTTGTAAGTATTGAAATGGTTGAAATGCCAAAAAGAGGGAGGGAGTTGAATTGGCTAGTTAAAAAATATGTTGACTTTTAAAAGCCTAAAACAATTTTCAATTGAATCAAATCAACAACGAAGTTTGGATGCAAACACTCCTGGACTAGACACTTTCAATCAATCAAAGATAGAGATGGTCGATTGATTTCATTAACAGATACAATACTAATAGAATCAACAGATTAAATTACAAAAACAATCGATTGAAAAACTGGAAAAATTGCAGAAATGCAAATTTGTGATTTAAGCTAGGAACAACATGAAAGATTAAATAAGATTGATTCCTATGAGTTATACAAACATGAACAAAGCTTCAAATCATGCTAGAACACACAAGAATATAAGAAAGATGGTTCAATTCAAATTTCTTTAAACTTTAAAGTGCAATACAAAGTGAGAAGGGTTAGAGAGAAGAGCAATGCATAAGACTTTTATATTCATCACTCAAATCTGAGTTACATCCAGTTAGTCAAGGCAACTCGAGCCTGACTTTGCATTATTTCAAAAGATTTACAAAGTTTACAACATTACACTTTCAAAATATGCAAGAACACCACACAATGACTATTGAATCACACAAGAATCACACCAACACAGCAAGACACCTCTTGCAGACCTGGAAAACCACCAAACACAACCTAAAATCTTGAGAAAGACCGAACCTCAATGGTAGCACAACATTTATAATCAAACTGTTACAAAATTCAACAGGTTGATTTCACTTAATTTAATTGAAATCAGTCGATTTCAAATAAATCAACTGATTAAATATGTACCAGTTAAGACTACTACAACAAACATTTTAATCTTTTAAAAACCCATTCAATAGATTAAAAGACACCATTTAACCTGTTGAAAAACATTTCAACAGATTAAAAGACATAACTAAGCCATATACATCTAGTTAATGCTGAATGGTCTACAACATGAATACAATTCTTGAAGCTTGTTTTCTTCATCAATAATCCAGATAGAGAGCACGCACACAAGGCTTAATCAACACGTGAAACATCAAATCTCTACATCATCAATGTAAGCATGGTTCTAAAATGTTCCCAAGCAATGACTTCATTTACCTTTATCAAATCTTCAAGCACTAAATCATCCAGGTTATTTGTGCTAACTGAATTTTCAAAGCTATAAAAGTTGGTGACACAACTCAAGCCCTAAGACCTTGTGTTGATCCAATAAACCAAACTTTGGTGTGGTTGAAAATTGAAACAAAAAAATTGAGCATGAAGTTCAAAAGAATTGTGACAAAGGAAGCCAAGGTTACCAAGCTTGAAGATTCTAGGACAACGAGAAGAATGTGATAACAAGAAGACCACTAAAGCAAATAGGCTACAACAATAAGGATACTAAGGATACTACAACCTTAAAGAGGTTAGAATGACAACAAGGTCATGACAACCAAAATGATGTTAAGGCCAAGAGTGATTGCAATTATGGTGAGAGAATGAAGATAAAGATTAGGTTAAAATTTTTCTCCACCTACACTTGCCTTACTAAAGTAATAGACTCAAGGAGTGAAACCTAAAGAACTACACCAATGAAATAGAAAAAAAAATTAGAAGCTAATGCAGATGTATAATACCTATTCCCACGTTTTATTTTCCCATAAGGATTTCATCTTCTCATCCATTGCAACTTTCCATTTTGGATCAGTTAAGGCTTCCTGTACACTGTTAGGGATAACCACAATAGATAATTGTTTTAAAAATGATTGATTTGATTCTGACAAATGATGGGTCGGCACATACTTACTTATGGGATATTTAGCTTTATTAGATAAAATAGCTTCATATGTGGGTTTAGGATTACCTCTAGTGTGACATTGTGGCAATCGTTTTCTATTTGGTTCAACATCTAGAGTAGGATCATTTTCAGTAGACGATTGGTTTTGTATATCAGTAAGGGAATCAGATTCAGATACCTCAAATAGGGGTGAAATTGGATTCACAACTTTTGTGTTTGTCACTTCTTCATTTTCCTTATGTTCATTGACACTCTGATCCAAGCTTATACCACTTGTATCCAAGTTTTTGGCTTCTTGGATACCAATTATAGAGTAATCTTTCACATAATTATCATATTCATAATCTAGAGTATGAATTTCTTGATGACATTCCCCTAGAAATTCAGCCTTAGAGGAAAAATACATCATATCTTCTTGAAAAACCATATCCAGAGTTATGATCATTTTCTTACTTGGGGGATGATAACATTGGTAACCTTTTTTATGCACGACATAGCCAAGAAATACACACCGCGACGCTCTAGGGGCCAGCTTGTTACGTTCATTTGCATGAACGTGTACAAATGTTACACAACAAAAAACGCGAGGAGGTAAATTTGGAACAACAAGAGCATCTATTGCTTCAATAAGAGTCTGTAATGGTGTTTGAAAGTTATTTGAGTTAGAAGGAACCCAGTTGGTTAAATATGCAACCGAGGTAAGTGCTTCTCCCTAGTATGATCAAGGCATATTAGCTTGTATTGATGAAGATCGAACAACCTCTAATAAGTGACGATTTTTTTGCTTTGTAACCCTATTTTGTTGAGGTGTATTGGGACAAGAAGTTTGATGAATGATTCCATGCGTTTCAAGATATTGACGAAAATCAATACTTTGATATTCTCCACCATTGTCACTATGAAGAACCTGAATTTGTGCATTATATTGAGTTTGAATCATGTTATGAAACTTTTCAAATAATAATTTTACTTCACTCTTGGATTTCATCAAGCATACCCATGCCATTCTAGTGCAATCATCTATGAAAGTAACAAACCATCGTGATCGACCCAAAGTTAGAACTTTGGATGGACCCCAAACATCTGAGTGTATGAGCATAAACAAGATTTTACTTTTATTCAATGTCAATGGAAATGAAACACTGTGACTTTTTGCTAGTTCACAAACATGACAACGGAAGCTAGAAATATCACATTGTGTAAACAAACTAGGAATTAATTTCTTCAAATACCCAAAAGAAGCATGTCCCAAGCATTTATGCCATAACCAAATTTCAAATTTCTTCTTCTCCTCAAAACAATTCACTGTCAAAGCTTGTTGTATCTTGTTGATGCTTTTCTTCTCTAAGTCCAGGTAGTACAAATTCCCTTGCTTAATACCATAACTAATCGTCCGTCTGGTTTGAATGTTCTTAAACACACAAAATTTAGGCAAAAAAAATTACAACACAAGATAAAGTTGTAGTTAGTTTGGAAACATATAACAAGTTATAATTTAAATTTGGAACTACTAAAATAGAGTCTAAATTCAAAGAATCATTGAGGGTTAAGGATCCCTCACCAATAACTGGAGTTGTGTTACCATTGGCAGTGCAAACAAATTTTTGTGAAGACGGTTTAAGGGAAGAGACTTGTCTAGAATCAAATGTCATATGGTTGGTTGCACCAAAATTAATTATCCATGCATTATTCAAACTATGTTAAAAAATATTTAAAGCTTTACCAGTAATATTTGTAGTTGTTACCAATAGTTGAATCTTCAGAGTTTGATTCAATAGTAGTTGTAGTTGGGATTTTGTTGGACTTCTTCTTTCTTGAATCACAATTATGATCCCACCATTTAAGATACCCCACAATCTCAAAACAACGATCTTTTGTATGACCATTTTGGTTGCAATAGGTGCATTTATAAGTAGATTTATCACCCGTAGTGGTCTTAGCATCTTTATTTCGATGTTGCCAATTTTGAGTTGATTGGTTATGGGCTACCATTGCTGAATTGTCAATATTTTCAGGTTCCCTCTTTAAAGTTGCATGACGCAATGCCTCACGTTATACTAAAGCATAACATTCTTCTACATCAGGAACAATTTCTTTATGTAGAATTTCTCCACAAATTTGTTCAAAAGTGCCATCTAATCTAACAAGAAATATGTGTACTTGCAGGCGTTGAACAAAATATTGATATGCTTTTACATCATCTGGATCCTTCATGGCCACCTTGTCATGATGGTCTAATTCACAAAAAATCTCAATCGATTCACCATAATATTTTGATAGAGACTTACCACTTTGTATAGCAGAGAAAGCCTTTTGATTTAAGAAGAAAACTTGCAACTCATCACTTCTATCATAGAAGGCTTTCGATAAAGCACTCCATATTTCGTGAGTAGTGAGTAAGCGTATGTAACACTTCATTATTTCTGGGCTCATGGACATTAACAGCCAACATTTTACTTTTTAATTTTCAACATACCATTTGTCTTATCCTTCATCTGTTTTTGCAGGGGGCTTTATATGGCAGCTAAGATACGAGGTTTTTTCCCGCTCCGCAATATGCATCTCTATTAGTTGTGATCAAACATCATAGTTTGACTTTGTGAGTGTGATTCCAATATTAAAAATTCCCTCTGGTTGAACCACAATTGGGGTTGATTTTCAAGACATATTTTAAGAAGAAAAAAATAGGGGTTTTGAGTTCAGATCTTCTTTCAAAGTGAGACTCTTGATACCATATTACAAAACAGTAACAAAGGCATACTTGTAGGGTTTGAAATTCTCTTTATTTTTTTGATATCTCAAAACAACAAATGTACAATCAATATATAAGGATTTTCAATCCTAGACTTACATTCTCCTATTAATCTAGTGAGCTGTCTATGACTAATTTATAGGAAACATATTATTGACAAATCCTAAAAATAGAAGGGATTTATATGATTGACAATCACTCAATAATAATTTAACAGACCAACGATGTTTAAGGATTAACCTTATATGTGGTCGAGTATAACTCTTGATCTACTGTTCTGCAGAGCATGAGATGTCAGCATAAGTGAACAACTTATCGGGATTCAATATTGATGCAATTATCCAGATAATTGAGTCACAGTTTCAGTCTTTATATGAAATTGAATGATGAATTTTGTATGATTAATGTAAATTTTAATTATAATTGGTTCAATCATTCCATTAGCTTACCTTTTTATTTGTGTTTTGTTTTCTGGTATCTATGTTCTTTTGCAATGATCACTTTATTGGTGTAAGCGGTGTTTGTGTGCTTTGATATCTATAAATCATGGAATATTTTGTTTAATGAGTTAGACTATTAAATGGTGTGTAACAATATAATTTTATACAATATTATATATTACTTTGTTTATATTTTTATTGTTTAAATAATACAAATTTATAATTTTATACAATTTTATAGTATATATACAATTATAATTTTTTGCCTGTTTATTAAATAATATATTTTAAATGATTTTATAAAATAACTATTTACAATCTTATATAATATTTCATAATTTAAAATTTTATTTTCTATGGTTTATAGTTCAATAAAATTTTTTATTTTTTTAAATTATATAAATAAAAATAGTATATTTTAAATAATTTTATAGTTTCAATTAAAGAAATTTATAATTTTATACAATTTAATTAAATAAATCATGTAAAATTTATTTTATATTATATAAAATTAATAAAATTTTAAATTATGTAATTACGTTGTATTTAAATAATTTAAGTAGAAATATAAATGGTTGTATCATTGAATATAATAATTCTGAATTTTTTTAGAAACATTTTGTGCAAACCTTTTTCATTACTCTAACACCTTTCATATATATATATATATATATATATATATATATATATATATATATATAAATTATGGATTAATGAATTGATTTTATAAGTTTTTAATAATTTATTAAATAGTATATTTTAAATAATTTTATTGTTTAAATTACATAAATTAATCGGTTTTATTGTTTCACTTATATAAATTATTTAGAAATAGTATATTTTAAATAATTTTACTGGTTAAACTAGAAAATAATTTTTGTTAAGTAGTTTTATCATTTGAATTATGGAAATTTAAAAATGTTATATATAAAAAGTAAATAAGAAATTAACAAGGTCTCTATATAAATATTATTGTTCTTTTTATTATTTTCTTTTTTCAACTTTTATAACATGAAGTGCATACTTTTTATTGACCATCTGAAAATACCTCCAATTCCATTATATAAGTGTATTTCAACAATTATTTTATATATTTTTACCTTCTGATAAAAAACAAAACATACAACATTCTCTTTTGAAAACAATTATTCTCTTATTACTTTCACCATCTATAAAATAGTAATATATAGTCTTAGAACTTTAGAGTTTTATTAAATTTTGAACAATATACAAGATATGTTTTAAAATTTTAAATCCATTCCTATTATTATTAACTTGATTTTGTTGATTTCATTTTCGACCCTAATTTTTAAATTTTAATTTAAAATTGATTTTGAGAAAAATAAATACCCTTGGTCTATAAAAACTGCATTCTATTAATTTCATTAGGATGCACAATCAACTCATTGTTACAATATGATTAAAACTTAATATAAAATATATTTTGTCCATCTCATTTGAACTCATAAAAGCATAAGAAGATAAGAAGATGAATATATAATTAATCTTGAAAATAGATTAGGAAAAGTCTAATATACAATAAGAATTTACAATAAAAATTTTAACTACAATTCTTCAAATTCAATATGGGTCTATGCTCAACTCAAATTACATTAAGTAAAAATAAAATTGCAATATATGAATACCATACAAGACTAAAATAACTATTGTTGTGTCCCATGATAAATGAAAAAATCATTTTGCAATTGAATTATAATGGACAACTTAAATGTATCAATCCAAAATTTACATTCTCAAATATATTAATATGAAATTTACACATTGTGAATATAAAAATCTTATTGTAATATACATTTTGAATAATTCATATGGTTATACAAAATATTAGAAAATGAATATATAAATCATCTTGATACTAAATTAAGAAGGACAATTCAAACATACCATCCAAAATTTGCACAATTAGTAAAAGGAATTTTTAAGGCTATAAAAGTTGGTGACCCAACTCTAGCCCTACGACCTTGTGTTGATCCAACAAACCAAAACTTTGGTGTGGTTGAAAATTGAAAAAAAAAATGAGCATGAAGTTCAAAAGAATTGTAACAAAGGAAACCAGAACTACCATGCTTGAAGATTCTTTAACAACTAGAAGAATACGATAACAAGAAGACCACCAAAGTAAATAGGCTACAACAATAAAGATACTACAACATTAAGGAGGTCAGAATAACAACAAGGTCATAACAACCAAAATGATGTTAAGAGCCAAGAGTGATTACAATTATTGTGAGAGAATGAAAATAAAGATTAGGTTAAAAATTTTCTCCACCTACACTTGCCTTACTAAAGTAATAAACTCAAGGAATGAAACCTAAATAACTACACCAATGAAATAGAAAAAAAAAATTAAAAGCTAGTGCAAATGTATAATACCTTAAATAGTTTTGTGAGAATCCTATCCATCAAATGATCCTTTGTACATATTTTATAGTCATCCACTCAGCAAAGAAAATCATCATCATAAAATTAATGGTGATTCAAGATTCAAGAAAGACTACAATGGTAAAGAGATCAATGCATACGAGTTCACTTTCAAAAAAATAAATAATTTATCGACCATCTGAAAATATCTTCAATCCTAGTATGTAATTATATTTAAACAATTATTTTATATATTTTTATAAAACCTTCTTTTGACAAAAAAAAATAATAATATATAACATTCTCTTTGATTTTTTTAATAAGAAATTATTCTCTTATTACTTTCACCATCTATAGAAATAGTAATAGTCTTAGGACTTTAGAGTTCTATTAAATTTGGAACAATATATACAAGATAGGTTTTATAATTTTAAATCCCTTTCTATTATTATTAATTTTATTTTTGTTGATTTTATTTTCAACCTTAATTTTTAAATTTTAATTTAAAATTAACCTTGAGGAAAACAAAAAGCCTTGGTCTAAAATTAGTAGTATTATTATTATTATGAATTATTTTTACTATATTAACTATATGGGATTTTAAATTAAAGTTAATTTTTATTTTTGTATTGATTTATTTTTCAATACATGCCACAATATGAACATATGTTATTTAATTATTACTTACTTAGGTTGTACTTAATAAATCATATCTCAATATCTTCAAAAGTTCAAAAAATTAGTTATTAGTATAATTTTAAAAGTGTTTTTAAATTTTGCCCAATACTAAAAGAAAAGCATAATGGTTGTAGACTTCAAAAGAAATTCTAAATCATCGAAGAAAAGTAACTTACTTTCCAGAACACTCAAATCAAAGCAAGAATCTAGAAGACGCATGTCATGTTGACACTATGTTAACATCATTTCTACGAAGGACTATGATCTTTTGATAAACGTTTTTTTGAAAAAGTTTAACAAAGTTTGTTTTTTAACACACACTAAACATTTTTCTTTTCTTTCTAAGTCATATCAAATCTTTATTTCATCCATTAAAGTATTACCATGTGTACTTTTGACAAAAGTTTGTTAATAAAACTTTGTCAAAACATAATTTCCCTTATGTTAAATACCAACATTATGAACTAAATTTTGATGTCTTTCTCCTGTTAAAGATTTTCTCCTCGTGCTTCTCACTATTTTAAAATTTGATTTACAGATCATAATTGATGTAGGTATTAAACTCCTGTGTGTTACTACATTTTGTTTAAATTACCTTCAAAATACAAAATGAACAAATAAACATAGGAAAATGTTATTTAGATATGAAAACCATCTAATACTGGGAATCACTTTTAGAACATTAATAATAAAATAATTAGGAGTCCATGGGAAAGAGTTTGAGAAGTTCTATTGAATAGTCTTTTTATACATAAAATAAAAGTACATCGAAAGAATGTTACCAACCGTTCCCATGTTTCATAATTCAAATTTGACTATTACTCTTTTGACGAGTGTACCATGATAAAATATCGAAATCATTACTTTAACGGAAAGGTCTTCAAAGTGGACCACCAAATTACCTTGTGTTTATGTTGTCATATTCTTTTTATTTTATTTTTTGTTGGGATGTGCTCAACAATAATTAAGTAGATTAGATCAATAAGATTACACAGACAATAAAGCATTAATAATGAATAAGATTAATAATAAGATTGTTGAGTACATACAATTCTAGTGTGTCCAAAAGAGAAAAAAAAAAGTAATTCCTATTATTTTAGTTATTGAATAAACTAATTATCACTTAAGATATCCATTACAAAAATTGTATAATACTCCTATAACTTTTTAATCTAAAACAGAAGTGTTAATTATTTGCTAATTTATTCAATTAACATTTCTTATTTAGAAGATTTAAGAAATATATAAACAATACGACAATACTTGTAAAATTCAGCCAGAACCTGCTGTGCCCACACGTGATATTCGTTCCCCCGAATATTCCACCCAGTGCTCAGACTACAACGATGTTCATTCGCCGCATTTCTGTGCATCAAGCATCTTTTTACCGAGTATTTAAATAGCCACATAAAATTATCCAATGTTCTTCTTATATCATAAAAAAAATTCTTTTAAGTCAAAGATATTACTTCTGTTTTATAAATCAAGTGTTGCTATTAGATTATTTTCATAAATTGAAAAATATAGATAGGAGAGTACACCAACTTTTTTTTTGGAGTTTTATATTTTGCATGTCAACTTATGACAACATTTTAAAGATATTAGTAGTCCATTATTTTCTTTTCAAGTATTAGATTTTTGCCAAATCTTATTTATTTATCATTCTCAAAATTTATAATGACCTATTACTTTCTTATTCATTGTTTTCTTACGCTACCTTTAATTAATTTATAATATATATATATATATATATATATATATAAACATTTTAATATAAAAGGATAAGAATAATATAAAAAAAAAAAGCACTGCATACCTCAATTGAAGAGCAACATTAACAAAAAATAATTAACATCATCTTAAAAAATTAAACTCAAACTATATAGAGTGATGGTACTAAAATCGATAAACTCAATTTTCTAATTTAAATTTTAAACTGCAATCTTGCAAAATAGAATCCTTCCCTAATAGCAGAAACAAAACTATGACTACTTTATTAATAATCATCACTTAATAAACATTTCTACTTGGATCATCTTGTCCGAACAAAACGACACCTTCAGCTTCAAAATCGGTGTCGTCAAACCCCACCGACCTGCAACTAGTGCTATTCACAGCCATCTGAACCGGGTCTGCAGTTCGGCGACACGGACCGAACCACTTGTTCTGCATGTACCGGTTCTTCCTCCATGGGGGAACCGGAAGGCCCTTGCTCCTGAAACACCACATTAAAGCCTCGCACAGCTTCGAAACGGTGCGTTTCAGCTCCTCCTCACATCCAACAAAGATGCATGGAACAGCAGCAAGCACATCCGAGAACCGTCGTGTCGGCCGTACAATTTTAAACTGTGCATGGAAGTCAAGGTCCACAAAGTATCGCCATTTGGCAGCATCAGAATGGACCACGTCGATGAACTCATGGCTCCCGCCCAAGGCGTCTGGTGTGGTCTCACACACTGCCGCATTGTGTCGCCTGTCCCGGAGAAACGCCACCACCTTCTGACGGAACAGCGCAGCTTCTCGCTCCCTCAGAAACCCAAACTTCTCTGCAGCTTCAGAAACATGTGCGCTAAGTAAGTTCCGGTAAGTGTCCGCATTGTAAAGTGAGATGGCGAGGCCGGATGAGTCAGTCACAGAATCGGCCAAGTCTTTGACTGAGTCAACTCGGTCACTGTCGGATTCATCAAATGCTGAGTCCTCGCTGCTGCTGTTAGTGTCTTCTTCTTCAAAGAAACCATGGACGAGATTAGACAGGGAGAGGGAGTCGCTGTCATCGGAATATTGGGTGCTGGAGTTAAAATTCCACTGATCGGCGCTGACAAGTCGGGCTCGAGCCTGGTCGTCGAAGGGGTAAGTGACTCGCTTCTTTCTTGGGAAAGTGGGCATTTGGTGAGTTTGAGAGAAAAAGAGAGAATTTTTTGAAGTGGGTATTGGGGTGAGTGGTGAGAGAATGGTGATGGTTTTGAACAGAGGGGAAAAGAGAGATGCAATAATGGAAAATACAGAATTTTGTGGAGAATATTCGAGGGAACTAGTATTCGCTTTCGGAGGCGATTTTTAATTGAAAATTAATTTATAATATGCTTCATCGGCATATATCTGTTTAAGAATGAAGTACAATTGGTAACTAAGCAGTACACAGTTCAGGGAAAAAAGAAAAAGAAATTTTACATTTTTTTTATTTTATCTTTTATTAATAAAATAGTATAAATAAGTGTAACTGATATTAATAAATGTGTAACTTGTATTAATAAACCACTAAACCAGTGCTCTTTGGAAAAGATAAACATACCGAACTATATAAATATATTTGGTGAAGTTACTTTTGTAATATTTCTCGAAACCAGCCCAAATATTAATATTGTGATAAATTCTGTATCATTCAAAGACACAAATGCTCCCTAACTTAATTTTAAATGACAAATAAATAAATAAATAAATTGACAAAAACTATACACACTATTAAATATATAGGTGTCGCTAAGAAACTAAAGACGATAAAAAGGCTTATTAAGGAAAACAAATCTTCACGTTTTTCTTTTGGAGGTTATAATAAAAAGGAAGTGGGTTATGAATTAAGGAACTGAAGAAAATTTTTTCATTACTGCATTGTTTTGATAACCAAAATTAAATTATGATGTGTTTATACCGGTAGGACAAGCTAAACATAAGAGAGACAGTGATGAGTGGTTATTGGAAGGTATTTCTTGAGAATTTTGGTTTGATGCTGTTTAAAGTATTTATAAGTGAACTAAATTAACTCAATACGGATTCTCTTATGAATCGATTAGAAAATTAATATGTTTTTTAATTTGAATTATATGTTTTTTAATTTGAATTAGAGTGTATGTATATTTATGATTCTATTATCAACATGAATTTGATAAATAATTCACTTATATCATGGATTAATTTTATAAGTATTTTTAAATTATTGAATTCTCTTTTAATATGCATTTCATTCAAGAACTCGTGCATTTTTTTCCAACCGTCATATTTTTTGTATTTTTTTATTTAGAGATGTAATGGTGAATAAAGATAAAATAAAAATAAAAATGGAAAAGAAGATATAAAGAAGAGAACGAAAATGAAGGTTTGCAAGAATGTAAATTGTAGTAAAGTAAGTTATAAAGGATAAAGCAAGAACTGGTAAATGAAATCTATGAAAGCAGTAATCCAATTATTACATTCATCATTGGATTTGCCATTTTTGTGTTCGTGGCGTTCTCAGAGTGTTTTGAATTGTAACCATAATTTACCACCCTTATTTTACATTTGAATTACCTATTTATATTTTTCCCTTTTTCAAAGAATTAAACTAAAACTAAAATAAAAATTACATTAGGGAAATAACAATCCTTAAATTGTCTATGTTAGGCCAAGTGTGCCCATTCCTCCTACATTCTGCAACAATTATTATGAATAACCTTTCTCTCGATCTAACTTTATTTATTGTTTCGATCACACTTTTCTTTATCTCCACAACATTTTCTTTCGATTCCCCTTCGTAATCTTTAGTGCCTTAATACATTCTTCTTTTCCTTCATTATCTCACTCTCTTTAATCTCCTTGAGTTGATCCCTTTTTCTATCACTCTAATTCAATTCATTTCTTGATGCCCTTAACAGTTGCCCCCAAAGAGAATGTTACTTCATGACTTGTCATGGATAAGTATTCTATTGATGTTCAACTGAAGTCTTAAATCCCGTGACACATTTTGAAACACAACTCCCTCTCCATTCAGCTTGGACGTTCTGGATAACACCCACTTGAGTGTTTTTACATTTTTTGGAACAACTCACTCTCCCTCTATCTTTTTTTCACGTTTTCTCTACATTTGGATAACAACCCAACTTAGGGTTTTTCATCTCTCTGCAAATTCATGTTTATGGTTCAGTTGTTCACGTTTCTAGTTCATTTGCCCTCTTCTTTATGATGCATTTTCATTTTCTGTTGTATTGTAAGAACTATCTCATGACTAACTAAACCTTTGTGTTGATTTCTTGATGACAATGTAATGAAACCTTTAGATTCTTGTTCAGTGATTTATGTTTTGTGTTTTTGTTTTCTCTTCATCACTTTCAATTTGTGCTTAATGGAATGGACAAGAAATTGATGTATGCTTAATCTTAGTTTGGTGTTTAGCACCATGGCATCACCATTAAATGAAACTATTAAGAAAGAAGAAGGGTTTCAATGGGGAAAAGAACAACACGAGGCTTTTGATATTATCAAATACAAGCTTACACATGCATCTATCTTAACTTTACCAAATTTTGAAAAGTCTTTTGATATAGAGTGTGGTGCTTCTAATGTTGGCATAAGAGGTGTTCTCTTACAAGAAGGACATCCTATAGCGTATTTTCATGAAAAAGTTGAAGGGGTAGCATGAAACTATTCCTTTTGTGATAAAAAAAACTATATGCCCTAGTGAGAGCCTTGCATACTTGACAACATTATTTGCTTCCTAAAGAATTTGTAATTCATAGTGGTCATGAATCCTTTAAATACATTAAGAGCCAAGGCAAGCTCGATAAGAGACATGCTAAATGGGTAGAATTTATTGAACAATTTCTTTATGTTATTAAACATAAATAAGGCAAGGCAAACATTGTAGTTGATGCATTACCTAGGAGACATATATTATTATCTATGGTTGAAACTAAAATGTTTGGATTTTAAATGTTTAAGGAATTGTATGCTAATGACCATGATTTTGGAAAAAATCATAAAGATTATGCAAAAGGATTTTTTAAATATTTTTACAGCCATGTTGACTTTCTTTTTTAAGGGAACTAAATTGTATGTGCCTAAAAGTTCAATGAGGAAATTATTTGCAAAAGAAGCTCGTAATGGGGGACTAATGGAATATTTTGGGATTCAAAAGACATTAGATATATTGCATGATCATTTCTTTTGACCTCACATGAAACATGATGTGCATTCCTTTTGTGATAGATGGCTTACTTGTTAGCATGCTAAATCTAAATCTATGCACCATGGAATATTTATGCCATTACCTATTCCTAACTCTCCTTGGACTGACATTTCTATGCATTTTGTTTTAGGTCTTCCAAGGTCCAAAGGAGGAAAAGATTTTGTTTTTGTTGTGGTTGACAAGTTCTCAAAGATTGCCCACTTCATTCCTTGCCACAAGAGTGATTATGCTAACCATGTGACCAACTTATTTTTCAAGGAAATGGTGAGACTACATGAAATTCCAAGGAGCATTGTATCGGACAAAGATGTTATGTGTGTTAGTCATTTTCGAAAAGTGTTGTGGGATAAGTTAGGTACAAAACTTCTCTTTTCTACAACTTGTCATCCTCAAACAAATGGACAAATCGAAGTGGTAATAGAACTCTATTTCAACTTCTTAGATGCGTTGTAAATAAGAATTTGAGAAGTTAGGAGGATTCGATACCTCATCTTGAGTTTGCTTATAATATATTAGTTCATTGTACTACTTAGATGTCTCCTTTTGAGGTAGTCTATGACTTTAATCTTTTAACTCCTTTAGATTTGTTGCCTTTACCTAATATTGATTCTATGGCTAACAAAGATGGTCTTGACAAAACTACTTTTGTCAGGAACTTGCATAAGGAAGTAAAGAACCAAATAGAAAAGAAGATGGAGAAGTTGGCTTCTAAGGCTAACAAAGGGAGGAAAAAAGATCAAGTTTGAACCCGCAGATTGGGTGAGGGTTCACTTTAGGAAGAAAAACTTTCCTTCCAAGAGGAAATTTAAACCCTTACCTAGAGGAGATGGTCCATTTCAAGTTCTTAAGAAAATTAATTATAATGCCTACATTTCAAGTTCCAATAGTATCAATATTAATGACTTATCTCCATTTGATGTAGGGACGAATTTGAGGACAAATTCACTTCAAGAAGGAGGGTATGATAGAGGACTATCCCTTATCTCTATTTGATCTTCAATATTTGACTCTTATAAAAATATAACATAATGCTATTAAAATTGTATTATGATATGCAAAAATATTGAGAAGAATTTGAGAATAAATGAAATAACAAATTAATAAAAGACTTTAAAATAATTATAGTAAAACAGGCTAATTCCACTACTTTCAAAATATATTCATCATCGGTTATCTAAAGATTGTTGCTAAATTAATTATTATTGTAAATTTACAAATCAATCTATAAAGTCTCAATTCATCTATTGGTGTTCTCACTTTTAACCAAAGTACAATCTAAATTAAAAGTAAGAACTTTTAGATTATCCATAGTAAATTCAACCAAAGTACAATCTCAATTAATTTTACTATGCCTAATCATGCTTATTCCTTTGTTTCCTCACCAAATAAAGCTTAATTAATCAAAGTTTCTTGACTAATTTTAGTTATAGTAATTACCTTTAACAAAAGTAAAATCTCAATTATTGGTAAAAACTCATTCAATCACATGAAAATTTCTAAATAAAATCAAAGTAAAGTCTAAATTAAATTTAAAACCCTGTAACTCATATGATTATCATGCATATAGATTTAAACACTTCGCTAATTACGTAGTATGTAAAATCATTACTTTTTATTTGATTAAGAAACAAATGACATAGATAAATTAAAACCTCAACAATAATAGTTGTAATCGAAATCGCAACGGGACGACGAAAAAAAAGAAGTTTAAAAAGAGATTTGGAGTTGTCACCATAGTTATTTCTGGAAAACTATGGAAAACCATAAAGATAAAGTAAGTTTGCGAAAACCAAATTTTCGGATCTCGGAGTCAATTATGTGTAGGGAAGGTGTTAGCGTCCTATAGCGCCCGCACAAGGACGATACCTTTAATTAAACATGCAAGTTGATGTGGTTTTCAAAAATGTTAATTTTCTCCAAAAATAATAAGACAAATAATACTAAAAAGAAACAAAAATATTTTTTGGTTTTTTAGGTTCGACAAGGATTGACCTACGTATTCTCATTTAAAATGAGAAATCAGGGATACATAGTTCTTTCAAAGAAGACAAATTGTTTGAAATTGTTTAGATTTTTAGATTTTTAAAATTTTATATTTTTTTTGTATTTTGGAATTACTTGAAAATATGTGTCACACGACGCGAGTGGCCAGACAGACACTAAAAGAGAATGTTTTTTTTTTCCTTTTTTAGATTTTTCTATTTATTTGTAGTTTTTTATAATTTTCAAATAATTTTAGGTTTTTTAGAAAATATTAAAAAGGTGAAAGAGAAGGATAAAATTGGAAAACATAAATATGAGTGCAAGAGTGATGAGTAAGGTGCATGAAGTAAATGAGGTAAAACAAAAATTGGTTGTGCAATCAATAAAAATGGTGGTGTAGTGGGCAAATATTGTAAGGTGTGTGTGGTAAATGTGAAGGTGCAACAGGTAAACGCAAAAACAAGCCCAAGAACAAAAATAAAGACATAGGGGGTACGTGGTTAACAATCATGAGGGTGTATGAAGTAAATGATTGTCTAACCCAAAAATAAGACGTGTAGTGTATGTATCAACTTGAGAGGTGCGACAAACAATTAACATAATCCACATATGGGGTGTAGAAAAAAAAGGGGTGCACGAATGGGAGGTGGGCTGAGACTTGATTAGCCCAATGTGAGATGTGGTATGTGGAAACAAAATGAATCTAAACTTTAACTACTAAACTAGCTCTCTCTCTCACACCAAGGACCCTCTTACTCGTTTCCTCACCAATGGCAGCCATTTCTTCTTTGTCTCAAGCCATCAAGTAAAATAAAACACAATTTATAATACAATAACAACTTCAAATCTATGACCCTTATTAGAATCCTAACTCCTCAACCCCATTTTAATACCCTCTTCTAGCCGCATCTTGATTCTACACCCTTTGATGATTACATTGATCGATCTTTGCTGCCACGAGTGTCTACTCACCCCTCCGACTACATGCCACAACCTAATAGTCCACACGCGGGAATAAATTTGTCACAGCCACAATCCACAACACCAAGTGGAGTTCCCCAATACGAACCACGATCCGTATTTTTCCCAAGACTACCAAACTTGTCGGATAACACCAAGGAGGACAATCTTCCGGAACCCATCCGTACGAGTCATGATCTTGCACACTCCACTAGACTTCCAAAACCACCATGCTACAACCTCGAGTGGCCACATGTTACCCCAATACAAGTTGCCCCTTGTAACTGGGCCACCAGCAAAGCATCGCATCAAGACCTCCATCCAAAGCTATGTAGAACCCTCTACGCAATCCATATTTGCACTTAGAACCGCCTAGCGCCTGTACTATGTCACTAGGTGAATTCGAGCTCCAAACTGGTTGGTGGGCATCCCTTGCCTCTAGGCGCTAAGTGTCTTCTAGTGCTCCTATCAGTCCAATTCTGCTTGGCGGAACCATCCTTCCGCCAGGCGCCATGCGAGTCTAGTGGCCTCTGCCACTATTTTGGGTCCTTACTACTTAATGACTTGTCATGCATCGCCAAACGCCATACCAGTAGAACAATGCTACTAGTTTTTGGCACTTTGGAACAAGTTCTAATGAACCTCAAATACAAGACACATTTTTCCTATTATCAATCAACTTAACCAGTCATAATCATATGGTTGAATCACAATTAACACATCAATTTACCAACATTTCACAAATTAGAATCATGCTTTTCCTCAATTAGTTATGAATTCACCCTAAACTTATTCTTCTACCAAATGTAGCATACTTCACTTATTTTCAACCAACATTACAATTTACATTTCATGACAGTAACCAGCAGGCCATGAACCACATCACAATTAAGGCAAAACGTAGATTTTACATGCATATAATCCCATTCATCACATAATCATACATAATTTAATTTTATATCACATGTGCACGATTCTTTCTTTACCTTCTGCCCATTTAATACATATTATGCATAAAAATTACCCAATAAACCTACAAGAACGTGAATCACAGAACAAAAAGCATATATACTATTGTCCTTATGTGTCGTCTGACGGTTATTCATGCGCTGCCAAGCGGTGCATACAATTCTGGGTTTTGCCTAGATTTTACTGCACCTGTATGAACTTTAAAACCCCAAATCAATAATTCCAGCATGCATTTTGACATAATGTTTGACATAATGTTAAGGTTCCACATTGCATAGGGTTCATGCTTATTCAATGTAGAATTATTTCCATGAAACATGTAAGATCCGCAGATTTTAATTAATTAAATAAATAATTAATTAATAAATGCGGGTAGGTAGTGCATTTATGAGAGGTTGGGTTCGAGAGTACTTTAATTGTGTGAGAGGACTTGGGTTCGAGTCCTAAGTATGCCAATTGTGTGTTATTTTAGTGATTATTGTTTTAATAATATGTTGGGCCACATTTTTGTATGAGATAATGCTTGAATTGTATGTGTTAGCAAGAAACATAAGTTGGCCTGGTGATTTTGCTTTGATTTGGCATTGGGAAGGTCATGTGTTCGAACCTTGGTAAGTCAAAATTTAACTCTTTTTGTTAAAAGATTAGTTGTGGGGCAGCTAAAGGGCTGAGAAATAATCAAGTAATGGCCCTTGAATAGCAATAAAATCCAAAGTTTAATCACATTCTCGTTTTTTTTTCATTAACCAAGTATTAAGACCTATAAAAGGCAACTTTTGAGAAGAGAATAGGGTTTGCAAGACTGTTTTTCTGAGAGCTTTAGAGGGAAGGCGAAATTTGAGAGTGAAAAGAGAATTGGGAGTGAAGTAGAGAGGAGAAACGAAAGTGGTGATAAGGTCAGTCCTTGGAGATCAAAGGAACCTTTCAATTTCAAGTTTTAAACCGAGAAATTTCAGGTTAGGGGAGCTGAACCCAAATTTTCGTCTAACTATTGTATGCTTGTGATTCTGATATATTTTGTACCATGAATTCGTGCTATAGGGGGTGAGACTTGGGGTTTATGAGTTTGGTACTGTTTTATTGAGCCAGGCTCGCCTACGCGAGAGTGGCAAAGATGAAATCCTTGTGTTGCGCGATCATCTCGTGCAGGCGAGGGAGTCTGGTCCTGAGCGACATGTCATCTCGCTTAGGCGAGTGTGCCTCGCTCAGGTGAGGATACGAGCATGTTGAAGGGTGCTATTAGGGACATCTCACTTAGGCGAGAGTCTCTCGCCTAGGCGAGATTTCAAGGGTGGTTTGTGCTGTTTGGTTGAACACGTCGCTTGGACGAGATGATTTATGAATCTGGGCGAGCAAGGGTCTCACCCAAGCGAGGATGAGCTCGCTTAAGCGAGAGTACGTGTACTGCAGAGCTTCTAGAGGCTCGCCCAAGCTAGTGGATCTAGCTTAAGCGAGATAGGCTGGACTGGCGGAACAAAGGCTTTTGGCCTAAGTGAGCAGGGGGTTATTGAACGTTCAAGATTTGAGTAATTATTGTATTGATAGAAGGGGATGGAAATTGTAAGGCGTGGTTTATAAGGCTTCTAAGGTAATCCTAATGGTGAGTTTGCTGGTGTTCCATGGGTTGTGGCCCGGAACGTATCCTTGGGTTGTAGCCCATGATAGGGGTTAAGCACGTGGCATTCTATGGGTGGTGGCCCGAAATGACCTTCATTGAATTGTGGCTCGAGATAGCGGATAAACACGAGGAACCCTGAGTTGTGGCTCGGGTTGGCGAGTGTGCCGGTGTGAGTGTGCTGGTTGTGGCCAATACGGATGGGTCCAAATGGATTGCCATCCTTAGTGAGTCACTGACGAGTTTGGTAGTCCTGGGACGTTACGGACTCTGTTCGTATTTGGGAACTCCACCTGGCGTTACGGTGTGTGATCCGTAGCATGGTTTCTGCACGTTCTTTATCGGTTGTGGCCGATAGGTGTGGCAACAAGGCACATTGAGATACTTAAAAGAAGATGTAGAACACTGCTAACATGGTTATGGCCTTGTGGAAGAACTGGAACGAGGTTCCCTGATATACTTTACTATACATGGTGGTGGCCATGTGGAGGGAAGGTAACGAGTCTTCCACGAGGTGTATCGATGTACATGGTGGCCATGTGATGAGAATGGAGCAAGCGTTGTGGGAAATGAAAGGATATTATATATGGTTGTGGCCATGCGGTATAAAGGAAGAGTTGTGTTATTGATATAATGTTTTATCTATTATACATGTGTATGTGTGTTTGGAACATGTTTATGTGTTTCTTCTATTAGCTCGCCCTATTTGCTTGTGTTTGGCGATGATCGTGTACGCGGTACACGTGAGCAGGTGATGATGCAGGTGGAGCTGGTGAGGCTTAGCTGTGGAAAGGGGATGACCATGGGACTTTATTACTATGTTTTCTTGGTTTTGGATTTTTAAATGATATGTAAACTTATGAGAGATTCTGGAACATTATTTCACGTTATAAGCTATGAGACAATGTTTTATTATACAATGATAAAAGTTTTAAATTTCCCTGTGTTTTGGGAAATGAGGTATTATTAATTATTGTGTAATTAATCTTTATTTTATTTTATTTAAATTCGTAATATCCTGACAGGATGTTACAAAACATATCATAATCATAAGCAAATATCACGTTTTTTCATCGCCAATCCCAACATGAACCCTAATTTCCCAATCATGCATGATTCATACAATTTTCATCAATTATAACATTCTCACATATTTATTCATTCTGTCAATCATGCCATAATACTCAGAGATTCATTTTAGGTATCACAAACATCACATAAACACAAGAAACAAGAAAGTTGGCAAGCCAGTTCGTGTCACCTGGCGGACAACACACAATCGCCAAGCGATGCATAGAAAACCCAAAAAACATTGGTTCTAGAGACATGAGTCGTCTGGCGGACCTTTAACGCAGTCAAGCAGTTTTTTCGAAAAAATTCCAAAAACGTGAACTTACGCAATTTTGGTAGAATCAAGAAGTCTCATGCATTTCATACATCACATACTCATAAAATTAAAAGCAAAACATGGAGTGGAACTCCCCTAACTTGGATTCCTTGCTCAGCTTGATAAATCCTTGAGTTCCCCCTTAATCAACACTAGCTGCCTTTGGTCTTCCATAATTCCACTCTTTCTCTAACTCACCAACTCAGTTGCTACTCTGAATTTTCACTCCTCATAGTGCACCCTAGTGATAGACTCCAAAAACCCTTTCTTTCACCCTTAATTGGTTTCTTAATCATGTCTTAATTAGGGTTACTGAGCATAATTATCAATAAATGGCTGTTTTGGTACCAATTTTCCAGCCTTCCTAGTTGCCCACTAACTGCTAGGGTTTGTTTGACCCTTCACATTCACGCCAAAAAGAATTTTGGCAAAAAAAAGCTTAATTCATGTCTACCAAGGTTCGAACACACAACCATCCAATTATAAAGCCAATGCATAACCATTCAACCAATTCATGTTTCATGATAATTCCTATACATATATGATTATATTATCACTCATCATGCTCAAACATATTATAAAAAAACTACACAATTAAAATAATACACAAATTATAATATATAAGACTCGAACCCAAGTACTCTCAACCATGTGAGCTAGTTCTATTCCACATCATAAACTCTAGATTAAATGTCATAAAGGTTCCTATTACTCGCATTTATTAAATAATTATTCATTTCATTATTTAAATTCCTTGGGTCTTACAAAAAGAGCCGTCGACTCTCGCGTCACTATTTCGACTTCATTCCTTTATGCTCGTGCGTGCTCCTTTGATCTCATCTTCCCACGAACACAAGCCACTCCTTCCAACCCCGACATCATTGTATGCTTCCCAGCCCATCACAACCACTAGCAACGGTGCCATTGGCAACTAGAAGCGTCGTCGACCTCCGAAGCACTCCCAACATCTCATTTTACTTCTCGCACGAACCACACCATGTTTCGAATCCGCACCATCGAGCTTTATTGTCGTGCCCCCACTTGTGATCGGAGCCACCATCACTCGGTCCATTCGAACTCTGACTCATCGTCACATTCTTTCTTCCCTCTTTTGATTAGAGTGTGCAATTTTGTGTAGGTGGAACGTGCTTTGTTTTGTTGTGTTTTTACTGGTGCAAGGGTGTGTTGTGAGTTGAGGGCAGATAAAGATAAGTTAATGGAGAAAAAGAGGTTCTGAAAATGGCCACTGTTTTGGGTGCATGAATGTTTATGTGTGAATGGAGGGAGATGAATGGAAAAAAATGATGAAGGTTGTCAAGGATGGAAGTGAGGGCGTGATATTGATTATGGGAATGAGATTAAGAGTGAGGTGGTTGAATGATGCGTGATTGGGTGATGATACTTGTTGTGCTTGGGACTTGTTTCTTTTAGGTCTTGTTTCTTTGCATTTTTTCCAAGTGCGAGATATAGGTCAACGTGTGGACTGTTTCATTGGGGAAGAAGAATTGAGAATACGAAGCTTTTGTAGTCGAACGTGGTTAGTGTTGGAGGTTGAATGGCGAAAGTGTTGATGTCGGCAACAGAATGTGTGAGAAATGTGATGTGCATATATTAATGATGGTGACTACGGATTATGTTTTCAAACACTCAAGCAACAACAACAACTTGCACATTATCATTATCATGAATCAACAACAAATAGAGCATGGCAAGCACAACATGACATCATTCATTCAAAGACCAGACAATTTCACATTCATATAAACATTCAAGAATTGAATAGTGCTTACCTCTTGTAGCCTCCTTGTGCTTGCAATGCTTGTTGTTGGGCGATTCTTCTCCCCTAATCTCAGTTGCTTTCATCCTCTCCTCCCCTTGTTGCTCTCCCATTTTGTTCTATTGTTCTGATTTTTTGAAAACTACCAACACTTTCCCTTTTCATTTATTCTCTACTTCAATTTTTTGAAAAAACCCAGAAAGCACAAGGTAGGTTTTCCTTTTTCCATTCCAACACCAACGTTGCCATGGTGCAGCCTTGACAATCCCCAATATTTCCCTTCTCATGCCACGATTTGTAAAGGGGGCAAAAAAAGAAGATTGACAAATTTTCCTTACATGAAAGAGGAAGCCCAACAAAGGTGCAACAACAACTTCAAACACTCACTTCAATTTCCAATTTTCATTTCATTTTTTTAATACATATTATTATAGGTTAACTATGTTTTTAGTCCCTTTTCTAAAGTTTTGTCTAATTAGGTTCTTATCCTTTCAAAATTCATGAAATCAGTCCTCAATATTTAACGGCGTTAGTGTTATCTTTGACGTGGCAAACAACGATCTCTGTCATCATTTCATCTGTAACACGTGACGAATTAATTAATTTAAAAATTTAAATTAAATTTCCATCTCATGTTATTTCTCAAACATTTTCTTCTTTCTCATGTTACAACACCCATATTAACTTTTCACGTTCTCCATTTCCAACACCACCATCCTTTATGACCTGACTTTCATCTCCTCCCTTCCATTTCTCATCCACAATTCTGACTTTTTTTTAATAAAAAATATCCATTACAAAACAAACATATTTATCTCCTTCCTCAACAACAAGCTCATATCTTTCTCCTCCTAACCCACACATCAACTAAATTCATCTTCCATCATCACCACCCCCTCACACCACAACAGAAAACACCATTCTTCCTCCATCATCACAGTAGAAAATTCATCTCCCCTTTCAAAAATCAACATTATTAATTAATTTGAAACATCTTTTCGTAGAAAATATCCATTAGACTATACATATATTCAATAGAACAAAAAATTCACAACTAACAACAAAAAATTACATTCAAAACTTAAACCATATCCCATAAACATAAATTGTTGAAAGCATCAATTACCCAGACACAATTAGAAAATGAATCTGCAATTGAACCTAGGGCTTTTACAAAACATCACCCTGCCCAAAGAATTCACGTCAAAACCTGTCTCAGCCGATCAATTCACTGAAACTGAAATTCTAGGAAACAGTAACTGTTAGGCAAATCATGATGACGAAGAAGGCACGGAAGAAGGAGTAGGAGGTGTAAGACCGTCGAGGGGGTAGGGGTTAGGGTAAGGAGGGGAGTAGCAACATATGGATATATATGCGATGGTGGGCGATGGAAAGTGCAACGATTGGAGGTTTGGGGAAGAAAATATGCTTTGCGTTAGTGGCATTTCCATATGGCAGCGTCAACATGGCCTTGGATGGTCGAAGCGGGGGTGGAGAGGCGAACCGTGGAGGGCGTTATTGGTCTATGGTGGTATTGGCGAGGTTTTGGAGTTCCCAATCTAGGGCTTGGAAGAGAAAGAGAAGAGGAGAAAAGGGAGATCCGAGCAGCGGTGACGATGAGGCTTTCGATTACAAACATCTCTGGTCAAGTGGACGGAGTGCGAATGAAGAAGAAGTACATGTAATGCCCGATTGTGTGCAATTGTAGAAGAAAAGGGGTAATGCTTTTGTGATGTGATCTAAGTGGAGGTAGGAGAAGAGGCGTCTAGTAGAGAGATTTGGGGAAAGAAGCCAAGTTTGAGAAAGAAGAAGAATATGAGGTGGAAATTTAATTTTAATTTTTAAATTAATTAACTTGCCACATGTTATAAATGAAATGATGATGGAGATCACCGTTTGCCACATAAAAGAAAACATTAACATCGTTAGTTATTGAGGACTGATTTTATGAATTTTGAAAGGATAAGGACCTAATTTGACCAAATTTTAGAAGATGGACTAAAACCAAAATCGCCTAATAGTTTAGGGACCTAAAACATAGTTAACCCTATTATTATTAATTTTAAAGAATAAAAAACAAAAAAAGATATTAAAAAAGGAAATAAAATAAGATAAGATGAAAATTCAAATTAAAAATAAAATAAGATAAAATGAATATAAAATAAAATGAAAATAATAAAATAAAAGTAAAACAAGTTTATATATATATATATATATATATATATATATATATATAAAACAAGATAAAATTAAGTTGAATTAAGATAAAAAGTAAAAATAAAAATATATATTTATACTCAATTCAATGTTCACTTTTTGTATTATATTTTCTTCTTCTTCTTCTTCTTTCATTATCTTTTAATTCATTTTTTTATTATCCGGACAAAATTGTGTGCTAAAAATAATAAAAAGACAAAAAAATTATTTCATTCTAACATCGGAATCCATAATGAAATTATAGTGGTACCAACCCTAAAAGCTTAGCCTTCCATGGATTGGATGAAATACATGATGAATAATGAAGTACAGAAAAAGTTAAAAAAAATGATGGAACAAAAACAAGATATGTGGTGAATGGTACCTTGCCAAAACCAGCGAGTTGCTAATAAGTCCATATGCTTCCCCTAGGTGTCTTTATATAGGACTTGATTAGACTTGATCTTTATCTTTTCTATTGCTAAAACCATTTATATGTTGATATAATATCTTTCAAATAATTAACAGATTTTATCAGTTTTAAAAACATCTGGAAGATATTCTCAGTTGATATTATTTGATTAATTATCTAAAAATATCTAAATAATTATCAACAACTAAATCATGCCCAAAATTGCAATTAAGCCCCTGCGATCTTGTGGTCCAAATTTGCAGAGAAATCCAAAAGGATAAATATTTGCATTTTAACCCTCTTTTTGACCAGACTTTAAATCCTTAACCAGCTTTGATATGCAATGTGGGATTGACACATGATAGCTCTCTCTCTCTCTCTCTCTTTTTCTCTCCATTAGGGTTTCTACAACAAAGGTTTTCATGAAGGAAGTTCAGTGCATTGCCGACAATGGCCATGGTATGAGGTTGTGGTTGTTGGCGGTGTATGATGTTGGAGAGATGAAGGTTGAAGATGATGATGAGGGACATGGCACAATATGATAGGCTTAGATGTGTGCTTAGGTTTCTACCATGTGGCATCATATGGTTGGCCATAATTTGTGAGTGGCAAGAGGGGTGGAAGCTAGTAATTTAGGATGTGTAAAAGTAGGTTTTAAGTGACCCATTTGAGAAAGGTGGAATGTATGAGTAAAAACTAGGGGTATATTTAGCTCTTGATTTATTTCTTTCCAAAATTTACTGATTTTGTTCATATTTTTTTATCTTGGAATAATTTAATTTCACACCTTTAATGACCCAAATCCAAGAATATTTTATGCAACTAAAATTCAATTAAAAATTCGAAATTAAAGATCAAATGAGGGCAAAAACATGTACTCATTAGTCAGAAAAAATAGAAGAAGTCACATTGGCGGCTTCATCATATCCATCATCAGCTTCCCCTTTAACAGACGTCCTCGGTCAAAGTTACATTAACAATTATCATCGTAGGCGCTATGCCATCAATGTCTATCAGTTGGCCTTCGAAGACATTCTTATTGACATCAAAGCCTGTGTCTTTAGAAGAGATCTAATAGAGGAGCTTGGCATGCCTTAGCGCTTTGTTGAAGCCATTCGTATGCTCGATAAGGATGAACAATTGAAACAAAATCAACTCGGCCTTCACTTCCTCTCGGGCTTTTTTCTCATCAACAACCGTAGCCTTCAGGACTTCAATCTTTTTCTTCAACTTCTTCTCGGAGTTAAAGCACCTAGTCTTTTAGGTCTTTCGCCTTTCCTCACTTTCATCCCTTTCTAGGGTCTTCTTCTCCTTAGCCCAAGCCTTATGATTAGCCTCATACTTCTTCTTCATGTTTGCCAACTCATCGGCCACCTTGGCCTTGCCCTCATCGATAATCTCCTTCTTTAGTAAGTTGGTTATTCTCTGCCCATGCACAAGTGTATGATTGTGAAACTGCAGAAAGGTACACATAAGGGTGGCCAACGCAGCCTCCTAAACCAGCTTCATCTCATCATTTGTAAGGCTTATCTGGATGCCTTTGCGCATGTTGAGTCGAGTACTTTCCAGCATACAAAAGTCGTTAGCCTTACTCCCAGAATTGCCAGCCTAGGCGTCGAACTCAACCCTCAGTCTCTTCTTGTCCTTCCCTATACCTCGCCCATTAGCAGGTTGGATCTTCTTGGCAGCAGTCTAAGGCCAATGAGTGTCCACCACAAGGCCTGTCAGGTTGGGCACCACATTGACCACCCCCATTTTCTTGGATTCAACAACCATCTTATTCCTCAAACTGAAGAAGACATCATTGGTTCCAATCTTAGCTTCGTGTTGGGCCATGAAACCTGTAAATATCAAACAACCTTCAAATTAGCTAAAAAATACCTAAGTTACACAAAGTTTAAACCTTACCAAGCAAATGGTAACCAACTGAGGAGATAGGTAGGCGCTAAAAATATTTTTAGTAGGCAACTTGTGAGAGAGCTCGTCAAGGATACTTAAGGTCCTCTTATCCTCGTCGAACATGATTTCCCTTAGTTACTCCTTATATCTAAAAGGGTTGTCAGTCCAATAAAAGGGAAACTTGGGTCAATTATCCTCATCCTAAAAGTAAGACCAACTAGTGTGGTTCACTCAACACTAAAGAAACCGTTGTTAAACTTCTTAAATGACAAAGAGTATGCATTGAGTAAGCACGAACCCGACTTACTCACCAAGGATAACCACGTGATAGGTGTCCTTGAACGAGTAAGATAAAAATGAAAGAAACACTCAGATGACGATGACAAGTTAAAAGCTCTGCATATCAATCTAAACACCTAGAGACAAGCCCAACTATTTGGATAAAGTTGCATCAGCGCAACATTAAGAAGATGAAGAACACTCATGGTAAACTCGTCGAAAGGTAGCCAGATGTGAAGTTGAAAAAAAAGGACATTTACATATAAAAGAAATCCTCCTCGTACCCCTATCGGCTATGATACACATTGTCTATAGCACACACCCTCCTAAAAGACATAGTATCCTCTACCTTCTCACTCTCAAACATATATATACTTTTCACCCAAGAGTTTTGGAGGGACGAACACCTAAAGTTAGAAAAATACTTTCTAACTAAGGGATCCACCCACTCATAGCCTTCCCTCAAAAGCAAATCATCCTTGGCAATCTCCTTAGCAGGATTTTCCTAATTCTCTATGATTACGTCTTAAATTACCCCTCAAGCCTTTAATGATGATGCACTAGAGGATGACGAAGCCCGACTACTATCACTACCCAAACCATCACCAGAACCTATATTTGAACCACTGCGAGACATACCTTGTTACTTATCGGTTCTAAGAAATTGAAATTTATTTTTGAAAGATATCGACAACAGAGAAAACTCTTAAAGACCAAAGTGCTTAAATGAGGCAAATAAACCCCTTATTTATAGAAAATGTTGATAACCCTTCTTCTTCCAACCCCCTCATCTTCAACCGTTAGAGCTATTGACATCTAACAGCCAAAGGTTGCAACTTTCCACATTCTTAGCGTCGCTTTGTTCCCTATGCAACTTGACAACTATTTAGCCATCAGATCTAGTCAGACTTGGCACACCATCATTCAAACCTCTTCGTCACTATGCTCCTCGAGGCTAGAGGTTACTATACCTATAGGACATGACCAAAGAAACACAAATTTTCTTTGCACATGACGACACTAGATACCGACACCATAGTGGCAGAATGAAGACTTGAGTATAGAAATATCGAGCCTGAGGAGATAGTGTTACCATACACGTTTGAGTACATTGGGCCACCCATGTCTACATATACTCGACTCTTATGGTATGAGCATGCATCATGACTTGACCACTTCATATTGGCCAACCATGACCAACATAAAAAAGAGCGTTGACTAAGTTGACTAATTTAAAGATTATGATTAGGTATGATTAGTTACAAGGATCAGGCTTATCCAGGTAAAAAGTTCATAAACATGGTATAAATAACACAATATACATAATATACGAGGTAACTTATTACATTATTAACTATCACATTTATTGTTGCCTAAAGCACTTACTAATTTGAGATGATGAGTACTTAAACATCCGAGTCTAAAGTGTGCAATAAGAGCTAGAAGTTGAAGTCTTTGCAAAATATATCAGACTTTGCGAGAACAATCTAATTACAGCTATTTATGGTGATCATCAATCTAAGTTTTCTAATTATTATTACTTATAAGTTTCCTATGAGCATGTTTTACTCCAAACAATAAAAGTGGTAGTGCAAGTAGAGAGAAAAATATTCTTCAATTGCATATTTTTCCTCGTCTAAACAGAAAATTAAATACCATCTGCAAGCCACTACTGACTTATTGAGAACTTGGTCAAGACTTTTTAAGTGGAAAATTTTCCACAACTTGCAAAACAAGTAAAAATGACAAAGATTTCCTTTTCAACTTCAATGGCGTAACTCTAAAGGGAACCGATGCACATTCATGAATAAAAAGTCCGAAAGTCTAACATTGAGAACACCCAAATCCTACCACAACCAGCACATGCTTTTGAACAAAGAAAGCTGACATATATATATATCCAATACATTATGTGATCCACAAGCAACAAAGCAAACAAACCAAAGAACCTAGTACTGTCTAAAAGCAACAAAGTTTTATTTTCTAAAACGAAATAAGATATTCACTATCATGTAGCAGAGGATCAGGAACCAAAGTACATGATAAACATTTGTGACTAAACTCGTTTCCCCTGTGAAGTGAAACAAGACTTTCTGTATATTTTGCAGCCCTTATGGAATCATATTTTCCATAAACCTGAAGATCCCTTGTATTCTCCGAATCATAAAGCACCAATCTTTCGTTGTTGTCCTTCCAAAGAAACCGATTGCCCCCATAAAACCCCACGAGCTTGTAAATCACTTGAACGGGTCCAACACTGTACAGCTTCACCCACGACCCTTCGTTCCAATAATCTCTCATCACCCACACGTCGAAGCACTTTTCTGTGCCCCTCACGGGGTAAACAACAACACCAATTGAAGCAGATTCCTCAAAGGGTACCAAAGTTGCAAACTTGTCGTCTGAAGAGTCACGTATTCTTGGCACTTTTATCTTCCTGAAGGAGTCATTGACCATGTCAAATGCTAGAACAACGTCTTCTGAGACACCTGAGTCTTCAACAAAACCCCACCAGTGGCAACAGTTGTTGGCATAAGTGTAGACCCGAGAAGAACCCCAAACTTCAATTGGGAGTGGGAGAGCAGCATCATCAAGTTTTCCCCAAGAGTTTGAGTTAAGGCTATACAACTCCGCTGTCCAATACCCAAGTTGTCTTTCATCTGTTTCCTTCAACCATAGGTCTTTGATGACAACAACTTTGTAGTCATTGGTTGTCGGGTCGAATCCAAAGCCTGCATAATCTGTGAAGGAATAAGTCCCATGAGGACTTGTGAAATGGGATTCAGGCAAAGCCTTGAACTGTCCCAACGATGGGTTCATCAACACATTAGGATTTCCTTCAAGGAAGTATATGCCATTGCAAGGACCCATGATTTCGGTCCAGTATTTATAATCAGAGTTGTGCTCATAGGGAGGGTTCAAAACATTGGAGGAAACGAGTTCTTTGGGGTCATTCACGTTCCAAGAAAGAACAGAAATGTATGTTTTGAGGCCAGAAAAAAAGGGTCTTCGAATGACCAAGAGATGTTCCTCTTGGCCCTGAAGATTGTTGTAGATAAGAGGGTAATTGGAAACAAAATGAGAATCGGTTATGAGATCTAACCAGGATTTGCAAACGCACTTGCATAGCAGCAACACCTTCGCTGGTAACCTTGAGAACACGTTCGACACCAATTCTCGTGGCAAATGCTCCATCACCACTTGCAAATGCAATGGGAATTCTGAATCGGAGTTTTTCTTCTATATTCTCACCCAAAACATATTCAATATGCAAGTAGACAGTGACCAAAACGAAGTGTAGTCTAGCTTTATTTGTCTTCATCTCAAAACGAATATGCGGGTCAAATTTGGCCGTCAATAAAATATCTTCAATTATAAGATCGAAATTTGATAGATATTTTTGTGGATTTAGCTAGATATTTTTCCTATTATTTTTATTGCTTTATTTCATTGTTTTAGCCGTGTCAATTACTCTGCAATTTCCAATCGAAATCGGTAGTTTTAACAGGGCTTAATTTGCTATTAGTAATAAGTATTCTAACTTTTAGCGATGTCTCGCCATGATTTATTTGTATCTTCTAGTTTCCGACTCAAGAACATTTTAAATATTTTTTTGAATAAACATTTAATTAAATATATTAAAATTTATGAAGAATTTTAAATTTAATTAAGTTTTTTATCTATGTATTATTATTTTTTCGTTTTGAAATTAAAGACAGAAGGAAAATTCACCTTTATATATAAGAAAGGAAAGGGAAAAAGTCTATTTTGGATTTGACAATACCTTTTAGTAATAGTACTTCTATGGATTATTCATAGTCAAAAGCACTGGTCGATATTTTTAGAGACTTTGAGCATATCCATATTTAAAATAGTGCCTTTAAGTTTCAACAGGAAACTATTTCATTAATGAATACAAATCACTATTACTTTGATAACATATTTATTTATGTATTCATAAAAGAAAAACTTAAAATTTAAAAAAGGTTTATCTAGATTTGATTGAAAGGGGAAGATTTATTTTGAAAAGACAAATTTTGAAAGTTTATGAAAAGGAAGATTTTTAAAAAATGAACAAAATTGTAATTTGAAACAGTGTTTTTAATTTTTATAAAAGAATAAAGAAAGATTCAAAATTTGGAAAGAATTGCAAAAGGAAATAAATTAAATTCTAAGAGACTTTTTTTCTAGTTTTATGTATAGATAAAAAAAAAGATATTTGTAAGGATATTTTTATGAAAGTAATAACTTGAAAATTATTTTTTATTTTTTAAAATTAAACCTACAAAATGGAAAATTAACAAAGTTTAATCCATATGTAATGACATATTTTTAGCTAAGGGACTACAACAAGAGTAATGGTTAGGAGAATCCAAGAAGACTAGGACTCCTTTGAATATAGTAGACGCAAATTGAAGTTCACATGAGTTATGAAGGATGTGAAGACCTAGTCTAGAATTCTTTGATTATAAATATTAAAATAAGTTTAATTTTTAGTCACCTATTTTGAGCTAAGTAGTATAGGATTTTCTTATGGACCATGTATTTGGGTCTTGATGGGTTTTAGGCCTAAAAGGAGATAGGTCTTGATTTGGGCTTGGACGTGAGATGCATAAAGTTAAGGTTTTCGATCCTAATATGTGCAAGATTAGAGACCAAGCTAGGTTTAGCTCACCTTTATTTGCATAATGGCATGGGAGGTCCTAAGTATGTCACAGTTGTTGAATGCTCTCTTTTAGTTTCAAAACTCAATTTTCTAGACTTGAATTTGCCATCTCTTTTTGGAGACCACTTGCTCTCCTTTGGTCCTATAAATAGAGGAGTCTACCTCTTATAAAAACCATTCATGAATATAGTAGAGAAACTCTGTTGAGATGACTCCAGACTCCGTTTCTTTTATGAATCATCCAAGGCTAGAGCTCATCTTTAGATTTCCTTTAGCCACCCTTCCTTGAAAGTTAGCCTAATCTCTCTTGAGAGCACTTCTACATCAATAAGACTCGGGAAAAATTAAATAAATAATAAATATTTATTAATAAATGTGAGGGTGAGAATCCCTAACATATTTAATATGGAGAGAGATGACAAGGAACAATACTAGCTCAAGTAGTTGAGAGTACTTAAATGTGTTAAGAGGACTTGGGTTTGACTCTTGTTGATGCCATTGTGTGTAATTTAATTACTTTATTGTTTTGCATGTATGCTTGATCATAGAGCAGGAAGATAAAATCATAGATAAGTATGAATTACCAAGAAACATGAATTGGCTTGTTGGTTGTGCATTGGCTTGGTAATGGGTTGGTGTTGTGTTTGAACCTTGCCTAGACCATAATCATAGTATTTTATTTTTGCTTTGGTGACGAATGTGGGTAGTGAAGAGTTGGAGGTAAGTTCTACAAATCTGGACACACACAAACAAAGGAGTTATGAAACTTAATTAGACTTTAAGGACATAATTAAGTAGAGGATTGTGATTAATTTTGTTTTATTTTAATAAATTATTTTTAGGGTTGAAAAGTTAGGAGAACTAAATTCATTTTCATGTGGCTGCAACAAAACCCTAAAGAGTGGAGTTAGGAGAGTGTTAGATGTAAGACCCGAGAAATTTAAATAATTAAATTAATAATTATTTAATAAATGCGGGTAGTAGAAGCCTTTATGGCATTTAATGTTAATTATTGTGACGTGGAAAAGTAATAGCTCAAATGATTGAGAGTACTTTAATTGTGTGAGAGGAATTGGGTTCAAGTCCTATGTATGCTATTTTGTGTGTTGTTTGAGTTATATTAATTTTAATATGCATGATTATGTTGGGTGATAACATAATTATAGAATTAGAGGAATTAACACAAACATGACTTGGTTGAATTGGTTATGCCTTGACCTTGGAATTGTAGGCGTGTGTGTTCAAATCTTGTTTAGAACGAAATTAATCCCTTTATTTTTGCTAATATTGTGGCATTGCATGTGAAAGGGCATAGAAAGGTAGCCAAGAGGGGCTGAAAAATCACTAAATAATGGGCCTTGTAGCAATCAAACCACCATTAAGCCTAACTTTGTTTTTTTTCATTAATCACAATTAGGGGTCATATAAAAAGGTAAAATAAAGCAATTAGAAGGGTTTTGGAGACTAAAAAATTGTGAGAGTGGGGAGAAGCACGAACTTTGAAGGAAAAAGGTGAGTTGGGGATTGTGAGCGAAATTGCACTTGGTTTTGGGAGAGCAAAGGAAGGCCTTAGGTACCACACAACCAAAGTTGAGCAATCATTAGAAGCAAGGATTTCCAGGTTAGGGGAGCTCCTTTCCATGCATTTATATTATTATTGAGAAATTTGGTGCATTCTATAATATGCAATGATTTGTGTAACCCTGCAATGTAATTTTGTTGATAATATTATGTGAATTGGGGTATTGGATTGTTTTGTTGTAATGTGATTAAACCCTTATGAGATTGTATGAGAATTATGGGGTTTTGTGGTACTGTTCATGGATTATGGTTCAATTTCGCTTGGTTGGGGATCAATTTGGTGTCTAATTCGTGCTCTTGATATTTGCATTTTGTGATGAATTACTTAGCATAGTGGAGTGCAGGTTTTGGCAATTGGTTTGGTTTCTTTGTGTACATGACAGGGAACAGGTCCTCTATTCTCGCTCAAGCTAACTAGGTTCGCCTAGGCGAGAATAGCAGGAAAGAAATTTTGGGTTGTGTCTGCACATCTCGCTCAAGCGAGAGCAGCTTGCGTAGGCGAGGATTCGTGAAAATGTGAGGTTGTGCTCGAGGGTCTCGCTTAGGCGAGGAGCCCATGTTTTGAGTGACAAAGTACCTCGCTCAGGCGAGAGGTACTCGCCTAAGCGAGAAATCAGGGTTGATGCATGTGTGTTCTATTGTTTTGCCGCCTAGGTGAGAGATGTTGTGTTGAGCGAAGAGAGATCTCGCCCAAACGAGATGCGCTCGCCTAAGCGAGACTTCATACGTAACTTTGGTAGCACGCTCGCTCAGGCGAGGAAGCTTAGCTTGAGCGAGACAGGCCTGGTCGCTTAAGCTAAGGCTTCTTGCCCAAGCGAGTTTAGTGCAGCTTGTGTGTATTGTTTGTACGCTTTGATGTAAATGTGGATAAGGAGATGATGTGCCATGAGCAGGTAGGTTCATGGCTGGTGTTTAGCATGTGATGGTATGAGCGGGGAGGTTCATACTCGATTACTCTCCTGTGGGGATACGAGCGAGGTAGGTTCGTATGTTTCGTGCTCACAATTAAGAGATGTTACGTGCGGGGAGGTACATAGCTGGTGGATCACATGTGTTGGACTACGGGCGGGTAGGTTCGTAGAGTAGGACTACGAGCGGGGAGGTTCGTAAAGGTAGGACCACGAGCGGGCAGGTTCGTGTGAGCATCATGAATCTTGAGTCCATTGCTAACCTTGTTGCATGTTAGAGGTTGAAAAGCCTTGGGTTGTGTTGTGAACGTAAACAAAGTCTAATTATGATAATATGTTTGGGTGTTTTATATTATTTCAGTTAATTGATTGCTTATATTGTCGAGCTCACCCTTTCTGTTTGTGTTTGGCGATGATCGTGTATTTCTTTACATGGGAGAGAGGGCTATATTGGGGATTTTGAGTTAGGAAATTCTTAGGATTTTCATTATTTTGGCAGATTTTGGAACTTGTAATAAAAGTACTATGCAATTTTCTTTAAATTATGGCGTTATTATCACTGTGTTAAATTTTTCCCGCGTTGTAGGAGTAATAAAGTGCGACGTTTGAACTTATTTAATTTTATTTATATATTGATTTATTTTAATCAAGTAATTTACAGTAGGGATGTTACATTAGAGAGTTGGGAGAAGGTCCCAAGGTTGAAGGTTCAAAGGAAGGGCAATTTGGATCAAGGGGAAAGTTTAAAAGCACTTTTAGAACAAGGAATCTAGGTTAGGGGAGTTCCAACTATTCTTTAATTTTTTTTTTGTATAATTGCGTGTTGTACTGAATGATTAAGGTGCCTTTCACTTTCATTCTCATTCTGAATTTTCTTTGCATTTCTGGAATTTTTCCAGAAATCGACTGGCAGCATTGAAAACTAGTCAGGTGACACATGAGTTTTGTGCATGGTTTTTGCGTTTTTCTTAGAAACCACCTGGCGGCTATGAAGGCCTGCCATGCAATGTTGATTGAGTTCGTTGTTTTTTATGGTTTGTGCATTATGTGATGTTGGTGATGCCTAGATGGAATCTCTATATAAAATTGTATGGTTGTCGATGTGATTGAATGTCTAAGATTGCATTATTTGATGAAAATTGCTTGAGCATGGTCATAATTGGGGATTAAGGTTCATGTTGTGATTGGGGGATGATGAAATATGCTTTCTGGCTATGATTGGTGTGTTGTTTCATGAAAATGAGCTTAAATTGAACAAGCATGAACTCTATAAGTTTGATTGAACATTAAAGGTAATGCCAAAACGTGTGCCTTAATTGATGATTGGGGGTTTAGGGTTCGCGTAGATATAGGAAAATATGGGATTTTTCTAGAGGGACGAGTAATCACTCGTGGCAGCAAGTATCAACTAAAGTAATCATCGAATGATGTAGAATTAAGGGCCATCCAGAGGAAGATATGAATGTTGGGTTTGAGGGTTGGGATTCTCAGAAGGGTCATGGGTTTTAAATTGTTATTTATTATATATTGTATTGCATTTTATTTGAGCTCACCCTATTTGCGTGTGTTTGACGATGATCGTATAACTCGTTACATAGGAGCAGATGTTGATGCAGGTGAGGATGTGGATGCTTAGAGCCGAATAGGGGATAACACAAGGGATTTTATGGACTTTTCTTTATAATTTTGTAACAATGATTTATTACTAGTTTTTTTTTTTAAATTGGTAAACGATGTATGAAAATTATGCATTTTGAATTTTACGCTTGTAGTAACTTATAAATGTTCCCACGTCTTGGGAAAGTGTGCTGATTAAATGCAGAATATTTTTTTTTTCTAATATTTATATTATTTAAATAAGTAATATCCAGCTAAGATGTTACAACATCCATATCACCATATCCAAACTATCCACTCTTTCATATCTTCATTTGCTTCAGCTTAACCTAGTCTCCTATTTATTCCATGCGCCTTGGATGCTTGAAGGAGGATTCATAATGTGGTATCAAGAGTTAGGCTCATCCATGGTCTTTAAGAGTTAAGTATCTTGTCTATTTTTCAATTTTCGTGTTGTTATATGCTTCATTCCTTGATTGTCTTATGTTTTCACTGGTTGTTTTTGCTTGAATTGATGGCATTACTCTTTGTTCATCTTTGAACTATCATTAGATGTGTTCGTATATAAAATTTGTGTGTGCTTTTGTGTTTCTTTGAGTCTTCTTTCATTTTTGTTCGGTTCATTCATCTTAATTTTGAGTAATTTTCATTTTAATATCCATACATGTTGTCTAGAGTCGTGTGTAGTATTTTCATGTCATTATCTCTTAGTTTTACCGATTGAAAATACAAAAACATGAAGTCTATGGTGGTATCTTGTTTCTATTGTTCAAAATGCATATTACATGTCCTTTTGAGTGCTTGTCTTTTTCATATTTCAGTTCATACTTGTTAGTAGATTATTAACAAGTTTTTAGAGTTAAGTTTATCTTATGTTTGTTTGAGTTTCCAGTTCTCTACTTTGATTCCATAAGGTTTCATTCAATTTGGAGTAGCTTCATGTTGTCTTGCTTTTGTTATAAGTAATTTCATATGTTCAGTGGTAGAGTATTGGTTTCTTTGGTGCTGGAAAATTGTTGAGAAAAAGTGTAAAAGAGCTCAAAAAAGATAGAAAAGAGATGATAAAAAGAGCAAAAGAAAACATAAGAAAATTGATCAAAATATGTGCACTATGACCACTACTACTACTTGAAATTGGTGTGTTTCATTTGTTTTTTAATTTTAGCATTTCAATTCTTGTGAAGCCAACCTTCATATGTCTCGGATTTGAGCTAAATGAGTGACCTAGTGCACCATTAGCATTCGACAATTTGGAGACAATAAGCATACAATTAAATTTTAGTTTTTGTTTTTGAAATCTATTATAGTGTCATTCTTTAGGTGTTTCTTAATTGTGTACTTAATCTTGTTTCTTAGCCTTATTTCTTGCTTGTTTCAATTAAGCACTCTTGTTTTGTCTCATGAAATTCTATTTTGAGTTTAGCTTTCATTTATTTTAAGCCTTTTCTTATTTTACTTTTTTCACCTCCTTTTGGTTTTGGTGTATATCATTGGTGTAGACCTCTCTTTGGAGGTGGACCAATCTCTTGAGGCATCATCTTAAGGGGATGGAACTCAAAGCTTGAAGGGAAGTTCACAAATTAGGACTAAACACTTGTGAGAAGAGAAAGTGAAGTGGAGCACAAACACGTGTAATCTCTTGTTTTCAAACTTGTGTAATTTGACCTAATTGTCTTGGAGGAGCCTTTGATGTTCTCTCATCTCCTTATTAGAACCTTAAAGTAATTAGTGAAACATTTGTAGACAATGAGTGTGTCTTGCACCAACAAGCCTCACCATTAGGGTCGCTTAGCTTAGGAGTTTACTTCTCTTGCATTATTTATTTGTTTTTCTCTTTATAGCTTAGTGTGTCACTTCATCTTTCACTTAATTTACAAAGTTTTGTGCAAGAAAATTGAGTAACTTTTGTTAAGAAAGACTTGGTACTTAAGCAATTTAAGTTATTCATCTTTCTTTCTCAAAAATGAACTCAAGAAGTTTGCTTCTACTTCTTTTTTGAATTTCTTTGAAAGACAAAGTCTAAACCTAAAATAATAATAAAAAAAACCATAATCATGTCTAAGCATCCTTCTCTATATAGTGCAAGTGACTCTGAAAAACCTATTCATAGTTTAAAGCATGTTTCTACCATAATAACCCTATAGTTAATTACCAGGTTTACTTTTTTCACGGTCGATCGGTCATGGAAACCAAAACGATCCGGCATGAGGCTAACAAGACTCATCGTTGTTGTTCTTTTAAGTATATTGTGACATATACATAATGTAGTAAAAATACTAGCATACCTAACGCATAATTTAAAATTAATTACCATTAATTTTCACTCAAAATATGGAGATATATGTTGGTAAGTGAATTAAGTTTTCTTCAAAAACTTACTAGATAGAACAAATAATTTAATTAGGAAATTCAATTATAAAAATGAAATGTAATTTTTCTAAAAGCTATTGGTAAGAGTAAGTTGAATCGTTCTCTTTATTAATAGGCGAGTTTGTTTAGATAGAAAAAAAGTGCCTTAAAAAGTATTTATTTATAAGTGGTTTTTTTTTTTAAAAAGTTATTTTTTCGTTTTTTACAATTATTAAAAAAACATCTTTAATTAATATTTACTTCACAGTCACTTAAATAAATATCTAAAGGTAATTTATTAAAATAAAAAAACGCATCAAAATAAATACATTATAGTGTATTTACAATTTTAGGCTTAATTTGAACAAATAAAGACACATTTAATAATTACAATATGTGATACCCTCTTTCTTAATTCCCCTTAAAACAGAAACATTTTTTCTCACTCTCTCAACTTCTCTGCAACCCAACCTTCTCCCAACCTCTCTTCTCTGTGCTGCCATCTCACAGTTTCAACATTTCCATACTCAGATTCTGGAAGAACCAACTAATAGGTCCCTCAACAGTTTCCTCCCTCAGCTTACATTCTCCTAGGTAGGTTTCATCTTTAAATTGGGTTTAGTTCCAGCTAGAATTCACTAGCTAATCTTTGAATTATGGGTCTGATCGTGTTATTCTCCATTCTCCCTGTCTTGATGATGGATCCTCTTAGGTTAAACGGAAGGATTCTGCTCCCTTGCTATTCATAGACT
>Ga0099822_1000312_pt1 | contig 41561 bp, 18 predicted proteins | sample CowpeawhiteBW_FD_76839 | JGI IMG/M metagenome (GOLD analysis project Ga0099822, IMG submission 76839) | Root nodule microbial communities of legume samples collected from California USA - Cow pea white BW | ecosystem: Host-associated > Plants > Roots > Nodule | place: USA: California | collected... | reverse complement strand
TTAATTTTATATATATTATCACATTTTATAAAAAAAACATATATATATATATATATATATATATATATATATATATATATATATATATATAAACCTAACTATCTCTAATATTATAAACAAAATTTATGCAAAACCACAGTTTATTTTCTCGACACTTTTAACCCTCCAAGCAAATTATCAGATGCAATCGTGAATATATATATATGTAGAGAGAGAATAAAATCGTCACCTGTGCAACACATACACATGCAACGCTTTTCTGAGATTTTCAATCTTTAAAGGACAATGTTTGATGAAGCGTAGATTGTTGATCACAAAAAATGACAATGTCGATCATGTTACACGTGTTTATAGAGTCTGCCTCATCACCATTGCAGGTATTGATATGAAATGATTGGCACAGAAAGAAAATCTGGAACATATCCCATATATATATATCTTTTTCTCAGACAATAAATTCTACGTATTTAGTGTAAGCGATTAAAGAAATCCATTAGTATATATACGATGCTTAAGCCTCCAAATGAATAATAAGTAAAGAGTTAAAATTGAGGTTAGTGAATTATAATTAGTAAATAAATAATAAGTGTTAGCTAAGTGACAAGAATGGAGGAGTGGAAAAGAAAGTATCTTAGTGGACATATTGGAGTCACAAATTCCGCAAGATCCTCGAAATTATTGAAGGTTGAAAGCCACCCCTCCCCCACAATTATAACATGTCCTTTTTAGTCATCTACACAATAACCAAAAAAAATGGCACTACAACATTATGCTTTCTGTGTAGTTTCTTTACATGCTTTGTCTCTTTGCTACCCATGGAATTTCGATTATTATTTCAAAATAAAATCGCTCTACATTCGTATTTTTAGCTTCATTTATTGAACCCCAATTAACCCTACCTGTTTCCTCAAAACCACCACACTATAATATCTCACCAATTTTGTCCAACTCCTATCAGATATCTCTACCCAGATTTCATACTACATTTTCATCAATTCAAGTCCAAATCTGTGCTCAAATTATTTCGGTGCTTTCCTCAGTTTTCTCATTTCATTATTGCTCTTAAATATAGTGCATACCGTTTAATAATCCTTAAACTTGGCTAAATCTAACTAAACTTTGAAAAACAACACATTTTCAAACTTGAATGTGATGTGTTAGTATTCTCAACTAATACTAATTTATTGAGATAAATCAGTTTTTAGTTATGCATATACAATGTAGAGGGGAAAATACATAAGTATGACAATCAATGTCTTCATATTAATTAGGAGCTACTCTTTGACAGATTCCAAACCAGAAAATGCACTAATAGATACCATAAATATGAGTTTTTGTAGTTGTTCAAGCATAAGAACATGTAGTTAGCAATAACTTAAATAAATTTTCCATTTAGTAGGTACTTATCATATGTTTTTAATAGCTTGTTGCTTAAGAAACTTGAGGTTAAATATACTTTAACTTCGAACTATTTTGAGGTGGAAGATTTCCTAAAAAGTTCTATGGAAAATACCAATGAGAACAAAGCACGTTTGTTTATAAAGATATTAGCTGATATTGAAAACAACTTGATGTTACACTCTACAGAAACTATTATTTCCACTTTTCATTTCCATCATTTCATCCATAATTTTAAGCTTATCCTTTCTTGATAATAATCCCTTTGCACCATCTATTTCTTGATAATTTTTATGTTTTGTGAATATAGGATTAGATATATATTTTTTTTCGGTAAATTTTGGAATTAGTTCATTTCGAAACTTTAGACCAATTTAATCTTTCATCTTTCGAAATATGTGGATTTAATCCTTTTAATTAAATTTTGTTAGGTTTATTTGATTTTTCGTACGCATTTTAGAATTATATTTTAGTTGTTTATACTGTTTTACACATTTTTCCTTTAATGTTAAGTCAAATACTATTATAAAACGCACTTGAAATTGTCAAATAAAATTAATAAAATTTGATTAAAAGAACTAAATTCACGTATTTTGAAAGATGAAGGATTAACTTGATTCAAAGTTTTAAAATAAATTAATTTCAAAATACACGAAAAGTTAAGGAATAAAAACATTTTTTTTACCGTATCTTTTATAATGTTTTTATAATGTAGTGTGCACCATTGGGTTACATTGTAAAATGAAACATACATGTATTATTATATTTAAAAACTCCAAAAACATCACAAACACATAAGTCGAATTATACAATTTTTGTTTTAAAAATATAACAAGTCGTTGTTTAGTTTGAATGATTGCGTGATGCAAATGTTTGACTCCAAACACATTCAAGTGGTAAATTTCCTCACTTGGTGATAATGTCTTTTTTCTCAATGATTTGATTGCTCCAATTTTTCCAACTTGTCATAGTGAAACAAAGAAGGAGAAGAAAAACAAGAGATGAAACGATAATACACAGGGATCGAAAATAGACATGTTTTGATGAGACAAACAAAGGTAGGTTTTGAATTGGATACATCATGGCCACATCACTACCATTTGAACAAGATATAATGTACCAAGCAAGTTAATTAGGTTCAATGAATTCTGCTCAATAGTAACCAAAAGAGATCAAATATGTGAATTTATTAATAAAGAACTCTTTGAGAAGTTTTTTCTTTCAATCTTTAAAAAAAATGATTGTATAGCACGTTTTTAGGGACACATTTTTTATATTTACTCTCTATTTCTATTGGTGGAGAGTATCACTTAGTTAATGCATGGTGATCGTGGAACTTTGATAAGATTTATATTGTGTTAAGATGAAATAATTTATTTTTCTAATGTTTTTGATTATTTTTCTTTATAAGGAATTTAAAATATTTTAATGTAAAATATGTCATTTGATAGAAAAGTTAAAAAAGTAAAATTTTAGAAATTTATAAGAATAATTAAATTATTTAAATTTATATAAATTTGAATTTAAATTAAATATAATAGTTATATATTTTCTTTTATTTCAATATTTTTTTTTCAATTTATATTCTCTCTCATATTCAATTTTAATTAGGATATTGCTATGAAGCACTGGTACTTCAATTTGAGTCACGCGTCCGTGTCCAACACGTACTCGTGTCTAATATTTTATGATACTTTACCAATATTTATTAATAAAGTATTTAATTTATAAAATAACAATATTTTTATTGATGACAATATTTCATAATATTTTATATTGACAATTTTAACACATATGATTTTAATTTAGATTCATACGAAATAACAATCATATATTTATAATGTTTTTAAAAATTATCATACATTTTTTAATATACATCTATCACGTATCGTATCTTATCATTTTCAACAATAAATGTATCGACGTATCAAATATATATCGTATTTGATACAAATATTGTATTCGTATATCATAGGTAATGTTGATTTCTTTAAAGTATTTTGGAGATAGCACAACAAAAATCGTGGATAAGATCCATAGCAGATACTAAATAGATATTCGTGATTAATGGGAACAAATATTTAATTTCAGGTTTGTTGACGTAATTTCTCATAATTAATTTTTCCTATATATTTTTCTTTGATAATAATTATTAATAAATTTTATTTTGGTATCTTTTTAATCAAATTTTTAAAATAAAGTTACTTATAAATGAAATATTAATTATTAAAAATTTGTATAAATTTAACTTCATATGTTTTTTATTTTTTATATTTAAGTCTATAAAATTGAAATTATTTTCAGAAGGATTAATCTTTAAAATTTATATTTTGGTGTAACCTATTCAAATTTACATTGTATTAATATTTTAGTCAGTAATTTGATTTGAATTACACTTTAAAACTAACTTTTTTATTTAATTTTATTATCTAATAAAGTTATTTTTTTTTGTTTTTCTAGTGGACATTAATAAAAATTATTTTCTTATTACCATTATCGAAACTGTTTATTTATTTATATAGGTAAAAATTATTTATTAGTTGACTTTGATCAAGATTTTTGAGCCAATATGTATGAAACAGTCCTCGTTAATTTTATTTTGATTTGAAGTTTGTAATGTTTATATTTTCTATTTATGTTTATTAAAATTTTCTCCAAATATATTTGGTTTTGGGTGTTTTTCAATTTTTAAATTTCGAATTTTTTAGTGTAAAGAAACATACAAGTGAATAAAATTCATGAAAATCGTTATTATTGAAGTTATACGTTTAATGCTATTTTATTTTCATATTTGGGTATACAATTAATTGAAGTTACAAAACTCATGAATTTCAGGTAAACTTCCAACTATTAAAAATAATTTTCATTTTCTTTACATAAATTGTCATAAACTCGTGGAATAATGGAATCCGTGGACATTTGTGTGTGTGTGTGTGTGAAGGGAGGTATGAAAAATAAAGAAAGAAGAGAAGTATGAAGCAATTCTCACATGTACATTCAATGATCTGATTTATCACAACAAGGCAAATTGAAGTACTATTTCAAATATAAATTTATTTGGTCTTTAAAAAACTAAAATTTGTGGTAATGATATTTTCTAAAGATGGTGCAAATTACACATAGATAGAGCTAAAATAAAATAAAATAAAAGTATATTATATTATATTCTTCCAAAACCGAGGCAGAAAGAAATGATGGTGGAGAGAGAAAGAGAAAGGGGTGACGATGGAGTCCAATTCGAAAGCGTCAAAAAGGGAAACTATGAAATCCAGAGAGAGGAATTTGGAGGGTCCCTCAAATCTAAGCCATGAGCTGTTGCTTTTTTGACATTTCTCACTTTTTTCTTTCCCTTCTCTCTCTTTCTATGCACTAACCCACAAACTCACTTATCAATTCAAAATTATGATAGAGAATGTACGAAAATGAAACACTACCTAGCTAACCTAAGCTATTTCTTCATCATTCATGCAAAATCATTTTTTTATTCTAAACTCCTCACCCATTTCCTATAACCTTATCCTTCCCCACCCATCCACCTTATTAATTATAAATTTCTAAATATCTACAACTAATTCTATATAATAACATCACTATTATATACCCACTACAGATATGACACAATTACAACTAAATCATTAAATATTTCATACAAATACATATTAGAATTCAAAAATCAGTCATCTAAAATTTATAATTGATTTTTTTATATTTATTTGTAGGGATATAGCTGTATAATAAGACGGCAGAAAAAAAGAGAGGGCGAAAAATGGATGCACATGATGATAGTGTAGTTGATGGTCTAGGTCATGGTATTATTAAGGACCCACTAGTTGTTGAGTTTTAATCTACTTGATTCATTTCTTAAATTAATAAAGGCCCATATACAAAAATTTAAGATTTTCTACTGCACTACATGGACCTACTGCAGCCCCATATTTATATTGTTGCGTTTAAATTAAATTTATTAAGATTGAAGTTCATGTATCAGAATCAGGTCAGAATCTGTCTATTTGTTTGCACGTGTGAATGGTTTGAATTTCCTTGAGATCAGTGCACCACCAGATAAGCTTCCTCCTTCTGATGTGATACTGTGATTGTTGGACTCAGAAAACTCATATCAGATTGAAAGACACTTCAGGTTTAATCACAGGCACCTGCTCATATTATTATATATATTATTATTACACATCAGATACATAATTATCTGTTATAATGTGAAAATTTAAAAGTTTTCATTGAATTGATATCTTGCCAAATGCTAAAGAGAGCAATAATAATATGAAGATAAAACCAGAAGGAATTTACTATCAGAAGTTTGGGTTTGTGTGGAAGCGAATTGTGTGAGATAGATTAAATTAAAGATAGCAGCTAGAAGGAAGAGTGTATGTTGCAACATATGAAACAGAAAACCTATTACTGCGCATGCAAATTATGTATGGATTTCGAAAGTTAATTGTTTGTAGAACCTAAGATGCACAGGACCACAAGGCTTAAAGGTTGTCTGGTACTGCTTCGGCACTCTTATGTAGCAACTGTCGCAATCAAGGGATGCCCAAAATTTCGGATGAAAGCCAAGCTCACTGCATCTTTGTCCCATGATTCTCCTTCGGAGTTAGGACTTAGGAATTGCCTTTAGAACTAAGTGCTGTTTTCTTCTGCTATTCAACAAAATCAAGGTGTGTGTCATCCATCTACAATCATATCACTAATTATCAGCAATCAAGAAGGATAATTAAAAAAACAGAGTCAAAACTCTTAAAATTTGAAACAATTATTTTATTTATATTAGGAACACAATTATGTTTAGGCGAATTTATATGTATAAACGTTTTGCATTTTATTTCAACTATTATTTTTAGAGCATTGAATTGGCTAGTGGGTCAACTTAATTTAAGAACGATTTTGATCCTGGAAAGTTCATACATGTAAGGCCCTACTGTAACAGCTGTGCTTTTTTGTGTATTTATAAGATATTAAATATTTAGTTTTTTTTTTCATTTGATAAATAGTTTTTTATCATAAAAATACGAGCTTGTTGCAAATGGGTTTAGCTAAATTCTGTATAAAAAACGCTGAACTCTTGGCACTGTTTCTAACGTAGTGGTGGTTTGCATTAAAATATAAATAACCTTAGCTTATTGTACTTTCCTCGGATGGAATGCCCTAATTCAGTATGATATGTATATTAATTTGTCTGTTCTTGGCTTCTACAAGAGATAGGTGTAGGCATGGAACCAGCTATGCACCTCGTTGAATGAGGCTTTTTGACTCTTAACCAAAAGGAAGGAAAATGATGATACTTTTAAATCAATCCGAATCTTTCAAGGAAAAAGGAGATGCTTTTTTATTTATCTGTTAAAAGGGAAAACTAAATATCATGCCCACTTGTTCCGTGGAATATTAAAATTATTAATCATGCTTTCATCAACCTCGGGTTTGTATACATTACAATGAACTACTTTATTGTATTCATATCATTCCTTCTAATAAAAACCATGTTTTTAAAGTATGAAGGTGAATAAATTTGAATCCCAGATAATTAAGATTGAAAAAACATATATTAAGGAAAAAAGTTGGTGGGTCCAAGGCCATTAAATATTGGTGTTATCCCGAAGAAACCGACCCAAGGGTGGGGAACCATTTATAATCTGAAGCTGGATCCTTTGCCCCACCCTCTTCCATTTTCAAGATTTCATTATCTATAATCTGCCCCACTAAGTTTATCATTGTCAATTAAAATAGTAATTTTAAGGGCATACATCTAATTCCCCATCCACATTTATTTGCTCACCCTCCTACCATCTCTTTCTTTTATAATGTTCGACAACTGGGAATTGCTCATTTAAACGAGTTAACTACAAATATTTAATTTATTTAATAGTAAAAAAATTGTTCCTACTGGACATCTTGGAATTATATATTTTTTTGAAACAGGGAACTTTTGAAAATGGATTCATGATATATTTAATTCATAAAAAAACATTAGTCGTGTATAAAGTTTTTGCATGGAATAGAAAAGATGTTTTTTCTTTGGTGAGTGGCTTTGTCTGTTCCTGCCTCCTTAATTGAAACTTCTTGGACGAATAACATGTTTGGCATTAATTAAAGAATGATTAAAGCATTGATCTTGAAGGGTTATTCGAAACATGAATCTGTTGGGCATTGTCGCAATCAGAAGAATTCAGAAAGAAAACACTGTTGAAGAAATTTGCTCTACTGAAGTCATCTTCCCCTAACACTCTCACCCTATCTTGCTTGGAAAATCTGAATTATGATGAGAAGCTAGGGTAGGTTTTGCAAAATTCCCAACGGCTTTTTTTGCCACTTCTGCCCGAGACAATACCTATGCCTTTTACAATTACTTGGCTTTTTCGCTGCTTTCCACAGTGCACAAAAAATTACCTAAAAAACATGTCTTTTCCTTCTCTCAATTTCAACAACATCTGTGCAATCCATTCACATGTGGCCTACTCCAAAAATCTCCCACACCAGACGCGGCTATGCTGTGCATTCGACATTGATGTTTCAACCAATAATGCTTGGCTGATATACCTGCCTTCTCCTTAGCTTCTACCACTTTCTACTGCATATTTTTATATGTCATTCTTCGAATCTATTCAATATTTTTGGAATATTACTTGCAAACACCGACTCTCAAGAAAATCGCGCTTCTACGTGTGGTGCATAGTTTCTTATAAGTCATATCTAAACCCTAAACCAAATAGAGTTTATATATTTAAGGTAAGACATTTTTTTCTCTTACACTTCAAGATCTAGTTTCTATTCGATTAAACACCTTGATTTCTGGATGAAGATCTTGTATCACGCACAAAGCTCCTTCAACAAGATCGTATGTGAGATTTTAATAATAATTATGATAACGTAAAAGAAATATCAATGAATTTGAAGAATTTGTAAAAGAAAAAAAAAAGCTATATGAATTTTAGTGTATAGTCCGACAGAATTATTTGTTATGTAATTTTCGAAGAACATTTTCAATAAAAATTGTTGCAAGAAATTACGCAAGAGTCTTTGTTTCAATTTTAATGGATTTTGTCATGTCAAGTCATCTATAATTATCTTATAAAATTTTTGTTCCAATCCAAAATTTGGATGAATAATTCATCTTTTAATATTTATATTTTACTTTTTATAACTTAAAAAATTATTATAGTTAATTTGTTTTATTTTTAAGAATGGATTGTTATATGAAAATTTTTGTTATCAAGAAAGTCCACATATTAACTCAACGAACTTTAATGACAATTCTTTTGGTGAAAGCTACGACTTATAATTGAATTAAAAGTTGTTCATTAGAGTTATTTTATCGTCACAACAACAAGAAGTGGCTCCTATTATTTTTTCTGTTACATCCACTTCCTCCTAAGTAATGATTGATTATGGTGGACTGAGTTGAGCTGGTTAAATAATTAGTTTTTAATTTTTTATTAAATTTGTAATTTTGAAATACTATTTTTTAACAAGTTCTTAAAATAATTTTTAAGGAACTAAATTATATCATTTAATATTTAAATAATAAAACACTATAGTGCCCTAATATATATATATATATATATATATATATATATTTAATTAATGATATCAATTGAATATAGTTATATTACTATTAATAATAATATACATTAATATTTTATTTAATAAATTTAATTGTGTTAGATTAGTTTCCAATTTAATATATAGAACTCTACGTCCAATTTGCAGAAAATTATTTTGGAGACATAATTAGAAAAATAAAATCTTATTGAGTGTATTTGTGAACATGATAAATATCATGTGGTTGAGTACAGCACATTTGGATTACTTGAATTAAAATTTTGCTGTATAGTTGACTACTGTGTGTTTGGCTTGTGGGCTATTCATTTCAAAAGCTTTTTATCCTTGTTTGCATGTCTTGGATCTTGCTACACAAAACTACATAGTAATTTAAAACATAATCCAAATTTTCGCAAGATTCACTCGGGAATAATTCAGCATCATTCAAGTTTTTGTGTGTACATATTATGCATTTACTATTATAAGCAGATATATATAAACCATTTTGAAATCTTCATCTCAAATTTCAAATAAGGTTAAAAGCATCTCATAACTTCTTCTCAACCATATCCTTAACCAGAAATCTTCATATATAATTAACAATCATTTCGATTCAAACATTTAATATGATATTTATATCAAAGTCAACCATCTCTACTACAAGCTATAAACTTAATTTACACATCAATATTTAAACTAAATATTATCATTATGCTTCAATTCTACTTTAAAATCCAACATCACATATAAATATATAATAATTATAACTAATTAAAGTTATTATCTCTCCTCACCTCTAATTCTATGCTTCCTAAGTAGAAAAGAACAATCATTTTCAACAAATCTGTAAAAGTCATTACTTATTTTTAGATCCTAATTCACAAATAAGATGTATCATTATCGATTTGAATTAAATAGAGATTAGTTCAACATATCTAAGCTTAGATGCATAGAATAAATCTCGTGTATGCATCCCAAAAAAAAGAAAGAAAAAAACATTTGAGTGAAAGAAAAGTTTACTAAAAAAGATTATATAATAACTTCAGATTGTCCTATATTCTATAGTATCTACAAATTTGCACTTTCTTATAAAAAAATGTTAAACAAAATCAGAATCCCACATAAAAGTGAACAAGAATTTTAAAATAATAAAAACGGTGGGCTTTATAAATCAGAAGAATAATTAAAATTATAATGTGTATAACTATTAAATATATTTTAAAATGTTAATCTACACTATTTAAAATACCATTTACACTTTAACGAATCTAGTTATCACGATGTTTTTAATTGAACCAAATAAACAAAATTAAACAACCTAGGTTACTATAATAAATTACAATAAAATATGAATGTCCTCATTCAAAGTTTGAGTGGTCTTAAACTAGAATATTTAAGCTATCTTTCAAAATCTGAATTATCTTGTATTTATTAGAAGATTATTTTTAAAAAAATTAGAGACTAAATATATAAAGTATCTGAAAATGAATTTTTGAAATTAAAAACTTGAAGTGCTATAAAAGAAACTTATAAGACTAAAAACTTGTAATCCAAAACAAACTTCTGAAATTAAAAATTTTAAATATTAAAAGCCACACTTCTAAAGCTAAAAAAGAAACTTCGAAGAATTAAATTTTTTGAACAAACAAAAAAACTCCTAATTAATATTACAACACTGGAAAACAAATATTTAAAACTAAAAACTGAAAATATTATAAAGAAAAACTTTTAAAATTAAAAACTTAAAATACAAGAAAATAAAATTGTTTGTTACTGATCAGAAATACTCCACGATCTATTTTATGAAGAGGAGATATTATTTGAAGAAATAGAATTGAGAGTAATGAAATTAATAAATGGGGGTGCAAAGTGCGAAAGTGATGGTGGGGTAAGAGGTACGTACAAGTTGGACAGCGACCAATAAAGAAAGTACTGTAACTGTAGCTATACCACTACGTCTACTGTACACTGTTATGTCCCATCACCAAATCTTTTCCTTTCACACTCAACACTCTTTTTCCTCAATCCCTAAATATTCCTACTTACGCACTTCTTTTTCTTTTTATTTTACTTTTTTAACCCACTCTAAATTTAATTACTATGTTAAAAAACATTATTACTTCATCACACCTCATCCCTATTTGCATTTCTACACCATTTTAATCCTCAAATTATTTATTATATCTTTATCCTTAAAAATGAATTATTAACAAACACTTCCCTATCTTTCATCTTTTGCATTTTACTTCTTATATTTTCTACCATCCTTTTGCCAAGTTTATGAGCATAGAAAGTGATACATATATACATATTCAACTCTAGGTATTAATACACATTTCCAAAGACAAAGTTTATTAAATTATTTGTTTTCAAAATTTTCCCACTTTGAATAAAACCGGCGTAGACTTTCTTTTCTATTTAAATTCAGTGGTTTTCATTATTACTTGTTTTAGAAAAGTTGTGTGAAGAAGCATCATCCTCCATTTATTATTGAAGAAAAAAAATGAAGAAATTAATAATGAAAGGTTTGGAATATGTTGACAATAATTTGAACTACCGTAATAAAATAGGAGAAGAACTAACGTAAAAGTGAAATGGGAGAAGCTTGATTGGGAAAACAGACCAAATTGATACCTTAAATAAAATAAAGAAAGAAAAAAACCTTACCAGTGTTTGTCTCTATTCAAGTATTAAAGGAAGAAAAGTAGAAACTTTTTTATTGTATTATATAAATAATATTAAAAAATAAATATTAAAGAAAAAAATGCATGCAGTAGAAAGTTCTTCATTAATTTCGAGTTCTCATTGATTGTTTTTTTAAAAAGTCACTCACCAATCTTATTTATTACCAAACTTAATGGTGGCGTTTGAAGGGAGGAGCTTTATCGAGGAAAATTCAATTTTCATATTTATCAGAGATTGTATCAAAATAATATATATATATATATATATATATATATATATATATATATAATGAGATTAATTTTTATGTAAAATTTAATTTTATAAGGTTGAATGTTAGCTAAACCAAATTATCGAAAGCTGTTTATATCGGTCATGCTCAACTAGCTAATGTATTAATCAAGGTATTATCCAATACAAAATTTAATCATTTATTTGCATGTGATTGTTTCACTATCTTAAAATTGAAAAGATATAAAGGGAAAAAGAATCAAATAGAAAAATAAAAATCAATAGTAAATGATTGTGCAAAAATTTAATCAGATATATAATTGGTTTTGATACAATAGATTATATTTAATAATAATTAATCCCGTTATTCATAATTTAATAAATAAACTTAATATAAACAGTCACAAAGATTGAGTAGTAATTTTACCTGAACAATTTGTTTATTATCTAAATTAATTGTTTGTATAACTTATGAAACATAAGATAATCAACTATTTTGAACGCATTGCAAAAGTAATCAAATTTTCTGTTAACATAATTAATATTTTCCAATATGCTTAAAATAACTTCTGAAAAAGTTTCAATTTTACATTATAGAATAATTGTATAATATAGATATATAAAAGGTGAAAGTAAGGTATGATTCACATTTATTATACATAGAAAGTAAACACAAACACTTTTTTTTTAACATCAAATCCACGATATTTTTTTTCTTCGTATAATTACTAAGTCACTTTATCATTTCTTCGAATCGTTATATTAATCATCCCTATCAATCTCTTGTTCTTTCATGGCAGAAGCACATAACATAAATGATAAAGTTTTTTTTTTTTTTGTATTACATCAAATAATATTTGATAACAAAATTTGACATAGTGAAAGAAAATAAAGATATTACGGACATAATAGATTAAACAATATTAAGAATCAAATTTTGAGAACTGAACTAGCAGATCTTTCTGGAATTTTTATAGCTGTAACATCAGGTAACAAAATTCTATATATTTAACAGCTAATTATTATTTTCATTATAACGGTTAGAAATTATTTATCTGTCGAATGAAATTACAAGCTATATATTTTTATACAACACAAAAGAAAATTTAGCACGCTCTGTATAAATTGAGGGTAAAAGAAATATTGTTTTTTCTTTGATAAGAAAAATGTTGACATATATATAAATTCCCAGCGGTGAAGCCTAATATGTATTAAAACATGGATAGCGAACCAAAAAGGAACTAAGCAATTTCAACCAATCACGTGGTGGGTAGGAATACGGGGTTAGATAATATAATATGTAAGTTAAGTAGGTAGATACAATAATATGTATTCATCATGTAAAATATTTTTTATTATAAATTTTTTGGTTTTATAATAATCATTTTAAAATAATGTTTTCATTAATTGATACTATAAAATACTTATGCTGTACGTAAAAAATAAACTCTAATAAAAGAAAATAGTAACATGCCATGCTTTGTGTTATTCAACTTTTCTCTCAACATAATGGCCAAAATTGGCAATATAATTCGCTACTCTCACGTCCTTTTTCAAATCATGGGACAAATGAATCATACCCAAGTTATTTATTTTACTTTGGTAGGTTCCAATGCAACGGTTTAGTAAAATATTGGTGAGGAGATAATTAACAAAATTTCATTATTTAACTATATTTAGAAGATAATAGTGATTATAGTATAGTGACTTAAACTGGGCCTAACCTTGATTTCTAACAAATGAGTAAAAAAATAAACAAGCCAGATGTCTTTGTTTATATTCATTAATGGTGAGACTTTCCCCCGACCTTTTTTAGATATTTATGATCACGTGAAAAAAAAGAAGAAGAATGACAAAGGAAAGAGAAAAAAAAAAGAAAAAAACCAACCCTACATTAAAGATCAATAGGGGATTTACATTATTTTTTATTTTCTTTTCATAATCAAATAAAAGAGAGCTGATATATATATATATATATATATATATATATATATATATATATATATTTTATTTTTTTTCTCATTCCCTCTTGAAACAAAGAGAACGCAATGAATTGTTCCAGTTTATGTATAATCCTATTTTTGTTATATATTTTGTCTGTCATAACATAAGTGTAGAACTCGAAAACAACCATTATTGTAGAATAAATGGGTTAAAATGAAATATTATTTTCAGCAATATAAACATAAGAAGAATATGCAGAAACATCTGTAGTATTTTTTAGGTCAAACATTTCTGTAGTTTTAAAAATGGTAGTGATTACTATATTTTAGCCATAGCTCTTGTTCATATTCATAGGTTATTCTGAATCCCTGTTAATTTAAATCGAAACAGTTCAACTCTGCAAATGTCTCTTTAATTCACATAAATTAAATTCAACATTATACTTAAAAAGATATAACTTGTTATTAGTTAGGTCACCAACAAGTTATCCAAATTAAATAAAATAGAAAGTAACTCATAAAATGTGGTTCCATACTGAATAAGACAAGCATTGAACAATTTGTTTGTTTTAAGAAATGAACATATACAACGTTTAAAAATTGATTACCTATTCGATAAAAACTGCGACAAGTGTGACCTCGTGGTGAATTGGTTCAAATATTTACTCTTCAAAACTTGAAATACTGTAAAAACTAGTTTGATATGATATCATAATTTGATGAAACATAAAGTGGAAAGTTATGAAAATATGTTGTTTATACGAGGAGGAAGAGGGAAATTTTAAAATAGGATTTGGTTTGACATCTAAAGAGATAACTGACTATCAACATATGACACTGTATCTTCCTTACCTCATGATTCTCAAAGTTGGGTCACTGCATTGTCAAAATCAATGCACCTGCATTTAGATTTTGCAAATGGTCCAACTTTATCTTAAATAAATTATTCTACCCCCACAGGAGGACAATGTTATCCAAAAATTCAATTCATTCTTATACCTAGTACCTTTCGGTTTAATTTAAACATTTCTAATGGATTATAAATTTCAATCAAATTATTTTTATTCCCCTTAAACCTACCTTAATCTCTCAGGTTTTTTCCCATTATCAGAGCGGAAATATTTTTGTACTTCTATTTTTTGTAACGTTTAGAATTAGAGTTTAATTAAATTCTTAAAAGTAGTTCGGGCTTGTACTTGTATTTGTTTTCAAGACAAAAATTATATACTTTTTTAGAATTCTTTTTATTTACTCATCCATAAGAAAAAGAAGGAAAGAAACAGACAATCTGTAAGAAATTGCTTCAAGCTTTATTTTTAAATTTAAATATTTGTTCAATGTTTTTTTTTTCTCGGATGATACTCATTGAATTGAAAAGAATGGGAGAACATTTTTACAAACAAACACTTGAGTTATTTTTTGAAAAATTGTTAACAACATTGACTAAAAAAGTTTCACATATCGAGATAAGAAAAACTTAAAATGGTGAAGGGAAATTGAATTGATGTCAGATCGAATAAAAACACGCAAACACATATAATCATTAGTATTTACCAATTATATTAACTATATGATTAGTTAGTATAGGATTTCCATCAGCCTTTGGCGAGCATGAAGTTTACAAAATTGGATATATGTAAGTAATTAAACAATAACTGGATAACAAATAGTAAATCAATTCGATAAATTCAGTAGTAGTAATAATTTAAATAAATTCTTATACTCTCTATATAACAGATTTTAATTACATTACAGTTAATCCATAATTAGGAATGGGAGAGGAAATGTAAATCTAAAATCTCCCTCGCAGGTTGTCTGAAAATGAAATGGTGGGCACGAAAAGTAATAATAATAAAAAGCAAAACTCTTTCTCTCTCCCTAGAAAAAATGCAACACTTGTAAGCACTCTCACTCTTAAAAGGACGCCCAAAAATAATGGCGGTTGCGTTTTGATTGATTGGAGTAGGGAGAGAGAGAAAGGAGAAGAGGGAGGGTAAAGCTATAGTAGTAGCATGGTCACCAAGTTAGAAGTAGAGTAGTAGTAGTATAGCTTGAACATGACCATGACCACAAACCGTAACCATAAAAATAAAGCACAACACACAACCACTGCTACTTCCCATTTTTCCATTACCGGAAATGAAATGAGCCTAACGCTGACTCTCCATTTTCTACTCCTCACCCAACCTTCTTACCTCTCTGTCAATCACTCATCCCTTAACCTCTCTCTCTTCTTGGATTCGCCGCTCTTTTTCTGAGATCTACGTGCTTTTCGGCTTCTTCCTTTCTTCCGCTTCACCCTCTACTTGCTCTTTCAGATTGTTGCTAAATTTGGCACTCAGACCACACGTGCGTTTCCCACACACTCTGTTCTGTGTAATGAGGACTTATGTTCACGATTGCAACCTGGGGTGTTGGGGGTTGAAGAGAACCGGTATCGAATGAGACGTAAAACAATCGACTTTGGTTGTGACACTGGTTTTGGTTGAGTTTGTAAGTGTGGGAATCTCGTGGGTAATTAGTGGATTTCGTTGGGTTTTAAGACGTGTTAAAAACTGGGACAAAGATCACTAAGAATGTTATTCTGCCGTGGGAAGGAAGGAGGAGGGGACAAGGCTTGCTTTGTGGTGGAAGTTGTTATTTTGTGAGAATTTTGTTGCCTAATTGGTAGTGTTGTGATTCTGGACTCAATTTTTAAGTTACTGATTTGCCTGAGACTTTTTTAGCTCAAATGAGACTTTCTTCAGCTGGTTTTAGTCCTCCGCCCCAGGAAGGTAACCACTTTCTTCCTCCTCTTCTTCTTTTCTTTCTCTTCCTCTTTCTTCTTCCAAAATTTCATCTCTTGGTTTTCGGTTCTCAACTTTTCTGAAACTGGTTCTTGCAACCTCAATCCCTGGAGGATTAGAGTGTGTTCTTTGTGTTAACATGATTAGCCAAGCCAATGAAGTCTTTTGTACGTCTAACATGGCCGGTGCTAATGTTGAGTCGGGGATGTGGAAATTTAACTATTTGGGCTATGCTTTTCTCTTGTTTATTCACAGCTCAGAGATCAGAGAAAAAACGTAATTTGGTTTTGGGATTCGGTTATTGGTTTGAAGATCTTGGATTTGACATGAGTATGCCAAAATGAGTTTGTTGGTGTGGGCTCTTGATATTACTTAATGTTTGATGACATTCGGGTGGGTTTTGCAGGGGAAAGGCGAGTTCTAGATTCAGAACTTTGGCATGCATGTGCTGGTCCCCTTGTCTCTTTACCAGCAGTTGGTAGCCGCGTGGTATACTTTCCACAAGGTCACAGTGAACAAGTGAGTAAAATATATGATGTTTGATTATTGTATTGCTACTAGCCTTGTGGACATTGTGGTAACATTCTCTTACCAGTGTTGAGAATAAAGTAATAATGCGAATCTTGTGTTTCTGGGCATGAGGATGCTCTCTTGTCTCTTGTCTCTGTCTCCGTATTGCTTCTAATTAGGAGGATGGGGTGGGGTTACTGTTACACTTTTGTTTAGCAAAACCTGTTTTTTCTTTCATTCTGGGGAACCATGTGTATATTTATGCTTAACTGGTGTTCCCAAGCTCAATTCTTTAGTCTTGAAATGTTAAAGGCTAATGAAGTAACTTCACTTACCTCCCAGAACCACCACATGAACCTTCTCATTCAAAATTTTTTCCTTTCTTTTCTGCATAAACTACATGCACAAGTATATCCTCACTCTGCACTATTTTTTTTTTCTCAGGTGGCTGTTTCGACCAACAAGGAAGTGGATGCTCATATCCCAAATTACCCAAGCTTGCCTCCTCAACTCATTTGTCAACTTCATAACATGACTATGCATGTACGAATTGCTTACTTGTTTTAGTGAGATGATTGGTTTCTTTTGGCCTTTGATTGCTTCAATTTTTACCTTGTTGGATCCTGCAGCCTCTTTGCTTTAATTATCTTTTTGTTTATTTGGGATTCAGGCTGATGCAGAGACTGATGAAGTGTATGCACAGATGACCTTGCAACCTCTGAATCCAGTACATCACTCTCAAATCTTTATTGATAACTGGTTTTGGAACTTTCAGAGTTGTGGTCATTCTTCAGCTTTTAACTATGTCTATTTTTCAGCAAGAGCAAAAGGAGGCATACCTTCCAGCAGAATTGGGCACTCCTAGTAAACAGCCAACAAACTATTTCTGCAAAACTTTGACTGCAAGTGACACAAGCACTCATGGGGGATTCTCTGTACCTCGCCGTGCAGCTGAAAAAGTATTCCCTGCATTGGTAAGTCTCTGTGAAAAAGACCATATTATGTGGTCAAACCTGTTTACGGAGTCTGCTCTAATTTCTTGGGTCTTATATTTATAGTTGCGATCTTGCAGGATTTTTCTCAGCAGCCTCCTGCTCAAGAATTAATTGCAAGGGATTTGCATGGTAATGAATGGAAATTCAGACATATCTTCCGGGGTGAGTTAAAAAGCTGGGTTTCCGGCAACTTAATTGCAATAGTGTACTTTTCCTCTCAGTCTGAGACTTCTATGTTCAGTTTTTGTCTACAATGTTTGAAGTTGGTTTTTATTTCTTTTCCTCTGTAGGCCAGCCCAAAAGGCATCTACTTACAACTGGGTGGAGTGTCTTTGTGAGTGCTAAAAGACTTGTAGCTGGTGATTCTGTGCTGTTTATCTGGCAAGTAATTTAATTGTTTCCTGCTCTCCAAATACGTGTGCTGGTATTTCTCTGAACAGCATTAATATTACCCTACTTCTCCACCTCTGGATTTCTCATAAATTCAATCTTGACCTTTAGAATTTTGGCTGATTGACTTTTCCACCCTGAATCAGGCCGTGTGACTTGCGTCTCATTTGGCCATTCTAAAGAACATGTCATTATACTGAAAAGAAAAGTGATTCATTGACACGTGGGTCAGACTTTAAGATGTGTGGTTACTCGTTATCTCTTATATCTGTTTGCTTTATTAAGATAATGTGCGAGAAATGTTAGATATAGGAATGTTCATTAACGTGCGTGCATTTTCTTGTACAAGAATGAAAAGAACCAACTTCTTCTTGGGATCCAAATGTTGATATAGGAATGTTCATTAATGTGCATTTTCTTGTATAGGAATGAAAAGAACCAACTTCTTCTTGGGATCCGCCGTGCTAACCGACCACAAACTGTGATGCCTTCATCAGTGTTGTCAAGTGATAGTATGCACTTGGGGCTTCTTGCAGCAGCAGCTCATGCAGCTGCAACAAATAGTCGTTTCACCATTTTCTATAATCCACGGTATAATTAGTACACTTTTGGCAAAACTTTAAAGTCATGGAAATGTTTGCTTTAATTGACTATTTTTTTTTCTTTTTATAATTTCAGTGCTAGCCCATCAGAATTTGTCATACCCTTAGCGAAGTATGTTAAAGCTGTGTATCATACTCGAGTTTCAGTTGGTATGCGGTTCAGGATGTTGTTTGAAACTGAGGAATCAAGTGTGCGGCGGTAGGTTTTTTAAACTTTCTTTGAGGAAAGATACCAATGGGGACCTGAATATTGTTAAGATTTATAGTGACCTAAAGAATACTAATCATATTATCAACATGAAGCACAGATTTTGACTTTCAGTGTACGTGCTGTATGCTTCAATTCATTAAACAACTGTGAGGGCTTTGATAGGGTGTGAAAAAACCTGTCTAAGATGTGATGGTGTGTAACAGTAAAGCAATATTTGTATCATCTTGATCAAACCTCTGATCCTTAGTAAGGTCATGATAAATAGCTTGAGTAAAGAATAAAAAAAGCATGAGTGTTTAGTTGAATAAATTTCTCATTGTCAGAGAAGATATGGCTAACCATTTAATAAAGTTGACGACACTTGTTTTTTATTGTAATTATGTATTACTAATGTATGTTTCTTGCGCAGATACATGGGTACAATAACTGGCATTAGTGACCTGGATCCTGCCCGGTGGCCAAACTCACACTGGCGCTCAGTGAAGGTTTGTTAGGAAATACTATTGTTTTTTCATTCAAGCTTTCTCATCATACTGGCATATATTTTTCATCTGAAGTGTAAAATTTCTAGTATGTTATATTTACCAAGGAATTTTAAAAATGAAAACTTGGCTTTGATTTGGATTGCAGGTTGGCTGGGATGAATCTACTGCTGGAGAGAGACAACCTAGAGTGTCTCTGTGGGAAATTGAGCCATTAACTACATTTCCTATGTATCCGTCTCCCTTCCCCCTTAGGCTTAAACGACCATGGCCTCCAGGACTGCCTTCATTCCATGGTGAGCTTCTTGACCCCCACCTTTAGGAATAATATCCTAGCTTATTAATTTCAAAGACTTCCATTTAAGCATGGATGGAAACTCATTCTCCTTGCTCTCCCGATTTTTCTTGCTTGAAATGGTGGCAGGCATGAAGGATGATGATTTTGGCCTAAATTCATCTCTCTTGTGGCTCCGAGACAGTGATAGGGGACTTCAGTCTCCTACTTTTCAGGGGATTGGTGTTAATCCTTGGATGCAGCCTAGATTTGATCCCTCTATGTTGAATATGTCAACAGATATGTATCAAGCTGCAGCTGCTGCTGCTGCTGTTCAGGAGATGAGGGGTTTGGATCCTTCCAAACAGCATTCTGCATCCATACTTCAATTTCAACAACCGCAAAATTTCCCAAACAGGACCGCTGCTTTTGTGCAGGCCCAGATGTTGCAGCAGCCACAGCATCAGCAGATTTTTGGAAATAATCAAGAGAATCAGCATTCACCACAATCTCAGCTGCAAACTCAGGCTCATCTACAGCAACATTTACAACATCAGCACTCATTCAATACTCAGCATCATCATCAGCACCAGCAACAACAACTACGGCAGACACAGCAGCAACAACAACAGCAACAAGTTGTAGATAATCAGCAAATTTCTAGTGCAGTTTCTTCAATGTCTCAGTTTGTTTCAGCTCCTCCACCTCAATCACCACCTATGCAAGCTATCTCTTCCTTGTGCCAACAGCAAAATTTTTCTGATTCGAATGGGAACTCTGTGCCTACTATTGTTTCTCCCCTGCACAGTATCTTGGGTTCATTTCCACAGGATGAAACATCTCACCTCCTGAACCTTCCTAGAACAAGCTCTTGGATTCCTGTTCAAAATTCAACAGGGTGGCCTTCGAAGCGTGTTGCAGTGGATCCTCTTCTTTCTACCGGAGTCTCTCAATGTGTTCTACCTCAGGTGGAGCAGCTAGGGCAGCCCCAGAGTACTGTGTCTCAAAATGCTATTACCTTACCACCTTTTCCTGGTAGGGAGTGCTCCATAGACCAAGAAGGGAGCAATGATCCACAAAACCATCTCTTATTTGGTGTTAATATAGATTCAACGTCCCTTCTCATGCCTAATGGAATGTCAACCCTTAAGGGGGTTAGCAGCAACAATGACTCCTCAACCATGCCATATCAATCTTCTAATTATCTGAATACCACCACAGGGACTGATTCTTCATTGAATCATGGAATAACACCCAGTATTGGCGGTGAATCAGGTTACCTGCAGAGTCCAGAAAATGCTGGACAAGGAAACCCACTGAACAAAACCTTTGTGAAGGTAAGCTTTTCCAGCAGGATTAACTCTCTTTAAGTAGAACAAAAAAATTCATTATTCTTGACGTACATACATTTTTACATAACTTGTTTGGTACAGGTTTATAAGTCAGGGTCCTTTGGAAGGTCACTGGATATCACTAAATTCAGCAGCTACCATGAGCTGCGAAGTGAACTTGCTCAAATGTTTGGCCTTGAAGGCGAGTTGGAGGACCCTGTGAGATCAGGCTGGCAGCTTGTATTTGTAGACCGAGAGAACGATGTTCTTCTCCTTGGTGATGGCCCCTGGCCGTAAGTCTACTATACTTCATAACATACCTTATTCTTTGTTTTTCTTCCTTTTCCCTTTAAACACTGCACCTTTTGAGAAGTATAGAAAGTGAGGAACTTGTTATAAATGATATGGTAGCTTTAATATGAAGTATTAACTAATCCCTTTTGAAATTATGAAATAGTATACTCTTGTATTTAATTGCTTTTTAGCCTTTCACATGGTGATGATATTTTTATGTTGTGGATTTAAGCATCTTTATTTTTTTCCAAATCAAATGATTGAGCCCTTTTTCTGTTCATATTATGACAGGGAATTCGTAAATAGTGTATGGTGCATAAAGATACTTTCTCCTCAGGAAGTGCAGCAAATGGGGAATTCTGGCCTCGAGCTATTGAACTCGGTTCCAATTCAAAGGCTCTCTAACGGCATCTGTGATGACTATGTGAGCCGTCAAGACCCAAGAAATTTAAGCACTGGAATAACAGCAGTGGGGTCTTTAGACTACTGAAATCATGTGACTGTTAATAGTCTGCACTTCTTCCATCAAATGTAATATTATTACCCTTACTTCTCAACCCTTCTTGTACGGTGAGAAGCACTTGCTTAAATGTAGTTTATATAGCCTACAGCCTTTGGATTTTGTTTTCCTGTTTTTTCCTGCTAGGACCATTCATAAACTAATACTGTAACTATATGGCATCTAGTCATTGTGCTAGCTACAATATATACGATACTTAATCCGTTAGGGAATCAATGCCTTGGATAGTTCTCTTAGCTTGTACGGTTCTTTTTAGTTTGGATTTGGCTAAATGTTTGGGGTGCATTAAGGAGCACAGTGGGCAATTGAGTGGAGGTGTTGTCACCTTTAATGAGTTTTGGTTGAAATGTTTGGTAGAATCTATTATTATTGATGCATGAAAGATAAATGTTCAATTAAGAGAGGTGCAGATGGCAGTGGTGATGATGTTGGAGTACTTGACTTGGTTGAGTGATGGATAAACGCATTTGGGAAAAGGAGTTTGTGACCCTTAGAACATGAAGAGGACACCAAAGCCATGTGATGTGTCTCTCTGATCATACAGGGATGGAAAACAAATCACCATGTCCTTCTATTAATGTTAAAGTGGCCCTCTTTGTCGTGTTCTTGGTTTTGGACATGCACCCTTTCACCTCCTCTTAATGTTTTTGCCTCATCAATCGCAGAGTGAAAAAAGCTGTGTGCATTTGTCCATTTCGATCTTGCTTAATCAGGCATCTTTTCATGCTCTACTGTCCTAAGTGTTTGGAATATTGTCTAAGTTTATGTTTCATGGAAAACATGCATAAATGACGTTACCTCCTTAATAGGCGTTACTATAACTTAAACTTATCGGGACAATCATTGTTACCATTGAAAAAATTAACCAGTGCTATATTTTGGGCAGAGAAACATCTAATGTAGTAAGTCAATATGAACAACAAACGGATTGATGTTTCGAAAGAGTATAATTGTTCAGTTTTTCAACCTTGTTTACTATTTAACAAAATATTCATTATTGTTTTCAGTGATATCTTTTATCGGTAAAAGATAAATCCAAAACTCTTTTGTATAATGTACTCGACAATTTTACTCAAACCGATGAAATTCGTGTTGTTATACGTAACAAATACAATTACATATATGTAAATATATTAATGATTGAGATTGATAGAATTGAAAAGAAAAAAAATTTACATGGGATCCATATCCTTTTCCAGCTATATAGTACACAGCGAAATCTCTTTGCACAATCAAGTTTCCAGTTATACGAGATCGGAACAAAATCGAGAGTACAGTCCCCAAAATTTTACGTATGAAAAATTATTCTTTACTGTGAACATGTCCTTGCATATTTGTTGGGGGAAAAAAAATAAAATCTGAGAACGTGTTGATGTCGGCAGATATGACAGTGAGAAGAAGAGAACTTCATTCTCATACCGTACAGTGCCATAATTGATTTAATGATTTTAGGTTGCAATCTTCTTTTTTTTTTTTTCTTTTTAAAAATTTGTTGAAAAGAAATAAAGTTTTGAATGAATGGAAGGCGTGAAGAAGAAGAAGAAGAATAGGGTCACCTTTTTTAGTTTTGGAAGTGGGTGAATAGGTAGGTTCCCCCAAGTGGTAAATGGGTGATTAAAGAAGTTGGAGTTGAGTGTTGGTTAGTACTATTTGTTTTTGTTTTTGTGCATGTGTGTGTGGGGCTGTCTTATTTGTAGGACCTTTTTTCTGGGTATGGAATGGTGACCAGGTAGGGCACTATCCTCAATAATAATACCATGCCATGCCATGCCATGCCATGCCATGCCAACCCCAACCACCCCAACCCCACCCTTTTTCTTTTTTATATTTTTTATGTGCCAATTTTTTTCTCCATTCCTCATTCATTCTTCAACTCACCCTCTTTTCTTTTTTTGTTTCTTCCGACTCACTCCACTCTCTGCTTCCCCTCTGTCACCCACAATATGACCAAAAACGTTTCTACCAACACGTGCGCACACCTTTCTCATCAATTTTTCCTTAACCATCATACAAACTCCCATATTCTATTACTTATCTACAAAAGTTTCAGCTTGTGTTTATCTTTTGTTGTTCTGATGAGAGTGACTAAACTATAGGGAATTGGCAATGCCGAAAAGTAGTGAATGAAATTAGGGTAATATGTAACAAGTGTTGTGTACGAGAGGTACGAAATCTGGGTACGGAGGCTGGGTTTTCTGTTTCTTAATTAAGTACCAATAATTTGCTATTGCTATCTCATTGGAGGCCCAAACATGTTGCTTACTTTGCTGAATGTCAGGTAATGTGTACTACAAACAGATACAATTTTGGAATCATTAAAAAAAAATCCCAACACTAATTTTATTTTATAAATATTATAGATAATTTTTCTACATCTTTTGAAAATGTTATACTGAATATATTAAAAGGTCCTCGGATTACATGTTGTGAAAGCATTATAAAAAAATCCATTTCAAAATGGGAATTCCAGGATTTATAATCCAAAATTAATAATTGATTATTCTATACTGTTCTTTCACATGGTAAGATTTATCGTTACAAAATAAAGTTTTCAAAACATTATAAAATGTATTTTACAATTCACTTTCCAGAAAATAAATTATTATGAACATAATTTTGGTGGTTCAAGGTAACCATCGAACTTAACTCCATTTCTAGATACCAAGTTTATTGAGTAATTTGCTTTAGTCCAAAACTACAAAAGCATTTTTCAAAGCATTCAAGTTAAATATCACGCCATGGTTGGTAATACCATAACAAATATTAAATGAAGAAGAGAAACTAACATAATTAAACTACACAGGCACATGTAAAAAAAAAAAAATACAAGTGTAAGAGTTTGGTTACATTTCAAAAAATATATATATATATATATATATATATATATATATATATATATATATATATATAATAATTATCGTCATTTTGGAAAAATGCAAGAATCAATTGTAGAGAAGTAAAATCAAGTGTAATAATTAATCCAATTATATAAGGCCCAATTAGCCTAATAAGCTGTTTGGGTTCTTGGGCCACAGTTCTAAGGAAAAATTGAGCTCTGCAAAAGAAATCTTGGTCGAAAAAAAATTTAAAGTATAGTAATGAAGAAATCATTATTCTAGTTTATTGATATTTTAGTCTACTTTTTTTTTTTTTTTTAAATCACACAGATTTGACTCATCTATCAAAATTTTTATACTTTTAAAGTCTTTGAGTTCTCATGATTATCGAAACGTTCCAGAGTTTATAATGAATTTGAGGTATATCATAGTTTTGAAATTTTAAAAGAAGTTTGATGATGAAAATTTATAGTTTAAAGATGAGAAATTTAATTTTCTTTATTTGCTAAAAGTTAATGTTTTCATTGTTAAGTTTATAGTAAAAAACATTTGATGCAATTTAATCCATTAATTTTTTAAATATATAGAGCAAAAAAATAATAGTTAAAAAATATTAAGTAAAAAAAGAATGAAAGTCAAAGTTACCAAGATTTGAAATATTTAATTGACTAAATGTATTAAAAGCTGGAAACTAAACATAATTCAAACTCTAAAATCCCGGAATGTAACTAAACTCAAAAAATAATTTCAAGATCAATTCCAGATTTTCTTGTTTTCCTTTTTATGGGCTTGAAAAGAAGCGAAGCAGGCCAATGGGCCGAAAAATAGTTTGGGCTTTGAGAGGACTGGGAGAGACGCTAGGGTTAGGGTTTATGAGGTGCCCTTGCATTAGTTTTACATTTTACAGCTCATTTGGTTGCGCCTCTGTTCTCTGCCACCGCTGCTGTGTCTATCGCAACCATGGTGATTACTCATCCCCTATTCTCAATTATCTCTCTTTTCTTTGGTTCTTTAGTTTCAGTTGTGGAATCGGGTTTTTCTGAAAGAATGTTGGAAAACCTATTTCCGTGTCGAAAGATTAGGTGCAAAGAAGCTAGGTAGGTGGGGGTAGTGATAGTGTAGCGTTATCGATTTGTTGGTCTGCGGATGTAATTAGGATTAGTAATTGTTAATTATACTCTCCTTCTGGATTTTCGGTTTTCAAAGAGTTTTTTCCTCTCTCTGTTTTCAACGTTGGTACTTGATTATGCTTTGGAATCTGTATGTTTGGATGTGAGTTAACGGGGCTAATGGTTCTGTAAATGTTTTTCGGTTTACTGGTGGTTTGGGGATCAATTCATTTAGGATTACCTGTTCATACTTTGAAATTGCTGTTAATGCTTGTGTGGTACTTCCTATGCAGCCTAAGCAAATTCATGAGATTAAGGACTTTCTTCTCACCGCCAGAAGAAAGGATGCGAGGTCGGTGAAGATTAAGAGGAGCAGAGATGTGGTTAAGTTCAAGGTTAGATGCTCCAAGTACCTCTACACACTCTGTGTGTTTGATCCAGAGAAAGCTGATAAATTGAAGCAATCACTTCCTCCAGGTTAGTAATGGAATTTGTAGTTTATGATTGTATGTGTGGAGTATCCGGCTTTGACACAATGCCAGTTGTGTTATATCCATAAAGAATTCCGTAGTATTTGGTTGAGGGAACATGCATTTTTTTGAGCAACTAAAGTTTGAAATGGTTAATTATGAGCAATGTATATATGCTTGTATGTATCTTTTGGGGGGCGCTTATGTTTTTTTATCATATTGCCCTGCAACTTATATTGCTGTTGATGATTTTCAGGTTTGAGTGTTCAAGACCTGTAAGAAGTGACTGAGAGATTAAGGAGAAGATTTTCTTTGATTTTTCTCTGAAGTTTATTTCTCTGTTGTTGAAGCTTATTTTGTGAGTTTGTCTTTTATATTTAGAACGTTGCTAGGACTTATTGTTTGAAGTTGTTTTGGAAAATGAAACTTTAATTATGTCTAGTGGAATATTTTTTGCTATGCAAACTATATGTATGAATTTATTGTCTGTTTTATTTTTACTTTGTTTTCAGTCAGGCTACAAGCCTGCTAATATATATATTTCACGTTCATGAGGGAAAATAAGACTTTTATTCTAACTATTAGGTTTCTAATGTAATTTTTTCAATGCAGATAGCTGATAAAAAATAATTTTGATTAGAGAATGGCCCCTCTTGGCTCATTCATTAAAAATGTGGGTAGAGGTCGATTACTTACTAGTTTATCAATCATCTTATCTTTAATATAAGATTATTTTTTTAAATGGAAGCCCTCCTGTATTTTTTTTTCCCAAATGAAAGTTTGATACAAATGTGAATAGAGTTATATATTGGTTATAAGTATTTAATCGAGATGTCTTGGTAAAAGTATGGGTACTTTAATCGTAACAAAACTTACCTTTGATTTTGAAATTTGCAAGAAATTTGTTCAACTTTTTTCCAGTAAAAGCATTGAAGTTAGAGATCCAAGTTGTGGAATGATTAATTTGGCTTAATTGCATATTTTATTATTAGATTTTTACTTCTTTATCGAATCTTATCACTTAACCTTAAATTTTGTGAATTTATTAAATTTTAAATTTTATTATTTTCATTGGACTTGAATTTTTAATTTTCAGTTTAGGTCTATGAAATCTTTGACGACTTAACCAAATAAAAAAGTTGGGAGTAAAGATGGTAACAAGTCTATTGTGTGCTCATACTACATGGAATGCGTATGTTCTCGTCAAATTATTTATTACATGATTATGAAAATTAAACTAAAGGAAACATGATAGTATAAAAATTTAATGTTAAAATTACTTATTTCTGTAGTGCCAAATAATATTTGTATAAAATTTAAAATAAAATACCAAATATTTTTATTTATAATCCCTAAACTCCTATAAGGTAGAGATTAGGTGAACGTACATAAGATGGCTGACATTTCAAATATTATATGTATTTTGTAAAAAAATTGAATTTACAACAAAAATTGGAAACTGATGCGTTATGATTTTTTAAAATATATATTGAATATAGTTTATTATAAATTATAAATATGATTAAATTTTATGAACACTTAAACATAAATAACAATTTACATCGTAAGATGTATCATCAAAATATATCAATGAAAGATTACAATATCTAAATTAAAGAAAAAAAGCTATATGATTTAAATATCACTATAATATCACATTTAATCCTATTATTTTTTCTTCATCATTGAAAGGATTTATTTTATATATGGTTTTATTAGTAGGAAGACTAACGAACTTCACAAATTCAATCTCTTCCCATATATTTCATTAACATACCCTATTTCTCATATGTTGCTTATATACTCTTCATGAGTATTCTCTTTTTCTTAGAGGAGAAAAGTATATAAATATAAATATATAAACAAAAACATTCAGCTTTTTTAAAGTTAAACCTTTTTTTATAATAAATAAATATTTAATAACTTCGCATTCATACAAGATATCGAATCTGTGTACTTTGTTTCCTAGAAGAACGACACCCTTGTGCCAAATACATTCATCTGTTTTGTTACTGAACAAACACAATGAGGTGGGAGAGACCAAAACAAAAGTAAAAGAATAGTTAATGTGAATTGACGTTATTAAACCGTTGCCAAAATTTAGATGAATTGTGAATGTGAATTGACATTATTAATTGTTTGTTTTCTTCTAACTTCAACTTCTGCGTGTTTTTCTTTTAGCCTTTATCTCGTCAAATAAATTTCTTTTACCATCTTTGTTTGAGACTGGCCCTTCATTTATTCAAATTTGCCTTAAATGTGTAAACAATGATATGCGGTAGAGACTTTCTTCACATATTTCTAAGACCATCATGAATTTCAGTGTTGATCTAAGAGTAATGCTTTGATGCTGTTAAACAACTTTCGAAACGAAAATTATTATTTGATCAAATAATACTCAACTCCTCAAGTTTCCCACATATGTTCATAAAGACGAAGATAAACTATCCATGTACGTTTGCAGATAAACAAAGTTTCCAATTTACCTCAAGCAAAAAATTTCATGCAATATATTCAAGCAGACATTAATCTTAACATTTTCTTAAACTATGTAAGAAATTCCTTTCCAATGAATATGTACTAAGCCAAGTACCTCAATTCTTCTCATTTCTACGTCGAATTTTACCTGTAGATGTCTTTTCCGTGCTCGAATTTTGATTGCCTCATGCTATTATATCTGCAAATTTTAACATAACATCACATTAGAAAAGATGTAGACATATATGGTTCAACAATTACTGTGTTTCAGTTTCTTGATTTTTATTTTTTATACAATTTTGATCTAAGTTCTTATATAAAGGGAGTGATAAAGAAACCTTGTAATACCTCTCTCCTCGTCTTGAGCTACAAATCTTTGAACAACTTTTTCCTTTGGTATTTTCAACTGGAAATTGAGCCATCGACAATGAATTTGTGAGTTAAGTTAGTGTTATTGCGTGTGCATCCATCCTATATAGGCGTTAAAGGCACTGACATGTAGAGCTACGTGGTGACTAACTGAACCAACAGGGGTAGAAATCCACGAAGACCCTTAACCTATGAATTTCTGTAACCATAGGATAAAACTGGAAGTGTGCTCTTGTGAGTGGTATTCAATGCTTATCATTATCACCAGAGAATGTAAAGCGATGTGGCTGAACTAAAAAATTTATAAAATCATCTAAATCACATAATGATAGTTATATGGGTGAAATACATTCTCAAAACAAAATCATTGTTGCGTCAAAATTGCCTAGCCACATGGAAGGCTACAAGATGGAATACCAACAAATGGAAATGATAAAGGAAATTTAAAACAAAACCATTGCTATGAGACTTAGCTTTAAATAGCTGCTAACCTCACAAATGCATCTCATTTTTGTTGTATTCCACGCTCAACAAATCGTAACATAAGGTTATCAGCCTCCGCCAACTTACCATCTAACACCAGCTTCTTCCTCACTTTCTGGCACAATTTTAAATCAGGAATCAAATTACGTCTAAACATTTGAGAAGCCACTTTATAAGCTGATAGAGCAAACCCTTTCTTTAGATAGCTTTCCATCAGAACATGGCATGTATTAGCATCAAGTTTTGATGCTGTTCTCAATACCTTCCCCAGTAGTTTCTCAGCCTCCTCAAGGTTCCCAAAATCACAAAGCTTTTCAATAACCTGATTGTATACGGTTTGAAATGGCTGCCTAACGAGCATTTTTTCCAGTAAGTTCAACATATCATCTACTCTACCCCATTGACAATAACGGTGTATAACTGATCTGTATGTTACAGGAGTTGGATCCAAACCTTTGCTGAGCATCTTTACAATCAACTCAGCTGCCTCATCCAGTCTACCTTTCTTCCCCAATGCATCAAACAATGTCGTATATGTGATGGCATCAGGATGTTTGTTACTTAAGTACATGTCATCTAGCATAGATAGTGCACCTTCCATGTCACCGATCTGACAAAAACCATGAATTACAGTAGTGAAGTTCACGACATTAATGGCACATCCCTTATTCAGACATTCCTCTAAATATTTTTTAGCTTCTACTACTTCCTGATTTCGGCAGAGTGACTGTATTAACAGGTTAATTTCAACTGGAGTAGGGAAAAACCCTTTTTCAACCATTTCCCTGGTCAAATCACAGGCCTCGGACAATTTTCCCTCCCTACGAAGCCCATGCATCACGGCACCATAAGTGATGGCATTTGGGGTCCACCAATGCTCCTCACTTACACTTATCATCTCTCTTGCCTCTAATGATTTTCCACTATGACAGAGGCCATTCAACAAAGCTGTATATGATACCGTATTTGGTTTGCACCCATGTTTGTTCATCTGCTGCAGCATTTTTTTTGCTTCATCTATCCTTCCCAAGCGACAAAATCCATTAATAATTGCAGTATATGTCACTACATCCGGATTACATCCTCTTGAATGCATATCAATCACTAAACTTTTTGCCTCAGCCATCCTTCCCTTTTGACAGAACGAGTGAACTATTGCACTATACCCAATCTTATCCACGTGGAAACCCTTCTCTTCTGCTTCCTTTAAGAAAGCAAGAGCATCATCTGCATGCCCATGCTTTGAAAGCACGTGGATAAGCGTATTATATGTAACCTGATCTGGTATCAAGTTACTATCTTGAACCATCTTCTCCATTAAATGCTTCACTTGATCAATTTTTCGCTCCTTACAGAGAAAAACCATCACAGTATAATAACTAACTTTATCCGGACGACAACCCTTGGATGGCATTTCTGCAATAAGCTCCAATGCATCTTCAATCCGATTTATATCACAGTAACCCTTGATTAAGCTGTTGTAAGTTACAACATTGGGTTTGATTCCAGTCATCTGCATTCGTTCCAAGAACCTCAGCGCCTTCTCCAATTTATTGCCCTTCACCAGAACATAGATAGTAGTGTTACATATAGATAAATCAGGTTCAACCCCAGCTTTCTGCATCAATGTCAAAACTCGCAATGCATTCCTCAACTTGCCTGCACGACTATAAGACACCATCACATAGCCAAATGCTTCGGGTGAGCATTCAATTCCGCGGCGAGTCATTAGCCGAAGAACCCTCCTTGCACCTTGGCACAATTTGGTCTTGCTAAGAACATACAGCATTGTATAGTACACAACAGTGTCATGTCTGTAGCGCCACTGCCTATCAGCCCAATAAAAATAATTCAAAGCAACACGTTCATCGGTCTGAGAGCGCAAAACAGCACACACAAGTGGTGGCTTGAGGCTTCTCAACAAGTGCCTCAAATGTCCTTCCAAATCAGGGTTCCAAGCAGACCTAAGTGTGATTAACCTACAAACTTCCCTCACCAAGGGGTGCCTAAATTCAACCTCACCAATTTCAACTATTGCAATAGTTTCTCTCTGTTGGTGGTTGCTACCACGAAAGGAAGTAATAAACTCAAGACTATCATCATCACTAGACCCCTCTCCTTCTTCATTATCTTCTTCACTCTCTTCTTCTTCTGCCCCATCACAAACACTCGCAACAAAACTTAAGCTTTCCTGAAAATCAGAACCCGCTTTCCCCAAATCACCGCTGGAATTCCTAAAGTCACTGCGTTTGCCCTCACTTTGATATCTGAGACCAGCGGTTGAATAAGAAGCGGAAAGAACAGAATTTGTTGCAGAAAAAAGGGTCAAAGCAATAGAGGGGAAATGGTTATCACGAAAATTGGAAGGTAAAAGTTTTGCCAGTAGATAATAATTGAACCTCTGAAGTGACATCAATGAAATGTTTGGGAATTGATTAACTACAATTAAAGGTATCGAGGTTTGTGAGAGATGAGGAAGAAAAGGAAAATGTGAGAATCAACACATACCTTTCTCTCGGACTGAAGATGGAAGAAGTGACTGTAAGAAATTCATGAAAATGGAATCGGCAATTTGAAGAAGGGAAATGAAAGAACAATAATTTTGAAACATATGTAGTGAAGATGGGAAATTTTAAATAGCTATTTTTTTTGGTACATTTTTAATAGCTACTTAGACTGTATAATTTTTATCTTTAAATTTTTACAAAAATATTTCAATTATTTTAATCATGAGAATGCATTTTGTGTGTATTTTTCTTTTTAGTCTTTAAGAAGCTTTGTTAACAGACATTATGATATACAGGGTGTTAAGGTGAGTTTGGCACCTTATTTTTAATAAATTTTAAATACTACAATATATTTGAAGAATTAAAATAATTAAACAATTTGTAGACACTTAAAAAGAATAAAGTACTCAAATTAGATAATAGAAAAACTTTATTTATTATGGAGGAATTATGTATTTACTTTTCCACATTATTTTCTTTTTCTCATTTTATCAAACTTCAATTATTGACAGAAATATTTGAAATAAAAGAAATATTACCGAAATATTTTATAGTACGTTTTCTTTTATTGATAAAAAGTACATTTTTTTAATATATGCTTAACTATTAACAAAAAATAATATTAAAAACCATCTTTTATGATTTTATAATTTTCTATAAATTAGTTTTAGAAGCATAGCCGGTTAAAATAACATTTCCTTCATTTTTAGTTAAAAAATAAATAAAGAACACACTACTGGTTTGATCTTTTCTTGTCAATTCTGGAGGGAGGGTTTGAAAACAAAAATGATTCAGGAGATTTCAGATTATTTCTGAAATCGAACCCAACTAACGAGTCCACTTTGGGTTAACACTTGTTCTTACGGGACGAAAGATTATAATTCACAAATCACTTGAGGATTTTGGATGGCTGATCTCGGCTGTTCTTCTGCTGTTTCAAAGGAATTTCAGGGGGAGCAGGAACCTGCAAAAGACACTCCGATGCTTAAGTCAGGTGATGTCAGAGTATCAGAATAATTTAATGCGTAATCAATGCATGGAACAGTGTGCTATTTATATTATTTTACTTATGAGTCCTACCTGGAATGGGCTTTCTGGCCCGACCATTCCCCTGTTGGCTATTCTTGGATCCAGAGTTTAGGGGGAAAATACCAAAGGATTCTTCGGGGGTTGACGGTATTCGGTACTCGGCTATGAGGGTCTCTGGGGGTTTCATGTCGGCTAGAGTGGTTGTGTCGCGGATCTGGGCTATTTTGTGGAAAGATACTTGTAATATGAGGTATGCGGCTTGTAACGCGGGGTAGGCGGGCATCTGGGTAGTTGCCGAGGGCCGCATGGTTTGTAAGGTTGCCTTCTGTGAGTATGTGGTCTTCGGCCTTGTGGAGGGTTGCGCTCCGGGGGGGCGTTTGGTGTGGCGCATGCGGTTGGTGTGATCTGGGTTGAATAAGCGGTCCTCGGCCCTGTTGAGGGTCGTGCTTCCGGGAGGGCGTTTGGTGTAGCGCATGCGGTTGGTGTGATCTGGGTTGAGTAAGCGGTCCTCGAGACTTGCTGGGAGCCGTGCACCAGGGGTTGTGACCTTTCATAGCGGAATGTGATGTGGGCGGTAGCCAGCCTTGTTGGGTGTCTCCTGAACGCAGGGGGGCTTCGCTAAGGTACGGGTTGGCGGAAGGGTTTGGTGTTGCGTACCTAGGCTGGGACAACTTCTATGCAGTTGCATTTTAGATGAATCATACATTTTTATTCGAACCATGCATATTTAAAAGATGCCTTATCAGATTATTGTTCCTGTAAAAGTTAAAACTGTTTAACCATCCAGCATTGCTCAATCTCTAGAGCTATCTTGTCCTTTGATTCATACTTTTTCTGAACATTAAGACGTCCAAGCCAAGACCGTACACTGTATTGCTTTGATAACTATGATTCACACTTTCACTGATTAAGACTTTGCAGTCCGAAACCAAAACCAAAACCTAAGTAACATAGGATTTTGAGTTCTAAACTGTAACCTGAATTTAAGAAAGTGATTTGCAATATTTACAACATAAGAGGGAGATTAAAAAAGTCGTAAACTTGAAACCCTTTGCAGCTGTCTCAGTTCTGCATAACCTGCCCTTGCCTGCTACTCTCCTTCCCATTTTCTAACATCTGATGAGTAGAAATACAGTTGAAATCAACCACATTGTCGCCACTAACATACACTACTCGGAAAATGTCATACTTCATCTCAATGGAGAAACGTTCAAGATATGGCATCATCCATTTTCTTTGGTCGGAGTTCAGAATCCATGAGTAACAAAAATGGAGAGACTTCCACACATGCATGCACACCATTCTGGGTTTGCTTTGTCCCTTCAAGCAAAGCCCAGAGGTTGTTCCTTCCATTTTGGCAAAACGAGACCTTAAAATTGCAAGAACAGCGTAGCAGAGATCGTTAAGGTCATTGGTAGTGGTCGCTGCTGAGTTCAAGGATAGTATGTCCCCAGTGGAGAATTTTGCTGTTGAAGACCCATCTCTTGACTCTCCACCGTAAGCTTCAAGGAAACTGTGATCAATTAATACACCCATGGTTGATATGCTGTTGGTTAACATTGTTTTCTGTAGAGTGCCAACAATAGCATAAATAAATACACAGAAAACTACGAATAAAAGGAAAAGGTTATCGATGTATGTTGATTAAAGTGAAAGATAGCGAAAGAATAAGAGTTTACATGTTCTGTCTAGTTTATAACCTAATAAGGTGACAATTCCGTAAAGAGTTTACATGTTCCGTCTCTTATGCATTCCATAATAGTTAAAATGTCTGAGTATTTCATAATATATAAATAAGGTATAAATCACATCTTACAAATTTTACAAAGTTGAATTAAACTTAAAATCATAAACAAATTCTAAGCTACCAGTTCTCAAAATGATATCAATTGTTCCACCTGTGTGGGCTGGCAGTTGATTTGGTTGAAGCGAACGTCATTTTTTGCAAATGCATTTTATTAGGAATTGGTGACTTTTCCTATTTTGATGATTCAAGAAAGAATCCAACTTACAAGGGTTGAGATCAGCTCCTCTTTTTCCTTACTTGAATGTCTCGGCCATGCTCCATACCATATGATCTGATTACACAGCATAAAAATCACAAAGTTAACAAATAAATCAAGAAAGATAAAGAACAATGGTGTGTGATATGCACAATCAGAAGAAGATCAACCCAAAGAGATTACGATTGACAAAAAACAGAACAAAACATCATTTGTGGGATAGATGGAATGAAACCGGTGTAAGTACAGTAGAAGTTTAGAATTTTGTTGGGTCCAAAAAATAATTTTAATCTATGAAACAGGGGTAATTATTGTCGAAATTTAGGATTTTCTGCTTCTAATTCAGGAAATTGATTATCGCTGAGAAGCCACATGGTAAAAACAACTAGATAATTGAACACAAGCAAAATCACTTATGTTAAACTGATATATCTGTAAATAGATGACAGATTAAACCATTACAGATGGTAAACTACCATGAAGCAATGGCATCTGAAGTTGTCATTCATTGAAAGATAGAAGTTGTTGATGAACATGAACTCGTGGGTCCAAAATCCCACGTGGAAAACAAATCTGAAAATAAGAATGATAAATATAATCAATTTAGGATGCAAACTGTCAGTTATTGTCTTCCAAGCCAATTATTGGTATCATTCAAGGATACAAAACGGGTTTTCATAGACTATAATCGGCAAAGTTTCAAACCAATTGAATCCACTAGACACAGAAATTTAGAGCATACAATTCAAAACCGAGATAATTAAGTTTAGGAGAAATGATTTAAAATGAACTGGAATTAAAAAACTGAGAAATTAAAGAAAAAACTTACCATATTTCCATGGATGCTTCTAAATATAGAGCTCTGAACACAACCAAGGCTCTCAGTAGTTAAGGAGAAGTGTTTGAGTCCATGAACTAGGTCATCTATGATCACAATAGTTGGCTTGAAAACGAAGAAACTTATGTCCAAATTCTTCTTGTTAAAAGGCACAGAACATGCCATCTCTTACGTTTGTACTGTGTATATCTTAGCCTTGCTTTTAAGCTCCTTCACTGGCTCTAAATTACCAATATATGTATTTGTCTCTGAGAATCTTCAAATACGAAAAACAAACCATAAAACACGCATACCCGAAGCTTCCATCAATTTGAAGCTGCTTTCTAGAAAAGTTCCTAATTGGTTTGAGGAACTCAATTGGTTGTTTCCTTCTGCATGGTCTTCTGTTGTGTTTCTTGTAAACGACCAAGTCTTGCAAATGGAAACCAAAAAGATATCACGTGCATTGACTAGTTCAACACGTTCACATGTTTTGTGACATGAACAAAAAAACGTCTAATGTCTAAGACATTTATGGTAGAACGTTGTTGCTCTGTATATATTTTTTATTACAATTTCAGAAAGCATAAAATAAATGAGAGGATAAATATAATATTAGACATGCAGAACATAAATAAAGTTGTTTAAGAATTTATGGTATACTTTTATTTTTGTAAAAACATAACATATTTCAATAATATCATTTGATGTAAAAAAAAATGAAACAAGGCTCAGAAATTTCATTTTAATTCAACATGGATTGTAATTTCATTTTAATGAAATGCAAATGTTAATAGATTGTAAAAGTCACAGGGTACTAACTATGAGGTCAAGACTTAGGTTTATGTAATTGATGCTACTGTAACATGAATATATATGACAGTATGCGAGATATTGTTTTTAGAAAATAAAAAATAATTTATAAAGAAATTTATAAATTTAAAAAAAAAACTAATTTATGAACTCGTTGAAATATATTATATAATACATACATACACTCGACATATTTTACCCCATTTCTTAGAATAAAGAATCCGTTACATTATAAGTAACAATCTAAACACAAACGTGAGATTTACTCTCGTTTCTATCATATTGTGTTAAAAAAATTTATTAAGTTGCATGTTTTAAAATTGGCCTAAAATAATTGAGTGGAATGGGTTAAAAACTTACGGGTCAAATAAAAATTGCTACGTGAATCCTTTAAGCTCTTAAAACTCATTGCTACTGAATTCATTTTCTCGGATTAAGGAGTCTATTATAGAATTATTTTAATACACAGCTTTCGCGAGTTTAATTTGAAGAATCGGGATTTCCATCAAAATAAATTATCATTGTTATACAGGAATGCCACCTTAAGCAAAAATGTGGCTTTTTAATACTACAAAAAATGAGGATCCTGTAAAGAATATTAATGCTCCAATACAGTCTAATTAACATCACAGTGTGTGGGATACATTGTCACATCACATGCTTTAACCTGCAATAACATGATACAGCACATATTAAGATTTAAGAACATCGATATTCATCGAAAGTCAACTTGGCAACTTATAAAGGAATACACAGGGTGAAAAATGGTAAATAATATGTGTGGTATTAAAATACGTAATCAATTCCAAAATGTCAATGGCTAAGGTACAAAGAAGGCTGTGCTTGTTTTCGGAGACAAAACTTCTCTACTTCATATACACTCCACTGAACTTATCTACTTCTATATTATGGGAGTAAATTCTCAGTTTTTACTACTACCCAAGCAAATGAGTCAATTATTTTGCCATCCCACACCCACTCCCTATCCTTTTCCTTAAATCAGACACAAATTGACACACCACTCATCAAACACTTTTGAAAAAATGAAGTATCATTACCTTTCCATACTATAAGTTTATGGGGACTCTCAGACCATCATGAGCAAGCTGCACTGGAATACCTTCCCTAAATAATACAATAATAGAAGAGTCATTACTATCTTTTTCTAAAATCTACAACATATAAATAGAGTAAAGCACACACACATATAAGGGTTTAGTATTCTGGGTTCCCATGTTACTATTAGATCATCGTGTCAGTTATTACTATATGTACTTGCAACGATTTTGACTTCTTCAAAAAATAATAAGACGTACCTTTTAGACCACTCCTTCAAAAACTCGTTGTCTTTGTGGTGATCAAACTCGTGAGTCATACCAATAAGTAGTGCCTGCTTAGGACACAATCTCTTCAGAGTTTCTAGAGTCTGCAAAATTACCAATTAATAACACGGCAACATCAACGTCAGGGACAAATGAAGTGTAAACATAACCCTTTTTTGGGTAAAATGGAAAACAAACCTGTGGAAAACAAAGGTGAACATTATGTGACCCAGTCTGTGATAACACAAAGAACAAACAAGAAAACGTGAATTAACAAGTAAAGCAATACAAAAGGTAAAACACAGAATAAAATTACATGAATCTGAAAAATTCTCACTTCCAAAATTATCAAGAATGAAACTTGATATTTATGTTTTTTAAGCAATTAAAGGACACGAGGATTCATTATTTTAATGTTGCAGATATGTGAAGTGCAAGAAACTTTTAAAACGATTGTCTAGCACACATGCATCGAGTAATTATATTTTATCATACTTTTTGATAAAATTATTAAACTTACACCAAATAAGAGGTGTCCGTCATTTATAAGAAAAATAAATAAACTTGAAAAAAAAAATCCTGTGAAGAGACACTAATATTCCGTAAAACAAATTAACAAAAAATTGAATCAAAGCAAGCCATAAGAAACAGTTAAAAAAGCACTTTAAATCATACAGGGATGATGCAACAGAAAATAAATCAAGCATGTCAAGTGACAAGAAATTAAAAAAAAAATCCTTAAAAATTCATAATAAGACACTTTTCCATGTGATTCTTTATTGATATATTATGTACATTATGGGAACAAATTCAGTGGCAGAACATAACTGATTATATACCTGGAACACAGCATGAACATCATATTTATAATTTAAACCCAAAAGAGTTGAAGATGGAACTACTGACCCTATACAATGAATCCAATATAAGAAGATCCAACTGTCCAGCCCCGCTTTTTGAGATGACTGTAAGAAGAAATTTATTGCTAGATATAAGATATTGAAATTCGTAATTCATTTGATAACTTTCTTATGCATGCTTCAAACATGAAACTTGTCTTATGGGTGATGGTGTTATTGCAATCTAAAAAGCTACACATGCTGTCCAAACTACAGAATGACAGCATGCGCCAAACAGCCAAAATGAGCAATCAATGACCGATATGTCCTTTTCCCATGGAAGAGATAAGAGAGTCAGAGTATATGATACAACAGATAGAGTATAGACTATTTATATCATAGAAAAGATATACATAGTAGATGTATATGTCCAAGCAAGAAGAAATTAATTTAAAACATACCATACTCTGTACTAGCAGGAAACCGTGAAACATCAGATATGTAAGCCACCCTGCTTTTCTCACCAAAAAGAAAGCCTAAACATATATAATCCTCCCCATGCATAACCTACATTCATAGAGGAACAGTTAGATCCTTATAATAAAGGGTGCCGCATCATCACCATTAAAGACAAAGACCTAGAAATTAACTGGTAAAGGAGTAAATTTTAATCCTGATGCAGAAAAAGGTTGGTTGCAGTCATCAGCAATAATGTTCCAGTCAATTTGAGCCACCCTTCGTATTTCTTCTCCTTCCTTAAGCTTTTTCCGAACCAAATAGGGAAACTTCTCTGCTATGCTGTTGCAAAGATTTAAAACATGGATTCAACTACTCAAGACTATAAGACAAACATGAAATCAAACGAAAGGGGCATAATTCAGCAGCAGGGGTTACATTGTGATAAAGAATCAAGAGAAGACCGTTTTACAGATATACTGGCGATCAAATACAATGGTTGATAAGTGCACCCAAAGCACTCATGTTGTCTCAAAGGCTTGCATGAAAGTTTCATATTATATTGGTTAAATCAAGTATGTAAGTTAATATTACTATATTCTATAAAAAAACAATAAATCCCTAATAGAGTTACCTATCCATTGAATGTTGACTTAGATATAAGGGTGTGGGATCAATATCATTTATTGGACTAAAATGCTGCACAGCACGTATATCATCCAATCCAAGGACAGCATCAGCATGTTCATGAGTTAAAATAATCTGTAATTCAAGCACATTTAAATTTGTTTTTCAGATAAAATGAAATTCAGGTCAACCCAAACTGCAAGGAAATAATACAGGTAAAAGTTAGTAAAACTATGGTAAGCACAGAATTGTATCAATAAATAGTCTGCAGATTCATATCAAATATTACAATATTTCATGTCTTATGAATCATTTATATCTTTATTTTTTCCAAAATGACTTTCTTTCCTGGCAGTATGCAAAATTTTCACCAAACCTCAGGATTGCTGCTGTGAATAATTTTGTCTTTGCAGAATGGTTCCATATATTCAGATTTCGCAGTGAATCAGTGGTAATTGGCAACTATAAATCTTAAGAGGCTTTGCTTAAGCTGCTAATTTTCTCACAATAAGTAAACTAGAAAACTTCATTGCTTTGCCTGCTCACCTTCCTTACCAGTTATATTGCTAGTAGAGAATCCAACAGACTTTTACAACCTCAGGAATATAAAAAAGCTGGATACCACTTAACAAATTTTCTCATTCAATTGATAAACTTTCACAAGATCGCCCATAGTCCAGTAAATCAGAGATAAGAGAGAAATCGCATCATATTATCAAAACAACAACGACCCTTAACTCATTTTCAACAACTAACACATTGCGCCAAGACATGAAGGACATCCTGCCTACCTAGGTACGAAATGCAACATCAGAAGAAACAACGAATTTCTTTTACATTAGCAATTTATGCTATCCTCATCGAACTTCCAATCGGTTATTAAGAGGCATAAACACACGTTGCATTCTACAATCCACTAGCTTACGCGCAGGGAACCATCTCTAAATTAAGAAGGCGTCATGAGAAAAGTGAACTCACGGAATCAACTCTGGGAATCCGATGGGAAACGAACCACCTAAGCACTGTTTCCCTGAAGGTCTTTCCAACATCGATCAATATGTACTTGCGATCGTTCGCGTCGCCGCAGTAGTCAATCAGGAGAGACGTGTTGCACCTGCAAATCGAGATCTTGAAGCCGTTTCTTGAAATGGAAAAAGGGAAGAGGAGGAGAAAGTGAAGGACCTGTAATTAGGGTTTCG
>Ga0099822_1000308_pt1 | contig 41679 bp, 21 predicted proteins | sample CowpeawhiteBW_FD_76839 | JGI IMG/M metagenome (GOLD analysis project Ga0099822, IMG submission 76839) | Root nodule microbial communities of legume samples collected from California USA - Cow pea white BW | ecosystem: Host-associated > Plants > Roots > Nodule | place: USA: California | collected... | reverse complement strand
ATATATATATATATATATGTGTGTGTGTGTGTGTGTGTGTGTGTGTGTGTGTGTGTGTATGTGAATATATAAATATATGGTTTATTCTGTTACCTCACCTTATCTGCTTATGTTTGCTGATGATTGTGTACGCGGTTCATGGGAGCAAATGATGTTGCAGGTGGATTTGGTGAGGCTTGGCGATAGAGCGAGGATAGCTTGGGAATTTTTATGATTTATGGCTTTGAAATAAATTGTAAACACTTTGGATGTTTTATATTATTTTGAGTTTTATAAATTATGGAATTTTAGACAATTCATATATTTAATAAAGTTTTAAATTTCCCGCGTTTTTGGGAAATGATGCTTTAATAAATGAAGCTAATGTAATATTTCTTTACTTTTTTTTAAAATCTGTAATATCCTGATGGGATGTTACATAGTCCAACACACGTGATCCACCAGCTACGTACCTCCCCACATGCAGCATCTCTCAGGTGTGATCATGGAACATATGAACTTACCCCGCTTGTATCCCCACACGAGAGTAACAGGATATGAACCTCCCTGCTTATATCATCATGTGTTCACCACCATCCATGAACTTACTCACTCATGGCACAACATCTCCTGAACCAAGTCTGCATCACTGATTATAACGACTCACGCGTATCAGATACTTGTAGCATTAACGCTTGTCGCGACCTAAGCGCCGCCAGGCGAAACCTGTATAGACCGCCTAGCGAAACCTCCTCACCGCCGGGCACCAAGCTCCAGGCAAACCCACTATTTCAGGGTCTATCACTTGGCGGAACACATCTTGTGGCCAGGTGCCACGCGGTGTAGGTACTTCCCTGGAGGTCCTATCGCCTGGCACACATATTTGAGCCGCCAGGCGCTATATCAGTAACGAAATTCTACTAGTTTTAGCACCCCCAAACAGTTTGACTTACAGTCTAAATCAATCCAAAAAGTCCAATATAAACCCCTCCATTAAGGCTAAATTATTGGTAATCTGCAACTCTCCTATGCATCAAGTACCAATACTTCTAAATTCTCAACTCCATTATTCAAGCTTATAACTTACCTTGTGCTCTACCATTGCATAGTAACTCAACCAAGCTTATGGAATGCTTCCTATTCCAATATATTAACATCAGACACTTCATCTCTGCTACGCTATAATATCAGAAAATCTTTCCTTCAATTACTATACTCTATTTCACCAAAGCTTCCCTCACTAAGGCACCCCAACTTTTCAGACCCTTCAGGTTTAATCACACCATATCTATCTCTATCTCTCTTCACTCCTAACCCACCAAGGTAGTCTCCATATTATATACATCCACAAATTTATTCCCCATATTAGCACCCATCCTATCCCAATTCCTCTCTACAACCTCATTACCCTACAACCCAATTAACCCCAAAATCATGTAGTTTCACCGCTGTTGTCTGACGGCCAATAAGATGTCGTCAAGCGGCACATCAGCACCTGGAAAAATACCAGATGTTCTACATCTGAGAACACCCATATTTGAACCTGTAAAAATTCCAGTATTCCACCTAACACCCAACAGTTCACAATAATTCCATTTTCTGATACATATTCAACCACTAATCATTAGATTACACCAATCAAAGCATGATTGATTCACGATTAAATTTAAGAAATCCATTACTAAATTACCTTCCCAAACCCTATCAATGTTAATGTAATTGAATGTCTCCCTGATAGAGGCCGTACCCCACCAAATTAAATTAGAAAAAATGAAGTATGTGAAAGTTGAACCAAGTCGTCTCCCAACGACCAATATTTTCGTTCAAAGCTTCAATTCCCAGATTCAAACACAACACTAACAAAAGGTATGGGGGTTGGCAGATTCAGAACACAACAATAAAATGTAATTGTAACTTTTTGATTAAACATCCTCAAAGATAACAGTGATTCCATGCTTCGAATGAAATTTCACCCATCACAGATTGCAAACTGAATTGGTTTCGTTATTAGTTCATCAACTCGCTATTAAACAACTAAGCGAAGGTTAACCACGAATTCAACATGCAATTAAGCAATGCAAGCATTTGTGAATTTTGTCAAAGTTCATTAAGCATGAAAATCAACTAAAAACGAGTTTCCCACTCTGAAAATTAAGCAAATTTAGATTAGATTCTTCAATTAAAACGCACACACAAATCCACAACAGAGAAACAACAAAACTCACCGAACAAAACATTAATCTCAATGTTTCATTTCATTCTTTGCAGGGAATCAATGCATTCGAAAATTAGTTGCCCATAGAATTCGAGTTAAGGTTCAACAAAAATTCAAATTCAACCATTCAAATGAGTTCAAATGGGTGCTGAAAGCTTAAAATGGTGCAGCAAACGAAAATGACCAAGGAATAACAAAGGAACAATGAAAACAGCCAACAAAACCTTAAATGCTTCAATATAAATGTTATCCAAGGTGTAGAAAACGTGAATACAAGCAATAGGTGTTGTCCAAGACTCATAAAATGTCAAAAATGAATGGAAAACGTGAAAAATCAACTTGTGCCTCCATGGGTCACCTTCTAAATTGGAGAATGGGGAAGATGATGGTGCGACTGCATGAAGGAGAAGACCCTAAAAAACGTGGTCACATCCAATCTACCACTCATATTTACAAAATTGCCATTATGGGCTACAGAATTACAAAAATGCCACTACTAGGCCTCAAATGTGGCCCATTCACTTAGATGACGTGGAAATGATGTGGCAACTCTCTTCAACTGAATATTAATGTCCAAGCCCCAAAATTGCTTCACCCAAATACCTAAAAATAATTAAAAATGAAAATTAGGCCAAATAATGTGAAATTAACCCAAATTGGGAATAGTGGTCCAGTAAAGCCCAACAGATGAAAACACACTAAAGATACACAATTAAGCACTGAAAAACTATGAAATGGGTACACAAAAGGCTAGTGGAATGGAGGAAAATAATGACTCATCACTCCCATTCAATTCCCAAGGTTCATCCACAACCATAGGTATTCATCAATTCATATTATCATAAATTCCCTTCGTACATATGCGTGAATCAAGAGCACCCAATCCAACACAGAATTCAAAACACAAAAAGAACCACAAACACACTTGCGTTGCCTGGCGGCCTCACCCCTTTACGCCAGGCAGTTCCTCTCAAAGACTCAGAATTGGATTAGCTCTCATGCGTCACCTGGCGACACATTCAAAGCTATCAGGTGGTTTCTGGGAATTTTCCAGAAACGAGCAAAACAGCAGGCTTTTGATCATACAAGGCACCATATTCATAAAGCACGACACAAAATTAATCACAGATTATATATACAAGTAGAAGAACTCCCTTAACCTGTTAATCCTTGCTCAATTTAGAAGAATCAAGACTTCTCTTGTGTCACCAATAGTCCCACCTTGGCCTTCTCCCAATACACTTGATGCTCTTATCAATTCCACCGTCAAATTCGTTTGCTCACTACCCTTTCACGTTTTCACTCTCTTTCTTCTCTAAAACTACACTAATTAGACCATTAACTAAGCCTTAATTCTTGTTAATGCTAGGGAAAACGAAAATGCTTTCAATTAGGTGTTAATGATCATTGAAAGACTATTATTGGCTGCCTTCCCAACCCACTAGGTTGCCCTTCTTACAGCTAGGGTTTTCTCTGCCCTTTAATATTCATGCCAAAAGAAAATTTGGCAAAAAGAAAGTTAAATTGAACCCACAACCCCTCAATTACCAAGTCAGTGCACAACCAATTCAACCAATCATGTTTCGTGATAATTCCTCTAATTTTAGGATTACATTATCACCAATCACCTTCAAACATAACATTAAAATAATACTCATATTAAAATGACATACAATATGCACACATAGGACTTGAACCCAAGTCCTCTCACACAACCAAGTACTCTCAACCACTTGAGCTAGTACTTTTCCACATCATAACAATCCGCATTAAATGCCGTAAAGGCTCTTACTACCTGCATTTATTAAATAATTATTTATTTAATTATTTAAATTTCTCGGGTATTACAGATATTGTGCTAAGTCAGATTTAGACAATGTGTAGTTTAAGTGTGAGGGGAGTATGTCTGTTGTTTGTTTCCATTTGTTTGTTTTCCTTTTGTTAATTTGTGTTAAGTATTTGTTTTCTGTTTGGGACACTCACTTCACTTTTGGGGGATGAGTTGTTGGTTGTTCTGTGGACTGATATCCTTGCTTTCTCTTTGCATGTCAAGTTGCTTTTGAATTGTTTTACCCTGTGTGAGGATTTGAGCCACTTTCTGTTCTTTGTTGTGTGATATATGCCTCTTGAATGCTTGCACAGTGGCCTTGACTTGATGTTAAGACTTTAGCAATTGTACCAAGTTGCACAAGTAGTAACCGGTAAGACCGACATATCGTTTCCCAAGAGACTCGTGTATACTAAATAATTGTGTAATTAGTGACTAATTTAAACTAAAGAATAAATCCATAAGTTGGGTTTTTGTGTGCAAGAAAGTAAATATTTCATAAACAAGTAAAAGGTGAACTTGGATATTTGAAAACTCTAGCAGATGGAAGAGACTAGAAATGCAATGGATTGATATTGTTGGGGTTAGACTTCACCTACTTCACTCTCATGTATATAACGCAATAAAACTCTTCTCCATTAAATTACTAATGTCAACCCACAAGTCTACTCAAACCTTAATCCCTTGGTTGAATGAGCCTAGGTTTCCTTATTAAGAGTCAATTCTTCGAATCCCTAAATAAGCAAACCCACTTTACAAACTAGGTTTAAGACAACTAATGGGTCAAGTTCCATTCCTAGATACAAGTTCCATTGGGTATCTTGTTCCAATTCTAGGTTTCAAGAGATATTTTAAAATACCTAATGACCCAAATATCATGCAATGAATTGTTAAAACAAAGCAAGATTTAAGTAAATAACAAGGATACTAGCAATCAATGGAAGAAGCATATATATATATATATATTCAAATCATCCACAAATACATGAAAATTCAGTGGCTACATCTAACCCCAACAAAAATGGGTTTGGCTCTCTATTGTCATGGAGAGCCCAAGCTTACAAAATGGAAGTGGAAGAGGGAAGAGATACAAAGAGGAAGAAAGGGTAGTTCCTACTAGCCCTAGCAGACCTCCAATGCTCCAAAACGCGTTGCTCGAGCTCCAAAATGTCCAAGATGAGTTTCACTTTGTGAAAACACAAGAAAAAGGGCAAACTTGACACATCAGAGAAAATTGGCGCCTGGCAGAAGCCTCTCACTACCAGGCGCGTGCTACCAAACAGAGTTGAAAACCATCATCTACTACTTGGCGGTGTCCAGGTGCCGCTAGGCGGTGAGCTGCTGGAAAACTAGTTTGTGATTGGCTGGTGCCTGGCGGTTGTCCTTGGAAGAAAGTTGTCGCCTGGCTCTAGCCTCGCGTCGCCGGGCTCTAGCCTTGTGTCGCTAGGCGATTGCTGTGTCTTCCAAATTTTAATGTTTTTGGGCTTCTTCTTGCTAATCATGATCACTCACCTGTCTGGGTTTTTGGAACAAAGCTTCCCATCTACAAAAAGGAGACAAAAAATGGGAATTAGTGGTATATTTAGATCAATGTAACCTAAAATGTATTTATTTGCAAAAGTAAGGTAAAATTGAGGATTAAGTAGGTTAAAAGCTTTGGAAGAGATGATTTTGCTAATAAAATGTAGCTTGGATAATGCTAAAAATTAACATTATCATTTGACTCTTTTTAATGCTTTTCTGATTCACATGCATGTTGGGATATGATTTAGGCAATTTTGTTCTGATGAGCTTACAACTAGATGAACCTACCTTGGACTATTTCCATTGATAGCCCTTTTTGAGCCTATATACCCTTTCATTGTTCTACAACTCATTATAAGCCCTTAGCCTGAAAACCATGATTTTTCCTACCTTAGGAAATTTTGCAGCTTTGAAATTGTTTTGGGAATGGATGCTCAATAAAGTGTGGTCGCGCACAATAAGTGTTGTTGTACGCACACTTGTTATTGGTTCTTGGAATTGCTCATTTGTATACCCAGGTGGGATTTCAAAATTGTTGTTTCTTTGCATGTTCTTTGTATATATAAAAAAAAAGAGAAAAGAAATGAAAAGAAAACAAAGAAAAGAAATAAAAGGAGTTTGGATTTGAGCATTGTGTGAGAATTGAATCTAGAAGTGTTGGGGCTTGGAATTAATTTCATGCTTGATTGTGACTTATTCCCCATTGCTCCTCTATTTCCTTTGTTGCTTAGCCACTTATCCATATGTTCCACACCTTGTCCTCAGCCCCATTACAACCTTGAAAAGTCCTTATGATCTTGATTTGCATGTGTTTTGGTTTGGTTGTTGGTTCTAGAGGTTTGCCAAGTTTGTTTGATGTTTGTTTTTCAGGGGTGCTTTGAGAGTAAACAGTAGCCTAGAGATTTGAGTGATACAATGCATATTTTATGAGATTATGTTGCTTTCAATTCTCTCTCTAAGCTGAACTGAGTACTTGATATGTTTGAATTACTTGGATGATGTCCATGGATACCTTGCAGCTTTGAATCCTTCTATGTTGGATGTGTTTCCATTTGTTTGTTTCGAGTCTGTTTGTCTTGTGTCTCTTTTTGTCTCTCTTGTTATGTCTGTAATGTCCTTGCTTTGCTTTACATTTTAATTTTGCCCAAGAGTGCAAAAGGGTAAGTGTGGTCGATTTTGATAAGTCATTATTTTCCTCCATTCCACTAGCCTTTATGTACCTATTTGATAGTTGATCAGTGCTTAATTGTTTATCTTTAGTGTGTTTTCATATGTTGGGCTTTATTGGACCATTGTTTCGAATTTAGGTTAATTTCACATTATTTGGCCTAATTTTTGTTTTTAATTATTTTTAGGAATTTGGGTAAAACAATTTTGGAGCTTGGAAATTTATCTTAAGGTCAACAGAGAGTTTCCACGTCATTGCCACATCATTTTCACGTCATCTAAGTGAATGGGCCAATATTTGAGGACCAGTAGTTGCATTTTTGTAATTCTGCACCCAGTAGTGTCATTTTTGTAAATATGTGAATCTGTTTTGATGTGACCACATATAGGGGGGCTATTTTCGTTTTTCTAGCCAACATCATCTTCTCCACTCTCCATTTTTAGGTTTTTGAAGCTTTGAAGGTGACCCATGGAGGCACATGCTAATTTTTCACGTTTTTCACTCATTTTTCACGTTTTATGAGTTACGGACATCACCTATTGTTGAGATTCACGTTTTCTACACCTTGGGTAACATTTATATTGAACCATTTAATGTTTTTGTTGGTTGTTTTCGTTCTTGCCCCTTTCTCTCTTTGCACATTTTCGTTTCCTCCACCATTTTAGGTTTTCTGCACCAATTTGTATTCATTTGAATGGTTGAATCACAATTTCTGTTGAACCCTAATTCGAAATCCTTGACGAAATTGAAGTGAAACCATGAGATTGTTGGTCATTTATGGGTTGTATTCGGATTTGTATCTTTTAGGTTGGGTTTTCATGATAAAATGCATTTTTGCTACATGCTTAATCTCAAATTCGTGTTTTGTGCACATTAATGGCTCATATTCATGCTTAATGTTTATGGGTTCTGTCACAACTTGCTTAAATCTGTGGGTTATGACTGCCTGAAATTTGTTGTGCTTAATGACGAAATGAATCCTTGGTAATTTTTGCTTAGTTAATTACTTAGGGTTCATGAGAGCAAAATCGAATAGAACAAGTAATTTGGTAATCTTTGATTGGTGGACTTTCAATTGAATCAAGGAATCATTGCGTTTTTATATAATTGTTAAATTTCCCTGCATTGCGAATTAAATATTGTACAAATCTATCAACCCCCCCCCTTTTGGTGTTGTGTTTAAATTTGGAAATTAATCTTTGGACGAAAATATTGGTCGTTGGGAGACGACTCTGGTTGGTTACCAATATTGCATTTATCTCTTTTAATTTGGTGGGGTACGACCTCTATCAGGGGTGTTAGAGGGACCTTTTGGGATGATTTAGCAAGTGACCAAGAGAAGAAGTATGGGTCAAAAATAATTTTGGCAGCATAACATTATCATTCTCAAATTGAGAAATACATGGGGGGACTTCTCTATTTATAGAGTAAGGTGTCTCCAAAATGATCCAAACCCTAAAATGCTAACATGCACGAAAACCCTAAAAATACTATCTTTGTGAAGGAGAGCTTGACATGTGGCAATCCTCACTCTCACAAAATGAACCACTCATATGTTGTCATGTAGGAAGCCACTTCATGAAAAGCCTTTCCTATAGGACAACGACACATGACCGCTACCTTTGTAAGAGAACTCTCCATTAAGGGGTGAAGGAGAGCTTAACATGTGGCAATCCTCACTTTCACAAAAATGAACCACTCATGTATTTCTATGTGTAAAACTACTTTATGAAAAGCCTCTCCTATAAGACAATGACACATGGCCACTACCTTTATAAGAGAACTATCCATTAAGGGCTTGCCATGTGATATGTGTGGGACGCCTTTCCTAAGCTAGCTAAATTAACATAATTAAACATCAAAGAATTGCTCAAGCTCGACGCATATGATGCTCCCTACTTAAGCAAGATTGTTTTTAAAACCCTACACTACATGACCCTTAATACAAGGCCTTCAAAGGAAAATCTGCACTACATGAATACGAGGTCTTAAAATGCTCCACGATGGCCTAAGTGAAATGGAGTTTAGCTTCACCTTGCCTAGATATTGCTAACTCTTCTTGAATTTTCTTAGTCATGCTTCTTGTGATTGACCCTTGGCTAAGGGTATGCCATTAGTTGCCTCCATCTCTTCTTCGTCCAGTAGTTGGCCTTCAGAAACATCCTTATTAACATCATAGTGAGGGTCATCAACAGTCACCCCGCTATTAAAAGTCTTTGAGCTCGACCTCTATACCTTCAAATTTTTCCTTCAATTCCTCATTATCGACCTATTGATCCTTGACTTTCTCCTTGTATTTTTTTCTTAAAATCCAAGCACCTGACCTTCCAAGAACTCAGACATTTCTTCTCGGCCACCAACTCCTCATTTTCCTTCTTCCACACCGCTTTCTCCTCCTCATGTTTGTTCTGCAGTAGAGCAAGTTCATCGACCATTTTCTCTATCGTTTCCTAATCCATTCCTTCAACTCCTTCTACAGCAGGCCGCCAACCTTTCGAATCAGAATCAAAGCTTTTTTGTGAATTCCACCATTGACTTGACTAACGCATTTGACTCCATATCATCCAAAGATTTCTAAATCGCCTCGTCAGGCTTATCTCAATATCTCGACGAATAATTTTTTCTGGCAACTCTAACAGCCTAACTTCAGGCTTCTTGCTCCCATATGTAGAACCGAGACCCAGAAGTTTGGCCCTAACCCTCTTAATGTCCTTCCCCAATCCTTTTTGAACATGCATCATAATTTTCCTCTTTATATCGTGTTGTACACAAACCTCCAAAAATGGCTCCTTCATGTTTGGCACCTCTGAGTCCCTGACCTTCTTAGCCACTTCTATTAGTCCCTTCCTTAGTTTTTTGAACCAACTCAACGTTTTCTTCCTTTGTTGAGCCATGTGACCTACAAGGAAAGTAATCAAGCTAAGTAGAGATACTTTCTAAATCAACAAGGGGATGGACGGATAAATAAATCCTAACTAAGACATTAGTAGGCAACTTATTACAAAATTTCTCAACTACCCCCACAATCCGCCTATCCTCCACCCATAACTCCTCATTCTGAATGGCCTTATAACGCCATGGATTATTAGTCCAACAAAAGGGGAACTTGGTATTTCCATTGTTGTCATAATAAAGTGAACGACTTGTCGGATTCACCACAACCTTAAAGAAGTTGTCATTGAAATGCTTAAAGGATTGAGAAAACGCGTCCGGAATGCTTATCCTAGGCTAGCTGACCAAAGATAGCCATGTAATAGGATCTTTCAAGCAAGTGTCATAAAAATATAGGAAGCACTAGGGAGACGGATGTAGGTACAGTGACCAGCATAACAACCAGAATGCTTGTAAATACCCTCAACTGTTAGGATGCAACTGAATGGGTGCAATGTTCAATAAGTGTAGCACTCCTTTAGTGAAATAGTCAAAGGGAAGCCACACATGTAATTGGGAAAAGTGGCACATATACATGTAGAAAAAATTTTCCTTGAATTGTTCTCGTCCATGGTATACACTTTTAACGACACTAACCCGCTCCAACGACCCAGTGTTCAAGGATGCATTCCTCTCAAACACACATATACACCAGAGCCATGAGTCTAGTAGTCGACACCACCTAAATAATGAAAATTGTTCGGTCATAGTTTGGGATACCCACTCGTACCTAGCTCTTCAAGGAAGGTCGGTCTTAACCACCTCTTTAGTTGGGTCCTCCTTGACATCCGGTACAATATCCACAACTGCTCATTCATCCCTAAAAGTAAACCCACTAGACGACTCATTTAAAGGACGATAATTTTGTGGCGCCTGGTTGCCAACTACATGACAAATGCATAAGATCATGTGGCAGAAGTAGTCAAGTATCCGGCCCCATTAGGTAAAGAAGAGATATGTTTACTAATAGACATATCCGTGGACAACAAGTATGTAGTCAATAAAATTTGTTCTGCTAGTATGATAACAAACCTACTCTAACTTAGGAAAAATTTAACTAAACATTTCCATAGAGTATTGGGCCTGTAAAGTAGGCCTAATTAAGCTCGGTTAGGCTTAACAAAGTTGGGTCAAAAGCACCTAAACCTAGTCAAGGTCCAACCCACAAGTTAACTAAGTAAAGGTATGATAGTGATTAATCCTCTATAAATAAAGATTGACCCCAATAATTAAAGGAACACAATTTATTAGTGTAGTAATATGAGATTTGACTTTGAGAGGTTTTGTTGACTTGAAAGTCTTTTCTGTTGGTAACCTTCCATGTTCCACCAAGTATCCGACAACGAAGATCTCTCATACAGGACCATGGAGTATCAATATGAGGAACCCAAAGATTGGGATAAGATAAGGTTTGAGTCCTAAAATAACTTAATATTGTCAATGTAGGAACAATCACCATCGATGATATATATTTGTATGAAATAAATTTTGTACTTCTAAGTTTGTATACCTAAATTTTGCATGCTTAAATTTTGTACTCTTAATTTTTGTTAAGGTCGAATTGGAATTCACATCATAATTCTAACTATCGAAATATATTTTTATACTTTATATTTTTATCGAATTATATATGATTCATCAACATTATTGTACGGCTCAATAACCAATAACATTAAAATTTAAAAAAATATAAAACTAAACATACAAAATTTTGGATTAAAGTTAAATCACAAATCATAATTTAACATCCACGTCAATTACTTAAATGTCATGTCACTCAGTTAACAGAAAAATTTAACTGTACGAACTCAATTGAACAAAAAGTTGTAGATTATTCGTATTTGAAGTTTATATCTATCTAGTATTATAAAATGGTTATTATTTTATGATCAAATACCATCTCATACAATTGAAAACTAATTATTTGTTAAAAAAGTAAAATTTAACCTCTCAACTTTATTAACTCTGACATATTTAAAAGTTATCAAGAACTTGGTACACACCATAGAATAAACAACATATGAAGAGTCCTTTTGTAGGTTAATTTCTCAAAACTATGTTCATCTCAGAGTACAATACACAGCCAAACTCGTTATTATAGATGAGTATTATTGTTATATAGTACAGGAGGTGGTCCAATTCTAATAAGAATATTTAGCACACGTAAGATTTTTTATTCTTCTTTAAATCATGATACTAGTCTATCTCCGACACAATTTGATATGACCAAAAAGAGGAAGACTTTGTTAGAATTATGAAGGTTGAACCCAATGACAATATACTTACTATGTGAAACCCAAAAGGAACGGAAAGTATCAAGTGAATGCAATATTACTTGGTAAATGATTATAGTGCAGTAGCAAATTCGGAAAGAAATAAATTTTGTTAGATTTTGAAAAATCCTATCTAATAATGAAATATTATGCTTTGTTTTTTTCTTTTTCTTTGCAGAAGTTTGTTATGTTTCTAAGAGACTATATATGTCATTTGTTTGACAACAAAAAGAGAATGGAAAATATCATTCTTCATCCTTTAAGTAAAACTAGTTTTTTATTACCATCACATGATGAGCCTCCAATTGTGAGATTGACGGAAGAAGGAGACTCTATGGACGAATAACTGAACCAATGCAGAAGATTTAATGATTCAGTGGTGGTAGAATTGATTGGTGAAGGTTGAACTCTAAAAAGGTTGGGCCAATCTTAGAGGAGGAACTCTCAAATACAAGATATGGAGTGATCTCAACAACATAATACTAACATTCAAAGGTGAGAATTACAAAGGGAGCTCTCCATTTATTTATAGGAGAGGAAAGCTCCAAACTTGGCCAAGCATTTTAAAGAGAAACCATATCAAATTAAGAGCATGTGCCTAACTTCGTTCCCATGATTTGCGAGGGAAATTTGGCCTAGCTATTAAAATTAGGCTTGAATGGATCCAATTTCAATAGTTAGGTGATTTTATGATCCAATTTGCTTAAGGTCGTCATTTAGTTTCTTACAATTATTTAAAACTTGGCCCAATACATGGCCAAATTTAAAACTATAGTAATGGACTATTAGAAATTCCATCAAATCTTTATGTCCTCCTTTAGAGTTGTCAAAGTGGATTATAACCCGCGAGCCAACCCGGCCCACCATAGGTTCGGGCCGGGTTGGGTTGAAAAAAAATGAAAAATTTCGGTACGGGTCAAAATTGGACCCGGCTCACTAAGAACCCGGCTCACCAACCCACCAATAAATTCTAAATAATATTAAATTATTATTGAAAACCTAAAACCCTAAACTAAATGCACTTCTCTCTAATTCTCGTTACTTGGTTCAAACAAGCAGCCGCATATGTTCTTCTCATCTTCTTCATTGTTGCTCCTAGGCTCCATAGTTCGTTCCTCCTTCGATCGTGACCGTGGTTCGTCACTTGCTTTCTTTTAGACAGGGTCCTTACCTGCTTCACTGACTTCACTAATTTGACATTATTGCTCCTCTAGGACTACTCGTTCACAACCAGGTTTGTTTCCATTACTGAGTATTTGTGAAGTGCTTCTGCTTTGTTCGATTCATTTTTTGTTTCGTAGTTCTATTTATTTCATTTCATGTTTTCTTTTAATAATTGATAAATGTCTAGAATTAAGTAATAAAACCCATTAAAAATAAAGCCATTCAACGGGAATTTTACCCTGCATACATCTTACTCTATTTTTAATTCTATTTTGTATGCATTATGACCTGCTTTATTTTTCTCAACATGTGGTTATTTATTGAAATAGTTTATGTTTGTGGTGATTATAGAACAAAATGAATTCTAAAACAGTAGATGATCACAAAGAGAGGGTTAAACTTGCAATGCGTAAATCTCATAGCCGAATTTGTTTGACATCTTATTGTTGGACTTCTATAAATCGATAAGGGTTTATTTGCTTGACTGCTCATTTTGTTGATGCTAGTTGGAAGTTGAATAGTAAGATTATTTCCTTTTGTAAAATGGAACCTCTACATACTAGTCATGATTTAACACAAAAAAATTTTGCTTTGTTGCTTGATTGGGGAATAGATAAGAAGGTTTTTTTTTATCAGATTAGACAATGCTAGTGCCAATGAGGTGTTACAAAAAACTTTATGTGAGAAATTGAAATTCTAAAATAGTTTAATATGCAATGGTGATTACTTTCATGTAAAGTGTAGTGCACATGTGTTGAATATTATTGTGCAAAAGGGATTAACGGTGACTTCTGATGCTTTGCATAAGATTAGAAAGAGTATCAAGTATGTGAGAGGATCAGAGGCAAGAAAAATTGCATTTAAATAATGTGTTATTCAAGTGAGGGGTATTGACACCAAAGTAGGATTAAGAATGGATGTTGCTACTAGATGGAATTCTACCTATCTTATGCTTGAAAGTGAAATTAGAATCGACGTGCCTTTGGATGCTTCGCTATCCATGATAGAAATTATGTTCATTGTCCATCAAGGATGAGTGGAAAAGGGCTAAAAAAATGTGATTTCTTGAAGCCATTTTATGTAATGACTAATTTGATTTCAGGTTCTTCTTATCCAACTTCTGATCGTTACCTCATGCAAGTTTGGAAAATTGAATGTTTGTTGCGGGAAAATGCAAATAGTGATGATTTGACGATTAAAGATATGTCATTGACTATGATGAACAAGTTTAGTAAGTATTGGGATCACATTGTGACATTCTTATTATTGGGGTTATTCTTGATCCACAGATGAAGTTTGAAACAATCTGATTTTGTTATTCAAAGATTAATCCTTCTACTTGTGAAGACAAGATTAAAGTCTTAAAGGATAACATATATAAGTTGTTTGAAGAATATGCCAAATTAAATCCAAATGAGCCAAACAGTTCAAGTTCTCAAGTTTCCCCTCCAACATAACTTGCTTCTTTTACGAATGATGAGCGAGTGATGAATGCATTTGATGTAAGTTTTTTATTCTAAAAAATTCTCCTTTAACACAACTTGCTTTATTTTATTTCTTACTTACGAATGACATTAATTTTTTCTCATATTGTCTTAGGAATATGTTGATTATTTGAGTCAACATGTAAATGACACTAGAAGGTCTAAACTTGATCTTTATTTAGATGAAGGCAATCTTGATCCAAAAATTTTTGATAAGTTGGATGTATTGAGCTATTGGAGGGATCGTCGAGATCGTTATCCAAACTTGTCTAAGATGGCTTGTGACGTGCTTAGCATTCCAATCACTACCGTTGCAAGTGAGTCTACCTTTAGTCTTGGTTCTCATGTGCTAACCAAATATCGTTCTTCCATTCTTACAAAAAATGTTGAGGCACTCATTTTAACTCAAAATTGGTTGCATGGTTTTGAACTAACAGGTAACGTTATTTTTTCTATTGTGGAATTAATTTAATTATTTATTACTTAATCTATGAATATTATTAGCTAACATTTTTTTTCTTGTAGATGGGGATAAAGAAGATGCTTCAAGAGATGAAAATGAAGTAGATTTATCGATTCAAGACTCTAATATTATAGTTGGATAAGTAACAAGAATGATTTGATGTTAGACAGAATTTTTATTTTTGTGATCTTTGTTTGTATTTGAAGTTGAACATTATTTTGGATGTAATGAAGTTTATTTAGATTTAAATTATTTGAACTATAATATAGTTCTTTTGGACTATAGAAAAAAATTGTATTTTTTTTAATTAAGTGAACCAGTGAGCCAACTCATTTAACCCACCAACCCATGGTGGGTCGGGCCGGGTTCGAATTATTTTGGCTCACTAATAAGTGAGTCGGGTTGGGTTGACTCACTAAGTGGCCAACCCATGGTGGGCCGGGCTGGGTTACTCGTTTTGATAGCTCTAGCCTCCTTGGCCCATGAGAAAAGAATTTAAAGCCCATTAGGCCCATTGTAGTCTTCATGCTCCATGTCTTATTGTATTCTTATGAGCATGCTTCTAGTGATTAGGCATTTGATTAGGCCTATAGTTGAGCCCAAGTCATCACATCATATCATAAATGAATAACAATTATGAATTGCTTTGTTTGACATGGAGGGAGAAACCCGAAGTTTGTATCAATGGATGCACATCAATTACCAACTTACATCTTGCTCCGCATTTCTCATATTTATGGAATTGCAATTTGACCCTTTAGATTTTAAAGATCATTAAGGCACACTCTTCAAACTAAGCCAAGAATCCACCTAATCATTGATGTAGGATTATCTTGTTCCTTTAAGAAGATTATTGAATATGGTGAAGATTGATTAAGAAAATCAAGAAAATCCCCACTGGACATTAAGATAGCAAGCTATCTAGATGTGAAGGTTCCTTTCCAAGGTTCTAGAGAAGAAAAGAATAGATTAATTTAAAACAAATAAGAGTGGATAACACATAAAAAGAGTAAAACCCAAGTCACACACACAAAGGAAGAAGAAAGCATAAATGGAAAGGAAAGGAATGAAAAAAATGTGAGAAGCACGCCACTACAAGGCTAGGCTAGAAGAAGCCATGGAAACCTTGAAGATGAGTGGATGTGTGCCGCCACTTGAATCAAGATTCAAGATAAGGCTTAAAAGAACTCCAATCCCTAAGGAGGAAGACTCTCACAATGGTTGATACACAAAGGTGTTTAATTTCTCTAAAATCTTTAACACCTCTACAAGTGTTAGAAGTCTCCTTAAATAGAAAAGCCTAGGGGCTTCTTAGAAAAGCAACAAACTAGATGCATTACAAAATAAACCTAGCATATTCTAGAAGGTAGGTCAACATATGGTGCACATGGATAGTTCTTGAAGGATTCTTGGCCATGCCATCTAGGTGGCAAAACTTCACGACCAAGGCTCCAAAAGGAGGCTCCTAGAAGTCTAGGTGTCCAAGGCATGTGGGTCGCCTCTCTCTAGATGCTTCTAGAAGGTCTTGCTCCTTCTCTTTCCTCCTTGATGTGCCAAGTGTCACCTATGTGGTCCTCCCCCTTTCTTATTCCTAGAAAATCAAATTAAGTGATATTAGCATGTTGGTTTAAGGTTAAACTAACCTTGAGTCAACAAATCAACCCTTAAGTCAAGTCAACAAATCAACTAAAAATAGTCAACCATAACCAACTTCAAGAAATTGAAACTAGAGAAATGAAAAATAAAAATAATGAGGATAATGCCTTCCCTTTTGTCATACTCCTAGTGATCCTCCTAGGGTTGGTCTCCTTTGAACTTGATGAGGTGGTCACATCTTCATCAATTGTGCTCATGGTTTACCAGCCCCTTTTTACCTAAGTTGTTTTATTTTCGATCTAAAGCCATAGATCCAACCTGAAGTTATTCCTTTCTAGAAAAACTTGCTTTCTAAAGCCATCAACCTTGCAATGTTGTAGGAGGAAAACATTTTTGTTGCACAACCTAAATTTATGTATGTTTCTATAGTGACCATGTCTCCGTTCAAAGTTATGTTGTCTGCAACTTCAAGAACAACAGGATCATTACCTACACCTATAAATATAGAGGGGTTATTTCCTACACCCATTGACTCTATGATATGCAAGCTTACTCCTGCTACTCTACAAACTCAAAGGGAGAAAGGACTTTGTTACTATTGTGATGAATGGTGTACATTGGGGCACTAGTATCAAAAGTAATTTCATATTTAATTGCATAACCTAAATTTTCTTTCGTTGATGATGAGCTTTCCAAGTTGTTGAACTATTTTGTGCGAAATAGAATATCAAAAGTTTTGGACCAACAAGTACAAACAACACAACCTTTCTTAGTGATGGTGGAAATTGTTAAGAGGACAAATATGATTCCTATTACCCAAATGTGGGGATTGAAATTGATTCATATTAATTTCATATACACTTATTTACCTTACCTCTTAGTGGTGCTAATTTATATTCGAGGATTCAATGGGTGAAATTTTAGGTTGGTGTTAAAAAAATTTTGATTCTTTCATTAGAAATTGCAAGGTGGTACAAATAAAAGGCGGTTAAGCCCAATCCTTCTAAAGAAACTACAACCCATTTCAGTTGAATACCTACAAAACAAGCCGTAGCATAAATATTTCACCTCCAAATTTTACCTGTAGCTTTCAAATCCTTTGACATGTTACCTTGCCCAGATTCCATTGCAACCTTATTAGACCAAGCCACCACTTATTTTTGCACACCTAACACCTTTGCCCTACAACAATCAACAAACCATCAAATACCATTGCTTCAAGGCATTAACCTTGTAAATGTAAGACCTTATAGTTATCTCTACTTCTAGAAGCAAGAAATGACAAAATTAATCAAAGAGATGTTGGATTTAGTTGTGATTCAAAAAAAGTAACAATGCTTTCTCTTCACTAGTTTTGTTGGTTCATAAAATAGACGAAAACTAGATATTTTTTGTTGACTACCATGCTCTAAATGAAATCATGAATATCACCAAATCAAAATGCATGTTGAGGATGTGCATAAAGTGTATTTTAGAACGTATGTGGGGCATTGCAATTTTATTGTTATTCCTTTTGAATTGTGTATCACCCTGCAACATTTTAAGACACCACAAAAAAATTGTTTAAACCATGCTTCTATTTGTTTGTTATTATGTTCTTTAACAACATTTTAATATATAGTAAATCCTTAGCTTACAATATTCTTCATTTAAAAGTTGTGTTTCATTGTATGATGACTAATTAGTTTTATCTAAAGAAGTCTAAATACACTTTTGCACAACCATTTATTGAGTACCTGGGCCATGCAATGTCTAGTAATGATGTGGTTCCTGCTCCTAAGAAAACTCAACCTATGATGGAATGGCTGCAAATTCATATGCAGGCATGCTTCAATTATGCTGCCTCTAACCAATTTACGAAAATAATTTGCCTTTAAATGGATGAATGAAGAATGAATAACTTTTAAACAATCAAAAGGTGAAATTATAAAAATTATAATCTTGAAGTTGCCAATTTTTGAAAAGGGCTTTGTTACTAATATTGATGCATTTTGTGTCGGTATGGGTGTAATACTCGAACAAGATGGTTTTCAGTAAGAAATTTTGCATCAGAATGTTAAAATCTTCATGTACAAAAACTCCATTCTATTACCAAGGCTACAAAGAACTAGCAAACTTACTTGCTTGGGAAGTAACCTCTCTAGATGTATTTATCAATCTCCCCCTAAGATAAAAAAACTCACAATTAGAAAGAACAATCTCTCACGCAAGAGAGTACAATCACGCTCACATGAAAAAATTCACAATGTGAAGCATATTGCAATCATTATCACTCTACACAAAATGAATTTGACTCTAAGCTTAGTAGTATTCTATAATACTGTTAGTAAGTCAAGATAGTTGTTTGTTATATAATTCTATTTTTAACAAAAACTAGTTCTTTATGTTGTGGTTTGTGTAAGTTTTGTATGGTTAAAAAATATTACCCACATTTTATCCTTATTATTGGTTGGGTATAACATGCATACATGCATAAAACCTACATTCAACTTTTGAGTTAAAGTGCCTACATAATATGCTGCCAATACTAATGTTATCTAGGCTATCTTTAAATCTTGTATAGAATATATGCATTTAGATTGTTTTGTTCAATCATTTTCATCATCTTATACTTGTTTAGATTATTATATTTACATCTTGCATTGCATAGTCATTTCATTCCATCATACATGAATCACATTCAAAGTTTGGGATAAAATCAATGGTATTGCATTTGTCATTATATTTCCAATTGTGGATTTCATATTTTCATGTATTCTTTTCAGTCACACTACTTTGCCCATTCTTCCTTTACATTGCATTCAAGTCCAAACCAATACATCTTCACAATATACATCTTAGTTATTGTAGAAAGTGAGTTAAATATTCATATTTTGCATTTAAGAATTGTCTTTTGCATTATTTGGAACTAGGAAAGTCAATGCATTGTATCATCATTCTAGGCTTAGTTGACTACCCTTTTTATTAGTAATTGTATTGTATTAGACATATCCATTGTATATATCTAATATCTTGCCAAATCTTAGTTTAGGACAATTATTTTATTGTAAAGTAACACATGCTTTTCATTTAGTTAACAATTCTTTTCCCCATTGTTTTCATCTTTAGCAAGGAATAAGAATACAAACTAAAAGCTTTACAAGTACCATTTTCTTGGATTGATCCTGTACCATACCAAGCCAACTCAAAAAAATAGTAATAAAACGATGCCTATATACCAAAGCATTCAAGTAATTAGCCTAGGTCGGGCTAACCTAAGCATAATCGGCCTAAACCGGTAACCTAAACATCTAGAGGAACAACCTGCCTAAGACAGCACATGAGCAACACAAACCGCCAAGGAAAGTAGTCGGCTTAGGCCGGCAACCCCAATATACTTAGCAAAATCAAAGCCCCCTAGTATTCAATGGGTCCACCTCAGGGCCTAGGTTAGGACCCAGGCCCACTTACAACCCAAACTAAGGCCCAAGCTAGGGCCCGGCCCATGGCATAATCAGATGTAATTAATACTCTATAAATACACGTAGATCCCAGTAATTAAAGGTACGCATTTATTACTCCATTAATCACCTGATTTGACCTTTGAGAGCTTTGATTCACTTGAGCTTCGGAGTCCCTTCTGTAGGTAACCCCTCTTGGGTCCAAGCCGACATGTACCAACCAGGAAGAGGCCAACTGAGGAGATAACGGACTACATGGGTAAGGTCGCTTGTGCCTAACTTATCTTGTTTGTTCTCTACAGGAACAGATCCCGAGTCATTTCCCTAACTACATTAGGGGGAGAAACTTGGACTTTTGTTGACCTCAAATGCGATTGAAAAAGGATTTCAACATGGTTATATTCTTGTGTTTAATGAGGTCTTTGACCTAGTTAACCTTTCTTATATCTAGTACTTATCGAAAAGTCTTGTCTAATCATCTTTAGTTATGCTAGATCATTATCTAACTTAATTCACTTATTTCATTATAGATTTTGTTATCATCCTTACTTAGTGTCAAACTCGTCTATGGGTTTTTCCAGCATCTAATTCTAACAATATACATGGATATTCCCTAGGGTTATAGAGCTTAAACAAAAGAATTAGTTTGCAAGTTGGATAAATTTATATATGGATTGGTACTAGCTTTTAGACAAGGGGGATACATAATCTCTTCAACCTTATTGTAACATGGTTTTACACAATCTTGAATTGATTACTCTCTATTGACTCTTGTTTTGCTTCTTCATCGGCCATTTTGTTGGTCTATGTGGATAACATCAGCCTAGTAGACCATGATTCCTCTTATGGTGATAAGGTACAATTACATTTATTCAAACTAGAGATTCTTAGTTCTCTCAAATATGTTTTAGGCTTCAAAATTTAAAAATCCAACAAGGGTGTATCTTTGAGCTAAAGAAAATATACTTTATCGTTTCTTGGTGATATTTGTATTTTCAGTGGCAAACCAACTACTTTACCGATGTATCCCAATTTAAAACTTAGCATCAATTATGGTGACCCTATTGAGGACCCCTCTTTGTAGAAGATTAATTAGAAAATCTAAGTACATGGAAATTTCAAGACCAGACATTAGTTTTGCAATTCACAAGCTTAGTCAGTACATGGAAGATCTACTAACTAAACATTTACTTACACTTCATCACCTATTACAATCTTAAAGTCTACTCTTGTTAAGGTCTTTTTTTGTCGGCCAACAAAAAACTTCATCTTTCATCTTATGACGATGCATATAGGGAAATTTGCTTTCATACCTAAAAATCAACCATTGGTTTTTGTGTTTTCCTTGGTCATTGTCTACTTTCATATAAGTCTGTCAAACAATGTACTTTGACAAGGTCTTCAACATAATAAAAATATCGTGTTTTAACTTTAGTAATTAGTGAAGTAGTTTGTGTTGGAAAAAACCCACACACACTAAAAGAATATGCAATGTAACTCATTGTGGTGTATTTCATTGATGGAGAATGAGCTATTATATAGCCAATTACAAACCAAATATTAAAAATGTAATTTGATATAATTCTGTCAAACTATGTACTTTGACAAGGTCTTCAACACAATAAAAATATCGTGTTTTAACTTTAGTAATCAATGAAGTAGTTTGTGTTGGAAAAAACTCACACACACTAAAAGAATATGCAATGTAACTCATTGTGGTGTATTTCATTGATGGAGAATGAGCTATTATATAGCCAATTACAAACCAAACTAAATCTTAATCTAATCTAATCTTATCTAATATGTCATATTATCAAACTAAATCTTAGATACTCCAACTAACTAAAATAACAACTAACTTAAATTTAATTCACCAAATATAAAATACCCTATCACTTTGTTAAATAAAAACAACTCCATAATCTAAAACCATCTAACAAAATTAAAGATTATCCAACAAAACTCCCTCATAATCTTAAATTTTTTCTTTTCTCATCCCAAACAATCTTCTATCTTTATAGACGACTTGCTTTTCTCTTTGACCAACTTGATATTCTCTTTGTCCGACTTGATCTTTGTTCAACTTGATCTTTTCTTTGACCGACTTCATCTTAACCTTGGTTGACTTACCCTTTGTTGGGTTCTTTATTGTCTTTGTGGCCGACTTGCCATTAATTGGGTTCCTCTAAATAGGTCGAGCTCTCTTTAAGAGATCGGACAATTCCCACGCCTTCTTCACACCGGACTCATCATCCATTCCAAGTTGACACTTCTCATCTTGCACCTCTTGTACAGCTCTTAGATCCTTCTCGGTATGCAACTGTTCTTGCAAACTCAACACTTCTTGTTCAAGATCCGAGCTATCCACATTGCACGAGCTATCTGAGCTACCGAGGTTCCCTACTAAGCTTTCTAATATGTTCGCTTGCTCCCCCAAACGATCTCGACACTCCACTTCCTCCACCAACTTAATCAAACAATTTAAAATTCCCACCGAGCTAACTAAGCTAACCTCATGCTCCACCGAGCTCTCCACATGCTCCATCAAGTTCTCCACATGTTCCACTAAGCTCTCCACATGCTTCACTAAGCTCTCTAAGTCCCTTCTCGGGCTGTCTGAGATCTCTACAGTCTTTGCCAAGCTTTCTGAGCTATCCGCATGTCTTGACGACCTCTCCATGCTAGTAGACTGATTTATGACACTTAACCTTCTTGTTGACTTCTCCACTTGTTTGTGCTCGTCCCTCGAGTTACATCTCATCATCAATAACAATGCTTCTTCGTCAACTTCTTCGGCAAGATCGCACTACTTTAATTTGCTTACTGGATTCTTTCTCCACCACACAATTCTGAAATGATCCCACGTTGTTCCGAACAAATGTTGCACCGCCTTCACTGTGCACACGTTTCAAACACCTTTTCTGTAGGATGCTCAACTCCAATTTGTACATCCGATTTTTCTTCTTTTCTACCCGGGTTGCTAGCCGATCGTGCTTGTCCTTCAAGTACAGTACCTGGTTCTTTATAAGAATCGAGTTTCCTTTCTCCACTATCTAACCTATGCTCCAAACATTACTCTTCAGCTTAGGAACATAGTAGACATCCCTGATTTCTCCAACACGTCCATCCTTCTGCATGTGTCAGATTGTTCCACACCCTTTTATCACCATTTTGGAATCATCTCCACATGACACTACTCCGGCCTCCATCTGGGTGAGTTCGCTGAAGAAACTCTCATCTCCACACATGTGATTGCTCGCTCCTATGTCCAGATACCAGATCGAGTTTAAACAACCTAGACTAAGCTCGTCACCTGATCTCCTTTCCTTCACACGGCCTGAACGCCACTCAGCATCCAATTTACCGCTCTTGAGTTCAGCATCTGAGTTTTTCATCATCATTAAAATCCATATCTCCTCCTCTTCGTCTTCCTCTGTGAAAAGATTTTTCTCTTTTTTTTTCAGATTGACAATATTTTGCTATATGGCCGACCTTGCCACAGTTGTAGCAGCTTGTCGATTTGCATTCTCTTGCATAATGACTGTACTTGCCACACCTGAAGCATTCCACTTATGACTTGGACCAATCTCCTTGGCATCTTTCTTGACCAGGACCATGCCAATTCTACTGCCTGGTTTGATATGTGCTCTCTTCAACATCACCTCAGCCACGTCCTCGGCCACCTCATCTTCTGCCACCTCGTTCTTTGCCTCTAGGACCTCGACTTTGAGTATTCTGAGTTTCATCCAAATCAAGTTGCGCCTGTAGTGCTTGATCATGCGGTTCGTGCTTTTTCCCTCTCCTTTGTTCATAGGCCTCTAGTGACTCAGCAAGTTCTTCCATTGAGAGAACTAACAGGTCCTTCAACTCCTCGATGGTGCATACAATGCTCTCGAAATCATTTGTTAATGATCTCAAGATTTTCTCCACAACCCAGCTTGTTGGCATTGGCTATCCATTCCTACCGAGTTGGTTGGCCACCTTCTCTACCTGAGTTATGTACTCGGTATCTGCTCTTTATCTTCCATCTTCAGCCCTTCAAACTCTCCTCTAAGAACTTGAAGTCAGACTTGTCTGACCTGATCGTTCCCTCTGTATGCAACCTCCAGAATATCCCATGCTTCCTTTAAAGATGCAACATTTTCAATCTTTTCGAAGCCTGACTCGTCCACAACATTGTACAAAAAATACAAAGTTGACTTGTCTTGCACTTGCGTCTTCTTTAACGCGATAATCTGGGCCACCATCTGATTTGTATCATCCGTAGGTTCTTCGTACCCGGTCTCCATTATATCCCAAATATCTTGGGTTCCCAGAAGAGTTTTCATCTACAAACACCAATTATCATAATTTGTTTTTTTCGTCAATTGCGGCATCGTCATACCATTCACAAGTTTAGCCATCTCTCACTCAGGCACACTCCTTTCTTCCTTTCTCACATTGTTTCCCTCTATCTCTCTCTCTCTTCTTCGCACTTGGTACTTAGAGCATAAAGCTCTGATACCACTTTGTTGGAAAAAACTCACACACACTAAAAGAATATGCAATGTAACTCACTGTGGTGTATTTCATTGATGGAGAATGAGCTATTATATAGCCAATTACAAACCAAATATTAACAAACCAAACTAAATCTTAATCTAATATTATCTAATATGTCATATTATCAAACTAAATCTTAGATACTCTAACTAACTAAAATAACAACTAACTTAAATTTAATTCACCAAATATAAAGTACCATATTACTTTGCTAAATAAAAACAACTCCATAATCTAAAACATAATCTAACAAAATTAAAGATTATCCAACAGTTTGGCTACAATAATTACTTAAACATTTTGAAGTTTTAATTGACACAATTATGCTCTTTTACGACAACAAATTTGTCATGCACCTTACTTCTAGTCCCTCTCACTATGATAGACTCAAACACATAGATATTGACTATCACTTCATTCATGAACTTATTCAAAAGAACTCTTGACTCTTATTCATGTCAGAATTGAGCATTAAATTACTTATATATTCACCTAGTCGGATAATTACTCATGTCAGAATTGAGCATTAAACACATGAATTATTTTATTTCTTTGCCTTTTGATAAAAGTGAAAATTTGGATCGTCATTCATCTAGTCGGATCCCTAGAGCACTAAAGAACCATCTCTCATAGATAGAATGGGTCAAAGTCATTCATATGATCGAACCTCTAGAGTGCTACAAGGTAATCTATCATAAAGAAAGGTACAAATAATCTCTCTTTAACATATGTAAGAATCACAAAATTTTAAGATCCTGATTTGGTTTTCTATATTATAAAGTTATTGAAAACTATTAAGTTTTTATGTTACTTTTACATGTGGTATTTAAACATGGTTATGAAATTATATGACTCTTCATGTATGTTTTCTCATAACTTTGTAAACCCTAATTATGAAATTTAAAAGTTTTTAATTTATGAGACTTTTACCCATGGTAGTATAAACAATTTATTTTGATCCTTTATTATGATAACTTGTGTTTTCATTGCACATATTATTTGATTAAATGATAAAGTTGTGTCGTTTTGGCTAAACATTTAAAACATTAATGTTTTCACTACAAGTTATTTAAAATTTCTATGCATATGTTCTTAATGTTATAATAAAACTATTAGGTTTTCTTCTTCTTTTGTAAAAGAGAAAGAGATGAATCAAATATATGAATTGTTAGACTTGGAAATAGAATGAAAAAATGAAAGTGACATTCGTAATAATATGTGCATTTATTATATTTGTTTGGAAATAGAAAGATGATTAATTTCTTAGTCACTAAAATGGTAAAATGTTTATGTTCATTTAATTCCAAATTAATGGTAATCTATGTCAATCACTCATAAAATAAAGGATGTTTCTATATTATGTGTTTGTTGCTTTATGAGTAATTTCGAATTCATTATCATAAGCAGTTATGTCATTATTATAATTAATGAATATAGTTATAGATAATTTTACGTGCACCACTAATTTTACTTATATACCCTAAGGTGGTAGTATGTTAGCATTATGTACATGTATGTTTGATGTATCACTCAAAGAATACATCAATATACTCGAATTGTTGTTTGAATATAAAGGCTACTTTTATGACTTCACACTTATGTGAAATTTAATTATCAGTTCCTAATCTAATGAATTTCCATGTATGGTTTATGTCAATATGAGACTCACATGTTGTACACCGTTAACGGTTTTAATAATTGTTTTCTGAAAGGGACTTAATTGAGGCACTTTTTTAAAATTTGGGACGCAATTAACACCTTTTTAAAAGCAGGTACCAAACTAACACATCTGAACGAAAGTGAATATCATCTGACTAAGATTCATGAGATAAAAAAATAATGTTAATTATTAAATTAATATTTCACTATCAAGTGAGACAAAAAATATTTCCTTTTTTCTTCAAGAATAGGAGAGAACCTAAGAAATGAGAGTAAAAGTAGTACGTTTGCGTTTAACTTTCTTTTTCCATAAAAGAAAAACATAGGTGAAAGTGAAAGATTAGTATAATATTTGAAAAACTCAAAAGACAATGTCAAAGAAAATACAAAAAATATCTTAATAGATATTTCTATTCTATTATATTTAATTTTATATTTTATTATTTATTAACATTCAATGTTATGCTTCACAAAAAATAAAATAAAAAATATCTAATTTAATTTATATCCATTTTCAATATATGTTAAATATAATTTAAAATTTTCAAAAAAAAAATTAATATATAAATTGAAAAAATTTTAAAAACAATTGGGGGGGGGGGGCATAGGCCCCTCTTTCCCCATAAAAGGTTTGCCCCTACTAATAACAAAGAAAATAAGGCCTATTACTATAAATCTTGGGAAGATCAAACAGACTCAACTTAATATTCATGAGGATGATTATCTCAGATAGTATTAAGATAAGTCTTCCTAAAACCGAAAGCATCAAAGATTTTATGGGGCTTGTGGGAGAGCACTCCCTAAGAGCAAATACGTCTCTTGATAAACATTAATGAGTACAATGATCTCCATGCGATTTGATGGGTCATGTACAATGTATGAGCATATTATTGAAATGATAAGAATTGTAGCAAGACTTAAGACTTTGAAAATGACTATGACCAAGGTCTTTCTTGTACACCTTATTTTGGACTCATTAGGGTATAAGTATAGCCTATTTCAAATGGCAAAATACCATGAATGATATGTGAAATGTGTATGAAATGCATAGCATGTTGGTTCAAGAAGAAAAGAGGTTAAAAATTTGGGGAAGTAAATACATACAGTATGTAAGCCATTAAAGAAATAGATGAGCTGGAAAGAAATTTGTGAAGAAATTTGAAATCAAACAACAATGAAAATCCAAAAGAAAGAATTAAAGGACAATAATTGCAAATGCTTATGTATGTTTTGAATCAAATTTAGGTAAAGTTTCCTATAATATATGGTGGATTAATTTTAGATGTACAACTATTAATAAAAAAAAGTCCAACACCTTGTGATTTTGATTAAATACTGAAAAATAATTAAGTACAAACATGACCAAACATGACCATGCTTTGTTATAAGACAACAAATCATTCAAAGCACAAGTGTTACGGTTATCAGGGATATAACACCATGCAATCTTACTTTACGTCCGAGAAAGCATGGACATGTTTGAATGATACACACATAGATATAAAAGTTAATCTCGTACTACACGAAAACAATTTTTTTTCTCTGTTGCGAGAAATGATCATTATTTTCGTCTACCAAAGAGGGCAACATACATTAAAATATGTCTTGGATAAAATGTTAATGATGTTTTACTTCCACGATTCCATGAGTCATGCATTGTGAAATCTGGAAGAACTATCTACTTTGTACCATACTAGTATTTTTACTTGTGCAACGCACGGGTACTGAATTTTAGAAACATATATTTATCAAATTAATTTAAAATTATAAAATTATAATTAAATTTAATATAAATATTTTATTTTATAAAATTCAATAATACTTATTTACTTGATTTTATGATAAAAGTGTATATTTATATATATATTTTTAACAAAATGTATTGTATATAATTATTTTAAATAATATATTAAGATTTAGTTAATTAAAATTATGAAATCAAATTTAATTTTAAATGAAATATTGAGTAAAAAATGTAGAAAAATATAATAGTGTAACACCCCATTTAAATAATAACCTTAATTAAATGAAATGTCACACAAAATAATATAAGAAGCAAAGTCATGGAGTATAAACGCTACTCCTTACGGATATCTAAGGTACTTAAAATGGAATATTGAGGCACACCACAATGCCAATACAAAACAGAGTACAAGGATCGATAGTATTTAAAATAATTGCCCAAGAGGCAGACAAATACATGGGCTACAACCTTAAAAGAAACTTGGACAACAGAATCCAAACCAAGGCTAAGTAGCGGAGTCTTCATCACCCTAACGACCACGAGGAGTTCTCGCATCTGCTCCCATCAATAAATTGATGATCATCGCAAAAAGAGAAAACCGCACAGACAGAACATACAACAAGTAGAAAGGGTAAGCTAGAGTAGTAAAACGTTTTATCATATCATTGCATACAATTTCATAGTCAAAGATACATACATCAACCAATCATGTGATGACTCGCAACAACACACTAAGACTCAAGACATGACTTATCCGGATACATATAATTAGTCGGATTCACCGGATGCTTGCACTTGTGGTAGCCTTTACTACTCTGCAGAGCCAATTGCCAATAGGTTTCACCCTACCACTCACAAGGATAGCCTTCAAATATCTAAGGCCTCCTGCTACTCTCACCACTTGAGCCAGTACGCTCTACGTGAGACTAATTGACTCTTTAGAGTGTTAGGATGTAATCCTTACTTGAATCCTTACTAAATTATATAATGAGACACCACCACGATTTTCGTGGAATTACGTCCTAAGTATGAGGCACCACCATGAGCTCCCACTAACAGGGGTCATGGAATTACGTCCTGACCATGAGGCACCACCACGCAACCATTGTGGAATTACGTCCTGACCAAATGAGGCACCACCATGAGATCTCACCTAGAGATCCATGGAATTACGTCCTAACCAATGAGGCACCACCACGCAACCATCGTAGAATTACGTCTTGACCACAGCAAAATCATGTCTCACCAACCAAGCATAAAGTTATCATGCATACCAATCTCATTCCAACCAATTTCATACGTATACCATGCCAAACTCATCAATTTCAGTCCATAAACCCTTTTACTCATGCAAATTCACTCATTTCATGCTTTATCATAATAATCCAACCAAACATGTGACAAACACCTAAGAACAAAGAAGAAAACAAGGCCTGGACACATTCTCGCCCAGTTCTCACTCAGGCTGAAAGGCCTCACTCAGGCAAGAAAGTTCTCTCGCTCAGGCGAGCACCTTTCGCCTAGGCGAGAGCTCGAAAAGTGGGAATAGGGCCTTCACGTCCTCTCGTTTAGGCGAGACCTTCTCACCTGAGCGAGATGGGCTCTCGCTCAAAACAAGAGCTCGTCACCTGAGCGACAGCTCGCGCAAGTTCCAGGGAACAACTTCTAGTACTCTCGCTTGGGCGAGACTAGCTTGCCTGGGCGAAAATACCAGGTTCCTCCACTGTTCGTGCATGCAACAGCCAAACATTCACAACCAAACAAATTTTTATCATTTCTCAAGCAATCACAACATCAAATAAGCCACAATAACATGTAACAAGACCAAAGCAAGCAAAAAATCAAAGAATAACCAAAACCTTAACTTTCCTTACCTGGAAAATGCTAACTCAAGTAAATGAGATCCTTAGCAGACTAGCACCTAAAGCGGAAGCAAATAACGAAACTGAAAACAGTAAGGAATGAACAAAAATGTGCAATGACAGAGACTAACGTGGAACCAAAACTTGAAGAAAAGAAGTGAACGCAAGAGAGATTAACTTACTTGGAAAGAATCGTTCAACGGAGGGGAAAAATAGGGGAGCTCACTCAAACCCTAGCAGAGCTTTTGTGGGGAGGAAAAGGCAAGAGTAAATGGTTGTCTTTTTGCAAGTGAGTGCAGGATGAGAGTGTTTGGTTGCTTTAGGGGCCTTAGCACCCTATGGGCCAGCCTTTAGGCCCATCTGATTAGGATAGGCCCTATAAAAATAGGGCAGGATAAAAAATGGGCCTTACAAATAGTGGATTCCTTAATAATAAAAATGATGAACAATTTAGAAATTGTTGAGTAAGTCCTATAAAAATACAAAAGTTAGACCATACAAAATATGTAAAGGATAGACAATATAAAGCCACAAATAATAGATTGTGCATATAAATATAAATAGTAGATTCATTAAAAATACAAATGTTAGACAATACAAACAAAATATAAATGGTAAATGATTGAAAACTACAAAATATACACCATGCATAGACAAATATAAAAAGTAGACCCTGCAAAAATACAAAGGTTAGACATTTGGTTTGGTAGACTCCTTTATTGGAGTCATTTTTTCACAATTTTTTTGGATTTTGAATTTCAAATTTTAACTTTGTTCCCATATTTTTATAGCTTTTACAATTTAGAATTTTAAATTCAAATTTTACTACTATATATTTTGAATTTCAAATTTAGCAATATGTATCCTAATTTAGAAAAAAAATATTGAAATTGAAGTCATTAGTGATTTTTATATTTTTAAAAGTTTTAAAAATTTATAATTTTTACTTTGTAATGATACATTGATGTATATGTTATAAAAATTATATTTTAAATTATTGTTTAAACTTTTATGAAATGTGAAAAATACGTGAAAGTTGTTAAAAAATATTTAAAAATTCATTAAAAAGTCTTTAATATTTTACAGTTTTGGACTCTGAATTTTAAATCTAATCTTTGGTATCATATTTTTACTAGTTTTTTTTATTTTAAATGTTAAATTTAAATTTTGCTATCATATATTTGAAATTTAAATGTTCTGTATTGTAAAAAAATCTAAATGTTAATTAAAAAAATTCATTTAAATTTCAAAAACTTGTTTGTTAAAATCGTTATAAGAATGTAACTTGTCTGTTTTTTTATTTTGTATTAAAAAAGTGATTCTATAATAATTTTAAAAAATAAATAAAATAGATAAAAATCAATTTATATATGTATATATATATATATATATATATTATTTATTATCATGTTTGATTTTATATATAATTTTATACAAAACAAATAATTTCAATAAGATAATTAATTTTGATAAATATAAGTACTATATTTATCTTCTAAATTAGATACATTTTTTTTTATTTGGATAAATTTTGGATTTTATTTTTGTTTTGACTTTAAATGTCAAATTAAAATTTTATTACCATATTTTTATGGATTTTTGTGATTTTGAATTCAAATTCAAATTTTATTATCATATATTTGGAATTTCAAATTTGGCAATATGTATCTTAATTTTACAAAAAAAATGAAATTAAAAAATTGTTAGTAATTTTTATATCTTTAAAAATTTTAAGAGTTTATAATTTTCATTTTGTAATAATACACTTATGTGTATGTTATCAAAATTATTTTTTAAACTAATGTTTAAGCTTAATAGGTGACAATCGTTCAAAAACAATAAAAAAAACTTTTTTTTAAGAATTAAAGTTCCAAAAGTAATTCAATGTAAAACCCTCTTTTTTTTTTTTGCCCTAAAAATTTAAGAGCCTATCCTAGTCAGTTGGGCCTAAGGCTGGCCCATAGAGTGTCCAAGACTCTAAACTATCCTAACCAGCTCATTCTCTTCACTTTCAAAAAACTTTTTCTTTTCTCTCTTAGAGTTGCAATAGCCTTTCTCTACTAAGGTTTGATCTTCGCCTCTGTCAAGTTCGTACGAGCTCATCCTACTTCACGTAAGTTGTCCCTCATCTTGTACTTGCCTATTTCAAGCATTATGTATTGGTTCCAGCTAAAGTTCCTCTTAGTAACTTCATTTCCTACTATTCCTTTAATTTTTCCAACTCCTTAAGTTGTTCCTTTAGCTGTCGTGCTCCACTGCTTAGAGTCGGGGCCTTTTTCTAGCTATTTCCAAGTAAAGGAAGTTAAGGTTCTACTTGATCTTCGGTTTTTATGCTTGCCTTGATGATATTTCGTGATTGTATAAGTTGTATGCTATTGTGAGCTTATTCCTTTTGAGCCGTTGGGATTGCGTTTATGTGACTGTTGCACGAGAGAACAGTGGTGAGCACTAGTTTTCTCGCCCAAGCGAGCATGTCTTGCCTAGGCAAGACTAACAGAGACCCGCCCAGGTTTCCTGCACGATTTGTCGCTTAAGCAACGAGTCTCCGTTTTGAGCGAGGGGTAGTCTCGCTCAGGCGAGGAGGGCTCGCCTAAGCGAGAGTACGTGACAGCGCCATTGTTCCTCTCTTCGAGCCCTCGCCGAGACGAAAGGAGCTCGTCTGAGCGAGAGACCTTCTCGCCTGAGCGAGACCTTTCTGCCTAAGCGAGGAGCTGGGCGAGAAGTGTGCTTGTTCTGTGGTTTCTTTGTTCTTGGATATTAGCCATAGGTTTGGATTAATTATACATTTAAAGCATGAATTGGGTGATTATGTATGAGCAAGATGAATTATGGTCTGTGATGGATGAGTTTAACATCATTTGGGCATGATGTATGTATGGAATGATTCATGGGCTAAAAATGATGAGTTTGGTATGGTTTGGGTATGGAATATGAATGAATGTTGGTTATAAATGTTGGCATGAGATTTGTATTCATAATAAGTAAATATTGGATTGTGACACATGATGCTGGTTGGGTTAGGACGTAATTCCACGATAGTTTCGTGGTGGTGCCTCATTAGTTAGGGCATAATTCCATGAATCTCTAGGTGAGATCTCATGGTGGTGCCTCAGTTGGTCGGGACGTAATTCCATGACCCCTGTTAGTGGGAGTTCATGGTGGTGCCCCATCTATATAATTTAGTAAAGATTCAAGGTAAGGTTGCATCCTGACACTCTAAAGAGTCAGTTCATCTCACATAGAGCGTACTGACTCTAGTGATGAGAGTAGCAGGAGGCCTGAAACTCATTCAAGGCTAACCTTGTGTGGGGGGGATGAAAGACTGTAACATTTAGCTAGGTAGAGCAGCTCGGTAGAGTAGGAAAGGCCACCACAAGTGCAAGCATCCGTTGAATCCAACAAATTATATGTATCTGAATGAGTAGTGTCTGAGTCTTAGTGTATTGTGTGCGATTCATAACATGATTGGTTGATATATATACATGTTGGAATATGAAAGTGTGTGTGACAGTATGATAAACTATTTTCTACTCTAGCTTACCCTTTCTGCTTGTTGTATGTTCTGTGTGTTTGGTTTTCTCCTTTTGCGATGATCATCAATTTATTGATGTGAGCAGATGCGAGAACTCCCTGTGGTCATCAGGGTGATCGTGGTTCCGCTGCTTAGTCATCTGGATTTGGACTCTGCTCGTTGTGTCTTCCGTTAGGGCTGGAGCCCATGTATTGCATTATTTAGCATTGTATTTGGATACTTTAGATCTTTTACCCTGTTTTGTATCGGCATCATGGTGTGCCTCGGTTATTGTCCTCTAAGTACTTTGGATATCTGTAGGAGCGATGTTATACTCCATTGATCTTGCTTCTTATATAATTCTGTGTGACATTTCCTTTAATTAGCATTATTAATTAAATGGGGTGTTATAATCAAGACCTCTGAAAAAGTATGGGAACAATTTACCATATCACATCTTTTGCACGAAACTTTAAATGCATAGAGAGGACAATAAAAAATAACTTACTTAAAAACATGGTCTATAATGAACATGAAAACTGTGAAACAAAAAATATAATTACTAATGAGAAAGGAAAACAAAAAGAACACGTATTTGTCCAATTAATACATAAGAAAAGGGAAATTATTTTGGAATGTGTTTGTGATGTGGTTTAAGTGTGAGAGAAGTTCTTCAAAATTGAAAAAGAGGTATATGTCTACTCCAATTTGAATATTAATATAATAGGTACAAATAATATTTTAAAAATTATTGATACTAATATATTTTATGTGATATTTACATAAATAAGTTTGTTTCAAGTGCAAATATTGAACCACATATTATTAATATATTCAAAATTTTAATATTAATATTATTGTTAAAATTATAAATTAGTGATTTCAAAGCCTTCAAACCCTACTCCCAACATCTTGGAAATCAAGAAATTAGTGATTTTAATTCATAATCACCAAATAAAGGAAAAGAAACGACTAAATATAATCAACATGCATTCTCATCTTATTTAGAATACCCATTTGCAATTATGAAAACCAAGAAGAGGAATATAAAGAGAGATAGCCAGAGTCAAAAGAAATCATGGAATCATGGAAATTATACTAATGTGGAAGCAAATATATATATATATATATATATATATATATATATATATATATATATATATATATATATAGAAAATGTACAAATTGGATACAACCATTTGAAATTAAATAACACAAACTTGAACCAATTGAAAACAAAAATCTAGAAAAACAAATATGTCTAACAAAAATGGAATTAAAAATATCTACAAATTAATGAACACAAAAATTTAAAAATGGAAAACATGAACACGGTTAAAAAAAATCTAAAAAAGCAAAAGTGAACGAAAAAAATTTGCAAACAAAAAAAATTGAACCAATTAAAGAAAAGTATTCGAAAAACCAAAAACAAATCTGAAAACATACATATCAGTAACCAAATTTTAGATTTTACAATTATTTATTTATTGTTTTACAATATATTTTAATTATTATTACTGTTATTACTATATTAGAGTTAATATGTTAATATATTATTATATTATTAAGAACCACAAGCTTTTATTCTTAAATATTATATTACTTATTTATTCTTTTATATCATATTTTTAATTTTTATTATTTTTAATTGTAATTATTATTGTATTTTTATTAATTTTTTTCAATTTATATTTTTAGATTTTCATAATATCTTAAATACGAATTTTTCTCATAAATTAAAAATATCTTAAAATTATTTTGATAAATTAAAAAATTCATAAGAAAACCAACACTATATTACAATTTTTTTTATTTGAATTTCAAATTCAAACTTTATTAAGACATTTTAAATTTATATTGTTATTAAATATTATTACATTTTATAATATATTATTATACAGTTATGAGTCATCAAATTTTTTGAATATTTGAATATATATCTTTTTATCAGAAATATTAAAATATTTATTATAAAAAATTGTATATACTTTTTATTTTAAATGTTAAATTTAAATTTTATTATCACATGATTTCAAATTTGAATCCAAAATTTATTATTATTATATATATTATGAGAAAATTTTCACAATTTAAAATCAGAGAAAGATTTGATTTCCAATCAATTAATTTTGAAATTTATTTTAAAAAAGACAGGAGGAATATATTACTTAATATTATCTAATGTTTGATGTTTGAAAAAATCGACTATAAGATGAAAAGTTCGGTTTTCAAGGACATTAAATGAAAAAAAAAAGTTCCCAATGTAAATTCAATGTAATGTAATATTATACAAAAAAAATATAAAATGATAATATGATATTAATTTTGCATAAACATAAATTTATTCTTAAATTAATATTTGAATTTAATCATAAATTGGTATAAAGTTAAGAATATAAACATAATAAGTAATATTAGATCAATCATCTTCTAAACACATTAATGGACGAAGATTTTGATTTCCAAAACAATATTTTTAAGCCATCCTTTCAATTTTATTAATACTAATTACTAATCAATAATATATAACAACAATAAAAAAAATGAATATTAGTGATAAACAAACAACAGGTAACATCTCAAAAAAAACATCATAATATAAATTTTTTATATTTTATATATACTTAAAATTGATAAATAATACGTTTTGGAATGTCTTAAATCTTAATTATATGTTTGATTGATGTTTTGCAGTCATTCAGTTCCACAAATCACAATTTTTGTTGTTCACAATAAATAGAATCATAATTCAAAAAGACAATGTGTTAAAAGAGGGAAATTTGCAAGATTTTTGGAAGACGAAAAGTGATTGATATTGACAATGCGAGAAGTTTTTTTATTGACAATGTGACCAAAAATTTAGTTTTTCATTTATTCTTTATATTATTGACATTGAAAATTTATTAAATAAGCAACTTTAAGAAGAATTTTGAAACCTGTATAAAGTCTTTTAAAAAAGGTAGGTAGATTTTTAAAATATTTTCTATTTAAAATTATAATATAATAAATTCAAATATAACATTGCATTGAGACACACAAAAAATTATTGGTTTCTTCATAATTAATCTTAATCAATGACGAAGACATGTTGGAAAAGACAAAAGTTTCTTCATCTTTAAGAAGTTGAGAAAATATACCTTGGAAGTAGAAGAAATTGAAAAGTTATTTTTATTCTTCTTAACATTTTTTTATTTTTGGAAGATGAAAAGTAGGTTTTGAAAAGTATGGAAAGCTTATTGAGTAAATATATATTATATATTATAAATTACATGTATTTATTTTGTATTATATATATCTAATATATATATATATATATATATATATTATTCTTGGACAATTTATTAACCACCATTTGCATTTTATTGAGATAAATGATCTAAAAGAATAACATTTTTAGTTTACCTTTGTAAAGATGCTTTGAAAAATCTAAAAGTAAATCCTTCTAAGAAATAAACTTGAGCATGAGTGAGTAAAAACTTCCTATAGACCTTTTTATTTTTTTTAATTAAACAAATTAAAAAAAATGTATGTAAAATTAATTAATACACTAACATATGCCAAAATGTAATGAAGTGAATTTCCAATATATAACTACATACCGAGAAGTTAATAAAATATAGGATTACATGTCATTCGATATTAATATTAAAAATAAAATTTTCAAATAATATTAAATTTTTTTAAACAATTTAAATTCAGAAGTCCAATTTAAATTAGAAAATCATGAATTAAAAATATCGTATATCTGAAGAATAAATTATGATATGTAATAACGTTTTTATTTACTCATCTATTGTACATAGAAAAATATAAAAATAGTAAGTTTCAAATTCAGTTATTTAAACTTCAAATTCCAACCATGTACAATATAGACTACTAATTTAATAATTAAGTGCACTTTAGGTGATGGTGGAAGATGAGAAGTAAATATGGCTAATTGAGAGGTTTTGAAATGTTTACAAAGAAATTGAATTAAAAAAATTAAATTAATATTAATTATAAGTTATAATACATTAAATCAATTAGGTTGTACAAATATTTAAAGTGCATTGTATAGGGGAGAATTTGGTAGATATGTTCAATTTGAACATGTAGATAACACTGCAATGTTTGGATGTGCATTGAGTGCCACAAACCATCATTCATAGTGTTGATATTTAATGTTGTAATAATTATTAATGCAATCATCTTGGAATAGGTAAATTAATTCTTGAGAAAGTGAGAAGTTTTTTATTTGCAGTTATTGTGGTATAACTATTATTCATATTCTGAGAAATTCTTGATATTCTTTCTAACATCAATTCATTTTGTGGGAACATGCAAAGTAAAATGTTGTTCATAGTTAATGTTGTCAGAATTAAAAAAAAAATGTGTTGAAAGTAGGTATTCCAAGTTGTAAAAGCTTCTTTAGGAAGCTAAGTTAAAAATGACTTAATGCACAACTATATATGATAGTGCATTGAGACACCAAAAGTAATTGCTTTCATTATAATTAATAACTTGGAAGAACACAAGTTTCTTTATTTTGGAGTAATAAGAGATTGTGTCCTGAAAGATTAACTTTGAAAAATGTGAGAACTTTTCAACATTGTACAAAGCTTCTTCAAGAACTTTTCAACATTGTACAAAGCTTCTTCAAGAAGCTACGTAAAGTTTTACAAAATAAAAAATCATAATAGGCTTTTGGCAGGAATGTTGAAAAGATACATATATGATTGTGCACTTAGAAAAAAAAAACTAATTTCTTTGTTCATAATTAATGCCTCAAAAGGGCAAAATTTTATGGAAGTTAAACTTTGCAAAAGGTGAGAATTTTTCAAACATTCTTCAAGAAATTACGTAAATAATTGTGATAAAATAGAAAATTATAATTATAAATTATAAATGATAATACAAGAAATGACTGTTAAAAGGATTTAATTATGCAGATGTATCACATTGAGACACAACAAATATTTACTTTCTTAATATGCCATAATTAATGAGAAAGACATATGGGAAGAGGGAAAACTTTCTTAAATTTTGAGAACCATGAGTTGGCAAAGCATGGAGCCCAATAAACATTATTTCTTTAATAAGTAATGATAGATAACTGAAGTAACATTGGAAGAATGAAAAGTTATTTTTTATTGTTGTTAATATTAATTACTTTCTTGGAAGAAGAAAAAGTTTTTTAAAGATGCTACCTTAAACTTAAAAAAAAAATCTTATGTTAGGTTGGTATTTTATGTAATACATTTTTTTTTTGTGATAAATACTTTATATAATAAAAATAACTAAACTTAAGTTTTAAAGTTCATTGTTTATTATCCAAATTACAAATTCTAAAGAAATTTGATAAATAATGTGAATAACCTTAGATAATGTGAAGAGATTGAAATATTGTTAATCATTTCTGACTTAGGTATGACATTAATTACCTCTAAAACATGTTGGAAGATTATCTTTTTTTGAGCGGTGTAAACCATCATATATGTTGGAATACAAAAATGTTTATCATTGTTGCAAATTAAATTTCTTCGTCATTTTTCAAATTATATTTAAAAAATTTTGAATTACAAAAAAAACCTAGTGTCAATGATACGACAGTTTTGTGTGTCATTAATTACATCAGTGAAATTAAAAATATTATTAAGTGCTATTTCAAAAGTAATTACTTTTCAAATTTTAAATACAAAGAGATTTCATGAGTTGGAATTCGAAAAGATTTCGTAATACAAATAGATTTTGTTTCTTGAGTAGTGCAAAACGTCAACTTATCTTGGAATACATTTGCATTAAATGTAATTGTAATCTTGAAATATGAAAAACATTAATGACAATAAAACATTTAATTTCTAATATTTATTTAATTTAATTCAATTCAATTTATTTAATTTGTAATATTTATTCAATTCAATTTAAATTAATTTATTTATTTATAATAACTAATTTTATCCATTAATTTCATTCATAGATTTTTAGTTCATATTATTAACGAATATAATATGATACAAAAATTCATATTAACATGATACCTTTAAAAGTTTAACAATATTTTAAAAAGTTCTTATTATTTATTTTTGTCCATTCTTTCATTAAAGTTCTTAACAATTTAATTAATGACTCTTCCAAAAGTATATAAAATATAAAATAAAAAAAAATGACAAGTTACTTGATATTTTTGAGAAAATAATAAACTACACATATTAAAACAATGCAATGGTAGATTATAAAGAACTTTTACATGCATGCTTGTCTTTTCACTCTCAACTTCAAAAATAACAGAACTTTTCTCCTTTAGTGAGTGAAAGGCACAAAACTTTTTCCAGCCACGACCTATCTTCATAGACATTGTTATTATCACCAAATTACGTTGGACTTCGTTTAGTGATCCATGGCGCACAATAGTTGTAAGTCCACTATTGCGAAAATACCTTATTAAGTATTTTCTTTATTGCATATCTTGCACTTACACGAGTTATTAAATAATAAAGATTATGGTTAAATCAATAAATGTAAAAAAAATTATTTTTAATAAAAAGTTATAGATTCACAAATATAAATGCACTCAAATATAAATATTTATTATGACTTTTCCAACCGTCACAAATGTACAGCCAGCATGATGGTTCACATTGATTGCATATCTTTGGCCATTAAAGAGAATTCCTGCACTTACGCACAATTTATTAAAATTGATTGCGTAATAAAGGATTAAATTAAATAAATTTTGTCAAATGAAACCTTTTGAATAGAAAAAATAACTTTGGATAAAATCATTATATAACATTTTTCAAATGAAACATTTCAAACAAAAGTAACACATACATGTGTTGTAGAAGAGGTAAAACTTATAGAGAATAAACTTTGTTGTCTTTTTTCAAACAGTTGATTCATCTGAAATAAAACTTTCATTCAACATACCAAAAAAGAAATACAAAAATACTTACTTTGATCCGGCAAACAAAAGAACAAAAGTTTATACCTTTGCTATATTCTTCAAACACTTCATCCATCTAGAAACTTGTACATTATTCATCTGAAAGAAAAACTTTCATTGATCACAAAAAAAAAGTCATACATAAGTACTAAAATTTATTTGAAGAAGAAAAGATTCCAGAGAAGAAGAAAAGCTTCTACCTAGGTTGTATTCTTGAAACAGATCATCGATCTTCCTTCATGACAGAAAAAAAAGCCAACCTTTGTTGTATTCTTCAAATAGTTGATTCATCTGAAATAAAACATTCATTCAACATACTAAGAAACAAATACAAAAATACTTTGATCTAGTTGACAAAAGAAAAAAAGTTTCTACCTTTGTTGTATTCTTCAAACACTTCATCCATCTAATAACTTGTATGTCATTCATATGAAAGAAAACCTTCATCGATCATAAAAACAAAGAGCCATAAAAGTACTAAAATCTGTTTGAAGAAGAAAAGATTCCAGAGAAGAAGAAAAGTTTCTACCTTGGTTGTATTCTTGAAACAAATAATCGATCTAACATAAAAAATGGAATCAGATGGAAACATAAGATGAAAATAACCGAAAGCTGAGTAAAAATAAGAACTTTAAATACCATTTTCGTTTTGCAATGAAAAAGATCAAATCTTGTGCAAAGTTTTTGTTGTTTTAGAGTCTTGCATGTCTTCGACCTCTTCATTTCAAGTATTTAAACAAAAATAAAGTTAGGATCAACGCAAAAATCACTTAGATAAAAGAAAATATAAAAAGAAGATGATTTTTTTGCTTGAGAAAGCTGAAAATAACTGAAAGCTGAGTAAAAATAAGAACTTTAAATACCATTTTCATTCTGCAACGAAAAAGATCAAATCTTGTGCAAAGTTTCTGTTGTTTCAGAATCTTGCATGTCTTCGACCTCTTCATTTCAAGCATTTAAACAAAAACAAAGTTAGGATCAATGCAAAAATCACTTAGATAAAAGGAAATATAAAAAGAAGATGATTTTTTTGCTTGAGAAAGCTGAAATTAACCGAAAGCTGAGAAAAATAAGAACTTTAAATACCATTTTCATTCTACAATGAAAAAGATCAAATCTTGTACAAAGTTTCTGTTGTTTCAAAGTCCTGCATGTCTTTGACCTCTTCATTTCAAGCATTTAAACAAAAATAAAGTTAGCATCAACACAAAAATCACTTAGATAAAAGAAAATATAAAAAGAAGATGATTTCTTTGTCAGGTTTTACAGAGGGGGTTTCACTGGGGAGAACAACACCAATGAGATCTGAGCCTAACCACATAAGACACTGACACCACTCTCAACCCAAAACCTTAAGGCAATGGGTTTATGGGT
>Ga0099822_1000305_pt1 | contig 41747 bp, 32 predicted proteins | sample CowpeawhiteBW_FD_76839 | JGI IMG/M metagenome (GOLD analysis project Ga0099822, IMG submission 76839) | Root nodule microbial communities of legume samples collected from California USA - Cow pea white BW | ecosystem: Host-associated > Plants > Roots > Nodule | place: USA: California | collected... | reverse complement strand
TTTGACGTTCACATACCCCATTTCCTTCAGAATGGACATTATTTCGAAGTAGCTCCACCTATCTGGGTCACATGTCAGGGTATTGCTCTCACCCACGTATTTTAGTGACCCATCATTTATAAACTTTCCCCCATGGTGGAAGATAACTTCAAAGTGGTCGTCCATCTGTAATCTATAAAATTGCCCAAACAATAATACCAAATTTACAGTCAATACCACTTACACACCGATAAACAATTTAAAATGGGGGACCACATTACTGAAACGCCGACAAACACCGTCACTTTCACACAAACGGTGGACCACAAAATCGATTAAACAAATACACACCCAACCGCATTACTAAAAAAGCACATTCAACTGACAAAAGCGTATAAAAACAACACACTAAAGCATACCAACACACCAATTTCAAAGCAAATACATTCGCATAATAAAACCCTAAATCCATGCCCTGAAGAGAACGAAGAACAGGGGTCTCAAAAAAATGTACCTTTGATCGCCTTCTCCGAACGATTTCACATTCTCCGATCGATTCGCCCTTCAATTTTGCAGAAACCGCGATCACTTCTTCCTCTAGTCCTTCTCACTTCTCACTCACCTTTTCGGCTTTCCAAACTTAACACCTTTGAAGACTTTATTTTTTAATTCAAACGCAAATTCATTTATTAGTTATTTTGAAAATACCACGTCAGATATAAGTGCCGTACCACGTGTCAAATATTTGTGTCAACAGACCCTGTTCATTCGTCAACGTTAATGACTCTAACGGCGTCAATGAAAATGTACCTGATTGATGCACTTAAAATAACTTGGGTACCAAATTGAAACCTTTTTTTCGCCGGGTACCAAATTGACACCCTTGACCCAAACTGGGTACCTTACGAGTAATTAAACCTTTTAGGACTCTTAGGACTATCTAAATAAAACTAAATAATAAATAATTCGTAATATCATTCAAATACTTAATACTTAGTTATATTGAATTCAATTTTACTTTCAATATTACTCAATATCAAATAATTATATTCACATTAGTACGAGTAACAATTAAGAAAAAAAATACTTTAAATTCGAGTATCTTATATGTAGGTATGCATATTTTTAAAATATTTTATTTAATTTGATATTTTTATTTATAAATTATTCAGTTAAACTTTTTCTTTATTAAAAATATATTAATGTTATAATATGTTGAAAATGGCGGTGTCATCAGAATAGTAATTGAATCATCTATATTTATTTATTAACAATCTTATTTTCCTTACTATGTAGTAATTTTCTCACTTGGTCGACACCGTTGAATAGCCACTCTAAGAGTCTTTATCAATCCTAAAAGCAACAAACTCCTTCATGGCCGTCCTATTCACTCACGTCGGCTAGAGTTTGCGTGAAAACCAGAAAATTGAAACGTCATTTTTTCCACAAACACCAAAACCACAAAGAAGAAGAAGCAAACTTAGCTTTTATATATTAATCTTACAATATTATTCCCATTACTTCTTCACAAAATTTCATACACTTTGGTATAAGATTCTTTTTCATTTGTAGAAATCTAAATTTGGAAAATTAAGTTTTGTACAATTATAACATAAAATTACATAAAAAAGAAGAAAGGTAATTTATCAAGAATGTATAGTCCATATGCATAAAATAGGTGTCTTTCAATTAGTACGTATTATAAAAAATTAAGACCAGACTCATTTTAAATATTTTTGGTATATATACAAACAATTATAACAATAGTGAATAATAGTGCAAAATGGTTAACATACCAGCGTGTCTTGTTTCATTCGGAGATAACAAATAAATTCGTTTTCGTGGATATTATCTCAACATATTTTTGATGGAATATCCTCGCATTGACTAGGTATAGATATTCATATGTTTAATACCCGATATTTTCAATTGGGTATGAAGATGTACATATCCATCCCGTCTCCGTCTCTATATCCGTCCAAATACTCATGCCCGTCCTATTGCCATTCCCGTTTAAATTCACCTATAATTTATTAGGTAACATCTCTCTCTCTCTCTCTCTCTATATATATATATATATATATATATATTTTACTAGTGGTTAGATATTAAGTTCTCATTATATTCAACTTTATCATATTAATATAGAAGCTTTGATATGTACAAGAAGTTGGATATGGAACTCAAACCATCTAGGTAAGTTACTTAAACTTATTAATATTTATTATTAGTAATTTTTTATGAATTCTCATTTAATATTCTATATTTGATGCTTGTAGATGTTAAAAAATTAAGGGTTAAGTATGTTTTTAATCCCTGAACTTTGACTAAAAATTGAAATTTGTCCATGTCTGAACTTTTGATACATTTTGGTCTCTAAACTTTAAAAATGATTGAATATAATTCTGTTAACCCAATTACGTTAATTTTTTTTGACGTGTCGAATGCGTTTCGTGTTAGTATTGAAGTTATTTACACCATTTGACACATTTCTGGTTCAATATCGGTTAGGAAATGCGTTCGACACCTAAAAAACTTTGATAAATTTTGATCCCTAAACTTTAAAAATGATTGAATATAATTCTTTTAACCCAATTACTTTAACTTTTTTTGACGTTTTGAATGCGTTTCATGTTAGTATTGAAGTTGTTTACACCATTTGCCACATTCCCGGTTCAATATCTGTTGGGAAATGCGTTCGACACCTAAAAAAAAGTTAACGTAATTGAGTTAAAAAAACTATATTCATTTATTTTTAAAGTTTAGAGACAAAAATGTATCGAAGTTTTAGACATGGTCGAATTCCAAAGTTGGGTCAAAATTCAGGGACTAAAAACATAATTAGATAAAAAAATTAAAGGAAAAGACGTTCTCATGAGTGAAAATAAATGAGGATGGAGGTACATTATATTCTAGTAACTAAATTTTTTAATTTGAATTGTTATATCATATCTTATTTTTCTTTTTCTTTTTTTTAATGTGTAGGTGGATCGAATACAAGTGAAACTACATATCCTTTGAATAATTAATAAATGTTTTAGTTATTAAAAAATTTAGTGATGTGTAGTTTTTTAGTATTTATATAATTATTTGAATTATCTCTAGTTGTTGTTTGATACTTTAATTTGAGATTTATACAACTATAATATTTTTCTTAATATTTGATTTCTTGAAGAGAAGAGTATGTTCTTTTAATATTGAATATTTTGATAGTAACATGATTCCTTTGGTGTGATTTTTATTTATTTTTTATAAAAATGATTTAATTGATATTTGGCACAATAAAAAATGGGTATGGGTATTCGAGTATACCCGTTATCTAGTGGGGATGAGGATGAAACAAAAATTGTATACTTGTTGAGTTTGGGAATGTGGTTAAGAATGAATTTTTATTGTGGAGATGGGAATGGGATAATGAAATGCACACCTATCGTGTCGTGTTCTCATCCCTAGTCTCATCAAGTCAACATACTTAAATCAATACATTCCACATATGAATATTCATATACAAACTCAAAAATCTTAAAGATTGTATTATCAAATATTTTGGATACATAACTCACTTACACTAAAAGTTTTCACTTAAATTATAGGCTACATAACTTGATTATCACACTAATGGTAACTCTTTAATAATAATTGAAGGAGAGAAAATGATTCTAACTTCACTCTTGTTTGTACTACAAAGAAATCACTTAAATAACAATGCTTATCCCTTAAACGACAAAAATAACACTTAGATAACAAAATCAAAACTTAAGTGAACAAAAACAATGAGTAAGGATAAAAATATTCACATTTATTTCTTGATTGTTAAAATAAATCTTGTTAAATGGGTTTAAGGCATTAAAACTCAATTTAAGACAAATGTTCACAAATCACTTTGGATAACGACATTCAAAATTTGATACACAAGCTTATCCATTCAAATAAACTTTTTAATGCACATTTTTTTGTTAAATCTTTAATTTGTCTTAAGAAACCTGATTCTCATTAACAGAGGAGAAATTATCAAGCGGAAGTGATGAATGTTGGTGCACATGGAGAGATGAAAGAGAGAAAGCAAGACGCAATAAGAGACGGAAGAAAACTGATATTATTGCGAAAGAGAAAAAAAGTGTCTATCTATTTACAAAAGCAGAGACTATAAAAGCATATCTAGGAAAAAATTAAGGAACTATTTTGGAAAATTTGGATCCTGCAGTAAGGCCCAATTTCTTATAACGCTAGTTGAGGCCCAATTCATCATGAGTGTTGATTGGGGATACAAATTGCCCATTTTGACAGCCCCCCTCAAGCTAGGCGTATATGTTGAGAAGTCCCAGCTTGGACATAAGAGAGTTGAAAGTGGTTGGAGAAAGGGCTTTTGTCATAATATCTGCTTGGTGATGCTGAGTGCTGATGTGCAAAAGTTTGATGATACCTTGCTTAAATTTTTCTCTAATCAAGTGACAGTTTATTTCTATATGCTTGGTCCTCTCGTAGAAGACCTGGTTGGAAGCTATTTAAATGGTAGGGATGTTGTCAAAGTATAAAAGAGAGGGCTACTGGTGATGAATTATGAGATTTTGCAGGAGATGGTAAAGCCATTGTATCTCATAAGTGGTGGAAGCAATAGAACGATATTCAGCTTTCGAAGAACTCCTGGAAACAGTTTGTTGTTTTTTAGATTTCCAGCAAATGGGAGAATTACCAATATAAATTATGTATCTGGTTACAGATCTTCTAGTGAGGGGACATCCAACCCAGTCTGAATCACAAAAGGCTTTTAACTGCAAACTGCTACTAGAATCAAAGAATATGCCTTGTCCTGGACGCTGTTTTAAGTAACGGAGAATTCTCATGAGGCACGATGATGTAAATAAGTTGGAGTAGCAATGAATTGACTCAGATGGTGCACAACAAAAGTGATATCTGGCCTTGTGTGAGTAAGATAAATGAGGCCACCCAAAAACCTTCGAAACGGAGCAGGGTCAGCTAGGATCTCTCTAGGTTCAGCGGTCTTGTGCTTGGAAAAGTTCATGGGTGTTGATATAGGGGTTGATCCAAGCATTCCAACCTCTTTTAAGATGTCAAGAGTGTATTTTCTTTGACATAAGTATATGCCCTTGCTGCTCCTCGCAACCTCAAAACCAAGAAAATATGTCAAATTACCTAGATTTTTTATTTTAAAAGTGCAGTCAAGTAAATCAGTGATGTTGTTTATTTCATTTATATTGTTTCTAGTTAAAATAACATCAGCCACATATATGAGCAAGGCCGTGACATTAGAATAATTGAATTTTAGATACAAAGAATGATCGGCAAAGGATTAGTGTATCCATGAGAACATAAAAAATCTGAAAGTTTAGAGTACCATTGTCTACTAGCTTGGTGAAGGCCATACAAAGATTTGTGTAGATGACAAACATGACTTCTATCATGATGACTAAAACCTGGAGGTAATTGCATATATACTTCTTCATCTAAATTCCCATGTAAGAAAGCATTCTTTACATCTAATTGTTTTAAATACCAATTATGAATAAAAGCTAAGGATAAGAGTAACCTGATGGTTGTTATTTTAGCTACAAGTGAGAATGTGTGTAGATAGTCTAGCCCCTTTTTTTGAGTGTAACCTTTAGCCACTAAGCGTGCCTTGTAGCGCTCTAGGCTTCCATCAACTCTATACTTAACTTTGTACACCCATTTGCATCCAATAACATGCTTTCCTTTTGGTATAAGGGTCATAGTCCATGTTCCATTCTGCTCAAGAGCTTTCAGTTCCTCTACTATAGCCTTTTGCCAATTTTCATGTTGTGAAGCAACTTCATATGATTCTGGTTCTTCGTGAGAGTCAATGGAGCAAACAACCTGCTTGAAAGAAGGAGACAACCTAGCTAGAGAAACATAAACATCAATAGGGTATCTAGTTTTCTTTTCTGTTTTAGTTAAAAGGGAAGTGTGGAAGTCTTGTAGGTAAGTAGGAATAGATTTGGGCCAAGTAGATCTTTTAGGCAAAGGTCGCTCTAGATTAGAATCTTGTTCATTATTATTAATTTTGATTTCATCTTGTGTGTCAATATGATTAGTATTCTGTGTAGTGTTGTTTTCAGAATTGCAATCATCCTTCAAAACATCATATTGAAAATCAACCAAATTAGAGACATAATTGTTAGTTTGTTCAAAAGTAGAGTTATTCATACTAGTTAAATTTTTTTGAAGTTGTTTAGTTTTAAAAGGAAACTGTTCTTCATAAAAGATTACATTCCTAGAAACATGAATGCAATGAGAGCTCAAATCATATATAACATATCCTTTTACATTTGGTTTAAGGTTTAAAAACAAACCTGGTTTGGTTTTAGGATCAAGTTTTGTTCGATTAGCAGTGATGGTAAAAGCATAACACAGGCATCCAAAAATATGTAATTGTTTCATATCAAAAGGATGTTCATACAAAATCTCAAAAGGAGTGAAATTTTTAATAAAAGGGGTAGGCAAGCAATTTATTAAGGTGACAACATATTGGACATCAAAGTTCCAAAAATTTTGAGTCAATTTTGATTGAAAAAGTAAGGCACGTGTGACATTGAGAATGTGTTGGTGTTTTCTATCAAGCAAACCGTTTTGTTCAGGGGTCTCAACACAGCTAGTTTGATGAATTATACCCTTAGTGTTAAAGAATTGAATCATGTTAAATTCTAAACCGTTGTCTGTTCTAATCACTTTAATCCTTTTCTGAAATTGATTTTTAATCATGGCAACAAAATTTACTAAATGAACACGGGCCTCAGCTTTGTTTTTCATAATATATAACCAAGTAAATCTAGAATGATCGTCAACAATTGTAAGAAAGTATTTATCACCAATCATGGACAGGGTCCCCAAATATCCACATGTATCAAATCAAAAACAGAATTGGCGTAAGATGTACTGTTCGGAAAAGGTGACTTTTGTTGCTTAGCTAAGTGACACACATCACAGTTAGAATTGGTAGGAAGAGTTACATAGGGGAAGCTTTTATTGAGAACTTCCGTCCTTTTATGTGAAGGATGGCCAAGACGCATATGCCAAACATTGTCTTTCACAGTGCTGTTACAGATCTGCGTAAGATGTACTGTTCGGAAAAGGCAACTTTTGTTGCTTAGCTAAGTGACACACATCACAGTTAGAATTGGTAGGAAGAGTTACATATGGGAAGCTTTTTTTTGAGAACTTCCGTCCTTTTATGTTAAGGATGGCCAAGATGCATATGCCAAACATTGTCTTTCACAGTGCTGTTATAGATCTGCATAGAAGAATCCCCTTTAGCTCGAGCACTATTTTTTTATCACATATAACCCTGATTGAAGGCAAGCTGTACCAATCTTCTTGGTGGATATCTTGTCATGAATAAGACACTCATCAGTGGAAAAAATAATGGTGTAATTCGAATGAGAAATAAGCTTGGAAATAAATATTAGATTATATGAAAATATTGAAATCTTGTTCCTCTTCGACCGACTTACTTTTTGTTTCTTGAGTGGTATCAACATTATTCATGGTGGTTTCTCTATTGTTTGTCTTGTAGCCACGTGGGAAGCCATGCTTCTTGTAGCAATTATCAATAGTATGACCATTTCGACCACAAAACGAGCAAATCTTCTTAACGCTTTTGGAATTCTTGTCAGTACTATTCCCTAGAAAGCCATGTTTTCTGTAGCACACTGACTCAGTGTGACCAGCCCTTTTACAATAACTACAAGTGACGTTGGTGTTGTTGATTTTGACCTCATTTCCACTCAGAAAATTGTTTCCGCCAATCTGCCTTTCCTACTGAACCACATAAGAAAAGATCTTTGAAATGGGAGGGATTGGATCCATCATCAGAACATGGGAAGTAATGTTGCTGTATTGTTCATTCAAACCCCTCAAGAACTGCATAGCATGGTCTTTGATCTTCCTCTAATGAAAAGAACTGACGAGACCATAAACACATTTAATAGGGCAACTACAAACCAAATCTGGACGAAAATTGTCAAGTTGATCCCAAATAAAATGAATCTTTATGAAATAATCAGTAACAAATAAATTTCCTTGCTTGAGAGAGGATGCTTCAAGTTGTAATTCTGAAATACAAAGTAAATTTCCTTGAAAGAACCTGGATTTTAGGTCTTTCCATATCTCTTCAGACTTGTCCATCCACAATATGCTTTGTCTAATCGAGGGCGAAACAGAGTGAGTCAACCAAGATACCACCATGTTATTACATCATCTCCAAGCTTGATAGGTCAAATTTGTCTTTGCCGGTTCCGGAGCAGTCCCATCAATGAACTCCAATACCATCTTAAAAAGGGAAAAGAAAGAACGAAGGAGAAAGAAAAGGGAAAATAGAGTGATGCGCAACAGAGCTCTTAAAAAGAAGAGCTCTAATACCATCTTAAGAAACCTGATTCTCATTAACAGAGGAGAAATTATCAAGCAGAAGTGATGAATGTTGGTGCACATGGAGAGATGAAAGAGAGAAAGCAAGACACAATAAGAGACAAAAGAAAATTGATATTATTGCGAAAGAGAAAAAAATGTCTATCTATTTACAAAAGCAGAGACTATAAAAGCATATCTAGGAGAGCATTAAGAATCTGTTTTGGAAAAGTTGGATCCTGCAGCAAGGCCCAATTCCTTATAACGCTGGTTGAGGCCCAATTCATCATGAGTGCTGATTGAGGATACAAATTGTCCAATTTGACAATCTGATAACAAATTGATGCTTTATTAAATGTAACTACCCAAATTAGTAAAATCAAACTACTAATTATGTCATTACAAAATTGATAATGAGCATAAACAGGCGTATACATATCCTCCGAGAGAAATCATAGTTTTAAAACGTTCAAAATATATGAAATAAAAAAACTCCATTAGGAGGTTATGTATATCTAAGAGATAACTATTCTATAAATAGATTCCCAATAGTCTCACAGTTGCACATATCTTCCACCTGCACTATTCTCTGTTCACTATAACATACAATCGTCGTAGGTGAAAAAAGTACAACACAACGATAGAATAAGCTAGTAAAATTTTAACAAGTTATATACTCAAGCACCGACAAATACAAACATTCAAATACTGATAATATACCATTCAATAACAATATAACATTCATAGATACAAATATATTCTAGACTTAATTTTTGAAATAGCATGCATTTAGCTAAATATGCATGAAGTCCTGCATTTGTCATGGAATACCATAATGAAATGTAATTAAAGACTTGGTTCGTCTAAACAATTCTAGCTGCTACCAGCTTGATCCCCATGATAGGGTTAGTTCCTTTTATCATATACGTCACGGTGCTATCGATCCTGTAAACCAAGAATAATGAGCATTTGATGGAGGACCAAGAGAGGGTAACCAGGAGCATGTCTCAAAGAAACTTATTCACTTACGTTGTGCACACATAGGTGCCTATGGGAGATGTGTGAGCTTGCTTAGCAAAAACTTGAGGGGAATAAGCACTGTAGCATCTACACTTGAAGTAGAGGAAACTTGGAGAACATGTTTGACCTAGATTATTTTGTACGCTTCATTAGTATATAGCTTATCATATACTCTTCTCTTAATCATAGTTACGGAGGTCGTTAGATGGTGATTAAGTGGCAACCTCTCTTCCTATAGATAAGAGGCATCACTTGTATCATGGGAAACTTTGGAGAATAATAGTATTGAAACTTTTTTAAGTCCATTTTTAGCGTGAGTGTTGTGATGAGAAGCTTTATGTCTTGAGTTTGTAGCCATGTAGTAGTTCTACACCTATCTTAGTTCACTGAGTGGCGTGTACTTGCATCCAGTCTGTAAAATCTTGACGATGTTCATCTAAATCATGAGGAGTGCAATCAATGGATCTGTTCAAATCCCTGGTGTAAGGAGTGATCTCTCCGTGTTCGTGGTTAAGCATGGAGGATACAACCATATAAGTTCTTCATTTCTTGATGTTGAGTATTGATCTAGTTGTGTTGCAATTGATTTAACCAATTATTTCTCGTGAAGGTGTTTGCCATAAGTATTTATTCGCTTTTACCAAACAATTAACTCACATAACTCTGTTGATAAAATGATTTTGAATATGATAATCCAACTCTTATCAAGGAACCTCCTTCAACTCTCCCCACCTAAACTTCATTCTTTATATGAGTTTGAGTTTAGTATTGTTAGGACGACTTCACAATCTAGACTCCAACTCAATACATACCCTAAAATTGAACAATATGGTTATTGTCCTTAGAATTAACCACATTCATATGATTAAAAAAATAAATAATATCATCACATCACACTTTCCAAAAAGATTTTCAACGTTTATGTCTAGGCCATATTCAATCTTATTTCACCATTTTCCATGGGAATCTCATTTTTTCATTTCCCATTCATACAACATATGCATTCGTAAGATACAACCGTTGAAACCAGTATTTTCATATCATAAAAGTCCAATCTCTAATCAACCTAAAAAGTGGAACTATTTCCATTGATTATGTGAAGTCAGAATGGAATCTAGCAGATCCTCTAACCAAACCCCTAGGAAGAAATATGTTTTGAGAAACATCGATGGGAATGAGACTTAAGCCAATTGTAAACAAACAAATGATAGTAACCTTACTTTGGTGATTGAAGATCCCATGAATAAGGTTCATATGAGTAAAAACAAGTCACTTGTTAGTTATGATAGCACTAAATTGATTTTTAAATCAATTATGTCCATTCCTATAGTGTGTGTGAAAGTGCTAAAGATTGTATTATTGAGATAGTACACTTTGTAAATTAAAATTCTATGTGGTGTAAGAATTTTAGTTTAAACAAAGTTTTAATGATTGTCGTATCTCTTACAATTGGTGTATGAATTTGCAGCATACACTTGATAAAATCACCTATATGAGTGTCGAGTGAGGCTGTTTGTATGAGATCTTGGCATGATCTCTAGAGCACTCATGAATATCGGGCACGTGCTTGGCCTAGTAAGCACAACACATCATTATTAGCAAGAGTTGTGGGGGTCTATTGTGATTGATAAACCGCTAACACAATTAAGTGTCTTTGGTTCATATAGCTTGCTATACTAACTACATAGTGTGTTAAGTTTCTTACTAGTTCATATAACTTGCTATACAACTCTGGTGCATTACTTCTTATATGAGACCCAAAATTTTCTTCTTTTAATTATTCTTTTCTTATCTTTTGCAATATGTAGGGGATTGTTTTAAAAATGATGCTTTAATATTGCAAAATATGAATGTTGCTATATTATCGTAGCTTTAACACTTACTTCGGTTTTGTTTTGGATTTTAAAACATGCCATGCAAGTTTTTCTATTTTGATTTTGGTCATTATAGAATTTATTTTTACCATTAAGTTGCTACAAAGATCCACCATGGGTAATAGGAAGTTTATCCGATTTCAAACGCTCTCCCCACCTATAAATAAATATGTTGTGCTTCCTCCATAAATACACCTTTCATATTCTTTTCTCTTCTTTCTTCAAGCTCTCTTATCTTTCCTTTTATTTTCTTCTATTATCCTAGGTTACTTATTCTTTCAAGAGTACTTTCTTGTTAGTATATTATATCCTCAAAAAATATGGGAAGTTCCTATTGTATCCTAAGGGGCTTGCACAACACACCGTGGATAATTCTTTAAAGGTAATCTATTTAGATGCCTCAAGAAGTGCTCTTTTGTTCGTGATTTGTCAGTTTTTACAACATTATGAAATCTAAAAATATTTTCGGTTTAATTGACTACAAATGTTTGTGATACATATATACCTCTAGTATTTTTCTACCATCTTGTGATAATATTATGTGTGATTCTTCTTTTTATGGCATTTAATATGTGAAATTTCTTGAGATTATTGAAGGATATATTAATGTAAATCAAATTTTGATTCTGGTGATACAAAATCAACTACTGATATTAAGTTTTTCTTTGGGTGGAAGTGCAATATCATGAAAATCTACTAAACAAACCGTTGTTTCATGATCTACCATGGAAGCTCAGATTATTAATTTAGATACCACTACTACTGAAGAAAAATTTCTATATGATTTACCATTTTTTAAATAAGCCTACCTCTTATTGCATTCTGATTGTGAAATTGGTATATATATATAAAGTTTATAGCAAAACTTTAATGAAAAAAAAGGCATATGAGAGTAAGACATATGCATCAATATATACATATAAGACATATTAGAAACTTATTATTCATGATGTTATTTTTCTTAACTTTGTCAGGTCAAAAGAAATATTTCGGATTCGCTTACCAAAGGTTTATGCATCAAAAAATACATAAGTAGTTGAGGAGAATGAGACTAAAACCAATAAATTAGATGCAACAATGGACACCAATCTCCACATGAATGACAATCCCATGGAATGCAATTCAATGGGTAAGAATGAAATTGTTGTTGACTAAAGTACACTAAATATATGAATAAATGTTATGTCTCATTCCTATGGTGAGATGTACTATAAATTTGTGGCAATAATAAGATTGAGGTCGAGGTATTTGCATTATTATGCTTATTTGTTTCATAAAAATACCTCTTAATAAACCTAATAAGAATTATTGTAGGGGTGTGAGTCATAAACTACCCTTTGATGATTTACCTAGTGAGTGTGATGGTGGGGTGATAGAACTCCAAGGTGTGGTGGTTGGTTGAGACTCCATAGGCAACAAAATTGGGAATGGAAACAAGTGTTTAAGGCTCTTGTAGCAATGGAATTTGGAATGGTGAAAGGAGACTAAACTAGAAATTAGACTAGTGGAAGGTGGCTACAGGAAATGTTGGAAACATCTTCTTTAGAATGCTTCTTGTTATTGGGCCTCTTGGTGGGCTTTGGGCTTAAGATGCATGTGGGCCATGGATTGGGCCTTGAGCATGATTTGGGCCTAGGCGTTGGCCCAAACTATAAGCCTTGTTGGGATCACATCATGGGGTTATCATTGTGAGACATGGACAAGTCTCTAAGTGACATTTGTGAAACAAGATATATTGCCAAGGTCGTAATGTGTAGCCACTGATTAGAACCTAAAATAAACATTGATATTGTATGTGACATTTACTACAAGCTGGTTATCGGGGATGTAGCTTAAGACAATTAAATCTCTACATTTTCTTGGGTAAAATTTTATAAACACTAGGTGTAAGACTCAAACCCGGAATGTTCCTTATGCTGAAATACAATATTTGTTTTAAAAAGATGGTATGTTTTGTTTTATTTTATTTTGTAAATTATGTGGGGACGGTTAGAAATATTTAATATAATTTAATAAATAAATAAATAAAATCCTATAGTTACTTGTATTTTTTATGGACTATTATTTTATGGATAAATGTTATTTATGAGTTATAACAATTTGAACTTTATTACGATTTTCTATTTTATTTTTTAGATTTATTACAATTTACTCATATTTTACTCCCTTTTACCAATTAATATCACCTATTTGTATGAAGAAAAGATACAACAAGCACCACAAAACAACAACTCATGAAATTGTTTCCAATATTTATTTTATATTGTTTTTTAAAATATTAGTGTTCACAAGGTTCAAATATTTTTCATTGCACTCAATCAATCTAAGAGGTTGTTGTATCTTGGGAGATACACATATAATATTCTGTTTTGCGCTATGCAGTAGAGCATTTTCTCTCTAAGAACAATATTATGCGTGCCTCAACCCAAATTCTTTCTAACCCTTTCTTCATTTATATTTTTGTCCTATATTATTATTTGTTTGATTTGATGAATGTTCTATTATCTATATATTTTTCTTGCTCAATAATTATTATAATTTATTTTGATTAATATTTTATTAACAATAATAACACAAGGATAATACTTTAAATACTATAAGCTAATTATCTTGAACAAATTTGAGAGGGAAGGTAACAGAATTAAGAAAAAACACCCAGGTTTGAAAATTTTTGTACGTAGATCGAACACCTCTTAAGGTATGAGTTATGTATATCTATAGATAAAGGAGTTCACCTTTTTGGTGTTCACCTTTTAAAATAATTCATTTCTTTAAATTTAACTATTTTTTTTATTTGATTGTGTTTTTAAGCTTAACTATTTTTTAATTAAAAAATTATCTACAAAATAAATAAAAAATATTTACAATAAAATTATAAAAATTATTTATATTTAATTTTATAATTACAATAATATCAATAATAATAATTTTATTATTTTAAAAAAATGAATACACATGTAACATGTAGCGTATGTATTTTCACTGGTTTATATAAAAGATTTGATATTAATTTTAAGGTAAAATCTCAAGATTAATATTTATGGGAGTTGTTTTTCTTATATACTACTCAATTTTTCATATCAATATTAATGTGAGAATTTCAAATCTCCCCTCCTACAAATGTGAATTGTTTTTTCCATGATAATTTGTGGTGGAGAAAGTCATTTTAAAATGGGGACAGCTTTTAAGGTACATGACATAAACCAAATGATGTTTGGCAGAGAGAGCATTAGATGTTTGGTGGTGTTGCGTGGCGTGTCCTCATTCACGATTCATCACAGTTTGTTTGGTGGTGAAGAGCACTGTTTCGTTGCAATGGTCTTTTTCTTCTTTTGGTTATTTATTCCGTCTCTTGAGGCTCTGAAGGGTACAAAACAACGCATGTGGTGCGAAAGAGGGATACAAGATTGGGAATTAATTGGATTGGGAAATAGACTCTTCTTTTCATGGAAGAAGGTGGAATGTTAGGGTTTGTGGTTATCAATTTCTAACTTCTAACTACCACTCTTATGTTTTCTTCTTTTCCCTTTCAACTATTCATATAGTTGTTATAGTTAAATTTAGTTCGGGAATTTGACCTATGACTTTAATAAAAGTTTACTTTCGAATTATGTTTTTATCCTTATTTGAATAAGTTTAAGCTTCAGAATATGTAGCCAAATGCAAAGGAGACAGAAATGCAATGAGATTAACACTTTGAAGCAGGAGAATGAAGCAGTGAGAAAAAACTAGGTGAAAGGACTCACGTCCTAATACATCGAGAACATGACCAACCAAGTGGTAACAAAAAAAGTGCATCTTTTCCCGATAGGCACCACCATATACAATGGTAACTAGGACCTTTGAGGTTTTTGTGAAGATGACGAAGGTCTCAATATATTGTGATCCATCTAACATGATTACAAAGGTGTTGTCACAAAGGAAGTTCTTTCATTACTTGGATTTGATGTAGTTGTTTGGTAATTCAGTCTCTAATGGGTTTGGTGGGAGATAACAAGTCTGGCTCTAAAGATTTGTTTTGATCTATGATGAAGATATGTGATGAATGACTCAATAAAATCTTAATCAAAGGTTCCTAGACTATCACTACAAGAAAATTCATAAATAATAACCAATTTTAGTGACAAAAAAATGTGAGTCATTATAGTTGTTGGCACAAGCAAGCTTGGTGCAAAGACTTGATAAAGCTAAGTGCATGAAGATCACATGTGTTTGATGAAGATAGATAAAGATCTGCTTGAAGATCATGTTTTAAGTGTATTAAATCTGGAAATAATGTGTTAAATGTAACCATTACATGTTATATCATGTTGGTAGACTATTTGCCATATGTTAGATGTCTTGTTAGTCTTAGTGTGTCCTTTTTAATATGTTAAAATGAGTTTTAACAGGTTAAAAGATTTGCTGTATATAGTTTTTGATATGAATGTATTCAATTAGTTGAATTGTTTTTCAATCGATTGATTTCACTTAAGTCAAGTGAAATCAACTGATATTATGAAAAATTGAACCAATTGATTTCACTTAAAACCACACTATATAAGTTGTATTTTCAAGAGCAGAGGCACGATTTTGAGTTTTTGAGCGTGAAAACCTGTTATTCATCACTGGAAAACTCTCTCTACATTAAACAACTGCAAGGTGAAGATTGAAGATCTTGGTTGATCTTAGAGGCATTTTGGCTTGGGATTAGCTTGAAGAACTCGTGTAAGATTGGCTAGGGAGAGCCACCATCAAGTTTTGTAGTTCTTGTGCCTCTGGTTGTTTACCTGGTGTGATTCCAGGTTTGTGAGTGTGATTCTTACAGGGTGTTAGGCTAGATTTTTATGAGTCAAAAATCTTGGTGTGTTTCTTCATTCAAAAGTGTAATCTTGGTATGTGGTTTGTAAAACTTTTGAATATAGTGGAAACTAGACTCAAGTTGTCTTGGTAAACTGGATGTAGCACTGTGATTGAGTGAACTAGTATAAAAACAACTATGTCATTCTCTTACATTCATCTCACTCACTTTAATTCACTTTTAAAACTCAAGAAAACTAAGTAAATAATTCTTTTTTGAGTTTTAATATTCTATGTAATCTGATAATGCATACATGTTAGGAATATTGATTGGAACAAGTCTTGTGTGTAAAAGTTTGTTGTTTGAGTTAAATCTGCAAATTCTGCATTCTACATAATTTCCCAGGATTTTAGCCGATTGATTTTAAATTTTAATCAACTGATTAGGCTTAAGAACAAATTAGTCTATTATTTTATTTTTTGACCGATTGAAAGTGTAATGTTCTGCAGCTTTAGCATTCGAATTTTGTGGTCTGATTGATTCAATCAAAAGGGGTTTTAATCTTTAGAAAAACTTTTAAATAGCCAATTCAACCCCCCTTCTTGGCTTAAATCATCATTTCAATATAACAATTGGTATCAGAGCAAGGTTCTTGAAAGTTATTCAAGTTTGATCAAAAATCTTTTGAAATGGCTAAAAGCAATCTTCCTTTTGCAGAAGTAGTTTCTATTCATAGGTCACCTATGTTTAGTGGTATAAACTATCAATTTTGGAAAATTAGAATGAAAATTTTCATTGAATCAATAGACCAAGGTATTTGGGATGCAATTGTGAATGGACCTTACATTCCTAAATGTGTTGTTGAAAATAAGTAGGTGGACAAACCTTAGATTGAATGGAGAGAGGAAAAAAGGAGAAAAGCTCAATATGATTACAATACAAAGAACATCCTCACATCATCTTTGAACATGGATGAGTTCTTTAGGGTCTCCCAATGCAAGAGTGCAAAGGAAATGTGGGATGTACTTGAAGTCACACATGAGAGGACGAATGATGTGAAGAGAGCAAGGAAGCATGCCTTGATTCAAAAGTATGAGTTGTTCATGATGCAACAAGCAGAGTCCATAGCTGAAGTACAAAAGAGGTTCACTCACATTGTAAACCATCTCATAGGTTTAGGCAAAGAATTTGACAAAGAGGAGCTAAACATCAAAGTGCTAAAGTGCCTTCATAGAAGTTGACAACCAAAGGTGACTGCCATCTTAGAATCAAAGGATTTTTCCATCATGACTACAACTGCATTGTTTGGAAAGCTAAGGGAGCATGAAATTGAGATGCAAATGCTAAGTGAGCTTGAATCAAGTGAGAAAAAGGTGAAAACCATAGCCTTGAAGGCTAACTCTAAAAGAAGTGATGAGTCCAAGGAAGAGTTAGTTGAATCAAGTGATAATGGGAACTTGAATCTATTAGTCAAGAGGTTTGGAAAGTATCTCAAGAAGAAAGGCAATAAAGGTAATGAAAGGAGGTACAATTCTAAATGAAATGACTCAATTAATACTCCGAATTTCTTATGTTATAATTGTGGAAAGCAAGGTTATATCAAGATTGAATGTCCTAACATTAACAAAGAGAAAGAGAAGTTTGGTGACAGGAAAAAGGAGGAAAAGGCCAAGGAAAGATGTGCCTACATAGCTTGGGAGGACAATTATGATTCAACAAGTAGTTCATCTCAAGAAGGAAGTGAGGAAGCAAAACTATGCGTCATGGCTGGATATGAATCATCCTTATCAAGCCAAGTGAGTTCTTTGATATCAAAAGATAAAAATGACTATTATCAATTGTTGCATGATTTTGAAGAGTTGCATAATGAGGCAAATAAGATTTCTGTCATTAACAACCGATTGAAAGGCTTAAACAACTCGCTAGAAATCAAAGTTAGCGAACTAGAAACAAAAACAACCGATTTAAAAACTGATTTCGAACATTTAGAAATGATTTACTGTAATTCAATCGATTGTTCTAAAAAACAACTAACTACAAAACTTTGTGAAGACTGCGCTGTTTTGAAAAATCAAGTGAAATATCTTTTGCAAACCTGTGCAAAGTTCACATAAGGAAAAGCAAACCTAGAAGCTATTATTGACTCATAAAATTATGTTTTTGGGAAGGCTGGACATGGTTATAATACTATCCTTGAAAAGAAAGCCAAGAAGTTCTCTAGTTTCTTTTTCAAAAATGAGCCAAATGCTATGTCATTCATCTCTTGCAACTATTGTATAAAGAAAGGTCATGTGCTTAAGAATTACTATGTTAGGAGATATGATGTTCCAAGAGGATTTATGAAGTGGATCCTAAAAGGATCTAGAAAGGTATAACCATGTTGAACCCAAACTATCAAACAGTACCTAGATAGTGACTGCTCGAGGCATATGACGGGTGATAAGACCAAGTTTACAAAGTTGGAGCTAAAGGATGAAGGCTTTGTTACTTATGGTGACAACAACAAAGGAAGGATACTTGTAAGTGGATTCATAAGCAATGAAGCCCCATTCAACATCACAACATGCTTCTATTTGAAGGGTTAAAGCACAATTTGATAAATCAAAGGCATAAGATTGCAGATGATGAACATATTCTACTAGAAAATCAACCTGCTACAAGAAATCAACCAGCTAAAAAGGAAATTCAGTCGACTAAAAAAGATGCCGACAACAACTTACCAAAGGAGTGGATTAAACCCATTGATTATAAAAGGATAACATAATTGGTGATATCAGTCGGGGAGTATCCACTAGACGCAAGCTTGTATTCTTTGAACATGTTGCATTTATGGCTCAAATAGAACCTAAGAATGTGAATGATGCATTAGGTGATAAGTGGGTTGTTGCTATGCAAGATAAGCTTAATCAATTCACAAGAAATGATGTGTGGTCTCTTGTTCCTAGAACCAATGAAATGAATATGATTGGTACTAAATAGGTGTTTAGGAATAAAATGGATGAAAATGGTAACATAGTTAGGAATAAAGCTAGGCTAATTGCTAAAGGTTATAATCAAGAGGAAGGTATTAATTTTGATGAAACATATGCACCTGTAGCTAGGTTAGAAGCTGTGAGATTATTAATGGCATATGCTTGCATGTGTAATTTCAAAATTTCTCCAATGGATGTAAAAAGTGCATTCTTCAATGGTTTCTTAAATGAAGAAATGTATGTTTCACAACCCCATGGCTTAGAAGATCACCTTTATCCTAATCATGTTTTCAAATTGAAAAATACTTTGTATGGTTTGAAATAAGCACCACGATAGTGGTATGAAAGGCTAAACAATTTTATTTTATCAAAAGGTTATGCTAGAGGTGTTGTTGATAAAACAATCTTAGTTGGAAAACATGCAAGTGATGATACTTGTTCAAGTGTGTGTGGATGATATACTCTTTGGATCAAATAATAACACCATTTGTGAGGAGTTTGTTGCAACTATGCAGGGAGAATTTGAAATGTCTATGATGGGTGAGCTAACCTACTTCCTAGGGCTGCAAGTGATGAAACTCAAGCATGGGACATTTTTAAACCAGTCAAAATATTGTTTTGACTTATTGAAAAAGTTCAAAATGGAGGATTGCAAAGAGGCTACCACTCCAATTGCTATAAACTGCCTTATGGATGCAAGTTAATTTTATTGGATCATGTGCTTGTTGCTTTTAAAGTTTTAAATTCTGCATAATTTGTGAACTGTCAGCATTTTAGTATGTTAAATTTGCAAAATCAGAACATAGATTTCACTTAAATTGTCAAAATCTGCATAATTTTTGTTTTGGCATTATTTCAATATGCTAATCCTCACAAAACAACACATGAATTTTACTGAAATTGGTCTAGTTTGAATTTCATGTGATCTGAAATTTTTAGTCAGTTAAATTTGCAAAAACAACACATAGATTTCACTTAAAACTGCCACTACAACAAAAATCTGTAACCTGGTGTAATTTTAGTCGACTGACTCTGTATCTTTATATGTTGATTTCACTAATGCTGATGTTGATTTGCTTAAATTGATTTTAATTGATTGATCCATTCAAATTATCCATCACATAACTTTGTTTGAATTGTAGTAGCAGCAAATAACAACTAGTGCATCAACTAAAAACCAACTTTTCATTTTCTAAAACCTTGGCAAGTTTCTTAAAAGCATAAAAGGTTTCATTCTTGGCAGCTAGAAATAAAGTCCATGTAAATATAGTGAAATCATCAACAATAACCAATGCATAATAGTTTCCACCAAGACTCATTGTTCTAGAAGGACCAAATAGATCCATGTGAAGCAATTCCAAGGGCCTTTCTGATGAACCTCTATGCGTCAAAACAGAGAAGATGAGCTCCATGGATGCCAGCAGATGCAACTGGATGAAGGAGATAAAGACAAGTTTGAAGGCTCTTGTAGGTATGAAGTGGTGTGGAAGAGATGCAGTCTTGGAAAGAAGACTATCCTAGGGAAGATGGCTAGATGAGCTAAGGTAGAAATTCCAATATGCATCCTCTCAAATTTTGACATCTTCCTTAGCCCATGAAAATAACATTTAAAGTCCATGATGATTTTGGCCATCTTGAGAGAAGCCCATTTGAATCTTTGTAAGCATGCATCTTGTTATTGGGCCTTTAATTGGACTTAGGCCTTGAGTTGCATGTGGGCCTAGAGTTGTTTCATCTGCAATCTTATGTCTTTGATTTATCAAATTGTGTTTTAACCCTTCAACTAGAAACACATTGTGGATGTTTAATGAGGCTTCATTGCTTATGACTCCACTTCCTAGTATCCTTCCTTTGTAGTTTTCACCATAAGTGACAAAGCCTTCATCCTTTAGCTCCAACTTTGCAAACTTGGATTTGTCACCTGTTATATGCCTCAAGCAGCCACTATCTAGGTACCATAGGTCTTTCTTTTCATGTTTTATGACCTGTAAGACAACATATCATTACATTGTACCCTTTGATTGTTTTGGTCCAACATGGTTTTACCTTCCTAGATCCATTTGGGATCCATTTCATAAAGTCCTTAGGTACATCCTATTTTCTAGCATAGCAATTTTTAAGCACATGACCTTTATTCATACAATAGTTGCAAGAAAGGATTGGCATAGCATTTGGCTCAGTCTTGGAAAAGAAACTAGAGAACTTCTTGACTTTCTTTTCAAGGATAGGATTATAACCAAGTCTAACCTTTTGAAAAACACAATTTTGAGCCAAGAACAACTTTTAGGTTTGCTTTTCCTCTTGTGAACTTTGCACATGTTTTCAAAAGATATTTCACTTGATTTTTCAAAATAGTGTAGTTTTCATAAGGTTTTATAACTAGCTATTTTTTCAGAACAATCAATTGAATTACTATAAATCATTACTAAATGTTCAAAATCAGTTTTTAAATCGGTTGTTTCTGATTCCAATTGGCTAACTTTGTTTTCCAGCCAACTATTTAGCCCTTTTAACCAATTTTTCATGACAACAATTTTGTTAGCCTCACAATGCAATTCTTCGAAGTCATGCAACAATTGATAATAGTCATTTTTATCTTTCATGCTCTCTTAGTTTGCCAAGCAATGCAATTGTGATGATGATGGATAAATCCTTAGATTCTTTCAAGACACTTTAGCACTTTGAAGTTTAGCTCCTTTTTGTCAAATTCTTTGCCTAAACCCATGAGGTGGTTGACGATGTGAGTAAACCTCTTTTGTACTTAAGCTATGGACTCACCTTGTTGCATCTTGAAAAGCTCATACTCTTGAATTAAGGCATGCTTTCTTGCTCTCTACACATCATTCGTCCCCTCATATGTGACTTCTAATACATCCCATATTTTCTTTGCACTCTTGTATTTGGGGACCCTACCCTAAAAAATTCATTCATGTTCAAAGATGACGTGTGTAAGACCCGTGAAATTTATATAAATAATAATTAATAAATTACAAATAATGGTGGGTTGGAAGTACCCTTAAGATAATTTCTTGGCAAGCCATAGGCGAGGAATAGTACTAGCTCAAATGGTGGAGAGTACTATGGTATGATGAAAGGTCTTGGGTTTAAATGATGTGTATGCCAATTGAGTAATATTTTAATTGTGTTTTATTTTACAAATATATTGTGAATGCAAAAGCATGGTTTAATATTATATGTGTATGTGAAATTGGAAGGATGTGAGTTTGAACCTTGGTTAGAATGAGTAGGCTATTTTTATGTTTTTAATATTTTTGCTAGGGGGAAAAACCTAGAAACCTTAGAAATTCTTTAGGAAAACAGAGGAATGAAATGAGGAGTAGTTGTTGTAAAATCCCTAATGAATATTACTTAATTAAATAATAAAAGAAATAAAAGAAATTCAAACGTCGCAATATTATTATTCCCAAACGCGGGAAAATTTAAAATTTAATATCCAATGCGACAATATTCAAATGAAATTAAATCAAAAGTTATTACAAGTTCCCATGTTCCAAATAAAACAAGAAAACATAGTAAAAATTCCTAGCTTTAATCCCAGCTAGCCCTCAATTTGTCGTTTGAGCATCCTCAGCATCTCTTGTATCAATATGTACTCCCGTGTAACGAATCACACGATCATCGCCAAGCAGAAACAGAAAGGGTGAGCTGATAAAATTAGACAAAACATATATAATAACGTAAGATATGTAATACACCCATCTTTTCAATCTACTTAGTTATTGGCCAAGACCTTAACCCCAAGAATTTTCACAAATGGTTAGCCTTGAACACAAGATTTATGATGCTAACACAAACCTGCCCGGTAGTGGTCCTGCCTCTACGAACCTCCCTGCTTGTAGTCCTTCTCTATGAACCTCCCCACTCGTAGTCCTGCTCTATGAACCTGTCCGCCCGTAGTCCAACACATGTGATCCACCAGCCGCGTACCTCCCCGCACGCAGCATCTCTCAAGTGTGAGCACGGAACATACGAACCTACCTCACTTGTATCCCGACACGAGAGTAACTAAATATGAACCTCCCTACTCATATCATCACATGTTCATCACCATCCATGAACCTACCCGTTCATGGCACAACATCTCCTGACCCAAGTGTAGCATCATTGCTTAACGCAACCCTCTCACAACAAAGTTGACAGCAACATTATCGCCTGACACAGTCTAAGCACTGCCAGGCGAAATCTGCCTAGTCCGCCTGGCAGAACCTTTCTGCCGCCAGGCACCATGTCAGTTTAGAGCCTCTGAATGAAATTCTTCCGCCTGGCAGACCCCACTCTGCCGCCAGGCGCCCCACGATTCACCCTCGTTTAATGGACCTCAAGTCTAATTATCACATCACAACAATTCAATTGCTTACAGCATATACTCACCATTCCCCCATTTTGCGATGTATGCTTTATCAATATTCTTACCATTTCAGTATGCCATTAGTGGCTCATACAGTTTACCCTCTATGCTTGGTTCTCATCATCACACACATACTTTTGATACACTATTGCGCATACCTGCACCTCCCTCTCACTTTACCTTAATTCACATATACATCATCACGAAATTCATATCTCTAACCACTATTTCGTATTCTTTTCTGCCATTACAGCACATGCCTACGTAACTAGACCTCTTTCCAGAATCCATTCTTAATTAGCATCAATCATATCTCCTTGCATTATAATCTACATTTTCCCACCTTCCTACTTATCCTGTTTGTATACATTCTCCTTACTCAATTATTATCAATTCACATGCCAAAACCAATACTCACCCAATCCACAATAACATTTAATTATTCTCTTCCCTCACTGATTTCCATTATATTAGATGAATATTCACCGCTAGGAGACCTCTATCTATTTAGCATAAATGTGTCTCGTATGCCCCAGTCATTACTACGTTGTTTCTATCTTTAACAACCCTTACCCCTCTATTTTCTTTTCATTGTTCACCCTAATTTTAATCTAACTTGCTGTGTGACCCATCTTTCTCATATATAACTGACCCATATTCAGAACAGGACTGGTTTCTAGAATCAAGTGATAATGGGAACTTGAATCTATTAGTCAAGAGGTTTGGAAAGTATCTCTAGAAAAAAGGCAATAAAGGTAATGAAAGGAGGTACAATTCTAAATGAAATGACTCAATTAATACTCTGAATTTCTTATGTTATAATTGTGGAAAGCAAGGTTATATCAAGATTGAATGTCCTAACATTGACAAAGAGAAAGAGAAGTTTGGTGACAGGAAAAAGGAGGAAAAGGCCAAGGAAAGATGTGTCTACATAGCTTGGGAGGACAATTATGATTCAACAAGTAGTTCATCAGTTCTTGGTTACAGACCCAGGTTTTTCTACACGCCTACGAATCCCCTTCCCTTCCTCACAGTCCTATTGTCTCGAATACTAGGACTCGACTTCGCAATACAATATTCCCACAGTCCAACCCTTCAAGCACACTTATAGGACCACCAATTCCTTTCCTCCATTAAAGAGATTACCAACCCTAACATAAACCCTTCATGTTCGCATCTCCATTGGTAATCACGAACACACAATATGAATAATATCGTAGTATACTTAAATCAAACAGGCATAAAAGTCTAACCAGAATATCACATATCAAGACAATTTGCAAAAGCAACCAAAAATAGCATCAGACCCATGTATCGCCTGGCGGATTTCAACCTACCACTAGGCCGCTCATGATAGAACCCAAAAACTGGGTTAAAACTGGTGCGTCGCCTGGCGGCACCATTATCACCGCCAGGTGGTTTGTGGGTGAAAATCCAGAAACCTTGAGAATCAGCGTGAAAAGAATGGTATTCATGCAATCATTGTCACAACAAAGCAATATACATTAGGTACGATTAACAACACGTGAAAACAACTCCCCTTACCTGGAATCCTTGCTCCCAATTCGAATCTTGTGTGTGTCTCTAACCCAAAAGCTCTCTTAGCCTCTTCTCCCACTCCAATAATAGTTTTCAGCCTCAATTCTTCTCTCCCAAACAGCACAATTATTCTGAAAAACCTCTACCCAAAGCCAAATACGAAATTACAGTGTTTTCCTCCTCTAATTCTCTCGTCTCTCTAAAATTCAGCAAAATATGAGTTTAATTTTTGTTCTTAGCTAGGTTTGAACCTATAACCACTCAATCACAAAGCAAGTGCATAACCAATTCCACCAATCATATTTTGTGGTAATTCCTATATTTTAGGATTACATTATCACTACTAACATTCAAATATATCAATAAAATAATACACAACTTAAAATAACACATAATTGGCATACATAGGACTCAAACCCAAGTCCTCTCACACAATCAAGTACTCTCAACCATTTGAGCTAATACTTTTCCATGTCATATCACTTCGCATTAAATGACTTAAAAGTTCCTATTACCCACATTTATTAAATAATTATTTAAATTTCTCGAGTCTTACAGTTGTGGTGCAATAAAGGCACAAGTTAATGACCACTAACCTTAACTTTTAATTAATTTTCGTTTTAGTATATTTTTTTAATTTATTTTGGGGGCTGGAAATTGAGAGGGAGAAGAGAGTGAACGAGAAAGTAAAGAATCTAGAGTGTGGCAGCAAGGAAAGGTAGAGAGAACTAGAAAAATTTGGACATAAGGAACGAAAGTGAGTGTTGAAAGGGAGTTTGGAGTTGAGACGAGTAGAGTCTTTGAGGAATAAGAAGAGATCATTGGGATTGTGTTGGAGAAAGGAAACTAGGTAATGGGAGTTATCCATACCTATTGTAATTTCGATTAATCTGTTCTGGATGATTTCATGGTCTAAATGCTTAAATTCCATTTCAATTTGCACTATTTTTCGTGAATTCTAGGTTTCAGCCCAAAATTCGCCTGAAGGCTATTAATGCTTGCCAATTGACGTAACCATTGTTCATGATTTTACTAGGTTCTAGGATGAACTGCTTGGCGGCAATGAAGAACCGCTAGACGACGTGCACTGGAATCGCGTGTTTGTATATGTTTTTGGTATTTTCGTGATGTGTTGAGTGTTTTGTGGTTATGGAATCTTGATTATATGTTTCTTGGCATAATCGATTGATAATATATGCTCTTTAATAACAATTTTGTTGAATTAAGGGTCGTATGCATATAAGGGATCAATATGGGATGGGTTGATTGTGAGTTATAATGTGTAGAAATTGGAAAATTGACTATTGGATTATTTGGTTGGATTAATAGAATTTCGAATGCATGTCAAATATGTGATTACTGTGATTTAATTACAATTGGAACGTTGATTGGTGAATTGGTTATATTATGGTTTTTTTTAGGTGCAAGGAAAGAAAATGGTTAAAATAGGTTCTATTAACATTACCACATCACTTGCATGATTGAGAGATTTTAGTGACTGTTGTATGGAGATATTTAAAATGTAGGCATGACCTCTTGATAATATTAAATAACTATTAGAGCCAATTATGTGTGGGATTGAAATTTTGTGGCTTGATAATTCTTGGCTTAGGATATGATGCATCAAAATGAAAGTGGTAACATTGATACTGTGGTAATTATTAATTTTCATGTATGATAGGACTGTTGGTATAAAGATTCACCAAATGATGTATATTCTTAGCTACACTAAAGTGATGGCTTATTTTCAAGATGGAATGCTTGAGTGTTTATGTTTGATTGGTAATTAGGAACTATTATGATGAATTATGTGTTATGAGAACTGTAATCATATGAAATTGGTGATCTGGATGCATGATTGCAATGTTTGGATGTGCTGGAAAACATATTGTAGTGCCTAAACTAGTGGAATTCGTTTATTGGTGTGGCGTCTGGCGACGGAGGTGTTCCCGCTAGGTGATAGCAAACAAAAACAAGGGTTTTTGAAATGCAAGGCGCCTGGCGGCGTGGGGTGCCCGCCAGGTGGTCTAGAGCACAGTTTCGCCTAACGAAACTTAGGCAACGCTAAGCAATAGTGTAGGGGCAGGGGTCTGTTCCAAATGGTTTTGCATGGATGGACTTAATGGTTTGGTCTAGGATATGTTGTATTTAGTTACAAGCGGGGACGTTCGTAATGGAGTTCCAAAAGTTTGATTGATGCGGGCAGGGAGGTTTGTATAAATGGTACTCTTATGTGGAGATGTGAGCGGGGAGGTTCGTATGTTCCGTGCTCACACTTGAGGTTGCTAGAAGCGGGGGGGGGGGGGGGGTTATTAACATGGTTTCCCACCGTTTGGCCAAGGGGGGGGGGGTTTTTAAGAGTGGAATTTTGGGGGGGGTGGTGGGTGGGGGGTGAAAGGTGGGGTGGGGAGAAGGGGGGGGGGGGGGGAGGTTCATAGCATGTGTTCACACATGTTGGACTACGAGTGGGCATGTTTATAGAGTTGGACTATGGGCGGGGAAGTCCGTAGAGTTAGATCACAGGTGGGTAGGTTTGTGGAAGCATGAGAATCCCTAAAGACCAAGGTTATGTATGGATCTTTCTTATATAGGTTATGAGATTGGGGTGAAATGGTATAATGGAGTCAACGAAATAATAATTGGCTAAGATAATTTGGATGGGTGTTAATTTTAATGAATTATGAAATATGATTGTTTTTCTTTCTCAGCTCACCCTCTCTGTTTATGTTTGGCAATGATCGTGTGACTTTTCACAAGGGAGCATATGTGAATCCAGGTGAGAATGACGATGCATAGAGCCGGAGATAGGCAAACTATGGGAGATCTACTTTATGCTTTGTTTACAAATATTTTGTAATAAGCCTTTATTATGTTTTTCTTTAATATGGATTTGTAATAAGGATGATTAAGTGTATTTGAACTTCCGCGATTCAAGATTTAAATTTTTCCCGCACTTGGGGAACTTTCTATATATTATTTTAATTCCATAATTTATATTTAATTGATTTATCAAGTAATATCCACCTAGGGTGTTACAACGTGAGGATATTCTTTGCATTGCAATCATATTGAGCTTTTCTCCTTTCTTTCTTTGTCCATTTAGTCCAGGGCTTGTCCACCTGCTTATTTTCAACAAGACATTTAGGAGTGTATGGTCGATTAACAATTGCATCCCAAATCCCTTTGTCTATTGATTCAATGAAAATTTGCATTCTTATTTTACAAAATTGATAGTTTATACCACCAAACATAGGTGGCCTATGAATAGAGGCACCTTAAGCAAAAAAAAGTTTGTTTTCTACCATTTAAAAAGATTTTTTATCAAACTTGAATACCTTTCAAGAACCTTGCTCTAGATACCAATTGTTAGTTTGAAATGTTGTTTTAAGCCAAGAAGGGGGGTTGAATTGGCTATTTAAAAGTTTTTTGAAAGCTTAAAACCCCTTTTGATTGAATCAAATAGACCATGAAATTCAAAAGCAAAAACTGTAGAACAATACACTTTCAATCGATCAAAAACTAAAATAACAGACTAATTTGTTCTTTAGCCTATGAAACAGTTGATTAAAATTTCAAATCAATTGGCTAAAATCCTGGGAATTTATACAGAATGCAAAATTCACATATTTAACTCAAACAACAAACTTTTACACACAAGACTTGTTCCAATCAATATTCTTAACATCTATGCATCATCAGATTACGCATAAACGTATTAAAACTCAACAAAGAATGATTTACTTGGTTTTCTCGAATTTTTAAAGTGATTTAAAGTGAATGAGATGAAGAGAAGAGAATGGAACAATTGTTTTTATACCGGTTCACTCAATCACAAAGCTACATTCGTTTTACCAAGATAACTTGAGTCTAGTTTCCACTATATTCAAAAGTTTTACAAATCACACACACCAAGATTACACTTTTGAACAAAGAAACACACAAGATTTTTGAGTCATAAAAAAATCTAGCTTAACACCCTGCAAGAATCACAATTACAGACCTAAAATCACATTAGGGAAACAACCAAAGGCACAAGAACTACAAAACCTGATGGTGGCTCTCCCTAGCCAACCATGCACGAGTTCTTCAAGTTAATCCCAAGCCAAAATGTCTCCAAGATCAACCAAGATCTTCAATCTTCACCTTGCAGTTGTGTAATGCAGAGAGAAAGAGTTTTCGAGTGATGAATAATAAGTTTTCGCGCTAAAAAACTCATAATCGTGCCTCTGCTCTCGAAAACACAACTTATATAGTCTGATTTAAGTGAAATCAATCAGTTGAATTTTCCATACAATCACTTGATTTCACTTGACTTTAAGTGAAATCAGTCGATTGAAAAAAAAACCAATTGATTGAATACATTCATAACATAAACTATATACAACAAGCCTTTTAACCTATTAAAACCCATTTTAACAGAATAAAAAGGACACACTAACACTAACAAGACATCTAACCTATGTCATATAGCCTACCAACATGATATAACATGTACTCATTACATTTAACACATCATTTACCAATTTAATACAATTGAAACATAATCTTCAAGTGGATCTTCATGAATATTCATCAACCACATATGATCTCCATGCACTTGGCTTTATCAAATCTTTACTTCAAGCTTGCTTGTGCCAACACCAACCTCCTAATGCAATCATATAACCCATTTATAACTTTCAAATCATATTCCATGTTTGGGTTGGAATAAAAGAACTCTGGTTTTAAAAAGTGACGAAGTTGACATGTCCATCTATTATCAATAATTGTAAATAGATAATAGTATTTACTTTCATTATTGTTGAATGACTTCATTATTGTTTCCTTGGCTTCTCTATTGCTTCATATATATAACCCATAGTTTTTTTCTTTCCACATCCAATAGATGAAGCACATGAACAAAAGGAGTGATGACTTTAAGAGTAAAAACTACTTGATTCCAAAATGAAGGCATAAGAATTAATTTTTGTAGCCTCTCTCCCCTTGGTTTCCCTAGATAGTTTGTTATTGCTCCATTCATCGAAAGTGAACATCTTTCTAAAATTTCCCTCCTCTTAATGCAATCTTTGTAATGATAAATAAGAGGTAGCAAACCTTGAAACAACATGTCTTACTAATTCCCTCTTATTTGTAAATTGTCTCAAGAAACTTGAGCTACTAGAATGGCTATAGATAAAGCCAACAAGACTAACTCTTGTTAGAATTGTCTTCTTTATCAAATGAAGCTTTCCAATGTCTTCAAGCATCAAATCTATAAAATGGACAACATAAGGAGTCTCATAGAGATAGGGTCTTTTCTCTTATAACAACTTACCAACCAACATATCATTTTCTTATCAAATTTCCTCCATAAGGGAATCAAGCATCTCAAATATTTTTTCTCCTGTCTTCACAAAGTTAGAACCATTAATGGACTTGAGAAACATTGTCCCTATAGGGGAGCTCACCAAAAAGTTAATCAAGCATTATTGCTTTCGATCAGTTCATTCATATGACATAATAGAACAACCATGTTTGCTCTACTGCAATTTATGATCCTTTAACAACTTTTTAGTGTACTCAACTTCCTTGTTGAGAAGTTGAACTCTGATGTCATGATAAGTAGGAGCGGGTAAATTAGGTTCATAAGCACCTATGACATCAATCATATGTTGAAAACTTTTCAACCTCACAAGGTTGAATGACAAGCCTGCTTTATACCAAATCGAACAATATATTGATAACCGAGGCCTTTAAATTTCTATCGCATGCCTCTTTAATATTAGTTTGCCTTATTTTTTCCCTTTTTTTTTTGCTTCTCTATTTCAACAACTAGATTTTTACAGAACATATCCATTGGTCCTTTTCTTCCACCGTTATTTCTCCCTCTGTCTTTTCTAGCCATGGAGATTTCAACTTTATCTTCTTTCTTATGGTTATCATTGATTATATTATATCTAGGATTGACGGAGGAGCTGTCTTTTTTTTCTTTATATAATTTCCAAAGTTCTTCTCTCACATTTTTCGGAGTCTTGGTGCAAGCAGCAACATCGCCCTTGTTTGCCATTAAATATTCTTTTGCTCTAGTAACTCCTCCTTTCGTAACTTGCCCACAATAATTGCAAACGACTGTATTTAAATTTGATTCATCCATCAGATGACAATGTTTCCAACCTATGTCACTTTTATGAGATGTTCTTGAAGTATCCAAATCAGCAATGGCAGACAATGGTGGTAGCTAGCAGTGATGGTGGTTAGCGACAGTAGTGGTTGGCAGTGACATCAATTGATGTAGTAACATAGGGATAGAATAACGTTGGTGATTGATTTAGGTTAAAGGAACTTTTACTGTTGGTGGATCCAATAACGTAGGGTAAAAGAAGGTTAAGGAATAAGAGTGAATAAATTTGGCACATTAGGTTAGATTAAATAAAGAAGTGGGCCCAATTGTTTAAAGACTAAAAAAACAAAGGATACAATTACGGTTGATGGTTATCCTTCTTTCTCCCACGTCGTCGTTGTCATGCCTCTTCCATCTGCCCATTTCATCTCTTCTCTTTTGCTCCAAGTTTTTGGCTTCTTTTTCCATTCCTATTTTTCGACCATGATTGTTCTGCTACCTACCATGCAAAAAGCAATCACCGTGGGCTGCTAAGAAAAATCTTAGTCGCCCCTGCCTTATTGTGGCGACAGGTTGGGAAACTGCTATTGGCTTCTACCATGACCGAAATTCAATAACATTATAGTTGTAAAGACATTAGTGCAACCTTTGAGATATATTCATAACCCAATTCATTACTCTTCATATCAAAATCAAACTCAACAACACACATCTCAACATCATTAAATATCCCCATCTTAAATAAATTAAAACTAAAAATAAAAATAAAAACCATTATTATGATGTTTTCCAAAATCATATTTTAGAACTAATTATTTTTTTTCCATAAACAAAAATTTGGAATTGTAAAAGTGACTTTTGAAAAGTCAAATATAAAAGCATAAAATCACAGTAAGATTTTTTTTTCTAGAACACTCATTTTCCACATTCGTAAAAGGACTGTTCAAAAGTCACTTTTTTATTCAGTATGCACCTTTCTAGAAAACACCTCAAGCCAATCACGGAAGTAACTTTCTAGAGGAATACAATATTAGTATTACGAATCTAAGGAATATTCATTAACCAATTATGGATTTATTTTTCTGGAAAATTATTTTTTACTTTGGAAATATCTTTTCGGAATAATGTCCTCACCTCCACATCTATTATGAATAACATTTTTCGTTACTATATTTTTGAAACGATTTTCGGTAAGCCATTCATTATTCACCGTATTATTTCAACCCACACCAAAAAACACACCCCATGGTTATTATCTTCGTGGGTATATCTCCTTCAAATGACTAGCATTACTCTTCCAACAACTCAACAATGTCAAAACATACCAATAAATGTGTTAAAGAACCTTCTCCAACAACACCAATCCTTTGTTCTTCAATGTGTCTCCTTCGTTTAAGACAATTTACAAATAAAAGTATCAAGGATAAAACTGGAATTAATTAAAATGATGGAGTGCAAGAAGAAAATGATATTGCAGGAAAAATTGACCTTCTAGAATGGCCAAACCCAAAGTAAAAAACGTTAGAAAATTTGATCAATACGTGGTGAAGGAAGCATAGAGGTTTGGAGATCCTCATTACTTGGGGGGCCAAACCCAAATATTTTTTAAATTCCCGATTTGTCTCTTGGTAAATATATTTTTTCTCTCTCTTATTTAAACCACACTAATTGATCTCACCTCCAAGTGTTTTTGCTTTTATGGATGTCAACATCCAGTTCCTTATTTTATTTAACGGATGTTGACATCCAGTTGATTTTTTTTCATCTACAGATGTCGACATATGATGTTTTGTTCTATGAATGTCGACATCCAATATTTTTTTCTCAACCGGGTCTCCACATTCGTTCTGATGCTTTTAAATCTTTTTTGTTTACAACCGGATCTCCACATTTGGATTTCTCTCACACCCTTTATTTATACAAAACAACATCATTCTCCTTTCTGCTAACACTTTAACTAGCTTTTCTTCATGGCTCTGTTTCTTTTTGCTATTTTAATCTTGTTGGCATCTTCAAGCAATGGCTATTGGCCACCTTCACCTAACTACTGTGGGTTTCGAATTCAATTATTATTTTTGTTATAACTAAATGGTTTTTGTAATTTACTATCTAGAGGTATGGGGAAATAGTGGATAAACATTAGTGGGTTTAGTATATTACAAAAACAGGTTCGTATGAGGTAAGGTGTTAGAGCTTCAATTTAATAATTTATATCATAAAAAAATATTAAATATCATTACACATTACTTAAGAAAAATTAAAATTTAACTTAACTGATGTCGACATCCGGTTACTATTTGTACAGGATGTCCAAATCCGATATTTTGTTTAATTTTTATTTTCATGAAAAAACTATTAACTTAAATAAAAAATCTTTGAAAACCTTGCCTATTTACTAACAAATTTAAATAATTAAAATAATATTATAAAAATAATAACTAAATTATAAATAAATAATAAAACAAATAATTATCTATAACAATATATAAAGAGGATTCTCTCTTTTCTGTCCACATTTCAAAATACCAATTTTACTCTTTAAAATATAATTATTTATTAAATTTTTGAAAATTTACCATTACTTTAACAAATTTTTTTTATAAAATCGTTTATCTCTGCTCTTCTCTTTTTCTCTATTTATCAACAGTTATTCTCTCATATTTTTGTATATATTTCACTATTTTTAATAAATAGAATTTTATTTTATATATTAACTTAATAACATTACATTCTCATCACCTACTAATATAATATAATTATATTTAAAAGTACGTATTTATAGACACGACAGCACCTATGTATGCTAGTAATACATAAAATAAATAAAAAATGTTACATAACGGATTTAAATATTTAAAATATTAAAAAAATTATTAAATTAATTTAAAAACCTTAAAAGTCATTTACCCTATTTACTAAAAAATTTAAATAACTAAAATTATATTTAAATTTAAATTATATTTCTTTTTCATTTCCCTTTAAGAAAACCATTAAATTAATTTACAAACCTTAAAAGTTATTTAGCCTATTGTTAAAAGAAGTAAATAATTAAAATAAAATTATAAAAATAAGAAATAAATTAAGAATAATTACAAAAATTAATAATTACAAAAAAAAAATGTTACAGTACGAATGTCCACTTGTAACGGATGTGTATATCCAGTACTTTTAAATAACTTTTTTCTTCATATATTTCAAATAAATGATTAAATTATTTAAAAATCGTAAAATTGAATTATTTTTTATTAACCTAAACTTGTGCGTTTGTTTGAGTCAATGTGATTCTTCTACGAGTGTACAATTTAATTTGTAATCTTTATTACCATGATTATATCAACTCAGTGTACTACACTATCAAGAAAAGAAACAAATTCAACTGTTCTTAAAAACATGTTAAGAATGATTCTACAAAGTCACAAAGTCTTTACCAAAGCATCACAAACCCTTAATTTTCGATCCACAACATGAAGCTCAATTCTTTCTCTCTCCCTAACTCATCATCTTCATCACCACCTAACCCTTCATTCCCAAGCATCTCAATTGGCGAGCAAACGCCTCCAACACCAAAGCACGATTCCTGTCACCAACATTATCCCCATCCAATATTGAAACCTTAACAACTGGAGCGACACATGGAACCCAACATAGAGGACGAAGTAGATTGCGACGTCGATGAAGGCATCCAGTGTAGAGGCATTGGCGTCGTGGAACCTAGCGATGTTGTAGAGCTGCACCACCATGAGATGTGATGTGGCTCGACCATAGTTGTTCGGTGGGGCTCTTTCTTAGTGAACAAACATATTGACATTTGTAGCCCACAAACAACGACGAAAGTCAACATTCGTATATCACGAGTACAAACCAAATGTCGACATCCGTAATAGATCAAATTTTTTTGAAAATGACATCCGTAAAAAATGGCACAGTACTGGATGTGGAATTCTATAAGAAACAATAATCAAATGTGTCGGAAGTCAACATCCGTGACACACATCAACAAACCGAATGTCGATATCCGTAATAGACAAAAAACATTTCAATAACAAATGTTCATATTCAGTATCTACTTCAAATAATTCAATCTAGTTATATCTTACTGTCAACACCTAATTTCGTCCGGGTGAATAAATTTATTTTCAAAAAAAAAATAAAAATAAAAAAAATGTGAAACAAAATTTTCTTCAAAGATTTTTCAAAATTTAATTTTAGAAAAAAAAAGAGATGAAAAAAAGAAAAAAAAAGGAAAAAAAGAAGGAAGAGCCTAATTTATTATTAATTATCACACTCATTTTCATGAGCCCAACAACTCAAATATTTTATACCCTTTGTTCCTGATAGAGAAATTAGTGATATGATTATGATCATTAGAAGCAATATCTCTTCAAATGATAAAAATCAATACTACTAATTGGATTGATTTTGTGCTCTGATTTGTTAATGGTTAGAATCAATATTACCGATCTTGATTGATTTTGTGCTCTGATTTGCTACGATTTGATCCTATAATATGTTGCTATCATGACCAATTCCTTCCTATATTGTTCATTACAATTAAGGCTGAGATTGCATTGATATTGCAAGGTGTGAGTATAAATACGCACTTTGTCATATGAAAAAGGGACAAAAAAAATAATTTATACACTTCTCTCATTCTTTCCCATCACCAGTCCCACATACACACCTTTTCTTTATCTCTCTTTAAAAAAAACATATTTAAGGAGGTAAAAAAGAGAGAAGAAAACATTCTCTACACTCTCTCTTTCTCTCATTACCACCCACATAGATACCTCTCATTTTTACCTCTATTGGAAAAACAAACACAAAAATATTAGAAAAAGATGCAAAAAAAAAAGAAAAGAGAAAAGGTGAGGAGATATTGAAAATTTTTGAAGGTACGTCACTCTCAGTTCATTCATCTTTTGATTTAGTTTTTCCAATTTTCATTTTTTTAATCATAAATAAATATTTTTCCTCTTTCTTTAGTGTTTGCCCAACCGCTCGCGTTGCATGACATCCAATATAACTTTTGTTTTTTTCTAATATATATATATATATATATATAGATGATCAAAAAATAAAAAAAAAGGTTTTCTTTGTTTATTTTTTGATATCTATCTTATTGCTCACGTCACAATGACATCTACATCCACATTTAAATAAATTTAAAAAATTATTAAAAATTTATAAATGATAAAAAAATGAAAAAAATAAAAATAAAAAAAAGAATTTATTTCAAGTGTCCGGCCACTCGCATCGCGTGACACCATTTTTAAAATAATTCAAAATACGAAAAATTTAAATAAAAAGGTTTTAAAAAATATCAAAAAATTCAAATCATTTTCCTAATAGTTGTTTTGTAAAGAACTACGTAACCTTGATTCTCCATTCACATGGAGATAGTAGGAGCGAGGATTAGTCCTCGTGAGGCCCAACAAACCAAAAAATTATTTTTGTTTCTTTTGTATATCCTTTTATTATTTTTACTTTTGAGGAAAATTAAATATTTTGAAAACTACATCTTTTTACATATTTAATTAAAGGTACAGTCTTAGGACGAACGTTGTGGGGTGCTAATACCTTTCCCACGCGTAATCGATTTCCAGATCCAAAATCTAGTTTTTTAGCAGACCTTGTCTTATCTTTTTGGTTTTTCCATAGTTTTTCAGAATAAACTATGGTGGCGACTCTAATCCGCTGTTTTTACAAATTTTATTTTTGGTTCATTGTCCCATCGCGATTTCGGTTGCGGCAGATGGCGACTCCACTGGGGAGGCTAGAGAGTTTGGCCATTTGTTTGGATGTGCAAAAGTGATGTGGTTTTTCTTAATAGTTTTGCTTCCCTTTTTTCTAATATTTTTATCTTTTTTTATATTTAGAATAATTGTATGTGTATATTCTTCTTTATTTTGGTATTTGGAATGGTGGTTAGTTTGGGGGTTTGGCTATACATTGAATTCTCCATTCACACACGCATTTTGTTCATTACATGAGTGGGACCCTATATCCGGGTCTGAGTTGTTTAGAATTAGAGGGGATTGTGTAGCAGTGCCACAATGGATGTACTTCCCAAGTGGTCATTGTGAGAATCTCAACTAGAGTTTGTTTACTTCATTGGTACTCCCACTTCTTGTTGTTTACCAACTGTCGTGGGAAATGCCATGAAGTGGGTCATAGCTCTAGTTACATTGATCTTTAGGTATTAGGGAACTATCCTTTTGAGCACATATACTTTGCCTTAGAAATTTAAGCGTGAAACCAATGTTAAATTAAGGCACAAAAGGGAGACTATTTGCGTCATTTACCCTCACATTTCCTTGTATATAATAATAATTCATCACAATCACAACATTATAGAAAAAAAAGAAAAAAATGTCTTTTAAGGCATAAGCATACATTTCATTAGCATATCACGTGAATAAGTGTCACACTACGCACACAAATATGCATTGGATTCCCATTTTGGGGTCATCCATTGTACCATGTTCATAGTTTCAACACATAATAAGCATATGCATAATTTAAACAAAACAAAAAAAGAGTTGAACTAAAATAAATTCAAATTGTTTCCCACTTTCCTCATCACCAAATTCTTGGAATCTTATAAAAAATGAAAAAATAATTAAACATTTTTTGATCAAATCAGTGGATTTAATAATGAAATAAAATATTGTTTATTATTATTATTTCTTTTGAAGTACCCATTTAATCTTGCATGTATGAAATTGCTCAAATTTATTTCCCTATCGATCTCTCTTCCACTTATACCTTGTTTTCATTTCAATGGAAGATCATTATAAAGGGGACACATACCTTAAAATGATTTCAAGAAACTCTCTGAACACAAAAGAAAAAACAAAAAACAAAAAAGGAAAAAAAGTTCGCTAGACTAATAACTTTGAAGGACAGTCTAGGCAAAAAATAAGACAAAAAAAAGTGAAAAAAAAGAACAAATCAAGGGACATCCTGTTACATGAACTAAATTATTTTCCTTTGAATTAAAGTTTTTGTTGAGAAAAAGAACCATGATTTGAAATGTTGTGTGGCCATGTTTCTTTATAAGAAAAACAAAAGTAATTATCCAATTTGAGCCTTCCAAAAAATTTCTTTGAAATTACCCTAAACAAAGGTCACCCTCACATTAAGGGTTGACATAATGTTTGCTTTTGTTTCATCCGAATGGTAGTTCACCAATACAAAAATATATAAAAAAAGTAAATGGTTATATCAAGAAAAGAAAAGAAAAAGAGAAGCAAAAGTTGAACAAGAAGAAGTCAAACAAATTCTGAATGAAACATTATTCAAAGATCCTTGTTTGAAAAACCCTCACATCACTTGTTTGGGCCTTTACTATCATTTACTTCCATACCCCTAGCCTTGGCCACGATACAAGCCTAATAAAGTCCATATAGATCAAAGATTGGTTGTTATCTTTCAAAGGTTTTAATTTAGAGGAAAATTTTGATTTGCTAAGAGGTTTGTTCTAAAAAAAGAAAAAAAAATATTAAAAAAGTGTGTTCAGAGATTTTCTTTTAAACACTGAGGCAGTTTATTTTTGGGTAACATATTTCCAAAGCTTCAAAATTAGCATGGGAAATCAAACAATTAAGTTAAATTTGGGTTGTCCCCTTTCATTTCATTCTTCGTGAAACTCCATCTTTGCTCCTACAATATCCTCGCTCTAAGCCTAAACCTTGACCAACCTTAAAATAGTCCATCTTTATCAATCACAAACTCAAACTGGGGCAATCACTTTGTTTGTAGTTCATATATTCCTATCATTCAATCTGAATCGGGGCATTTATTTACATGAAAGACTGTGATCACATTAGGGGAAACTTGTGAAGACCTCGTCATTTTTCAATCTCCTTAATTGGGAAAAGTCAAACATGCTTTTGTACCCTAAGACCATCCTAGGCTCTCACACTAGGGGCAAATCTTTAAAGTCCCCATCATTTCCTTCTTACCATCATCAATATATAGGGAAAGCCCAAACACATTTTATGCCCCGAGACCAATTCAAATTGGGAAAACTCTCTAGTTATTCTTCATCACCTCATCCAAACCTTTTCAAGCCCTTGTCAGTTTCATGCATGTAATTCAAATAGTGTTTCAAAAGAAATGATAAAAAAAATGTTTGTTAGTAAACTGATTAGACCAAATAAATGATTTGAAAAAGTAAAAAAATATCAAAGTTGAATGATTTCATGAATTCGAAATAACAATGAAATGAGAATCAATTCGAATTTGTTTTCAAAAAAATGCAAAAGAAAAATTCATACATCATACCAAGTCATGCATACATAAGTCATTCATCTTTTTGAATAAAATAGTTTCCACCTTTCCAATCAAAACCCTCTTTACTCATATGAATGATTATTGAATCCTTTCGTTTTAGAAGGAAGAAAATTAAAAAAAAAAATATACAATTTGTTTCTTTGATGTTTCTTAAATTTATGGTCCTCTTCATTCATATGAATGACCAATGTACCCTAAGCCTAGTTTCCAATCTGGTCCCTAAGACTAGTTCCCACACTGGCCTCCAAGCCCAATTTCCACACTAGGCCCCAAGCTCAATTTCCAAACTAGTCCCCAAACCCAATTTTGTCTGGCCTCAAGCCTAGTTTTTTTTCTAGCCTCTAAGCCTAGTTTTCCTTACTCTCAAATTAAAATAAAGGAAAAATGAAAAATGAAAAAAAAAGCAAATTTCACTCATGCATCCACACATCCATGTAAGCATATCATATAGTTTCAAAAAGAAAATCATAACATGTCATCCATCATCATATCATGTCATTCATCATACTCCACAAAATCATTGAAAATCAAGACCCTCTGCGAGACACTGATCATTGATTTCTTTACATCAAGGCCCTCTGCGCGACAATGGTCATTGATTTCTTTGTCACATCGAGGCCCTCTACGCTGCAATGGTCATTGATTTATTTACATCAAGGCCCTCTACGAGGAAATGGTCATTGATTTCTTTCTTTTCGATATAGACCCTCTCCTTGGTATTGGTTTAATATGTTTTTTCAAAAAGTCAGAAAAGAAAAAAATAAAACAAAGTGACTTGTCAGATCGTGACCCTTTACATGGTAATGGTCATTGAATCTTTTGGATATAGACCCTCTCCTCAAGATTGGTCTAATCTTTTCTCCAAAAGTCAAAAAAAGAAAAATTTTGGATCGGAACCCTTTACATGGTAATGGTCACTGAACCCTATTAATAGACCCTCTCCACGGGATTGGTCTAATTTGTTTTTTTTCCCAAAAAGTAAAAAATATTGTGTGTCCAATGGAGATCCTCTACTTGGTAATGGTCTCCTAGTTCTTTTCTTTAAGATACAAACCATCTCCTCTAGAATGGTCAAGTTTGTCTTCAAATTTGTCTTCTTTTGAAACCCGAACAAAATTAATGTTTTTATCTTTACTTATCTTTTATTATGATAATATGAAAAAGTCAAATTTTTATATTATCTAGTAAAATCTAAGTAAAGAGGGGCAGTTGTCAACACCCAATTTCGTTCGGGTGAATAAATTTATTTTCAAAAAAAAAATGTGAAACCAAATTTTCTTCAAAGATCTTTCAAACTTTAATTTTAGAAAAAAAAAAGAGATGAAAAAAGAAAAAAATAGAAGAAAAAAGAAGGAAGAGCACAATTTGTTATTAATTATTACACCCCTTTTCATGAGCTAACAACTTAAATATTTTGTACTCTTTGTTCTTAATAGAGAAATTAGTGATATGATTCTAATCATTAGAAGCAATATCTCTTCAAATGATAAAAATCAATATTACTAGTAGGGATTGATTTTGTTGTTTTTTTTTTTCTAAAAAATATATATAAATGATCTAAAAAAAAGGCTTTCTTTATTTAGTTTTTGATATCTATCTTGTTGCTCATGTTGCAATGACATCCACATCCACTTTTAAATAACTTTAAAAAAATATTAAAAATTTATAAATGATAAAAAAATGAAAAAATAAAAGATAAAAAAAATTTATTTCAAGTGTGCAGCCACTCGCGTCGCGTGACACCATTTTTAAAATAATTCAAAATACGAAAAATTTAAATAAAAAGGTTTTCAAAAATATAAAAAATTCAAATAATTTTCCAAATAGTGTTTTGTAAAGAACTACACAATCCTGATTCTCCATTCACATGGTGATATGTAGGAGCGAGGATTAATCCTCGTCGGGCCCAAAAAACCAAAAAATTATTTTTGTTTCTTTTGTACATCCTTTTATTGTTACTTTTGGGGAAAATTAAACATTTTGAAAAGCACATCTTTTTGCATATTTAATTAAAGGTACCGTCTTAGGACGGACGCTGTAGGGTGCTAATACCTTCCTCACGCGTAATCGACTTTCGGACACAAATCTGGTTTTTTAGCAGACGTTGTCTTATCTTTTTTGTTTTTCCGTAGTTTTCCAGAATAAACTATGGTGGCGACTCTAATCCTCTATTTTTACAAATTTTATTTTTAGTTCGTTATTCCATCGCGATTTCAGTTGCATGATTTTGTACACAATCAAGCAAATTAATGGTTAGGACGATCCACTTGCAAAATGTGGGAAGTGTTAGTATTATGGTACTTGATTTAGTCCTACATCGCTTAGAATAGTGAGATGTGGTTCTCTATTTTACTATATAAGAGACTCTATGTAAAGCTTTAAGATACACCAGAAATACAAATACTTCCTAGTGTAGTCGTGGACGTAGGCATACACA
>Ga0099822_1000297_pt1 | contig 41875 bp, 16 predicted proteins | sample CowpeawhiteBW_FD_76839 | JGI IMG/M metagenome (GOLD analysis project Ga0099822, IMG submission 76839) | Root nodule microbial communities of legume samples collected from California USA - Cow pea white BW | ecosystem: Host-associated > Plants > Roots > Nodule | place: USA: California | collected... | reverse complement strand
ATATATATATATATATATATATATATATATATATATATATATATATATATATATATATATATATATATATATATATATATATATATATATATATATATATACTACAAATTTTCCGTTACAATTGTTACGAATATGTTTTTATTCCTTTAAATTTTGACTTAAAATTAAAATTTGTCTCTGTATGAAACTTTGATACATTTTGGTTTCTAAATTTTAAAAATGACGATTGAATATAGTTCTTTAAACTTGATTACGTTAATTCTTTTAGACGTGTTGAACGCGTTTCATGTTAATACTGAAGTTGTTTACATTGTTTGACACATTATAAATTCATATTTACTGAAAAATGCGTTCAACACATAAAAAAACGTAATTGAATTAAAAGAATTATATTCACTCATTCTTAAAATTTAGGAGTCAAAATATATCAGAAACGAATTCTAATTTTAAATCAAAATTTAGGACTAAAACAGTAATTAACCCAACATAAGAAGATTAGTTTCACGTTATAATTATTTTATCTAAATGTATTTAATGATTCGCATGTATTAATTATTTTGTACTTTCCTTTCAAAAAGACGGTTTCACAAATAAATTATATATATATATATATATATATACACGTGTGTGTGTGTATACACGTACCATAGTTATAGTCTAAAACCAAGAGTTGTGTGGTACTTAAATTTAACAATATTTAATGTTAACTAAATTTAACATTTAAAAGTTTTCAGAAAAGGACAGTAGGTATAAATATTGAAAACGAATCGTAATACGAGTTTTGAAACAACATAAATGGATACAATGTCCTATAACCTTGTAAGAAAACTTAGTACAACATTAAATCCTTAAGCTAAAACATATTTGTCTCACAGAAGGTGATGATTGTTGGTTTAAAGATCTTAACTTCAATTTCAATATCCTACTAACATTAACTTATCTCCAACCAATGCAAATGGAAAAAAAGTCTTTGAAGCAATTAATACACTGACTCACCTTGCAACTGTGTGTGTATAAATCGGAAGCAGAAGCTTTTCAAAGCAATTTCAGTTCCACCATTGTTGCGCTCAATGTGTTTTCTGGTGTCAGTCTAGAAAAGGAAAAGGAATAACAAGAGTCAAAAGTGGGAAACTTAGGTGACAGTGAAAAGCATCTGATATAAGAACAGAAAGAAACGCAGAAGGGAAAAATTAGAATCCAAGTTGATTTAGAAAGTGAGAAAATTTAGATGAATGGTGAGTGAAAAAGAAAAGATGATGATGATATTACTGTGTATAAGAAGCATAGCAAAAGGTCAAAAGCAGAAAAGGAGAACACCAAAATTGGCCAGAAGGAACGGCGGCATTTAAAAAGTCAAATGAGTAATGCAATGATATGAGTGTTACACAACACAAGTCTCTTCTCTTCATTTCTTCATTTCATTTTTCCACATATCGCATTTTTCTTTTACCCCAAAAGCCCACTTTTTTCCACACCTCTCTCTTTCTCCATTATTCGGACAAAAGCTATCTCTTTTATTCTCTCTCTCTCTCTTTCTCTGTCTCTGTCTGTCTCCGCCGCTTGATTCCGTTCATCATGGAGAGCCTCCCGCTCGAGACGGCGGAGAAGATCATTCTGCGGTGGGACTCCACGGCGTCGGAGGATGCCAGGGACAAGATGATATTCTCCGGCGACCGGGACGAGGCGGATCTCTACCTGCAGGCGGTGGACGAAATCCAGAGGTCCCTCTCCTCCGTTTCGGTGTCGGAGAAAGTCAACTCGGCCATCCAGATCGCCATGGCCCGCTTAGAAGACGAGTTCCGGAACATCCTCATCTCCCACACCAACCCCTTCGACCCCACCACAGAAGACGAAGCCTCACAAACCCTTGACCCTCCTTCTTCTTCATCCTCTCCCAAACACCCTGACAACGACGAAAGCGACGAAGTTACCCAAACTTCTCTCCTCCGCTTCAACAGCGACGGCGCTGCTTCCTCCGTCACGGGAAGCTACCGCTCAACCAGCAGCATCCGCGAGATCGATCTCATCCCCTCCGACGCCGTCTACGACCTCCGCTGCATCGCCGAACGCATGGTCTCCTCCGGCTACTTGCGCGAGTGCATCCAGGTGTACGGCAGCGTCAGGAAATCCTCCGTCGACGCCAGCTTCCGCAAGCTCGGAATCGAGAAGCTCAGCATCGGCGACGTGCAGCGCCTCCAGTGGGAGCAGCTCGAGAACAAAATCAGACGCTGGATACGAGCCGCGAAAGTCTGCGTCAGGACGCTCTTTGCCAGTGAGAAGAAGCTCTGCGAGCAAATCTTCGATGGAGTTGGAACCTCCATCGATGACGCTTGCTTCATGGAGACTGTCAAGGGCCCGGCGATTCAGCTCTTCAACTTCGCCGAGGCGATTAGTATTAGCCGGAGGTCGCCGGAGAAGTTGTTCAAGATTCTGGATTTGCACGATGCGTTGACGGAGTTGATGCCGGATATTGATGTCGTGTTTGATTCCAAGTCCTCGGAGACGATTAGGGTTCAGGCAGCGGAGATTTTGTCGAGGTTGGGGGAGGCTGCGAGGGGGATTTTGTCGGAGTTTGAGAACGCTGTGCTCAAGGAACCCTCTAGGGTTCCTGTTCCCGGTGGGACGATTCACCCTTTGACTCGGTATGTGATGAACTACATAAGTTTGATCTCCGATTACAAGGTTACTCTGAACGAGCTTATAGTGTCTAAGCCCTCCACGGGGTCTAGGTATTCGGGTGATCCTGGGATACCCGATTTGGATTTGAGTGAGTTTGAGGAGAAGACCCCCTTGGATGTGCACTTGATTTGGATTATTGTGATATTACAATTCAACTTGGATGGGAAGAGTAAGCACTACAAGGACGCGTCTTTGGCTCATTTGTTTGTGATGAACAATGTGCACTACATTGTGCAGAAGGTGAGGGGTAGTCCAGAGTTGAGGGAGATGATCGGGGATGACTATTTGAAGAAGCTCACCGGAAAGTTCAGGCAGGCAGCGACGAGCTACCAGAGAGCAACGTGGGTGAGGGTGTTGTATTGTTTGAGGGATGAGGGGTTGCATGTGAGTGGAGGGTTTTCTTCTGGGGTGTCCAAGAGTGCTCTCAGGGAGAGGTTTAAGGCTTTTAACGCCATGTTTGAAGAGGTTCACAGGACTCAGGCGGTGTGGTTGATACCGGATTCGCAACTAAGGGAGGAGCTGAGGATATCGATATCGGAGAAGCTGATTCCGGCGTATAGGTCGTTTCTTGGAAGGTTCAGGAGCCACATAGAGAGTGGTAGGCATCCGGAGAATTACATAAAGTACTCTGTTGAGGACCTGGAAGATGCTGTTTTGGACTTTTTTGAAGGTGTTCCTGTTTCCCAGCACTTGAGGAGGAGATCTGAATGATGGAATGGACTAGTGAAGTGCAGTGAAGTGAAGTGAAGAAGTGAAATGGAGTTTTGCAACTTAGAAGCTAGGACATATTCTTTTAATTTTTTCCCTGGAGCGTTCAGGTAATTGAGTGCTGGCCAATCTGAGGTTGCTCAAGCTCTCTCTCTCTCGGGTGGGTGCTCCAACAAGATTTACAACCATGATCCACGGTTATCGGGAAAGAAAGATTAGGATTCCCTAATCTGGTGTTGAAGATTGGTGTGGCTTGTGAAAAGCCATGTAGCTACCTCACCACCCTGAATGCTGCTGCCTGTAAGCACGTTATTTGATTTCTCACCACATTCTAGATTTTGTTTCATTTGTTTATATTGGAATTTGTTGTACGTGTGTTTTTCTTTTTTTCTATTTATTCTCTCTAAGGTCGAAAAAGGGCGGTTTCTTTTGTAGCTTCAAATGACTTCTATACAATGTGATAGTTTTGCACTATATGCTCTGTCTTAAATCTTAGTCCTAGGTACACCTCTGTTCTTTCTTATATCTGAGAGATTCTTATGGAAAAACAGAAGAGTATTAGATATATAGCACACACACACACACACCATAACAGAAGAGTATGCTGCTTCAGTAAAGAATAATAAGTGCATCTTTTGTGTTGGCTGGATTCTAGGACGCTTTATTATTTGTAATTGGATAATGATGGACCAGATAGTTACTAATCACCTACTGTTTACAAGTGTGAACAGTTTTATTAAAAGGTTGTGTTAGGTTCATTCTGAAAGAAGGCCAAGTTTCTGTATTTGAATGTTAACCCTGCAAGCACATTCTTATACCTTTTACAGGAAGTAGGCCACAATTTTGTTTTGTTAAGCATTCCATTACAGTTCAGGAATAAGAAGAATCAATGATAGGGTATTTAAGTAAACATTAAATGTTACATTTTTGTTGGAGAAGTTGTAGAATACCAGTTGGCATTCTTGAATGAGTAAAGAATAAAGGATATGATGTGAAGGATAATTTATTGTAGATCTAAGGAGAGAAGGTAGAAGTTGATGCGGTTCCGTGACCACAAGGCTAAAATGGCTGTGATTGGATCACCTAAGTTTTTGTTGCCATCTAATTTTAGCTGGTAGCCATTAACCTACCTTCGTGATCTTCTCATGTTCAATTCAACATCATGAACAGCAAACATTTCAGACCCTGCCAACAAAGCTGGATCCATCACTGTTTTTTATTCCATATTTGCGTAAATATGATGGTGATGCCTGAAAACGAAAGCAACTGGTTGTATTACACAGTTTGGTTGTAGATGGGTTTCTCTATTTCCTATTTAAGAAAATAATGAGGCAAAAAATGCTTTTATGTTTTTTTTTTTTCATACAATGTCCTTTAGAAAAAAAAAATTCACTAGTATTTTGAAGTATTATTTTTGTTCCAATTGTATTCTCAAACTAATTAGTCCCTATCTATTAAAATAATATATTTATTAATAGAGCGAGCCTTTTTTGAAAAGATAAAATTGTTTACAAAATATGCTTATTGCTGTTATTAGTTTAAAGAACTTTAAATTCCAATAAGAATTTGGAATGATATCAAGGAGTGTATATATATAATATTATTTATTAAAAAATTAACTTTAAGTTCAATTTTATCTTATAAAATCAGTTTTTAAAGCAAATTTTGCTTTTATTTATATATAGTAATTTGGTCGTACACATGCATCAATCATTTAAGTAACCAGTGACAAATTTAATCAAATTGGAGTGCATTGAAGTAACGAACCATGGTTTGGCAAATTTAAAAAAATATCCTAAAACAGTTTACATCGCATATGGATTAGCTAGTGATAAATTAATTTTGAAAAGGCAAAGTTAATGTAGAAAATGCCCATCTAAACATGGACTTTGACAGAAACTGTTCTATACTTTTCTTCTTCATTATAGGTCAATAATTGAATTCTTTGAGTCCTAAAAGTAAAATTACTATTAATATTTAAATACAAGTCTGGATTCATCGTAAAAGATAACAAAAAGTTTTGATTATTCAATTCGTGTTGATAGCTTTTCATTGATAAATCGTTTTTATTGACCAGTAACAGCTCAACGCTATCCTTGAACTTTAGTGAAAGAATATACACAGAGAAAAAAATCTCATGGATTCAAAATATCATTCATCAATACGAAATGGTAAAATACTAATATAATGCTATACAGCTGGAAACTTAAAAACTAAAAATTCCATCAAGTGTCCCCACACGTATGCATGCATGCACATGGATAATAATATACATAACATATGGCATAATATGAAAAAGGCTCCTTTGTATCAGTAAAAAGTGACTAAATTATATTCTTGTGCATTGGCATCACAGGAACACACAGGACTCTGTCATGTAATCCAATCTCGTAAGGAAGTAAAAGAGTAAAGGCTGCTACTAATGAGGGAGATAAAAGAATTAAAGAAAGAGTCATTGAGCTAATTTTCAAGAAGGGTACAATGCAAGCACATAATCATTCTCTCTTATCTTCTTCTAAATCATCATTTGAATTCCCGTTACTGCTTTGCACTGGTCTAGCATCTGGCACAACACTTCGAACATCTTTTGAAGAAATAGGTGATGGTTTTATTAGCGTTAAAGTAGTCTCATCCCTATCAAACTCCTCGCTCCCATCATCACGGTAAGCATATCTGTCAACAACAGGAACAACAGTGAGTTACAAATGATGATCATGGACAGAAAGCATACAAGAAAAGACTCATTTGGCTCTAACACAGGCATTAAAGAATATTGATAATGGAAGAACTTAGAGAGAGGTGGATTTTTTACCGTGTTGCACTTTGAGATGGTGCCCAAAGAATGCAGATAATACACAGGAGTGAGTAAGACAGAACTTGCCAGAAGGCTGGGATGATCCATGCATTCCGCCATTGCTCATTGTATACATCATTTGATTTGAAATAAAGCTGAAAAAATAGAAAGTAGAAAAATAATCATGAATTGATGTATCTAAAATTGACTGTGTAATAGATCAGTAAGCATGCAAATAACATCAGTTCTCTAACCATTTCATGCTCTAGTTTTGGTAAAAAAAAAATTACAGTTCATTTTAATTTGTTTACAGCACCAGAATACATTGATTGCATAGAAAACCTTGAGCCAACAATATAGTAACTAGGTATAGTTAACATGCTAAGCAAGTAAAATATGTTTGTGCCTGTGAATTACCTCATAACAAATCCAGCCCACGGATACAATCACAGCTGCTGCCAAAGCATTAGTGAACTTTCTGTAAATATCTAATTTTACCATCATCCTTCTGGCCTGTTTCAGTACATAAGCCATAAGAGTCTTAGATAGTTATACTAAAAGACACGACAAAGTGAATAATCAGTCGTCACATTACATGGTGCAGAAGCATAGCAAAAGTCTAAGATAATCATCCTAATTTGTGCACAAAAGCTTTAAAACAGAATAGGATTCGTGGAATATGATCATCAGGGTCTGATACTTCAATCTTGGAAAGAATATTTCATTAATTTACAATTAGAGAAATAAACTACAATTTGACCATTAATTCTTATTTTTCTACAGATATAACATAGCCACGAAACATCAAAGATGAAAAATACAAAGTACTGGCAAACCCGAGGGAGAATTGAGTAATGTCCTCCCCCATGTTACTTGATTACTTCAACCACATAACTTTATATAGCCCATCTGCCCTTATATCCTGATTTATTAGTTGCAATTGTAACAGTATTTTCTTATGGCAATTCACTCCCGGAGTTTCCTCCTGCTAGTTAATTCTATCAATAATACTGTCATGTCATATTTCTACAAAATTGAGAAAACATCCTACACATAACAGTACTCCTCCTGCCCATTGCTACCCACACAGTGCTTTAAATAAAGATTAAGGAAAATGGCAAGTTTACCAAAGAAAGTGAAAATTTTGCAGCCCTGTAGTCTGTCTCATTTACTAGAAAAGCTGACATGATGTTCAGGGAATAACGAACATAGGAACAATCTTAGAAGATGAATACCTGAAGCTTATTCAAAGTTGCAGAGAGTGAAGTGAAAATCCAAAGAATGAAGAACACATCCAACACTGCAGCCGGAAGAACTAAGAACAATTTTGCCTTTCCAGAAAGATCACTTACTGCACCAACATTCTCTACCAACTCAAGCACTTCAGATGCCAGAAAGAAGGTTCCTCCAAGCATAACCACCTTTGATGTAAGCCCTCCAAGGGAAGGTCTCACAACACCATAGCCCATTGAAACCATTAAAATGACCAAACGTGCCACTGTCCGCTTAACAGTTCCAAAAGTTACTGCCCAAATGGTTGTCCCGGTTGGCCTGATTCCAGACTCACTGAATTCAGCATAGTCGAAGTACCACAGAGCCATCTCAAACATGCCTAGGGTTATCACCAAGGTAATGCAGTTCTGCAGGGGAAATACTTCCCTCCAAAATCTAGCATATTGAGAGAACCAAAAGATCCCAAGCAATACATATGCAAAAGACATAAATTGGTAGAAAATTTTCATAGGCGCCATTCTACCAGGCAGATAACCAGAGGGATTTTTCCATACAGTTTTCCCTTCCACAACCAATTCTTTAAGCCTAGTATCACAATGGATGAAATACAAGTTATACATCCCAGTTTTTGTGATTTGTATAGATTTTAATGGCAGCACGGCCACTTCATCATCAATTTCAAAAGAGACACCAAAAACTTGAGGCCAATCAGGATTCTCTACAGAAGGGCGGTAAATCACTTGCCCTTCAGCACACACACCAAGTTTTGCTAGATCACCGGTGCAGCAGACAGCCCTTTGGCCCCCATAAGCTGAACCACCAATTGTCTCTCTATCTTCAACTTCAAAAAGAACAGCTTGAATCGGCCATGAGCTGAAATTAGAAAACTCCTTGTTTCTCCGAAATGTAATCCTTTCCAATCTGGTTACATTACAACATTTAAAACCAAATCAACAAAACATCGGCATAACTTTTATATAAGCTAAAAACTTTATTTATATCTGTTGTGGCTTGAATTGAGCATAAGCCCTGCTCAATTTAAACACCAGCATAACTAACATGAGTACTAAACACAAAAAGTCCTAAGTATAATCCTTTAGCACTCATCCACAAGAGAAACAGTTTTCCAACTTTTAACCAAGTAGTTGAAATCTATGATGAGTATCCTAACAAGTTCACTTTTCAAATCTGACAAGCAAAATCACACATTTTACTTACACATTGAAGTGAATTAAAAACATATACTACAATAACAAAAAACATATACTACAATAACACCGAAAGCTAAATGCAGCAATTCAACAAGCCCCTAACATTGTCAATTACATTTTTCACACAAATAACACGAAACAATTCTGAATCTGGCGGGTTACACAATAAAACTTAACAACCAAAGAAGACAAAACTTAAAGAGAAGTTCCTTGACAGGACAAAAAAATTGAAGGGAGAAGTGAAATGACCGTATGAAGGAATCAGGATTTGCCGGTGGGTAAGCGTCGGTGAGATTGGGGGCAGAAGCGTAAATTCCTTCGCTACCTCCATGGACTACAAAGGCGTTGCCTTTGGCCGCGAATTTCTCCCCTCTGTAATCGTGAACAGAAGCTTCGGCACTGAGGGACAGCAGAAGCAGAAGCGCCAGAACAGAGACCCCACACATTTCACACAGAGAAAGAGAATCTGGATCTATGGAGGGAAGAGAGAGAAGAAGAAAAAAAATATGTTGGGTTTGTGGAGATTGAGGTTTGAAATGTATACTAAGAGAAAAGGAGTGTGTCTGTGTGTGCTTGAGTTGGAACAAAAAGCTTAGTCATGGCGAGTGAGTTAATTATTAGTTTAACAGAGTGATTCAGATGTAGATCAGTGAAATGCAGTTTAATTGTTTTTTATTTGCTTTTACAATCACCACGAAATATAATAGAATAAATGTAGTTTTAATTAATTGGATGGTACCCATCTTTACTTAGATTTCTCAGTTTTGTATTTTTTTTTTTTAAATGTATTACTTGAGTTTTAATTTTGAAAAAGATATCTCAATTAAGTTCTTTCCAACAAAAAAATTATTAACACAGTTAATAGTATTAATATTTAAAATTACATACAAAATTAAGTATTGATATTTATATCAAAATTTAGTGATTAAAGTCATGAATTAAGTTGATAACTTTAGTAATTTTTGTCTGAAAGTGACTTGATTAAGACATTTTTTCAAAAATTGGGACTAGATTAATATATTTTTTAAAACGAGTACCAAACCTGAACGAAAATAAGTACGATTCGACTAATTAAACTATAAAAGAAATTTTATGTGAGAAATATGAAATCGGTGCCATGTTTACTAATTAAAATTTTCGATGTAAATTAGTCTAAGGCATGTGTTTTAATTTAATTTAATTGAATGAATAATTTATTTTATATATATTACTCTCTCACTGGATTCTCTCCGCAAATTTCTTGTTTTGTAGTTAGTGATGGAAGATAATCACAGAGGTGTCGGTGTCTTTGTATGAATAGTCAAAAAAAGAAAAAAGAAAAAATGGTCTATTCGTACTGGTTTTTAGGTAGTTGTTTTGACTTTAATTTCATTTTACCAGTGATATGGTCACTGTCAGAATTAAAATACATTACTCAAAAAACACAATATTATGGTTATTATTTTTATTGGACTATTGGACAATCTTTACCAACAATAAATCTCGAAGGCTAAACAACAATTTTTTTCTTAAAAAAGTAGGGGATGTTCTTGATCTCTAAAAAGATACAGAATTTATAAGGTAAAAAAATTATTATTATAAAAAGTATAATTATGTGTTGGAAGTTATACACTAAATAAAGATAAAAAAAAAGTTAACAAAAGAGAGTTTTTGTTTAAACGTGATGTTATAATCTTTTATATATTTACACAAAGTTCTTAATGTGAAATTTCCTAATCTCTTCGCTGTAAAAAGAAATTTCAATTATTGCACTAAATAAGCTAATTTTTTTCATAGGTGGAATTTATCCACTTAAATGTTAAATGAACATTTATCTCTTTTTTTATGTGGTATTTTATTGCACTCTTCATATTGGTAAAAACCAAATGAAACTTTAGAACACCAAAATTCCAATGACCAATTAGTTCTTCTGTATATTAAAAAAAAAGGAAAAGAGAGACAGACAGACAGACTTTCTTTTAAGAAAAATTGTGGAAGGTTTTGTATCATTTCGATTTTCACTAATTTCTACTTTTTTTTTAATTATCAAGAACTTTATGTTTAAAAATTTAGAAGAAAGAGGATGACAAATATCATTATCTTTAGATTATTTAATACTACTCCAGTATGATTTTCATTTTGGTGTTTAAATGTGAAGGATAAATTATTTGAAGATAGTTGCACTGAATCAATATTTTCCAATACTAAAATTATGAAACCTCTTTAAGATGTTTATATAAGAATTTTTAAAAATATTTTAATATATAAAATATTTTCAATGAAAATTGAAAGCAAATTTATTAGAGTGACTAGGAACATTTTAGTGATTTAGGCAATCAGAGCACTTCACAGTGAACCATAGTCACGTTGAATTTTGCAATGCATTGAACTAGTAAAATACTAATTTTGCACAATTTGAAGCCTTTCAACCCAAATCAGAAAGTGGTGAGGAATTGAAATCATGCTCATATTAATTGAGAATTTTTTGAAAGCAAATGAATGATAGTAATGATTCCTGAGGCTAATAATACAGAACAAAAATCAAGAGTATTGAACCCTCCCATGAATAGCAGAGAAAAAGAAAGCAAAATATATGAAGAACAGCCGCTATAATATTTGCGGATGAATGAGGGTTGTGGCTAGTCAAAGTCAAGAAATTCCATTCTTTTCCTCATAGTCCCTTTCAGATCTGAGGCCTCCCTTTCTGCTTTCTGTGCCTACAATGTATAATCAAATTTCCATTCAAAAATACAAAACTGAATTATTTCTTAAATAACTGTAAATTACAGGACTACATCAGCAACTATTTCCCAACCATAACAGAAAACCAATGGACTCAAACATATAGTTTTAGGATTTTAATCCCATTTGGGTACTATGTCGGATTTATAGATAGATCATCAAACTTTTAGAACATCTTTCTGCATAACTATAGTATTGAGATTACTTTTGTTCACAGGGTATTTACTCTACCTATTAGCATACTATAGGCTCGTCAGTTAAAGTGCAAACATGAAGCGGGTAATAAGCAGAACTAAGAAATACTAAAATACATACAATAGTTAAATATGATTTTATGATTAAGGCTGGCTTCAAAATCAAACCCAGGATAAGGTTGATTGGGGCATGGAAGAGTATATCTAAATATACAGAGAAAAAAAAATGACAATGTCGAGGAATTTGTTATTAACTCAATGGGCTAGAATTAGGTAGGTAGGGTTCATAAGTATTTAATATAGGCCCATTCAAATGAGTACTTAGTATTCCACTTCTTCTTGCTCATCATCAAAATAGTTTGCCATTATTTCCCCAGCACACAGTTACTTATCAAATCATTAGAAGATGTTAGAAACAAAATATAACATCTGTTCATTCCTACACACTCTAGTATAATCCTGATGCAATGAAGCTTTGTAAAGAAATGTAGGAAAGCAATGAAACATTGACAGGGTCACAGCATATACTAAGGAGACAGAAACTACACACAAAGAACTTAAAGTAATTGAAGAAAAAATTTTAAGAATATTTACCCTCTTGATTTCTGCTGTAGAAACACGAGTCATGTGTTCGGGAAGTTCCTCCCTCTCCAAGTCCTAAATGTTGAAAGACATGTGATAGTAAATAAGATTGAAAATTATAAAATATTTTTAGATGCAAAAGGAAGCAATTAGTAACCTTACCAGCTCACCGATTAGAACAACATTTTCTCCACGGATTACATAGAGACCCAAAGGGATGTCACAATACAGATCACCAACAATAACCCTCTCACAGGCACCCTCAAGAACTGCATTAGCTGCAATTATTGATGTGAAATTTTACTAAGTCAACCTATTGCCTGTCAAAACTTTACATAATTTAAGGTGAAGTTGGTACCAAATTGATCAAAAGAGCGAAGTATCCCCATGAGTTTTCTACCATCTCTCAGTAATACAAGAAGTTTCTCTACAACAACAATTATTGTCAGACCATACAAATTAGTACACAATACAAAATCAGACTCATCTACAAGGAAAACCAAGATTAATTTACCACATTGCTTTTGAACAATATCTAGCCAAAATACCTTTCAGAAAGCCTAATATGCTAAATATGTCAAAAGCAATGCGACATCAAAACTATTCAATCGCACAAGTTACAATTCAAAAGCAATGTGACATCAAAACTATTCAATTACACAAACTGCAATTCAAAAGCAACACTATTCACATCAATAGGTGATCATAAAATAGCATATTCTCATGCGCTCACTTTTACATGGGCGACTATGGCTTGAAATAGGAGGTATAACAACTATAGAGGACAAACATAGAACCAATTTAATTTGCAGTACCTGAAATTCCTTCTTCCCTAACAACATTTTGGAAGAATGGTTTTTTTTTCTTGCTTTGGTATACATAGCTCGTAACAAACATGCACAATAGGAATCTATCAGTCAAAATCGCGACCCTTCCCTTTCCCCTGCAGCCTCGTAATGTCTAAAACAATAGTCAAGCCCAAAATTGAACCCTCACTTTCCACAAAAATACAAGACAAAGGCGAACACTAAAAAAGAACACCCCCTCCATAAACTACTCGTTTCAAACCAAGTCCACAACTTTTTGCCATTAAAAAATTACCCTTTACACATTACACGATGAAAGCAAGAACCAAAAAGAAAGGCTGGGTATAACTATGTCAAGAGTGCAATCTTTCACATAAATTATTAAATTTGAAGTGTGTATCAACATGAGAAAAAAAGAAAAAAGAGAGTGCTCACTGTCAAGATAGCTCGCAAGTGAAGTAGAAAGGTAAATATCCTCAGGGCCTGCCCAAGACATTTTGCGTTTTCGGTATCTCAAAAATCACCGAATAGCTCCTCACTAACCACAACAATGGCATTGCCAGCGCCAACTCAACTCTTTACACCCCCAATCACTTCAATCTGAATTCACAATTCCAAAGCCTCGAGTTTAATAAGATCGAAATCGCTGAAAGAACGAAACCCCAGAGATCCAATCGCCGAGTAGGAGTGGAAAGGGAGCCTTTTTGAAAGGGAAATGAGAGAAAGAAAAAGGGGGAGCTTAATCTTCTAGGGTTTCGAGACTGTGATTTTGGGATGGATTCGGAAGGGTTTGTTCAATCAAAACAATACTGCGTTTTCGTTAAAATTCATTACTATTGAAATTATGGGAAGAAAAAATATCACTTAAAATGTAATCGAAAATGGGTTTAATAAACAGTTTAGTAGGCATTTATTTACAATAAAATTTATTTTTATTTGTAAAAGATTTTAAATATTTATTTAAAATATATTTTTATTTACCTTTATATTATAAAAGTAAATCTACGCGGAAATAAAACTGTATATTATTTTCTGTGAAACGACTTTCTCTAACTTACCGCATCGTTTGTAGATGTAAGAAACTTTTAATTTAATTTCTACAAATTATCTTTTATGTTCTGTAATTTTATTGAAATAATTTCAATTATTTTACAATAAATATAAATAAGATAAAGTCGCTCTCATCAGAATTATAGGAAATGATTGACAGAAACCAGTTAGTTGATCAGGTGATAAATAATCATGATGCAATAGTCTTCGGAAAATTTTTAAAAGTAAATTTAATTAGTGGTGCTAAAATGGATCACTTCGTCATTGGCCCATTGGCCAATCGAAAATTGGATGAGACGGGCCGGCCCGTTATCAGCGGAAAATCCTGAGTCGTTTCGTCAAGATGACACGCTATCAGATTAAACTTCCCATTTTATTTATTTATTTTTTCAATTTTTTTTATTTTTAAAATATTTTGGGTTAAATATATTTTTGGAATTAGTCCATTTCAAAATTTTGGATCAATCTAGTAATTCATCTTTCGAAATACGTAAATTTAGTTTTCTCATTTAAATTTTGTTGAGTTTATTTGATATTTTAAACGTATTTTATAATAATATTTGATTTAATATTAAAATAAAGATGTGTCGAACGGTAAGAATAATTATGAAGATTTCAAAACAATTTTCAAACGATGGTTTGGATATTTAATGTGATAAGAAAACCCATACCTTTTTCCACAGTGTAAATTTATAATTCCAACAATTAAAGTATTTAATGCAAAGTCCTCCAGCTTTTGATAAATTTTTACTAATTGAAAAAAAAAATCTACACCCAAACTTCTATTTTTGGGAGAAGAGATGTCATTTTCCTGTGCTTTTGTAGGAAAATCAAGGTCTTTCAGACGAGGAAAACACATTTTTCAATTATGAACATTCTCAAATTTTTTATCTTTCTCTAAAATCGTTTTAATTAATTAATTTATTTATGTTTTATGTTAAATTATCTTTCTCGGTTTAAATTTGAGTCGCTCAACCCTTGAGATTAAAAAAAACATTTTCTATTAAACTATTTTCTTTTACCTTTCTATAAAATCGTTTTAAAATTCCTGATTCATGTTCTATATTAATATGACTTTTTAATACTCATTTTCTCTCATTTCCTTATTTTTCATAATTTTAAAAACTTTTTTTTTTAATTTTATGTTTTACAATAAGTTTTACTTGTGTTTACCTATTCTAACCTCCTCAACTGAGATATGGTTCTTTAAGTTTGTATAAAAACAATTGTTAAGAAGACAGTTTCCGCCAAAAACTAACTGGATTTTAAAGACTACGTGATTTTAATTCTTTTAATATTTTCTTATATTACTTTTTAAGACTTTATTCTTTTGTAATTTTATTTTGATTTAAAAATCATATAAAGTTTTTACCTTTTTATTCAAGTTTTATTTACTCATTACCATTAATATATATTTTTAAGACAAAATATCCTTATTCAGGATCTTATTTAAGATTTTGATTCTTATTTTTTAAATGTAATCATACTTCAATAAAGATATTTTTATAAATCTCATTAATTTTAGGCAGTTTATAACGTCCACCAGAGAGATGCTATCAAGAAATATCAAATACTCATCACCCTTAAATTCCATCTTATTTTAAATGACCTTCAACATGTTACATTCTTTTTAAATTCCAGCTATGTTTACATTTGTTAACATTAACTAGTAAATATTATGTTAATATTGGTATTTTAAAGACATTAATGATATTAAAAAATAACTTTGCATTTGTTTTGTGTGCCTAAAATAACTGAGTATATTTTTAATGTTGTAATTAGTGATTGTAAATGTATTTATATTTTAATATTTTAATTTTAATATGCATCCTCTCATTAGAGGAACCAATATTAATTTGAAAGCAAACGAATGATATAGTATTGATTCCTGAGGCTAATAATACAGAAAAAAAATCAAGAGTTTTGAACCCTCCCATAAAAGGCAACAATAGCAGAGAAAAAGAAAGCAAAATATGTGAAGAACAGCCGCTATAATATTTGCGGATGAATGAGGGTTGACTAGTCAAAGTCAAGGAATTCCATTCTTTTCCTCATAGTCCCTTTCAGATCTGAGGCCTCCCTTTCTGCTTTCTGTGCCTACAATGCATAATCAAATTTCCATTCAGAAGTACAAAATTTCATGAGTCTGCATAATTGAATTATTGCTTAAACAAATGCAAACAATAGTAGTACACCAGCAACTATTTCCAATTCATAACATAACCAATGGACCCAAATATATAACAAGTGAGGAGTGTGCTATGTTTTTTATGTAGTGATAGGTCTTGGATTTCAATTTTCAAATCAGGGATTTTGATTTGAAATTAGTTGTTACTTAGAGAATTCTATATTGTAAGGGTGTCTGGTTATGTTGGGTATGTAAATAGAGAATCAAACATTTGAGGCATTTTTCTGCATAATTATAATACTGAGATTTGCTTTTCTTACTTCTATTTATCAGATAAACTGCAAAATATGAAGCTGTTTACTAAAAATCAGAACAAATAAACATTACAATAGATACAATAGCTAGCCTAAACACCATCCTCTCATTGAGATCAGTTTCAAAATCAGACCCAGGACAAGGAATACATGGCCTGGAAGAGAAGGATACGGAAAGGCTTATCTGAATCAAGCTATTATGCCACAACCATCAACAGAAAGAAAACAACTTCAAGGATCACTTTACCAAAACACAATGAGCTAGAATTTGGTACACAGAATTCAATAATATTAATTATAGACCAATCCAATTATATCCCTTACTAGTTGATATGGGAGACATATCATGAACAGAAAGCCTATTGTTTGAATTGAGAATAATAAGATTCATGATCAACAATAAAACATGATACACACACACATATATATACAATCAATAAGTAACTAAAAAACATATCTTTAGGATCTGCAGCCCAGTTACCTATTTATAATAAACAAAATAAAATAGAACAAACATAAGAGGGTTTTAAGCTGGATTCAAGGTTTGCAACTCATACAGAACACCCTTGACTAGGATGCAGGCCAAACCTGCACCACATAAGGCAACGTGATTGCCTTGATGACAGACTCCACAACATCATTGTGAGAGATTTGCGTTTCTAATGAACCCCGGAACACATGTTAGCACCATTATGCTAGAATAATGGGATTCACTTTGATATCGCGATTTGTAATATACTTGAGCAAGAGCAATTCATGTGATACAGTGAGCAACTCAATCAAAAAAACGATACCCATTGTGATTTGCATCGTCGAGCTTCTGAATCGTGTTGAATCAGTAGTATTGTAAAGTGAATTGTGTGATACTAACTACCATGGAAAATACACATAAAGAGCATCAATTTAAAAAAGAAACGATTATGGAATATCTACCCTCTTGATTTCTGCTGTAGAAACACGAGTCATGCGTTCAGGAAGTTCCTCCCTCTCCAAGTCCTAAAAGTTGAAATATATGTGATTGCAAATAAGGATGTTTAATGGAAAATACTTACAGATGCAAGGGGAAATAGTTAGTAATCATACCAGCTCACCGATTAGAACAACATTTTCCCCACGGATCACATAGAGACCCAAAGGGATGTCACAATACAGATCACCAACAATAACCCTCTCACAGGCACCCTCAAGAACTGCATTCGCTGCAATTATTATGGAGACATTTTAGGAAGTCAACTTATTTCATGTCAAAACTTTACACGATTTAAGGACAAGTTGGTACCAAATTGATCAAAAGAGCGAAGCGTTCCCATGAGCTTTCTACCATCTCTCAGCAATACAAGAAGTTTCTCTACAACAAAAATTAGTGAGGCCAAAAAAGTTTATGAGAAATACAAAATCAGCTTCACCTCCAAAGAAAACTCAAATTAATTTACCACAGCCAACAGGTTTTCACTGATATTGAACACTTTCTCAGAAAGACTGGTACGCTAAATACAAAAGGTAAGTAACATCAAAACTATTCAATCACAAATCACAATTCAAAAGCAATATCATTGGAATCTATAGTTCACCACAACAGCATATTCTTATGCCTTCAGTTTTACAGAAAAAAAACTACACTTTATGAGCATTTAGAGGTATAGAAATAATAGAGGAAAGTTTTAGGTCCAGAATAATCTGCAACACCAAAATATAACTGTTTCATAATTTATCTCGTACAATTGTATTATATCACATAAAACCATGGCTATATATTTCCATGTTCCCCGCTCACTATATTTATTTACAAGAGGCTCTTGAATATCAAGCCCATCTTAATTTATCTAGACTAGAGGCTCTTCAAAATTACATCACCAGCTACCACCAAAAATACAACACACACGTTGAACATTACAAAAAGAAAAACTACAACTTACTCGTTTCCAACCAAGTCCATAACATTTTGGCATTGAAAATTACCAATTACACAGTGCACAGTGAAATCAAGTGTCCAATCTTCTATACAAATAAGTAAATTTGAAGTGCATACCGATATGAGGGTTAGAGAAAGAGAGAGTGCTCACTGTCAAGATAGCTGGCAAGTGAAGTGGAAAGGTAAATATCCTCAGGGCCTGCCCAAGACATATTGTATTTTCGGTACCACAAAAATCACCGAAAATTTCCTCACTGACCACACCAATGGCATTGCCAGCGCTAACGCAACTATCCTACTTCAACCCCACTAACTTCAATCTGAATTCCGATTTCCACAACCTCGGGTTTAAGATCGAAATCGCGGAAACGAAGAAAGCCCAGAAATCAAATCTGGGGAAAGAGTGGAAAGGAAGAATCTTGATAGGAATCGTGAGAGAAAGAAAAGGGGAAGAGTTTAATTTTTTAGGGTTTGGAGAGTGGGATTTGGGATAGATCCAGAAGAAGGTGGTGCTTCTGTGCCATCGGGTTTCGTTGTATGCGCGGTTCAATCAATGATACACTACTATATTTTTAACTAATTCTTTGTTATTGAAATGATTAAAAATGTTATATAAAGGATTAAATATATTTTAGTATTTAAATTTTTAGGTGAAATTAAAAACGAAATTAAAGTTTATCTATATATTAAATTTCAAGATATTTGGGTTTTTAAATTTTAAAAACAAATGATACAATCTTTTTGACGTAATGAAATTACAAGTTTTTAGTGTTAAACGTATTTTAATTTGACATTTAAACTATAACGTGTCAATTTTATATCAAAATTTTAGGACTAACATTATATTTATCTTTTATATAAATTATATAACTATCTTTTATATCAAATATTACTTAATAATTGAAAATTGCTACACCGAATGTTTCATAATCATTGTTGTACCTATAAATGGGTGGTTCAATTTATAGGGTAGAGTATCATTTTCAATTATGATTATAAATTGATATGGAAAATTATGATTAGAAAACAAAAATGTGAAAACACTTATACTAAAAAATTAATTATGTTAATCGGTGTTGAGAATATTGAGAAGTGAATCGAATCCAATAAATAAAAAAAGGAATTGATAGGAGAAAATTAAAGGAGTGAGATGATAAAGTAAAAGAAAAATGCACCCATACACAAAAAATTAAGGAAGGAGATCGAAAAATAGTTATAAAGATAAAAGAGTAGCGTGATCAAAACATAAAAAACAATATAAAAAAAATGAGATCCAAACGACTAAAGTCGAATGAAAAAATGTTATATATAATATCAGTCACAAAATATGCCAAAAATAAGCAGAATGATATACGTAAGAAGTAAATTTTAAATTTAATTTAACCCTACAAAATCGTTTCGTAAGGTAAAGTTTACATTCCATTTATATATTATAAAATTGACTTCGTGAAGCTTCAACAGTTTTATCTTTGTAGTTAACCATAATTTTTTTTTCTTTGAAATTAACCTCAATTAGTTTCTTTTTTCTATATTTGTGAAAAATACCATATTAAAGCTTTATTATCTATGTTGGGTTTCAATGTATTCATATATATATATATATATATATATATATTATATGATGAATTTTTCAAGAAAAATTAATAGAATAGATACAATATAATGATATACAAGTCAAATTTATATAAGAAATTGAGTTTATATGTCTTCTAAAGTGTTTAATTTTTTTCAATTTCTATAAGATTTAGACTCATATTTTTCTTTTCAAAAATATACTAGAACTTAAATAACATTTGTTATTTATACAAAAGTGTTAAAAAATAAATTTTAAGTTTAATTCAACTTCACAAAATTAATAAGTCGATGTTCGTGTCTATTTATATATTTTAAATTAGTCTCATTTTGTGTAGACGTGGAACTTCTAACTAATTTTTTTTATGTTAAGTATGTTTTTGGATATTTTTGTAAAATGTTTCTCTACAAGTTTAACGAGTTGTAAGGTGGAAGAGAATGGGAAGAAAAGAAGGAGGAGAGTGAAATGGTATGTGTAATAATGAAAGTATTATTGATTAACTTAATTGGGAGATGTTACAAAAGAAGGGAAGGAGGTGACAGAGTGGAGTAAAAAAAGGGATGAGAAGTGTGCACACCATACAATTTGTCTAACTTTGCCTTACATATCATTTTCCACAACATGACTTGTTCTGCCTTTGCAGACACAACCATGAAAAAATCACTTCATCCATTATTATTAACATTCTCCTCTCTACCATGCACCATCTACACATCACACACAATCTTCATTTCAAAAAATCTTATCTCCACTCCATTGCCTCCATCATCATATACATACATATCCCTCTCTCTTTTTCATTCAATCTGAGATCAAAAAACAAAACTACTGTCAATTATTAACTGTTCTCAAACAGACACTTATATTATACACATGAAGTGATGTTTACCTGAACAGCTACTAATAGAGCTTGTAAAAATACACACACATTTATATCTCCAGCACAATATCTGCATCAAACAAAAGGACATTATTAATCATACAAACTTAAGTCAGAGACATCATTCACCAGATTTATATATATCACTTACATTCAGAATCAGTCTTCACCCATTTACTTCCCTCACCACTTCTTTCATCTGATTCATCATCACTCCTCTTCCTTGTCATCTTCTTGTCTTCTATGCACTTTGCCATCAATGATGTCCGAGAAGAATTTTGGTTGTAAATTTTCTTGTGAAGCATTGTCCTCAAAAGCTGTATATTTGATCACAGGTTAGAAAGTAATCAAAGATCTGAATGAATTAACCACCGTTTTTTTTATAATTCCAATGAATTTTTCTGTGTGATACATAACAAGGTTTTGTTAACTCTTTCGTTGAAAAACTTGTTTATGATGATATGAGATCATGTAAAAGGTTAAGGGTTACCTTCTCCATTCTTGACTCTTGAAGAGTATCTCTAAGGCTAGGCGTTGGAGCAAATCCACTTCTGCAAACAAATATCTTCTTCAGAAGGAAAGAAATAGATTTCTTCCCAATTGTTTTCTTTCTGTTATCTGCACATATGTCTTTGCATTTGTCGATTATCACGCTCAATGTCTTCTCAATATCTTCTTCTTTGTCATCTGATTCACTGCATAGCGCATTGCTGATTCTCCTATCGACCTCCAAGCTTGAAGGGCAGTTAAGAAATCTGTCCAGAGGAAGCTCAGAAATTTCCTTTTCCACGTTCGGTTTTCGTCTCAGGAGTTTGGTTAATTCCTTCTGTAGATTCCCGATTTCTTCAGGAGTGAAGTCTGCTATTTCCTCTGACGAGGATGGATCCTCTTGTGCATTTTGGTCATCCAAGTTTTCTTTGATTTCACTGTTATTTCCAAATGTTCCAATCGCTAGTAAACCATGAGGCCAATCACTGAATTCCTCTCGAGGTTCTTGTTTTGCATGATCTGTGCACAAAACCAGAAGAAACCATTATTTTAAGATTCCCAAGAAAACGATTAATGTTATTCTACTGAAAGTACTCTTCGCTGAGTTTTCCTCGGATCAAGTTACAACTATACTAGGATGCCAAGTTAGAACTACTGATGCCATTTTAACATTTTCAAGTGCCTAGTATCCCTACCTTTGATATAAATAACGTTATTTTGTATATGGTCTTTTGTTTGATTGGAAATGAACTTGAGAGAGAGAGAGAGAGAGAAAGAGAAGTATGAAAATACATTGAACATACAAACTTGTCTTCTCCCTGTCTCCCTCTATATGTTTCGAATCAAGTCACCCTTCCTTCAGATAGAAGCAAGTGTGTTTCTTTCATCTTATTGGTGCTAGAAACATCATGCATTGACGCAAGGAAAATCTAGTTATCAGAATAGTAAAAACACTTACATGTAGCAGTTGTGTGTGTATTTGGTTTTCTGTTGTCATGTTTCCCACCAAGTTTATTTTGCATCCAGCTGAGGAACTGTGACAAAAACATTCAGATTATGTAACATCAACATTTGACTAATACTAAACTGAGATAACCAATCTCACACAGTGGCAACACAAAGAGGAGACTTGTTATTACCTTCATTGTGGGAGAACTAAGGGTAAGGGTAAGAGTGAAGTTAAGGGAATGAATGAAGTTGAAAGTACTAGCTAGGTAGCAATAAATATATATAATGTGAGGAGAAAAAGGTGGTAATGATGGTTGGATGATACTGACAATGAGAGAGAGAGCCAGGTGCCAGGTGTTTTAATGGTAATGGAGTCACTTTTTAAGCAGTAAACTATTAAAGTTCCTTGAGAGAAGGTCTTGAAAACCAATGAGGGTTAAGCATTGGGATTACAAAAGTAGCTATGATGAGATTTTGATGAATTTCATGGCTTAATTGGGTGTAGCCTGATTTTTTTTTCTTCTGCATCAAGTTCCTGAACTTGACCAAACTCACTTGCTGTCTCACCACAATTTCCTACCCTATACGTGTCTCTCTTTCTCACCAAATACTTCCCCTCATTGGTTCATTCCATTGTTAAATTATCATTATTGTTACTATTTAGCTTATTGTTTTATACCCTTTATATTTATAGCATAAAAGACATTCATTCTCTCTTGTACATTCTTGTTATTACTTACTACTTCGGAATTCGTTTGAGTTCTCTTCCTTCATAAACAACACATGGTTTTGAATATTATTTCCGGTTATCACTCTGACTAGGATATGGCGTGTCATGCTTTTAACCATTAGATCACATAAATGCACTTTATAGGTTTGGAGAGTGTGAAAGGTGGAGCTAATCTCTACACAATCTTAAGAATAGATTCAGGATGACACATAAGCAGAACTTTTAAATTCTTAACCATATTATAAAGTGCCCTTCATTTAATGCAGAGGATTAAGAACCATAACAAAGCTCAAAAACTGCATAATGTTAAAATAAAGGTAAAGAAACATGTATATGAATATGAGCAAAATAGATATATGGAGTTTGTAGCTTAGTACAATAGCACTACAATTATATAGGTTTTTAAATTCCACTAGACTAGAATGCCACTTAATTTTCGTACCAAGAAGCTATAATTGCGCAAAGAGTGGTGTCGATCTGGTAGCAGATCAGAAATGCACAAGCAAAAGCGTTATATATGGTAAAATTTGTGCCTAAGCCAAATCTGAAAATTTCCATTAATAGATATTTTGGCAACTAGAAACGCAAGGGCATGTGTCTTGGAACTTGAAAGAGTAGTACTGTTTGAAGAGTGTGTAATTGTATAAAAGGAACTATTTTTTCCTTGGCAATTTAGTATTGTGGTGTGTGAGTGGTGAGAATAAAAACAAAAGGAAAAAGACTATTGTAGTTTTGTTGATGAAATGAGTGTAGGAAGTTGTGGCACACATGGAGAGTTGATTTAATCTTAGTGGAAACGAGGCATGGGCAGCGAAGAAAAACAACTCAGAGTGAGGAAGATCACCAACACTTGCATGGGAATGTCTCACACTTACCAGACCAATTCCTGGATTTCACCTGCCCCAATTAGCTTGTGCTAGAGCCTACAACCCTAAACTACTGCTTTTAGGTTTAGCACATTGAATGCATAACTACAATTACAAGATTGAAAGTAATGTACCACATCGATGCTTCCAAAGATATGGACCTGTGACATGTGAAAAGTGCTATAATATTCCTTCTGACAATCACAGTGTAATGTACAACACTGCTTCCTTTTAGTTGGATATATTTATATATATATATATCTATGTGCAGTTTTTGCTCCTGTTTTTTTCTCTCTTGCTTAAATTAAAACTCAGTTCCTCTTATGTGTGGCACATAGTATTGGTTTTTAGTTTTAGACTCTAAAAAACCATCCAAACACACAACATTGATGTACATGTATATCTCGATGATGTAAGAACATTCATCAGTGTCACTAACTAGTGTAATATAAACATAACTTTTTTTAATGTAAGTAATAGCATGTATTCTCCTTTCTGAATATAAAATAGCTTACAGATTTTGTTGTGTGAAAAACAGCAGTATCCTTTGGACATATCTGGTTTAACTTTAGTTACTGGAGGAAAACTTTTGGTTGAACTTAAACAGAAAAATTGCCAAATATTATTAACGACAGAGGGCAAGGATTTCAAACTGCTGATAAGACAAGCACTAGAAAGTGTCCACATAACAGCACACATAACACGAATGGATTTTGCAGAGCAATTTAACTGTCATATGTCATACATGTGTCTTTAAAGTTTATCACAAATCCTTACTACAAATAAATAACCACTTTTCTGATTAATGTTGAAGCGTGATTAATGTTATTGACTATATATATATATATATATATATATATATATATATATATATGTTTGTGTGTGTGTTAGGTTTATAGAGGAGGTTTCACCGGAGAGATATAATACCAATGAGACTCGAGCTCAATCAAATATTACATTGACACTACTTTCAACCAAAAATTTTAAGACAATGGGTTTATGGGTTTTTATTGGGACACGCTTACCTGAAACCCTTACCAGAAAGACTTTCAATTCAAGGACCATACTACACTCGTCTAAGCCGGTTTTAACCATTGGTTCTGATACCACTTATTAGATTTATAGAGGGAGTTTCACTAGGAAGATACAACACCAATAAGATTTGAGTTCATCACATAAGACATTGACACTACTTTTAACCCAAAACCTGAAGACAATGAATTTATGGGTCTTTATTTTTATAAGTATTTTACTTTCTCATTTCTAACTAATGTGAGACTTAAACTCATACTTAAATTTCTATCTATATGTAATGTAATAAGTAAGTGAGATTATAGATAAGTGATTGTGTGTAATAATTTGTGCATGGCAGCACCACCCTGGCATCACGGCTGAACGCTATTCCCATCAGCTTGTGTCGGATGAACGCGTGTACAAAAGGGGTCAGGTTGACTACTTGTATTGTACTTTTCTATTCCTCGTATCATTCACCAATTATTTTACTTTGTCCCTTCTTCTCATACTAAATACTAATCTCACACATTAATCCTACCCTAATTAACAGATACACTTTCTCTGCAACACTTTAAATTTTCTAACTTACTGCTGAATGAGTTTGGAATGTAAGGTTTACATAATGACTTTCATCGAGAAGATACAATATTAATGAGACTTCAACCCAATTATATAAAATATTGATATCATTCTCAACTCAAAATCTTAAGACAATGAGTTTAAGAATCTGTATGCTTATATACTACTCTCCTTTTTCTGCTTTACTTTTTCATTTCACATAAATCAGAAAGAAGAAGTAACATAGAACTTTTTCTTTCTATTCACCTTACTTAAAACATGAGATTTTACTTTGAAAATCTGAACTCAGTTATGATAAGAGTAACGTACTTTTGGTAAAATGTGCTGCTTCTTTCTAATCTCTCAAGAAATAAGAGTCTTTTAGGATAATTGATAAGACATACTCTGTACATACATGTATATTTTTATTGTTGAGTGATTGTATACTTTCCATTTTTTTTTTGTTTTTTACTTTTAAGTCATTTTCTTTTTATAGTAATAAACTAAATTCATTGTGTATGTTTACTTTAATTTTATATTTTTTATTTGTTTGATCTTTGTTCACTTTTTTTTTTGTCATAATTTTTTGTACATATTATTTTTGTTTCATTCTAGTTAGTTTGAATACTACATTATTTATTAGATTTTGAGTTTTTTTTTTCTATTTTCTACCATTTTTAGAAGTCAAGTCAAATTTCCTTAAATTTTGTAAAGAAACATTGCGGATTAATTTTTATTTGTATTAATTTCAATCTTTATAATTGGACTTATGAGATTAGAATCCATGATTAGACACACGCTTGCTCCGGAGTTTATACGCTTAATTGTGCTAAAAAAAAGGGACAATTTTGTTTTCAAAATCGTTGAGGTTTCAGTTTTTCTCTTCTTCTTTTTTTTTTCTTTTTCTCATTATTTTTGTTTTTTTTCATATTCCTTTCATGTTATGTTTCTATTTTTCACCAATGGAGAACAATATGATGATCAATTTACAAAATCAAGATCAAATAAACCGTAATGAGTTTTGTATCGATTGTTCTTCACTTTAAAACCGTTATTTTCTTCTCTAATGTGATTTTACTATGTGATATCAAATTAAGTTTCTGACTTTAGAATACCCATTAAATAATTGGTTTCATAGTTAGCATTGCACATATTATTACCTAATGTTGCACAACACCATATGTCAATTTCATTTCTTCCTTAATTGAAACCCACAAAATAGGTAAAACAATTATAAAATAACATAAAATCTTAGATAAAGCAAAATCATATGAAAAATAAATAACTAAACAAAAGAACACAAAAAGAAAGATAAAGTAAACTCAAAGGTTCTGATTCAAAATAACCGAAGAGACAAAAGACAGCTCCAAAATAATTTCAACATCTTCAATCTCTCGGCCTGCGTGACTAGAGTGTCCATGTCTAGTCCCAAGGTTCTCGCAAAACTAAAATCATCTTCAATAACATCAAATTATTAAGATTTTAAATCTTAATTAAGTAAAAAAAAAAACTATAGAAAATGTTATAAATTCATATAATTTATAAAGATTATACATAAGAAGAATTGAGTGTTTACCAATGATAAATGTTTCGATATTTACAATTCATACCTCTTGCACGTTACTCTCATTCGATTACGATATAGATAATTTGTTAACCAAACCATGGTGATCAAAAACGGAATTAGCACAATCTCCATGGTTAAAAATGTTGTGATGTGTTAAGATTAGAGAGGGGTGGTGCAAAAACCAAGTTGTTTTAGTTAATCTAAACCGTTTGATTGGTGAACACAACTCTTACATAATAACCAACATGTAAACATATATAGCTATGGCATCCATCCCTAACCACAAAACAAACCCCCATTAAAGCACATGCACTATGCTCAAGATCTTGTGAATTATTTAATAAACTTTGGTTTAGATTAACCCAAGGAAGATCATTATACTTGTCTCTTCAAAATATTTTTCTTAACACACGATTTATTCAACATTGTGAAGCATTTCATTGAATATACATGCGAAAAATGAAGGTGTGTAAAGTTGATGAATTGTGCATGGTTCACCAAACAATGGTTTGATTAAAATAATTAAGAAACTAAAATACGATTTGATTATTAAAAAGTAAAAGTATATATGTCACGAAGTACGTCACGAGAGATAAAAAAAAATGAGGGTAGAATGTAGAAAAATGAAGGAGTCCTCGAGATGCATGGAAGAAGGGACAAGATAAGACTTAAAAGAAGATGAAAAAGTCAGTTTACATGAACCAAGATGAACAGAGAAGAAGAAGAGGGAAAAGTGTAGGGTCCCCTAGAAGGAAGGGCACGTGAGGTATTGAATGTACTAGATGTATGGGAATTGGGAATGGATTCCAAGTAGAGTAACCTACAAGACGGCTTGCCAATTCTGGAAACTCTCCCTATAAAATAAGGGCAAGGAGTCCTTGTGTTGGAGTCGTGGACATGTATCCACCAGCCATGTAGTGATGATTATAGTTTGACTAAACTCATAAAGTTTGATAGATACATAGGTACATAATTGTGGAACAGTAAGCAAATGTTTATTCCCTGTGTTGCAATGTCCAAGCACGAATCCGCGAATTCTGAACATCAAAGTAATCAAACTCTCACTCCTTCTTCTCGAAAACAACCATACTTCCCACCCAATTACCACCTTCTTTGCCAATCCACATTCTCGTCTTTTCTCAACTTAAAACCTAAATACTTCCATTAATTCTTACATCTTCTACTTCAGTTTTTGACATTTAACAACGTTAAATAGATATAAAGTTAATTTGTAGTATTATTTTATAAGCTGATCTTATGAGAATAAGTTGAAATTTAAATTCGGATATTATCAAAAGTTATCTTAAATATTATAAGATCAGATTGTAATATGAGTTTTACGTCCATTTATATATTGTCTCAATACGAGATTAGATATTAATAAGTGGTATATGCAAACAATAAATTCAACAAACAACAAATTTTGTTAGGATAAACTCTAATTCATAACTCTTCAATATAATATTAAGAGATGAGTTTTAAGTTTAACTCAATTTAGAAAAGCTAACATGTAAGATGAGTTTTGCATCTACTTATGTACTGTAAATTAATTTTATCTCTGGTTGATATAAAACTTTCAACAAAAGATAATTTTGTAACTTTATGAGAACCGTGGAATGTGAATATCCCCACAAATCAAATTAAGATATAGATTTATTAAATAAATTTTAAAATAGTATTAGTTGTTGAAGTTAGACTTCCGTTATAAAATCTATTAAAATATAATGATGGAAAAAATATAAATTATATGGTGAAAAAATTAATCTAATAATTTTTATAATTTTAGCGGCAATTGTTGTGCTACAAAGTCAATGATTGTGCAACCGTGGCGTGAAATGTTACTCTTGGACACGATAATGACTGAGATGTTAGAAAGAATTTGATGTTGTTATTAAGGGTTGAGAATGAATGGAACCAAATAAAAAAGAATGCCGTGAGTATTGTTACGTCAATATAAACCTAAATTAAGAAATGTTAGAATCAACGAATAACGAACAGATAAACAATAAAAAATAATTAAACCTGAATTTTGTTTGGTGTACTTTTGCATACAAGAATACATTTTTTTGAGTGTTTTACTGAATTTGAAATAAGCACACAAATCACATTATTCACACAAAATTAAATTTCGATTTATTTTAAATAAAAAATTAAATTAGTTTTATAATTCCATGAAGTGCAAGTTCAAATAAGAAGACGAAAGAGAGAAGATAAGAATAAATAAGTCATTTTACACACATGAGGTGCAAGTTGCCAAAAAAAAAATGCCAAACTTTAAGTGTTTGCTATAAATTTATTTTGAATTATTAAGCATGATGTAAAACGATTTCAATGACATATTTTATATTAAAATATGAGTTACAATAAATGAAATTGATTCTTGTACTTTGTCAAAGGATACAAGAACAGTAGGCAAACATGCTACCATACATTGGTCGGAGAAAATATACAATGTGATTGGATAAAAACCTATAATTTTTTTTCTCTCCCATTAACATACATTTCCGTTGTATAATTTTCATGCTACACAAAAAAAACTACAAACAAGTTGTGTTTATGCTTCAAACTTGTAGCAGCTACAATTCATCATGCTCTGCAACCACATCTGTCAAAGATTTGGAGAGGCAAAGTAAGTAAAGACCTTTGACGGCAATGATCACAAATTTTATGCAATAGAAATAAGATATGAATACCATAATTAATTTGGAACAGAAGCATCTTAGTAAGTTGCTTAAGATTTAAGAAAGATGTTTATACTACCAAGTTGATGCATAAATAATATGATATGTAAGATGTGAGGTTGATCTATAATATGAGTATATCTTAACATTGTTCTACCACTATTACTAATAATTTCAGCATAAATTCTTTATGAACTACGAATCTAAAAGGAAGTTTTTCTTCATGCATCCAAAAGTTTAATTACTTTATTTATTTTTGCTTAAAAACAGAATTAAAATTATTGACCTGCGGACAGCTCCTTAAAGAAGAATGAAATCTCTCTTTGTGCAGATTTAGGAGAGTCTGAACCATGAACACAATTCCTTTCTATATCCAATCCACATCTTGCTCTGATACTGCACAAAATAGTAACTATTTTCACTATGAAGCAAATTAACAGATATCATGTTCATCAAGAAGCTCGATAAAACTCCTCTGCAATGCCAGAATTTAGGGGCTCAACTTGACAAAAAATGAACGAGTTATAAAGTTCACATTTGTGATGTAATAAGATTAGTAACATTATATGACCTGTGAGGGTGAGTAATCTTAGCCTTGCTTGCATCAGTAGGACCCATTAAAGCACGCCAATCAGCAATAGCGTTATCCTTCTCCAAGATCATAGCCAACACTGGTCCACTGATAATCGTTTCAGAGAAGCACAAGAAAAAGATTTATAGTATAAAAAAAACTAGAAAGCACGCAGAAAGGGAAGTTAATGACCAAATTTATTACAATGATCAAATGTTAGGAGTTTTGACATTAACAAGCATATAAAACCATGTAAAAGTGGGTCTTACAGTTTAGGTAACACAACAAACATCGGTAGAGTGAGGTGGACATAACAGCTAAGGAAACATAATATACCATCGTCATACATCAAGAATTCATGGGAATGAGATACCTCATACCTTGTCATGTATTTTGTAAGTCTGGAAAAGAAACCTTTTGAAGAGTGCTCGGCATAAAACTTTTCTACAGTGGCTTGATCAAGTTGAACAATCTTTTCCTTAAAAATGGTGAAACCATATTCTACAATTGTTCTCTTGATATCATCGGTGTAGTTACCAATTAATCCGTCTGGTTTTATAATCGCCAAAGTTCTCTCCATTTCCATACTTCCATAGGTAGAAGAACTGCAATTTTGGAAAAGATCACAAAGTGAGTTTATTTTCATTACTTGTCCACTTTTAGGTACATCAACCACAAATTACACACACAGAAACATACACACGTACAGAGAATAGTTATTTATATTTATGATTATAGATCACAAATAGTTTATAATCACTTTATCCCCCAAAACACACTGTCTAATAGCCCAAAACTAGTACAATGTTAAAAGATTAAGCACTTAGCCGATACATGTTTCATCTCCCCAAGCCTTCTCTGGCTATCAGCGTTAAAAATATACCTCCACTGTTAAGAGATTAAGCACAAACTCACCCAAACTCGCAGTATAACTATACACGAGTGAGTCAAAAAACCAAACCAGCTAGCCTTTCATCTAATCCGCAATGCACATATAAAACATCAACAATTTGACGTATACAAAAACATGCATAACTCTCCGTCATCAAGATGAACTACAATGTAACAAACATTACATAATAAATTTCTGAAAGCTATTATATAATACAAACCGGGTAGAAGGGGAAAAAAGAATTTCAAAATTACTAAGTTACCCGAAGCAAAAAAACAAAAACATGCACAGTTATTCCTTTCCTAAATTCAGTGACCAAAAAGTTCAAATTATAGATATGAGGAGAAAAGGATACTCAACATAAAAATGTGATGTTTACTACAATTAGAGGAAGGAAATCCAATGCTGTATTTCTCATCTCCCCAAGTTCACTGGTTACCCAATTCAAATTATTTGAAACCCTAGGGCCTAGTACTGAAGTCGCAGCTTACCAGGAAGCAGAGGCGAAAGCAAGAAGCACAAGTATGCAGCTGAATCCGACAAAAGGGGTTCTCATTTTCAGAATGAAGCTGAAAGAAGCAGCAAAAATGAGGAAAATTACAATCTATTGGGAGAGGGGAGAATGGTTATGGAGTTCAGCATACTTCTAATTGTTGAATCCCATCATCCATAAGAGAGAATATGATCAATGATTAAGATTTATGCTGTAGAGAAATCCATGCTGCAGAGGCAAGAGGATTTGTCTTAGGTACAACTTCAACTCCAAGAAACACGGTTTACTTACATGGAAACTAATTCATTTTAATTAGAAACAACTTTGCAGAAAAAAAAAAGTGTTTATTACCTTACCTGTAAATATTTTTTTCAATTTTAATAAAACAGTTACCACGGTTTTATCTTGTCTATATTTTTTAAAGTCGAACAAAACACATATGTAGGTTGATTAAGAATGAGATGAGAGGCAAGCGTAAAAAAAAATCTTTAAAATTCTCACATTAAAAAAAAATAGAACAAATCTTCATCTTGAATATAAATAACTTTTTAGCAATTTAAGAACATTGTGAAAATAAATAATAGTTAGGACAGGATAGCTTCATTTTAATCGATTGTAATTTAAATTCAAAAATAATTAGATTAAATAGACAATTATAATCGATTGTAAATATTTAATTCTAACATAAATATATATATAAGCGTAAATACAGATAAATAAATAAGTTAATATATAAAGTAAATTTATATTAATTAAAAATAAAGAAAAAAATGAAAAAAAAAACTGTTTGAATAGTTTTACAAAAATCATAAAATAATAATTAATGAAAAAGCAATTATGGACAAAAGAAATCCCCATAAAAGATAAAATAGAAATAAATAATTGTGTCGCACGGCCATCGCCGAACAAGAAATAAAGATTGCAGCGGAAGAACCCGTAAAAAACTCAGTTTTATTTCCGGGTTTACTTTTGAAGCACAGTTGTATTCATTCCATTTTCTTTTTTTCAGATTTGTAGTAATAAAGAACTCAGTTTTACTTCTGGGGTCTTCTTGGTTTACTTTTGAAGCTCGGTTGTGATGTAATAAGATTAGTAACATTTGTGATGTTCATTTCTCGTAGCATAGACGAGATTGAGAGAATATAAGGAAGTATAAGCTGTAAACATTTTATTCATAGAAGAGCTCATATAATACATATATATACAAGGCAACAATTATTAAACAGTTTCTCTATGCTTGACTTAGCATATATATAATTTCACTGCAAACAATCACACTCGCAGAGCTCAACACAGCATTTGATTAACTCAAAACAGGCCAGGGCTGCACAAAGTTGAGTGCAAACAATGGTGCACTGGTCATTCACAAAAGTGCAAGACTGCAGCAGACACATGCCACAACAGGTATCGGCCAATCGACCACAACAGGTGGAAGCAGCCTTCCCCAGTAGTCCTTCAGGTGGTTTTGCTTCCTTTATAGCTGGTGCCAAATTCTCAGCAGTTGCTTTTGAGTCACCAAATCCAACACTTAGTCCGCCAAGGAATAACTTCTGCTTGTTTAACTCCACCCTCTGGAAGCTAAGTTTGCTGTATGCCTGTTTATTAGGACTTAGAGATTCAGATACATGGCGCAAAGGGTAAATCAAACTATTCTCATATTTTGCCAAGAAGATGAAGGTAAAATTTGTCCAATGCAAAGGTCTACCTTTTGTAACAGAAATTGCTCCGGTGCTTTCTTCCCTTCTTCGCTCTCTACAAGAACCATGCTCATGCAGGTATACTCTGACGGGACTTTATTTTGAATGCTCATTTTTGTAACCTATTAGACAACAGTTGCCATTTTTTATAGATGAATGGTGCAGCAAAACACAAAATATCAATATTTTCGAATTTGGTTCCAAGTTATCATTAAGGACAAAAGTTTGTCAACATAGCAAAATCTAATACTGTTATAACTTCAGCAATCAATATGGATCTATTTGCAAACATTTTTCGAATCTAGGAACTAAAATATAGATTATTTTCATGCAGGGTCCAAAAGGAATAACAATATCAAAGATTAAATTTTTATTTTAACATTAACAATATATCACAGCCAGATGGCAGACACTTTTTTTCCAAAACATTTTTCAGTCCTGCACTCTCCAGCTCCTATCCAGCAACTCTTTGTGTAAACGTTAGTGCATGAGACCAGTGTGACATTGTTTGAAATAAATGTCTTGATATAAACTGGCCTCCCTATATTTTCCATTTTCACCTTTTTCAGTTTCCTTCTTCAAAAAGAAATTTTATACCCACAAACATACATAATTGACAAACCTTCTCCTCCAGCTCTTCACTTTTCAATAACCAGGCCTGTGCAGTGACCATGTCTACATGTCTCTTTGCAAGGACCTAGAGAGAATACAAAAGATTTATCAAAAGGCATTCAGCGCATAGTCGAGCATGCATTCGGCAATCACCCTATTCAAAGGATCTAGATTCCAAATGGTTCTTTGTGTAACCTGGAGAACTTTCATTCTCAACGATATGAAATGCATATCACATGTGTCCAAGGAAGAAACCGATAATACAGGACCAGTATAAGTTTCAACTAATAGATGATTCAAGGCATTAAGAACTGAAATTCATATTTAGATGCGAAACAGATCAATAAAAGATGACTAAAAATCAATCCACTTTTCATGCACTAACTGCCTACCCAACCCAAATAAAGTGTCGAGTGAAACAATGGAACTAAAGAGTGAAGGCAACGTAATAGCAGCACAGCATTACATATGGTGATACAATGTAGGAGAAGCTATGCATGAGTTGCATGGTAATATTCACTTCCCATTTGCTAAGATGGGAAAAATCACAATCAGATATGAAGAATAAGAGTAAGTTATGCCTTAGGAGTGAGATATTACGTTACTGAGTTGTATATCCTTCTCTCTTTTCACTTTAAGGTCTACAGCGAAGTTAGTCATATCTGCCAAAGTACCAGAGACTTTAACTAATTCAGGGAAAGTTCCACTGTATCTGCCTGATAGGATCAACGGACTTCCAGATGATATATCTTGTATATGAGACGGGAATAACTGCAATATATAATCAGAATACAGTTTCAACATCAGATGGATGTAACACGTAAATTAAGCAAACTATAAATCAATAGAGCACGTTTCTAGTGATAATTGAAGTTAATACTTTATTGGATATGTACCTCATGTGAATCAAGACCTTCTAAACTTTCGATTGTTACATCAGCAACTATAACCGACGAAGCTGTACTGAAAAGCCTTTGCATTCTAAATTCAATTGAATCTGGAAAAGATGAAAAAAAGGGAGATGAATAAAGCTTCATATATGTATGGATTAAGCCTTGCTCAATCGCTCGAACTAGTTTTGAAAAATGAGTTACGGCAATTCCTTTTCTAATATCAATATGGTATTACAATCTATCTAGTTTTAATGTTAGCTAAGATGTCCCGTGCTAGCTAAAAATATAGTCAAAATGCTCCTTCTGACTTTGGACGATCCTATTCTCTTGAGCAAGTTTTGCCAGTGAATCAGCCCCAATTCGTCTCCAATATTTTGTGGTTCATCTGTCTATACACAATCATTAGCATTTTTGGTGACTTCACCATGATAAAAACATTTCTTTTTTTTCAAATTTACACCTCAGATTTGCGCAAACTTCAAGTAGCAATGAGGTTGACAGGGCAAGGAAAGCAACTGACCCAAATCATGAGCACAATCATAGTGGCCCCTCCCAATTTGTGCAAGCAATTGCAGGAAGTAGTGATTGCAATATAAACCTGAACTTTCAAATAGCGAAACAGAGGAATATTACTCAACAGGAAAAGTCTAGTAATAAATAAAGAGATTAATAACAAAAAAAAATCTAAGCTGAATAGCATGCCAATTGGAAATGTTGATAAATAGAAGATTCTATATTCTCGCACACTGACATCATAATAGTCACAAGCTCAATAATTGGTAATTGAAAAAAGAAAATGGTGGATGGGAGGTAATCCCATTCCAAGGTCAGCGCTTTGCCGAACAGTCAAAATGGCTATGAACTCCGCATAAAAGTCCACCCGTTGGTCAAAACCAAGACCTTGTCAATATCCACCAACCCAAATTTGCACTACCCTTTTTATGGGTACGTACCTTGATTAATTTTATAACACACTCATCTCGACAAATTAAGCAGCATGTCAAAGCATTGGATTCTTGAGTTTAAAACATGCCTAAGAGCCTCTTTGGATGCAAAGCAAGAAGTATTTGTGAAAGTTTCTTGGCTGAATAACAAAATGGTACATTTCTAGCGGACAAGTTCTAAAAATCACTTTTAACTTACATCCAAAACAGATACAAAATTAGGTTTCAAAACAGTTTCTTCTTCACGTAGAAAAAAAGAAACATTTTTGGCTACTTAAAACATCAGCTAAAGTAACAAACTTATCATAGATTGAAGTGTCTGATGAACATTGCCAATTAATGATATACCAGATACTGTTTTCTGAAGAGCATATATAGAAGCGGAAGCTAGAAATCTTGCCTATGCCAAAGGTACATATGCGCGGTGTTGGAACTGATTGCCCACTTGAGACATAGCTTTCCACAAAATTGCATATCTCTCTCTCATCCTCAACGGCCCCATCAGTAACGAGAAAAATAAGAGGGACCGAATCAGTGGATTTCTCAAGTAGCTTCATTGCCTAAGATAGACCAGATTCCATATTTAGGATTCAACATGGAAACGTTTTGCATGGGATATAAGTGATCAAACACCGCCTAGAATATGGTTATTAAAAAGCAAATATACCATAACAGCAACAGATCAACCTCGTATCTTTACGTTTAACATTACAAGCAAATCAAACACAGATACCAAGTCTTGAAGTTAGATAAGGAATATGATCTGTTAATCCCAGAAAATTCGTAGACTCAAAGTGCAACTACTAAAGATAAAGTTGTAGACTTTTAGCCATAAAAAAAACAGGTAAATTTCCAAGAAAAATGGGAGAATGCAAAGTAAATAAGAGGTCATTTTTGTCACACAAGTAAATTTATACACATTTCAAAATCTAACAATATTAGATGACTTCTTCCTACTTATATATTACTCGATATTTTCCTGTTCGATGTGAGACTTGTACTTGTGTTTAGTCATTCCAACAAATTTGGTGTATAAATAAAAGAGATAAACAAGTAATAATACAGTAGCCTTATGTTTTACATCTCTTCTTATTAATAATACTTTCATGAGTGCAGTTGAATTGACAAAACAAAGATAATTGAAAAGTCTTAATTAACAAGCCTTGAAAAAAGAGAACAATGTTTTGCACATCTCAATGAAAATGACAACAAGAATTACCTGTGTTAAGGGAAGCATAATATTAGTGTCACCATTAGCAATAAAATTAGTGTCAACCCACTTCGTAGCATTTAAAATTGCTTCCTCAGTAGCTGATTCCATTGATGACGAAAATAAGTAGAGCGCTCCATTGAAAGCTATAATGTTAAATGTATCTTGTGCATTTAGTTGGGAGAGTGATGTTAGTAGGGCATTCTTTGTGTTATCGAGAGGCGTTCCCTTCATGCTTGCGCTTATATCTACTATAAACACCACATCCTTTTTAAAAACCTATCAAGTGACAGAACGCTCTATTATAAATACGCTTGAAAAGAAAAGGCAGCATGATATGAAGTTTGAAACCGGCATGCACCTGTGAATGCTAGCTATGATATTTCTATATTCCTTTTGTACTAGTTTTGTACCTGACATTTTTCCAAGCGCAATATGCTTCTAATTACTGCTAGAAAAATAAATTACCTTTCTATAACAACAAATTAATATTGCAACTAACCTTTCTGCCCTGTCCGTTTCCCGGGTAAAGATACAAACAAAATATCTCTCTTTCGTCAAAATCACGCAGGAATGGAGATTGCAGAAGAACAGCTCCAGATATGTCATTTGAAGAAACCTGTGTAAAAACACCAGACCAGACCATTAAGTCAATAACTTTTTTTTTATTATGGCACAGATAATATTCATTTCTGATTCTGACTATCTATGGTTCAAAAACCACTCATTGCGGCTTTTATGGAATTGAATTAAATAACTTTAATGAAATTATATGCTTCTAGGTCTTACAGAGTACGAGAAACTGAAGCCTGTACTGGACCATACTGGCACTTCTGCTTCATATGATAAATTTAATTTGCCAGCTTGGCGCAGTAGTTCCTGGAAAGTCGCAAGGATAATGTTGGTTAAGTCTATTAAAGGTGGCCAAACTGAAATTTGTAATGCGCGATAAATTTTACCTTAAGGGGATGACTGGTGGTTTTGCACAACACTTCCGTTGCAGAACCAGAATTCACTTTCAAAAATATCTTCTCCTTTTTAGAAATTCTTTTTCCGGCTGGGTTGACGTATGACGGAAAGCTGAAAGGGACACAGACAGATAACTGGCCATCATGAAATAATATTTTCTGGGACCATCTAATCTTAGTTGAGAACACGGAGCCTCCCCTAAACTGCAAGACATGAATAATTTTTCAAATAAATAGGTTGTGGACAATAATAACTATCAATATTGAAGTTAATGTAATAACCTGTGGAATCTTAACGGTGTATATATGGCTTTTCAAGAAGTATCCATCTTTAGCTTTGGCCACTTTATCCTTATCATTTTCATCTTTCAGGGAGATCAATTCAGTATGATAAGTTCTACCAGAATCATCAACTTCCAGACCTAGAAGTGAACCCTGTTAGCCACATCGTATTAACTTGAGAATTCATGATACAAACTACATATCAAGTTGCACAAAATGTTGGTATTCAATTTCATAAATCTAGGAAACATCAAAACATTTCATGTTGTCCACGCTGGACTAAATATATCTTTAAAAACACTGATCCATCCATAAAAGGATACCATCAGTCGTCTTCTGCTCGTGTGGAAATTGCTAGTCTGAACGAATGTATGCAAAAACGCAAAACCTTTTAAATTCTAACAGGAATTTCTCCATCCTCAGCTGACTTTTCTCCACCAAATTGATCTTATGCGTAATATTGTTCTTTAAAACGTTGCAATTTGTAGTCAATGTTTTCATTGGTAATAACATTTTCCTAAAACAGTGTTCTTTAGCAATTTATAGTCAATGTTTCATTGGTAATAACATTGTTCTTTCAAACATTTTTTGCTGAACTGAAAACATTTTGATAGAAAGCTGTCCACCGAAAATGTTGATAATTGACCATGATATGTTTGACAACTAAATTTTAACAACTCAGGTTAAGAGAATTGAAAAAATGAAGAATCACTTAAAATATGACACCTCAGAAAAGCTGTCAAAAATTAGTTATTAAAAATAATTTTCCTTAATAATACACGCATGAAAAATAAATTGTCATTTATATTATATATCAGTATCATTCATCACATCAAATATAATTGATGCTTATGGTAATTATCATATTAATGATAATTTCTGGATAATTAGTTTAAAAAGAAAAAGTACGATCACATTAAACTCTTTGAAAATAATTGATTGATTTATTTAGTTTGTTTTACATTCTTAACTTCGGGCTGCAATAACCGATCAGAAAACACTATTACTTGAATGTCAATAGACATAATTTTTTCTAGAAAAATATGCTTTCATTTAATAAAAATTACATATGTAAAAACATTTTCACACCAAATACTAAATAGTGCAAAATAGTATCAGGATAGCTATACCAATATTCCTAAAAATTAACATTAATTATACTTACACTTTTCTTAACTAAAAGTTATACCTAATTTTCATGCATTTCCCGTATTTTATTGTTTTTAAAATACTAAGTGCATCGTTCATACCGAAAATAAAAACATCGTGTAATTTTTCCAAAAATCATGTTTCAATATCATTGTGTAATATGATTGTTTCTTTATTTAATATATATTGCCAAAGCCTAAATTATAGGTTACCTAAAAGATATGATCCCTCGAAAAGATGAAATGACTTATATAACGTACATGGCTAACCGATTAAGTTGAATCTGATCCGCTTAGGATACTTTAGATGTGTTTGGTTTGCAGTTAAAAATTTTCGTTTGTTAAATGAAACAAAAATCTTATTCGGCCGGAAAGTTTTATGGTGTTCTTTTAAAAACAACCCATGCTCAATAAAACAGAGAAAAAAAAATAAAACAAACATGCACAAAGAAAAAATTATTGTAGTCTTTCATTCTGCTGAAGTTTGAGAGAGTTTTACATCTTAACTAGATACGAAAGAAAAAGAAAAAGAAAAGTCAAATATATTCAAACAATTTTCAATAAAAAATAAAATTGGCTTAACTTTTCTAACTCACCAAATACACCATTAATCATCCAAGTATTTGAGTTTAACTTTTTTACTTCTATTTTTTTATTACAAAGACAACATTTTTTTTTTTTTGTATTTCATTATTTTTACTTTTATTTTATGTATTTTTTAGAGTTTTACATCTGTACACCGTAAATAATAAAAGAAATCCTTAACCAGCTTTTAAAAACTAAAATAATTTGACATGACAATGTTCTAACAGAAAAAAGTCGCATTAAATTATTTTTATTTTTATTTTATTTTTTGAAGAAAATGGCAAATGAACTGACTCTTTTCCAAAAATTCAGATTTCAAAACAATAAATAAAATATAATTGTATAATTATTAAAATATTAAACATATTTAACTAAAAAACCATACTCTCTCGTATTACTCCCTTCGTTCTTACCTTTGTTAGGCGCATACACCCAAACGTTTCTTACATTTTCAGTATCCTACGTGTTTTATTTTTGGATTAAACAATTAAAAGAAAAGAAAATGGATTATTGTTTATATGAGACTGCAGGAAGAAACTATGGAGGTCCAGTAAGAAACTGTTCACTTTCAAACAGATAATCTGTTTGGGCCTTAGCACTCTTTAATCGTTAATTTTCTTCGCCAATATAAAATCATTTTTTACCAAACCTCTCAGAAGTAACAAATAAACACATGCACACAATCTTCTTTTACGCTGTTTGCATTAAGGATTTTAATGATGATGAGGAGTGAAACAAAAGGATTTGTGAGAATTGTGTAAGTTTGAAGGAGAAGTCGTATGGATCCATGGTTTACATAAAATCATACTAGTAACTGCAATTTCTCTCCACTACACCCCTTTAATATGCATTTGTTATACTATTCATAAACAACAAACTTAGCAGAAAAAGTCTAACCACTTTCAATCTCTCGTCCCTCTATTCTATTCAGTTATGCAACTTGTCAAATAGAAAAATGGATTGTATGAGATTTTTTACTTAATTATTAGGACATAATCCAATAAAAATAAATTATAACTAATTAAGCAACTTTTCATTTTTTTTATTTCTTATTTTTCTTCCCTTTAATTTATATAATCTCGCTTTCGTTTTTCGTTTTTTAATCTTCTACTCTCCTTTTTTCACATCATCCAATTATAGCATTACTCTTTATATTATGCATCACACATAACTTTTACCGCGGTACTGTAACATGCGATTCGACTACAACTTTTTTTTTACTTTATCACTGTCATGTCCAATGAAAGGAAAAAAAAGAGAGAAACATTTGTCGATTTTTACGTAATCTGACTTAAAAATTAAAAAAAGTACTCTTGATTTCTGATTTTGCAGTGGAACTATCCAGAGAATAAATTCAGATTATTTTTTATTAAGAAAATTATTTTAAAATTGAAAGAATAGAGAAAATGGAAAAATATGCATTAATTGTTGAGTATATATGTACCTGTTCACCCATGGGTATAGCAACCTGGCAATCACACGTACTACTTCCGGTCACGCAATGCACGCGCCACTTTTCGGAAACCGTTACAAACGCCGTGTCCAAGGAGCACTCTACTTCCATGGTGACGCCGTGAAGCTCAAGCGGTATCAGCGCCGGAGGCTCGCACTGGCCGTGCACGTAGGGCTGGTAACTTCGAATGTCCGGATTCTCGACCTTTTCCGGATCGGATATCACCGCGTAGCACATCGGAGCCGTCGGGAGGAATCCCTCCGACGACCGTGACATCGACCGAACAAGCGAAGGAGCTGATCCTTTCCCGTAGTAAACTCGCTTTGATAGGTTGAGTCCGAATTCGACGGAGCTTGAGAAATAGTCAGCCATCGCCGCCGCCGCCGCCGGGGAGATTTTCCGGTGATTTGTGAAATAAATTAAAATGAGCGAGAGAGGGAGCGATTGGAGGTTTCGAAGGGAAGAAAGTGAGGATTTGGAAATGCAATT
>Ga0099822_1000295_pt1 | contig 42067 bp, 28 predicted proteins | sample CowpeawhiteBW_FD_76839 | JGI IMG/M metagenome (GOLD analysis project Ga0099822, IMG submission 76839) | Root nodule microbial communities of legume samples collected from California USA - Cow pea white BW | ecosystem: Host-associated > Plants > Roots > Nodule | place: USA: California | collected... | reverse complement strand
ATATATATATATATATATATATATATATATATATATATATATATATATATAAAACCTCAAATCTTGCGAAAAACATCAATCATAAACACTGAAATTTTCCAGAATTTGTTTATTTAATTAAAAATGCGTCAAAAAATTCTTATACCCACACACAAAAGGAAAAAAAACGTTAGGACTAATGGGCTTAGTAGACCCGAGTCATTGGGCTTGGCCATGGTAGTCCGAAACACACCAATTAACGGTTACTGAAAATTACTTTTTATTTTATAATATCTTGTATTAATTTTGTTAATATGCACTTTTCCCAATTGTTTATGTTTCAATATGAATTATTTTACGTCAAAATGATGTCAAATAATGACCACTTACGTTTAATTTTGTTAAAATTCAAAAATTAGGAGCAAAGTTTATAACATTTTAAATTAAGGCGTATCTAATCTTCAACTTACCTTATTTAAAACCTATCAATATTAAGAAAAAATTTATCTTAATAACGTAACAATTGGATTATACATAAGCCTAAACAAACTTTTATAAATATCTCCTTCAGCCTCATTGGCAAATATTGGATACATCACAAAGGGGCATTCCTTTCCGTAATAATGGGCCATTATTTTTTTTTTCTTTCAAATAAAGCAACCAAGCCCAGAGGGCAAGAAATAAAAGCCCATGACATTAGACAACCGTTAACAATCTCTTGTCTGGGTGTTATAATTGCAAAACTAGTCTGATAATTAAGTTTAAAACTAGTCTGATAACTATGTTTAAAATGATGGTTAGGCAAAATCTGTATAAAGTTTTTAACGAATTTAGATTTTTTACTAGATTTTTTTTACTGTCTATCTATTATATTTTCAAAATACTTCGATGATCACCTATTTTAAAATATATTAAAAAAAGGCTTAAATACCTTTTTCGTCATAATTTTCGTAGTGTTTGTTTTTATCAAATGTTTAAAATGGTTCTTATTTTCGTAGTATTTGTTGCGGATGATCCTCATTTTTACCAAATGTTTAAAATGGTCCACGACGTCACAGAAAAGGACTAAACTAAACACAAATTGCGAAAATGATGACTATTTTAAACATTTGGTAAAAATGATGATTATTTGCAACAAACATTACGAAAATGAGGACCATTTTAAATATTGGGTAAATATGAGGATCATCTGCAATAAACACTACGAAAATGAAGAAAAAAAAATATTTAATCCTTAAAAAAAATTAATGTATAAGTGAATTTGCAGTACTCACCGAAGAAAACATAAAAAAAAATTTAATAAAGAATCTGAACTCGGTTTTAACGTCTTATTGTATGTAAAAGTAAAATGGTAACCTAAACCAATCCCAGGGTGATATATTTTTGATGATTCAAAATAACTTTATTTCATTTAATAGGGCAAAAGTGATTCAAGAATGTAAATAAACCGTGAGATTATATTTATAACCTACTCTGGACTAGTCTTTTTGTACTTTATACCGAGAGAATCTCTAAATGCAGGTTCTGAGATGAATCTGTAGATCGACCTACAATAGGAAACCATCAGCATAATATCAGCAACATTTTTCAAACAGATCTTAAGTCCAAGTCTGCATCTATGTCTACCCTTATCAGTCAGAGAATAATACCTACATGATATACGTGAAACAGAGATCGATATTTCACTCACATTTCAAGATATTTTTTCCTAATTTAATCATTATACCTTCATTACAGAAAAAGTTACGAGAGTACTGTAATGATTGCAGAAAATGGCTAGGACAATAACAGTAAGGAATTAGTTGACCTTTACCAATCACCCTTATATTCTCAAAAGAATCTCCCTTTTGAGGCATGAGATCCACCATCTATCATGTGTTCATGTTTTTATAGTTTAACAGGTTATGAAGTCCAAACTAATAACATAGTAATAATGCAGTGAAGCCATTTATGACCCATCATCTTCAGGAATCTAAAGGTGTGAATTCACATAGAAACTTATTCTAATTCCACATTTTGTTGTTAACAAGGGGTCTAGTCTAGGGGTTTCAATTTTGCCCAAGTTAGAGTCTTGCATGTTTTGATCATTAAGTTATAACAGTCCGTGGGTCAGGCTCTTTTTGCCACGGCTTGAAAATTCTCCCAAAGTTGAAATGCATGCATGTGCCTTTTCAATGGTACAACACTTTAATGTGACTACTAAAGGATATTTGTTAGAAACTCGAGCAATAATTTTTGGCCTTTTGCATGATTTGGTTCAATTTTGATTTGAACCATTGAATTTATAACTGTAGTTTGGCCCTTGGGTACTATTTACTGTATGATGATGTATGTTTCACAAGACAATACAAAACCACACAGAGAAGATTGAACAGTAAATTTGTCGGCATGGGAAGAAACCACGTGATATTAATAATAGTAAAAAAAAAAATGAAAAAAAAATATTATGTAAACTAAAAATTAAAACAAAAACAAAACAGAGGAAGGTGATAAATTAAATTCTTTCAATTTCAATACTTGTTATTTTTAACATAAAGGGAACCTAATATACATAACGAAGCCCTGAGGATCTGTTGTCTGTGGGAAATTATATGACTGAACAATCGGTTCGAATGTTTCCATTCTGTGCATTTTTGACTCCAACTCGGCCCAATTTGGTCATGGCAGCGGCGAAGTTGGCATGGAAAATTTTGCTGCTACTGGCAAAAGCATTGACGGTGGGTTTGGATCTTGAATCCGTGAAGAGAACTTGGTCAGAGGAGAAGAGACCCTTCCCTTGCTGAAGATTTCTGTAGTAAACATTGTCGAATGCTCGTGGCGTGGTTGGGTCCATATCGATGGCAATCCTTGGATCCACATTCCTTGGACACATTGACTTTAACTGTGTTGCGTATTTCTCGTTCAGTGCAGGGTCCACTCCACTTTTGCTCTTGAAATTGTACACTCTCTTCGAGAACTTGTTGCAATGGGAGAATCCAACGGTGTGCGCACCTGTGTTCAAGACACGAAATTTAAATCCGTAAAATTTTCCCGTTACTTTGAAATTAAATAATGGGATTGAAGAGTGAAGGCACGTGTACAGAATTCAATAATTTGGAGACAGTATTTTTGGGAGCACGCGCATTACCTGATAGGGCTATCATTTCTGTCTGGGTGAGACCGTTCGCCGCAAACAGTGAATTCAGCTGGTTCAAGGTGAACTCTGGCTGAGGGAGCCTCCCGTTTACGTCTGAAGCTCTAGATCTTAACCCATCAAATCTTCCCAATTCAACTTCGTAGAAAGGTCCACCAGCCTGAACGAGCACTTGCATTATAATTCAATAAACCATGTTTGTGGCGGTAATCGGAGTCAAAAAAAGGTAATTGATGAACAAAACAAACCCACCAGTGCAATAACATCTCGTGTTGCCATGGCTAAAATATCAGCACACGAAACTTTGTTCCTGCACAACGGAACTGCATCCACTGCTGCTTTCGCTTTAATCACGGTGTCAAACCCGTCTCCAGCAAGTGAAAGATTATCAGGGTGATCCTTCTCTGCTTTGTTGTTTCCCGTGGACGCGACCAAAACCGAAGCATCACAACCCTGTGGTGATATTGCAGACACAACACTAATAGGATTAATTATTTACACGGTGAATGAAGGAATGAAATGAAATGCATGTCATGCGATTGGTTACCTGCACGAAGCAATCATGGAAGAAGAGACGGAGGGTAGCAGGGACCGTGACGAATGTTTGATGAAATTTCTTTTTAACCGCTTCTCGGACGATGTTTTCGACATTGGGGCATGTTTTTGCGTAGTGGTGTCGACTTAGCTGGGCAGAGGAAGGACAAGAATGAAGACAGAGAGTTGAGAACAATAAACAGACAAGTATGAGGTTAAACTGAGCCATTTTCTGCTAAGGAGATTGATTGTGAATGATGGCTTGAGTGAGGGGAATATATTAGTACATCACTAACTTTACGAGCCATGAAATAGTCGCGTTCACGAGCCAGTTGTGTTTTAGAATCTTTGAAACTATTTTTACAGCAAGAAAGTGAAATTAGAATAATGATAATAATAATAATAGAAGAATGATTCAGTTTGAAAGTGACAGTATTAATAATAGCCAAAAAGAAAGAGACCGACACTACAGAGCAGTGAGTGGGTTGATTGGTTATGTGTCTGCTGCTCTGGTTTTGTCGAAATGCAATTAAAATGTTTTGCGTAAAACTGCATTTTAGAGTGGGGAGGGACCTGGTTTGAATTGTAAATTCTGAAGTTCCAAAAATGTGTGGACCAAGTTGGTAAAGTGAATGAGCAGGGGCTGCTAACATTTTAGCACAACGAACATGTGGAGTGACATGCACGTTAAGCTTACTTTCATTACCGGAAATAAAGTGTACTATACTAACAAGTTTGGTTGCTTGGGGCAGAACCAGAAACTAATCTTCTGTTTGGTTTGGTTTCCATACCCCACCATTTTTTTAGCTTCATGTTGCAAATTCCAAATGTGAAAAATAAAAAATAATAATTATAATTTAAATATAAATATAAATTATAAATTCATCTAGATCTGTCCTCAAACTAAACATTCCCCACATCAAACTGACCCTGACTGCATTAAATAAAAGTGACTTTAATTGTTAGCGCAAATCAAATTACACACTGAGTGACTTTAATTGTCAGCACAAATCAAATTCAAATTCAAATTTGTTTCTTTTAAGTAAAAGGTAACTTTTTGTTGCCTTTTATATTTTAGCTATTATTTTTTTTACTATATTTCGTAAATATAATTAATTTACTACTATTTATTTTCAATTAAAAGCTACTTTATAGTGTTATAAAAAATTAAGTTCATGATTAAAATACTATTCAGTAGTCCAGTGAGGGGTCGTTGAACTATACTTTTAACACCGAACTATAAACAGTTATTTGAGGGGCACGTTTAAGAAAAAAAAAAAAAAGTGTGGCGCGTCAAGAACTTGCGGCATCCGTGAATATTTGCTATCTTCATAAAGGTAGCAAAATCAACAGAACTCACCTTTGCAGCAGATAATGGGGTGTTTTTGGAGAAGTGGATAAAATTGAATTATATTTTTGAAGTTTTTTCATAGAATTAGATTTTATAACTATTTAAATAAACATAAGTAAATTGTAAATTTGGGACAAATTGAAATTATTCAGACAGTTTTTTCTATTGTTTAACTGTTATTATTAATGAATATTTTATTTTAAAATATATTTTTAATATCATAAGCAGTCCTGTTTAAGCAAATAAGGAATTCGGTTCAAACAATTGTCTTCAAAATTAATTTACTTTTTACAAATTCAATTAAAAATTTGTTTTACATCCAATGTATTTTAGTTCAATTCGATATAATTTGATTGAATTCAATTTTTTTTAATAACTTTAATTCTGAATAGTAGAGCTACCACTCACGTACACGTGTCAAGAAATTTAACACTTTATCTTTATTTGAAAGTTACCCTGCTGCCGTTAGAGACTTATTTGATTTTACGTATATCCATATATTCCCTCTGTTGGAGGTAAGTTTTTTATAGTGTACACCAATTCATCACATTCTCCAAGATTTTTTATTTTTTTTCACTGCATCCCAGTAAAAGGCTTATATGCTCATTTGTTTCCCTACCAATCTATTGAAACAAACACCTCACTGACTTACATATCTATCTGTTTATATAGGAAATTAGCGAAAACAAATTTACGTATCTATCTGTTTACACAGTAAATTAGCGAAAACAAACACACGTTTAATGTCAACTCCTTATCCTTTCAATAATCACATCACAGTGCGGTGGTGTTTTTGGAGTGCCACCTATGATCATGATAAATGGAATAGAATATTTTTAGTGAAAGAAAAATGAAGTAAAAAATTAGAAATAGAAATTGGTCTGCAGATAAAAAATCTTCATCGTTGATGATTAACTAGAGAGTTGATTATTTACTTTTTCAGGAGTTATTATCATCATATACATTTTCTTCAATCTGACTGACTTTTTTCTCTAGTTTTTTTCCACTTCTATTACCTAGTCTATTATACGTATATTTATGTTTGTTGTTTAGTTTTTTTCTACCATCATAACAGAATTTATTTACGATTATCTTTTTCCCATTTTTCAAAGTTTATAATCATGGTGTGTGTGGGAGTGTAAGTAGGGTTACCATGTTGGGGGAAGATGCCTTAATCTTGAAGGGTAAATTGATCCTTCCACCCAAAAAAGTTGAAGTGTTTGTTACAGTGATGAAATTATTAAATCAACGGTGATTCTCATCATATAACTTTTGAAGTTGATTTTGAACTTTTTAGCCGTTTGGCGTGACATGGTTAGGTAGTAAAAACAACGGTCGTCTGCAGTTTAATTTTTTAACTGCAGATGATCATGATAGTTAATTTAATCAACTAATTTGGTTTAATAAGAAGTTGATGAAGCTGAATAGCACGTGATGGTGTGAGATTCGAACTTCAAAGATGCGATGATGAAGGGGTTTTAGGGCACACGTTCTTGTAAGTAACATTTTTGAGAATTGTTTCACGTGAAATAGAGAAAGGAAAAAGCACAGAAGATACTGAGAAGACGTGAATGAAGATCCAAATGTTTTCACTTGACCACCTCACATCATTAGTCATGCTTCCATATATGACGATTGCACATGGAAACCATACTATAATTTCCATATATGACGCATTATACATTTTTTATTAATTAAAGTTTTATATGGTCAATCTTCTGAAAGTTGTGATAATTTGTGAATTGTTTTAGTTATATATACTTGTGTGAATATTTTAGTCAATATTATTTAATAAACTTCTGTAAGGTAATATATAAAAATTAATTAGTCTGAGTTCAATAAGATTGAATTCATCTGCAAATTGCAATTTTTTTTATTATTAGTTAACAAATATTCTTAAACATTAATTGACCAAAATCCCACTTGTGAATAGAGAATAAAATAGTGATGCGATAGAAGTAGAAGGTGTGTAGTTTATTAATAAAAACAGATGGTGCATTCTGTTCTGTTTCTAAATTGGCCCTTTGATTGTGGCATTGGTGATTAAATTCAATTATGAGGACACCTACTTGAATAATTATTGGGTGTTCATGCACTGAATATTATTCTTAACTCCACCTGTGACTTTTCTACTTCTTTTTCTTCTTCCTCTTTTTTTCCCGAACATGGCAACTTCAGTGGAGTCTGTTGTTTTTGTTGTCCAGTTCTTATCCACTGTGATTGTGGGACAACTTTTGCTGCTACGAAGGTCTTTACTTGTTGGTTTGTTGGAACTTTTCGATAGTGCTTTTGCTTTCATCTATTCTAATCCTCCTTATCTTTACAGCAACAATCTATATATGTCGGTTAAAAAAAACACACCTAGTCTCACTTAGATAAAATATCCCTAGAATTTATTTTTCTTTCTTCTGTTGAAAATCTCGTACAAGACAAATGGATGTGAATCTTATTTTATAAGGTGAGTGTTGTGGATTAGATTAAGTTTAAAAAATATTTTTTAAGATATTTTTGAAGTTATCTGAAATTTATTATAACAAAATTTGCTTTTTATTGAATATATAGTGTCATCTGATATGAAATTTTTATTGAGTTATTATTAATGTTCAGTCTTATTCCATATAGATCATACAATCCATATTTTACAAGTTAAGAATTCATTTGTTAAAATTTAATATCCATATATATATATATATATATATATTCTAGCAAATTTTATTATAAGTTCACATTAAAATTAAAATTTTGATATTATGAAAGATTAACTATTTTATATTTATGTTTTTATTAATTATTTTATTAAAATCAAGTTTTTCAAATTATTTTTTAATAAAGAGGTATTAGTTAATCAAATCTTTTACCTTTTGTTTAAAATGATGTAATTTTGTATCTTTAGTTTAAATTGAACTAACACAGCTTAGAATGTGAATTTAAAAAATAACTTCATTGTTGTAGTTGAATGATAACAGTATTTTTTATTGACAGTTTATAATCTGCAATCGCATTATTTTAAGTAAATTAGATAGAAAAGATTGATTTGATCGTTTTTTAATAATATGATGAAAGTAAAGAAAATAAACGATGATAAAATAATTAAAATTTGATAAAGTTGAGTAAACAGTAACGGGATAAAAAATAACAAATAAAGTGGATACCATTAATACAAGAAAAAGTATTATTGAAAGCATGTGACTTCTGAAGCTATCATTTATGCACATAGATCCGTCTCTGGCGGATAAAAAAGTCTTCATGAAGTGTGAATAGGGATTGGCTGATTCAATGCTCATTTTCTCTACAAAGCTAAGATTAATTAAGATTCCATTTCATGGTTACTTGTTGATAAGTAATAATGAATAATTTCACTGTAAAATGAGACGAGCAAATTCATTACGAAATATTTGTTTTTTTTTTTTCAATGTCTAAAAATGGTAAAAATGCTAAAATTAGCATAGGGAAATATTCTGGTCTGTAAAACACAATTAATTGATTAGTTCTTTAAAATTATAAATGTAAAATACTATACTCTTTAATTTTTCACTTGATGGAAATAATTCAAAAGCTAATTGAAAGAGTATAGAAGAGAACACATGTTAAAACATGTTATTTTAAAAAAGTGTTTAGAAATCAGTTTATTTTACCAAATACTTTAGGTTAAAGGTTGGAACACTTATTGAGTGATGATTGACGTTAATGGAATTATGGAAGGATAGAAGATCCATTGAGAAAGATGTAGCACTTTAGACTTTTGAGCTGGACTCTGTAATCAAAACTAGTATTAGTCTTGGTTTAATGGTTAGGGATATAATTATGTCAATTATTTCTTTATTTCAAAGATAATGCCATGTAAAAAAGCCAAAAAAAAAAATACTATGAGAACAAAATACAATAAATTTAATTTTTATGTCCTTTATAAATAAACATTTTAATGTTTTTTAGTTTAATTATTTATACATATAATAATAATGAAACATTTTATTTCGTAAAGTTATTTGAAATCTGCATATCCGGAAAATCTGCGGATGATTTGTACGGAATTTTTAGATTTCAAAAAGTTAAACATAAATCATGAAAATAAAAACAACCATTAAATTGTAAAAGAATAAATCAAACGGTGGTAAATGCATTCTTCGAACCATTTAGCTTGTAGATATTTCCACTTCTCTAACCAATAGGCCCAAATTCAAATTTGTTTATTGTTGGTTCTGATTCAAGACAGTTTCTATAATCTTTTTCTCCATTTTGTCCTTATTACAATTTGAAAGTTATTTTTTAACTTTCATCGGGTATTCTAAAAGTTTTTTAAATAAAGTTAAATTTGGAAATTAAAAATAATTTTCAGATTATATAATTCAAAATTTATTTTTATTTTTAAATAAATTTCAGATTACATAATTCCAATGATGAAAGGAATAAAATGGGAAAAGAAGTTTTAGGGGTGCAGGAAGAAGAAACTGTCCTGAATCCAAGGCCCATGGAAACCCAATACTCATTATGTGGGCTTTGGTCTTCCGTTTCAGTTTTGTGTATACAAAATTTGACCGAATATCCAATCGAGGTGGGACCGAAGAACAGCAGAAGGCAGTGCAACTCTGAGTTTTACCCTTTACTAGCACACCCATAGGACCCACTGCTCCATGCAAATGCACCTTTCTACCCAGGCAAAGCGTGCTTCCATTCCACATCCCTCTCTCAATTTCCCCAACATTTTTTATAAACTTCTTCTGCTGCATAATCCACACTCTAAAAGCACAGAGCCGCAACCTAACCACCATGTGCTCACCTTGATAACACCAACCAATGCATATATACACACATACATGCATCTAAATCTCAACCACTTTTCATGAACATTGTACATCTATGAAATTAATGCATATGCATGAAACCTCTTTTATTTACATAAACCATATATACTCCGTGTATTGCCGTTGTTTAGCATTTAGAATATCTAATACAAGTGTTACTCATAAACTAGTTCGTGAGATGAAGTTTGTGACACGTGAGACTTCCGATATACACATATTCGTAAATCATAATTGATAATTCTGTTTTGCTTATCAATGTAATGGAAATAGATAGAGGGAATTTGTATATGCAACACGCTTGGATTGCAATTTGTTTATTGGTAATGCAGTACTATAATTGAGATCTGCGATACAAAAAGTAAGGTGCATGTGATTCATCTCAGCAGACTAAGCTGCTGGATTCATGATTTGTGTGGAGTAAACCAAAGCATTGCGATTCTAAACAATTATATATAAAAAAGAACTGATGGTAATGGAGTATAATTTAATATAACCGCATTGCTGGACCTGTCTCATGTCTCAGGTATTTCATCCATAAAACTTGAATTGCATTGGCCAAGGTGCTGGGGTTTGTTTGGCGTGCCTCAAACCTCATGCATATAGCACTTTGATTTCCGTGAGTGTCTTTCAGAAAAATCTTAAAGTTTCAGTTGTGTTGTTGTGATGTAGTATTATATTTAATCTCCAACAGTGTACTCTGACAATTCTGATATTGGAGTGTGAGAAAAGAGTGGCAGAGTGTTTCTCTTATAAACATGGTTGTCGCTGAAGTAGTAGCGAAAGGAGTGTCCTCATGCCTTTGCTTGAGAGACCTTTTCTTCTTCTTGTCTTCTTATACAGGACAGAAAGTGTTGTGATATCTTGGGTTCACTCTCACTCACAGGTTAGAGCTGAATCTATGTCTGTTAATTTTGCTTTGATTAGTAGAAGATCTCATAAAATTAATTAATCAAATGTTCATGATAGATAGAAGTTCTGTTTCATATTCTTTTTGAATCTCACCTGCTGATTGTGAAACTGATGAACGTCTTTTCGTTCCCATTGGCCCTATTGAGTTTTTCTCCATTTGCATGGCACAAAAGAGCGTGGGAATGTTACTTTGTTCTAATTTGATGATTGTCAGAATTTTTATTATGTCATTGGTTTTATTCTGATGGATCATAACTCTTTTCTTTTAACTCGGTATCTTCGAAAAAGGAGTCAGGGATTATCATTTAAAAGTATTGACATTTATTTAAGAGATTGAGGTGAATAAAGCATGGTGATGGAACCCTAATCACAACGTATTACCAGGCTATAACCCTAATGATATCACACTAAGCAGTTTTAAACTGGACAAACCAAAAGAAAAGAAAGCATTAGCTTTGTTGTGTATTAAATAATGCAGCAATTGGAAGGATAACAATGTGAAAAATGACATAATAATGTCTGTATACCTTGATATATGCGTAAAGTTATCATGGTAGGAACATTCAACAAGAAAAGGAATATCCCAAGATTTATTTATTTTTGTTGTTGAGAATTCATTTATTTCATATAATTGTGGTCCAAAATTGTGGAATGAGATAAGCAATGGATGTTGATGCCCTCATTTTTGAATTAGGCTTAAAGGGTACTTTTTTCTCAGAAATTTTTCATTGATCAAACTACCTTATAAGTTGATATTTTTCTCATTTCAGCTGAACTGTGGGTACTAATATTAACGTGGTGATACCATAAAAATGCATTCTGAACATTCCAACATAAGGAGTTTTGTTAACTTCATTAAAGAAGCTGAACAAATCTCCATGGAGAAGCTTATTAGGCCTTGCGACAAGGAATACATGCGGATGACAATGCTAAAACACCAAGACACTTTCAACGAACAGGTACTTCATCTCTTTCTCTATGTTCCTTTGAGCCATTTTTTCTCAATCAGCTTCATTGAGTGCCTTGAAAATGTTTTCAGGTGTATGAACTTCACCGTTTGTATGGGATTCAGAAGATATTGATGAAAAATACGGAAGCCAACAGAGGCACTGAAGTAAACGAACGAGGATGGAACTTAACAAATGTGATTAGTCTAACTCAACATGGTTATCATAAAGGTGCATTGAAAAATCCTAAATTAAAATTTGATCTTGAAATACCAACCACTGAGGACAATGCACAATCTGACAGCAATGGAGTTCTAGAGATTATAAACGAGACCGAGATTGAGCTGACACTAGGCCCGTCATGTTACAATCGCAAGAAAGTGGAGACACCACTAACTTCAGGTTCAGCGCATAGCTTGTCTTCTTCTTCTACTAGATCCAGCTTTATAAACAAGACAAGATTGAAGACACGTCATAGCAGTCATTCAACTATAGAAGAATTGAAGCGGAGGTATAATTGGTCTTGCCCAGGTGCCACATTCAACCAGAGGGTGTCAAAGTTGAATTAGAAACAGCTATGATATTGAAGAACAATCAAAAGAAGAGAATCGAAGCAGCCACCTTGGTTTTCGTTAGCGTTGAGCATGAACACGACCTAAACATATTTTAAGGTCAATGTATGTATACTTAATTAATGTTAGAGACTAATTTGGTGAGCGGTGTATCCGTGAAATTTTCTTCGTAGCTATTAATGGTGAGGGTGTGTGATTATGTCTTGTATAAATCTTAGGTGTTTTTCATGGTTAAAGAAACCAATTATGATTCCGGAATCACCTACGGTTGATATTTCTTTGGTCATGTGACTATTCAGATTTACATCATTTTGCCCCTGAAACCATGAAACATGGAGCTGTGTCTGAGAAAGCAATATATGCCGTCCCCTTAAATTAATCAAATCATTTAATGAAACTCGTATTGACTGTGAAAGCATCAGTGGAGAAAACATTTTCAAGATTTTATTTTCTCATTAATTTAATTTTTATTTTCCACGGAGATTCATGAACTTACAAGCCAAATGAACAGCATATTCTCTTCCAGGTAGTTAAACATCTTTTTAACATGTTTTGGTAAGGTCTGTCCCAAAAGATGTTTTCACTTACAATATTTCGTGCCTTTAGAATATTCATGAATTCGAAACCGAAGCATGATCTCTTTCTTTTCGTTATGATTAGGCTTTAGACACCGGCACCGACAATGCAAGGCTGTCATTTGAACTATTAGTCTATTATTCCCTTTACAGAAGCTTTTTATCTCCAAGGACTTCATAATTTTCACATAGACCCCACCAACTGCAGTTATCAGACTTTGTATTCTTCCAGTGATTTTATGGTCCATTTATCTTTATGAAGACATGATCTCACTCCGAGAAGAAGCTGACCCACCTAACTTTTATAGTCTCATGCATATGAAAGTGCTCTGGGTGACATTTACATTGATGATTTTTTGACGATTCATTGTCAATATTGTACGAAATGCAGATGATTTCCATTCCTATCTTTCCCCTGATCAGAGTTAATAGTACAAAATGAATTTTATATGGCCGTAGTTATAACTTTACGGAATTATTTTCAACAAGATGCTACGCTAATATAAGTGAATGAAATGAAAATCCAATGTATTCTGCTATCTGGGATTCTTAACTGATTATGCTAGACTGATGGGAAGAATTATGATTCTTGCAAGTATTATCAACGTTAAATTAAGTTTATTATTCTTGTATTACAGCCCTCCCTACCAGATAGAAATCAATCCAAGTCTAGAATTATATTTAATTTTTCATCAAACTTCAAAACATAGTTCACACCAAAGGATCATGATCTTACAATCTACGCGGGATGAAGATGAAGCAAAAACTGTGAAAGACTAATCCTGTATTTTTCATCCCCGTGAATTTAAGGAAGAACCTTTAATCTGACACCAGGAAGGAATTATCAAGAGCCTCAGGAAATGGAGTGGCGTCGATTCTTATCTGGTTTAGTGCGAGCTTTGCCAAAAGGTGCAACACCATCGGCACGCACAAACGGAGAAAGCCGTCCAAGTTTTTTGGAAACTGAACTCATGAATGATCTTCGAGGCAAAGGAGGTTTATCAGCAGAAGGTGAAACACTCACCGCAGGACTGTTCACTGCAGATTTAAGCGTCTTGGTCTCAATCTCTTTGAGTCTCATTTTCAATTTCACTAGTTCTAATTTCAGGTCTTCATTTTCTCTTCGTAGAGTAGAGAGCTCATTTGAAACCGGATGAAGATCAGAGGAGTATACGTTCAGTTTGGAATCAACCGAAGATTCCCCGCTTCCGTTGCCATTCATGGCATCGCGAAGCCGTTGCTGTTCGTAATAGAGAACCTGAACCACGGTTTGGACGGGTAGCCGGTCATTTTGTGCAGCATGTGCACATGCCTCTCGAGATAATTTCTGACAGTCCATCACGCTGCAGACTTTCTTTCTCTCCATGTCACTTACAGCAGGATGAGCCTGTGAATGGTCAATTCAAACGTTATCAGCATTAATTCAGAACAAACTTTCATGTAAATAATTGGATTAGTATCACAATTAATATGAAATCTGGAGTATGATTAACTTGATATAGAAAAAGGAATGTAGTCTGAACCTTAAGATAGATGTCTATGGCTCTATACATCCCATCTTCTGTTGGTCTGGACTGTTCAGGAATTGATTCTGCCAAAGAGGTGAATTTTGGAACTGGTAAATTTCGGTCGGTGGCTATTTCAGCAAGGTAGTTTTCCATTAACTTCCCAACCCGTTCAATATCACTCTGTGGAGAAGAAAAGTACTCATCCTCTACATTGTGGACCAAGTGGTTTCCCGTTTGAGATTCTAGGTAATTAGTGGTGATCCTCTGCACTGTATCCACGTCAAACAATGTGTCTCCAGTGAAAGAATAGGAAGGAATGAGAAGATCATCTAAAACAGCTTGCCCTAACTGCATGGCCATTCTCTTCTCCAGATCAAGCCTGCAAGCAACCGTGGTCTCAAGATATATTGCTGCTCGGAGCAGCATTGAAAGAAAGCTTACTGAGATCACATTCTTCTCCCTTGGCAAAAGGCTCACTATTGTCTCTAAAACAACCCTCTTTTCATGCTCTTGTCGCGGCTCAATCTTCTTCCTTGCCTTTCCAAATACATCCTGTTAAAGGGAGAGATAAGAGTTAAGAGTTAACGAACAGAATCCACTTATCAATGTATCCATAAAATCATATTTATCATTCTAGAGAGGGATCTCACCAAACCTCGTAGAGATTTCTGAGCATAGAGCATTAGGATGGGACCAATGGCATACTGTTTAAACCCTCTTGCCATCATTGCGATTATAACTCTTTGGAAAATGTCGATTCTGAGCACAGTCATGTCTTCAGCCCACCAATCAACTATAGGTTTCTGGTTCGATGCCACGGAAGACACCACTCCCTCAGTGCCACTCTCACTTCTTGCAGATGAACAGAATTGGCTTTCCTTACATGCTATATATGCAATGGCGTCTATGCATCGACTCACCAACTTTGCTCTCTCTGCTATTGGAAGGAGAGTCTCTGAGATGTGCAGAACAGACACGGCCCCTGCAATGGTCTTCAGTGCCACTTCGTTCAAATAAGAATCAGTTCTTCCCACCAGGTTTCCAACTGAATAGTCCTCTGTCATCTCAAGATACTCAGCCACACAGCGTAGTGTGGCAATGTTTTCAACGTTAATTTCGAAGTTTATTCCGTAGCAGAACTTTGCTGCCAGCTCAAATGCTTCTGCTCCACCAGGAACATCAGAGAGTTCAATGAATGAAACGTCAGCATCGTTAGATTCTGAGACGAGTTTCCTAATGTATCCACACTTGGAAACTAATGGAAACTGCAATTAAGGAAGGAGACGTGTTAGAGAATGAGCAACATAGTAAAACAATTCCATACGCCAAACTATAGCATACACTTTTCTTGTTCCTGACTCCAGTTCAAGTTTTAGGCAGAAATCGAAAAAGTTGGATATAAACTCAAGCTAATTGAGATGTTCAAGCTATTGAACAGCAGAGACTCCTAAGTTGGATATAAACTGAAGAGTCCAATGAGGTCTACAACAAGTGAACGAATAACGAGAGTAAGAAATTGTTAGTTTCTTACCATGTTCTTGAGACTATTAGTATTAAGTTTGATATATGTACCAAAGAGTCGTGTTTGGATTGGTTCGCTACCTTATGTAACGAAAAGGAATCTTCCCCAACTCGAACGTTGACATCACTTGGAATCTCCTGAGAGAAAATCCTGTAATAAAGTATTTCAACTCATAGTTCAGTCTATCAAACAGAAGGCAACAACGTACACAAGAGAAGCAGGTTATGCACATTTGACAAAAAGCATCCAAAGCATTAGTTTCAGAAGACAAGAAGCATACCATTCACTTGTTCTCTTCATGGCACTAGAAAGAAGCTCCTTCTTCTTCAGAGACAAGTCACCACCAGCAGGTACAGTTTTCTCTCCAAGATCCACCATGGCAGGTACTGATTTTGAAGCTCACGCACGATACTTTTTTCTATGTTACAGTGGATGGTGAATCAGAAAAGAAAGGAAACAGATTGAATCAGTAATTGTTCAGGCTGGAGGTAATCTTTTATGTTTGTAGATTCCTCGTACATTTTCTTCAGGACTAGGAGTATTAAAGGTTTTTATCCTTTGGAACTTGGTTTTTTCTTTTTCTTTATTGAAATAAGAACATCAATGCCGAACTGAAAAAGTATTGTGGAATAAACAGGATAGAGTTAGAACCTGAACCTCAAATCAGTCTCAAAGCAACGTTAATCCAAGAAATGATGGGTTGAGTAAATTACGAAAAGAGGGTCTTGTTTTGAATACGAAAAGAAACTGTAGGGGTAGTATCGACATTATGAAGAAGCAAGAGGGGCAAATTGCAAGCATAAAGATGTAGTTGATGGTGTGTGGTGCATGGTTGGGGGAGTTTGTGTGGAAAGGATGAGATCGTTGCATGTTGATTGGCTTGTAACGCCGTTTGTTTCCACATGGGAAGTTGAATTTCTTTCACATTCCCGTCCACAAACTAAACAGAACCCTGGCCCATTTCTAATTTCCTAAAATTACACTTATTATTATTATTATTATTTCTTTGTCATTATGATGGTCTAAAATCAGTACAGAAGTATTTCAAGGTTTAAAAACTGACGTATTTAAAGATAAACATTGTTTGAAAATATTGTCTTTAAACATGCACGTTCAATATTTAGAAAGAAAACTTTGATGTCTACGATTTATTATTAAAATCAAAAATTAATATTTCATATAAAAAATATATATGATGTATTTATATAAGTATTATTTTTAAGTAATTAAAATGCTGTTAATGACGTGAATTGTGAGAGTTACTTAAGTTTTTTTATTGTTTACAAAATATACTTTTGAAGTCCCGCGTAAAGGAATACTTTATTTTGGGCCTATGAGGACATTTATGGGTAATTTTTTGGGCTAAATCATTTCATGAAGGGAACAATATAAAAATTGAGATATAAAAATAAACTATTTTTATAAATATATTATTCAATATTTATGATCTAGGAATATAATTTACTTTTTAAAAATGTACTATATTATACTCCTTATACTATACAATTTGAATTCAACAAATAACTTCAAGTTTAAACTTAAACACCGATAAATTAACTTATATTTTTTTCAAATAAATGCAATAAGCATGACTTTCAGTGGCATAACAATAGATAAAAAAAATTAACAGATTGAAAATAAAATTATTCTTGTTAAAAATAATATGATTTAATTACTATTATTATTAGTAGGGTAAACACAGGCGCTATCATATGTGTACACATTTTTTGAATTATATTAATAATTGATAATATTGTAATGTTATTAAGTTAATGAACAAAATAAAAGTATATTTATAAAAATTAAAGTAAAATGTATGGAGAAAATATGAGAAAAATAACTGTTGATGAATAGTAAGAGAAAAAAGAAGAAGGAGATAAGTAAATAGTTTTATAAAAACTTGTAAAAGTAACCGTTATCTTTTAAAAATTTAATAAATAATTAAATTGTAAAGGGTAAAGTTGGAATTATAAAATGTGAACACAAAAGAGAAAATCCCCTTTATATATAGTTATAGATTTATCTTTATTGTTATTATATATATATATATATATATATATATATATATATATATATGTGTGTGTGTGTGTGTGTGTGTGTTTATGGAACCAAAATCGATTCTTTCTCTATCACCAATTATTAACTTTTTCTTCCACCACGAACCATAAAGAAGCTTCATTGCTATTTAACTCCAACAACAATAGGGATATAACGGTAAAATGTCTATTGATACTTGCAAATCTCAACATTGTTGAAGAGATGGAATTTTGGTAAGGGTGACAATGCAAGTCGGTCTAGCAACCTATTTAGGTTCGACCCGCATTTAGTATGCACAATGTGGGTCGGCATGTTTCATCATGCATTTTAACTGTAGGTTGAAAAGTCTGGTCCTTCTCACATAAATGCGAGTTTGCGAACTTGTGGGCTAGTCCACTTTTTTTAATTTATTTTAATTCTCATGATAATTTTTTTTTTTAAAATGGGAAACTTTAAGAAGTTAACAAAATCAAACCAAAACTTTGGAGAGTTGGATGATAAATTGATAAATCAACATTTTCATCATATTCATATTCATATTCGTACTATGACATAAATGATGTATTCTTTAAATTTTAGCATGTTAAAAAATACATAATATTTGTCTTTTCCAATCATACAAGAATTTGAAACGTTAATGCAATAGTCCATCAAATAAAAGTAATTGATATACACGCAGACTTTGCGGGCCAGCCCGCACGGGTCACGCGTCAACCCACACAGACTATATGGGCTTCAGTAGGCCGAACCACTGAAGGCCTACGGATTCACTATCCTGGCCCGCCATCCTGGCCCGCCCCGCATTATTTTTGCGGAGCTACGGACCGGCCCGACAAACAAAACACATATTGCTATTCCTAAATTTTGGTGCAATCCCGCAAATTCATTTTTTCTTTCGCTCTTAAATCATTAGAATGAAACATAAAACAAGTTCAATACTTGTCTCTCCAAATCACACGTTTGATAAATTTGTTCAATCGAGCACGATCTAAATTCCGTCGACAACTATTACACTATAATAGAAATACTCATTAATTAAAAAAATGTGTTTGAGTTAAAAAAATGACTAAAATTTCATAGAAAAAAAACATTCTAGAAAACAAAGTGAGTGAGGAACACTAACAAATTTATTTTCTTTTAGATTTTTTTATTGAATGTGGTGTCATGTCATGTTATTTCATGTTTTACGTTATTGGCTCTTAATGCTTGAATAGTATCCCTTCGTTACTTCTCTGAAATCATTCAACAAGAACTTGTTTGTTTTCTATTTCAAAAATAAAACTTGCATACGTTAATATATATAGTATATTTGTACTTTAGTTTATTGGAGTTCAGATAAAAATTAAAGTCTATGTGTAGATAGGTACATTGAACCACATATAAATGTTGTGTTCAAGCAAGGTAAGAGTTATTCGACACTACTAAAGTTAAAATTGTGTTATATCTAGCTTTGAACGTGGCTCCATCATTTATATTAAAGATATTGTGTTGGGTTTTTCAAAGGAAGATGTTCATCAGGGAGATACAACACTAATGAGATTTGAGCTCAACTACATAAGATATTAATATACTCTCAACCCAAAACCTTAAGACAATGAGTCTGTGGGTCTTCGTCCTTATATGGCACTCTATTTTCTCATCTCTACCCAATGCGAAGTTCCTTCCACCACATTGGTACACTTCCCCTCCAGCAGAAGTTTTGCCATGAAGACTTTTGATACATGGACACTACACTGTACTCGTCTCTAAGCCGGTTTTAACCATTGACTCTGATACCACTTGTTGAATTTTTCAAAGGAGGAGGTTCGCTGGATAGATACAACACCAATGGGACCTGAGTCCAACCACATAAGTCATTGACATCACTCTCAATCCAAAACTTTAAGATAATGAATTTATGGGTCTTCGTCCTTATATGATGTTTCACTTTTTCATTTTTACCCAATGTAAAATTTAGACTCACTTAAATTCCTGACATCAACATCATAATAAAATTGAGTGAGATATCTTTCAAAACCCTTAATCACATGTTCGTGCATGCCAAATCTTTGTTGCAAACTATCTCTTAAAAGGTGGAGTTAGAAAATTAAGTTTGATGTTTTCTAAACTTGACCAAAAACTCAGAGGACACACAATTTTGTTTCTTCCCTTATATAATCACTTATTTCCTCCTATTTATTCAGTAATATTATACTAATTAGTTTTTAAAATCATAAGAGCAATATATATATATATATATATAAAGGTACGTCAACACTTAATACATATTTAAATAGAATAAAAGTTATATGTTTATAGATTATATGATGAGATAAGAAAAGAAAAAGATAGAAAGAACAAACGTGTAGGTAAAATAAAAGTGTGATAGATTTGGATATATATATATATGAAAAAGAAGAAACCACATGCATGGTGTAGGGTACGTATGACACACGATCCAGAAATTTTGATATCGAATAAAGTAACCTAACCACATAGCAATGAAGTTGGAAAAATTGTTGAGTCCCCATCCAATCCCTAATCACTTCCTTTCTATAAGAAACTGCTGTTACTTTTTGTTTGAAATGTGTTAAGTTTCAGAGGAGAGACGTCTTCTACAATAATTGGTGGTCTTGGTAATAATAGAACATTGCTTTCGTACAGATCACAGTCATAATTTAGGTTTGTGTTTTCACATCATCTATGAAAACGATCCCTTTTTGAATGCAGACTAATCATCACAATCTTGATTTTCTTCCATTCAAATTAGAGTGATTTCTCTATCCGACCCTTACGTTATTTGCTTCGGATTCAAACTCCAAACAAACACTATGGTCACCCATCGATAAGAGGCTACCCCATTGCATAACCACTCTCTAATAAATTAAAATAAAAACATAGGCTAAAACCTCCGATTTTTTTTGTGAAAATTAATTTTTTTTTTGAAATTTTAATTTAATTTAGTCTTTTAATTATAAAATTGTATAAATTTAATCATTTTAATCAAATTTTATTAAATTTATTTCACGGTTCAAATATATTTTATGATAATTTTTTAATTAACAGTCAAATAAATAATGTATCAAATAATATAAGTAATTAAAATACTATCATAAAATGTGTTTGAAATATTAATAAATTTAACAAAATTTAATTAAAAAAATAAAATTAATATAATTTTAAAATTAAAAACTAAACTAAATTAAAAAGAAAAAGAAAAACAATTCTAATTTTCACTAAAATGAGTCATCGAAGTATATTTAACTAAAAAAACATTTATGACCAATTTGGTGTTTGGCACATCCTTCGGTCTAATCCAAACTTAAATTTGAAACTTAGATTTTATATGAATTGAAATTGGAAAATAAAGGCACAATAACCCCTGCGGGTAATCGTGTTTGCCAAACAGCTAGCACCATCGATGTGACAGGTCACTCGGGTGTGTATCAGTCTCAAATTTAGGTGAATAATTTCCATAGTGTCTTGTTTTTTCATTCACTTATTATATCTTTGAGTCATCTTTTCAAATAAGTACTAATAGTAAAAACAGTAAAACAAAAAAGAATTAAGTTTGTTTTATGTAAATTAAAACTTAATTATCCCTGCGTCAAATATTACTTTTGAAATAAGTTAAATGAAACTTTTTTTGAAAAGTTAAACTACATAGATTAATTTCCACTTATAGTTCTTTAAACATTTTTTATAAGTTTATTAAACATTTTATACAAAATGAATATTTGGTCGAACTAGCTATGAATACACTAGAAAATAAAATGTAGTCGATGTGAGCATGGGAGACACCAGAAAACTGTCCCCTTAGCACGTGGGATGCGAGAAATTTTTTAATTTTAACCACAAAATTAACAAAATTGAAAAGACAAATAGGAGAGATTGTTTTATACTTCGATTGATCCATTCAAATAGCTTTGTCCCATTTTTCTCGCAATTCAAATCAGTTAACGGGTTGGTGAAAATTCACACAACACGAAAAATGGATTCTAATGTTTTTGTTGTTGATTAAGAAAAATACTTACGTATTTAAACGCCAAAACAACGATTCCAATTCTTCAAACCTTAAATCAATTTTTATCCACAATTTTTATTTCAAAAATATTAAAGATTATAACGGATAAAGACAATAACGGATCACATCAGAAAAAAATGTCCAAATCATACAAATAATGTCATGGTTTCTATTATCGTTAAATATTTTGACAAAAATTAGGCCATAATTGACCGTAAAAATAAAAGAAGAACTAAATTAAATAAATATAAAAAAATAGTACCAAATAAATATTAAGTCTAAAATTAAATAGTTAATCCATTACAATTTTTGGTTTAAATATTTTTTATTATTTCCTTCCATTGTATTTTACTGATCTCCTGGACTCCGTATAAAAAAAATTTATATATATTGTTAAGTATTTCAAAAGCTAAAACCAAAATAAATACAAATAAGCATCACCATATCAAGTATGTTTTATTAATTAATTTAGTTTTTCTTAAATTAAAATATTTCTTGCCATTTAAAAGTATAATGATAATTAATTTTGTAATTAATAAATAGCACAACTAATATAATAATAAAAGAACTACATGTAAAAACCAGTTTTGTTGGTGACATTGTGCGTGATACTGTGGATGATCTACCCAGATACTGTGGATGATCTACCCAGATACTGTGGATGATCTACGCAACAATATTATGAGAAATTCTCATATAGATGTAATTAAAAGTGAATGACACATATTCAGTGCATTAGAATAATAAATAATTGACACATTTTCATTTTGTATTAATTAATGGTGATTTAAGATCTACTTCACATTTAAATAATAATTTGTCCAATTTTGTATATATGAATGGATTTTTGTAGAATACTTTAATGCACGCCTAAAAAGTAAATGATTTATTGAAGTATCTTTCAACTATAGAAAGTTTTTGTAATAATAAGATGAAAATAGTATCAAATCTTATATCTTATTTTAATATACACGTTTTAGTGATATAATAATTAACGAAAAAGTAATCCCATTGAGAGATTTTTATCCTTTAAATAAGCTACTTCAATTAATTATTATTAAATATAATTTCTAAATATCAAGAATTTCTCTCCACAAGTATAACACACGACCACCCTTTTCACTTATCCTCAATGTTTAAACATGAAAACCCAACTTTTGTTTCTCATTAAAAACTCATAGCTCTTTTAGGTCCATTTAGAGATTTTTTTTATACAAAAAAAAAGACATTTAAAAAATTACTTTTATTTTTTTCCGATCATTCTGTTTCAGCCTAAAAAAAAAAAATCTAAAATCTGATTAAAAAGAACTACTTTTAATAACTCGTCATAAAAAATAGTTTTTTTTAGGAGTGTATTTTTATTAAAATAAATATAAGCTAGTTTAATCACTTTTTTAATCCGTAAAATTTCGCTAATTGTTCATCGTACACGAATTTAATTATGATTTTTTTTTTTGCGTATTTGGTAAGTAAATTTTTTTATTGATGCACCTAACAATCTTTCCTAATTTGAATATACTTGTATCTTAAATATGCTTATATAAACAACAAAAGTGTAAAACTAAGAAAAACACTTCACATTAACAATATTTTCATAACTCTCTTCTGATCAGTGTTATGGCTAGAAAGAAGTTGGATTTGACATACATCATCAATGACTCAAAGAGGAAGACAACCTTAAAGAAAAGAAAACATGGTTAGTTGTTGATTTCTCATTCTCTTCAAACATAAACTATTATTATTAACTTTATATTATCTATATGAGAAATATTCTATAAATTAGTTTATAAAGAGTTTTATTTATTTTTTATTGTTTCATATATTTTTCTTATGAAAATATATATGATATAGTAACACACGAAGCTCAGATACATCTCATAAATTGTGTCTCGTATATGATAGTATTGGCAAAGTGTCTAATTTGAAAGAGAATTTTTTACTTTAACTTGTTTTTGACATGACTTCAACATAATATTAATAACCACAAATCCAATAATTTTCTAAAAAAACTCAAATTTGTAAATATTACGAAAATTTCTATTATGATTATAGAAATAAGGAGCAAATCATATGATCACAACTTTTCGCTTTTTAGATATTAATAAATAGATTAGATTCATTTTTATGTTAGTTGACAATATGTTTGTTAACTATTTGAAACTAATATGTATATACACATCGTGTCTCATATTTTTTCAATTTAGCCTTATTTTGGTGTTTGTGTCCCCGTCGTATCTGTGTCCGTATCTGAGTTTCATACACACAGACATATAAATACATACATTCAAACAAATATCTACACTTTTAGTAAAATTTCAAACTTCACATCACTTCTCATTTCTTCGTTTTATTAATAGGTTTGATCAAGAAAATGAATGAAATTACCACCCTTTGTGGGATTGAAGCATGTGCTATAATCTATTCTCCAAATGATCCTCAACCAGAGGTTTGGCCATCTGAGCCAGAAGTTCAAAGGGTGCTTTCCAAGTTCATGGAAATGTCTGAGCAGAAACAATGTAGAAAGATGTTGAATCAAGAGAGCTTGTTGAAACAAATAATCATCAAAGGCCAACAACAGTTAACAAAACAAAGGAATGAGAATAGGAAGAAAGAAATGACTCATCTTATGTTTCAATATTTGAGGGTTGGGAGGGTTTTTAACAATCCTAGTTTGATAGATTTGAATGATCTCTCATGGTTGATTGATCAAAACTTGAATGAAATAAAAAAGAAGATAACTATGATCCAAATCCAAGAAGGTGCACCAGTGACTAAAAATGGAGAAGAACATGGATACATGCATCATGTTCAAGGGCTAGAGAACAATATAGACACCATTCAGAACCAACATTGATTCATGGAATCCTTTGCGGATGTTAATGTCCAAAAAGTCTTTGATCAAAACCATGTTTCCTTTAAAGAGAGAGTTTCTATGTTTTTCTCATTTGTATTTGCAATTCTTAGTTTAATATCTCTCTTCAAACTATGTTTTTATTTTGGTTTCTTTAATGTATTGTTTTTTCAATTAAGTAATACATGCATATTATCTTCACATTTTATAGTTGATTTCATTATTTATGAAAATAAAATCACTAAATTTTAACACATGTTTGAATTATATTTGGAAACCAAAAATATTTTTGATTTGTCTAATATAACACAAGAAGTTTTGCATGATTATAAGTAAGCTTTGACTATTCTAGAATAAGTTTTGACTTTGCAAACTGTGGTAAAGAAAGACAATAAGATTTTCAAAACCATGACTTATATTGTGTTCATAGTTTCACAATAAGTAAAATTTTTGAACAAGACATACCCACTATGGTTAAAATGTAGGAACTACCTCAAAAACATGGAACTTCTACTCAACATCGTGTCCCATCAGTGTACGATTTTCTATTATTAGTTTATGTAATTATACCATTGATCCATCCTTTTGTTGAATGGATATATAACTTCTATTATTAAAAAAAAAATGAAACAACATCTTTTTAAAATGAAACAAAATCATTTTCTGTCTCTCCATTCTATCTTTTCCTGCTCTATGCTCTTTCCCTCCCTTTCCTCTCCCCTTCTCCTTCAATGTAAAAGAAATAAAAGTTTAATATTTAATATTTATCTTATAATAAAATATCAGAATCTCTTATAATATTTACTATTTATCTTAAAATAATATCAAAATCTCTCAAGGTAAAAGAAATAAAATAATATTGATCTTAGATTTAGTAAAAAAAAAAAAATACTTATATTATTTAATACGAGTTAATTTTTAATATTTATCTTAAAATAATATCAGAATCTCATATAATAAAATTTAATCGGAAACAATCTCGTCAAATTTAAATAAACTATATTGTGAATTATTTAAATATCATGTTCTAAAACAAAATACTTTTTTTCTTAAATTTATAATGACCTTATCTATAGAATAGTGTTTTCATATATGACTTAATTTCAGCTTATAAAATTTAAGACAACATAAAATCAATCTCATATACATCTCCCAATATCTTTTAATCATAAAAATTGATTTTTATAGTTGGATGTCACATTAGCATCTTCTAACAAAGACGCAAATTAATTTTTTAGCATTAATATATCTAAGTTATAAAAGTATCAACAAAAGATGTAGAATATACAAAGCAACAAAATATACACATAAATATGGAGAACAAAGGTTTTATACTAAATCTTAAAGTTAATATTTAAATATAATTTTGGATTTAAGTAGTTATGCTGATGTCTTTAGACCATACAAAATTCTTGATCCAGATATCCAGAACTTTAGTAAAAGAGACAAGTTGGCTATACATTTGAAGGCTACAAAGGGTCATACCCATTACAGAGAGAGTAGTTTGAACATATTAACAACTTAAGAGGCAACATAGATTCCATCAGCAAGTTTCTACATTTAACGAAGTGCCTTTGTTAAGGAGAAATGATCTAGAGGCAATCAAAGATGGTCTATTAGTTATAACTTTGGTGATGATTTTAAAGCTAACACTAGTCCAAAAGTTATTAATGTGGTCAGTCTCTTGGAACTTAGGAATAAGAAAAACAATGTCTGTTTAGTTTTATTATGCATAATTTGGATCATTGAGAACAGTAAACTGATTGAAATTTTGTAACCAGCTGAGGAATATGCAACATTGCAACTGACTATTGACCCATTACAGCAATAACCAACGACGTAAGAACCCAACGCCAAGGGAAAATAAATTCCACACACATTACAAACCTGAAACCACAGCCAAGGTAATAATGTGTAGGCAAAGGCAATTTCCAACAACTACCCATACTAAAGCAATGCTCGAAAATGATGAATCTCGGATGTCAGAAAACTTATCTTATCTCAGACATCATAGTTGTTGCTTTGTGCCTGAAAAGCAACAAAGGCTAGCAGTAATACGATACGTTACAAGCAATTGAATGAGAATATTTAGATTATGTACTCAATCAAAATATAAAAATGTGAAAACGGTAAGATATAAATTTATCGGCCCAAAAATGCAACACGATCCTTTTGAACTGCCTGTGTTAGGTTGATATCAAAGAGCTCACAACGTATAGGCATCTCCATCTCATAGAACGGATTCTTCAAAACGTAGTCCGTGTACAATTCATAGACAAATTTCAGTAAATTTTCCATGTGTTGAGCTCCAGGCTCACACACCACAAAAAACTTAGTCCCTGCAAGGGAGAAGGAACATTTTTGTTAATACCAATATTATATGAAGAAATAAAAGTGAGAAATCTTGCATGCTTATTTTTGCCAGTGACGTTTAACCGAATATAGAACTGTTAAGCAATAAAAACATAGTTCCATTAAGAAAACAAGTGTGAAACACAAATGCCAAAGTAGGGTAAGGAAACAGCTAAACAACAGCCAAACATCTAGAACAATGTCAACTCTCAAGAATTCAAGTTCATTGATCCAAATCCGAAGATGCAGGTGTAACCCAGAGGAATCGGAAAATGGAGTAATGGGTGTTTATTATCACAAAAATGACAGTGCTGAGAAAAAACAAATATAGTCAATATACTGGGTCATGTCACCAAAAAGTTATATTTATTGCTACAATAACCCAACCTGCCTTCCAACTTAACGATTCTGTTTTTTAACTCTAAAATCAGGTGCTCGAGAAAATAATTCATTTCTGTTTGCAACAGAAATAGCATTGCGAAAGTATTAAGTGGACTTTGCCTTATAAGGGGGTTTATCTGTTAATTTATCGAGAGCTTTTAGAAAGAATCAAGATTAAAATCCCAAAGCAATCAAGTACCCCTTATTTATAATGGGGTTTACCAATAGTTATCAGAGCTTCATATATACTCAAACCACAACTACCTGCAAGACCTTAAAGGCGTGCATGAAAAAGAAAAGGTGCTAGCTACCAGACAAACCAATAATTTTATTCACCGAGTAAATTGCAAAGCTAATGCAATAACAACTGTTAAAGACTAATTACCTGTCAGCGACTGAAAGCAATGAAGATCAAACGTATCTGCTTGGAGAAGTTCAATTCCTAAACAGCCTAATACAGGTGATAACTGCTGAGAGATAGCATGCATTGAGTGCCATAAACTTGCCACTCGCAAGCTGTCATTGGTATCCATTCGTCCAGCAGACCCATAATCCTAAATGCAAAAGAATTAACGTGTAATTCTAACATGTAAAAAGGAAAGCTTAACTATAACTAAAATATTGAAATTGGTTTGTTAAAACAAAGGGTCGGAAAGAAAACTAAGCTATCATTGCTAACAATCTTCCCAGTAAGTCCATATCCAAATTAGTAAGATTCAGCATATTTCTTAAACATGCTGACAATTCTAGATTCTAAGAAAGAAACAAAACTCCAAATATCAGACATATGTACTGAGGAACCAATGGGACGAGATGTAAAAGGTATCTTGGTCATTTCTTAAACAGAATTTAGAACTGAAGCTCAATATACAACCTGATCAGACATATGAGACTTAATTAACAATGCAAAAAGAAACTGTGACAAGGTCAAAATTTTAGCTTTCAATCACATTAGAAAAAAAAAAAACCTTTAACAACAATAAATATGCTTTCTGCCATCAATATCAGGGGAATATACAATAAATCTCTTAGAAACCCAACATAAAGAATTTGATGTTTGAATTAGTGAGCAACAAAAAGTAAAGAGAACCATACCTTGTAATAGATCAGTCCACCAGACTTATTGATGATGTAAAGACTGTAAATTGCTGCCATTCCGAAAACTTTTCCAGAATCTGAAACGAAGATGATGTTAGAATTTAATGACCTACTAGAACAATTATTTCAAAAACGCAAGTTTTGGTTCATATCCCCAAATTTACATATTCTAGAAAACCTAAACTATCAAGGAAAGGTGAGATTTGTGTATGATGAATCAAGGAGGCAATTGACAATGCAAGCACATTTGGAATTCATAAAACATAGTAAATTTCCGATTACAATTATGACTAAAAGGCAAAATCTAAAACTCACATCCTAAAACTCAAATTATTAAGTAACAGGGTAAAATAACTATCCTAACCTAGATATCGAACATATTAAGGCGTAAATTGAAATGAAAATAGAGAGTTAGCAATTGATCCTAGTTACTAATATTATAAAACGTGAATACAAATCAACTAAAACAGAAAAGAAAGCAACTAAAATTATAAAACGCGAATACAAATCAAGAATTGAGCAATGAAACACTAATAGCAAGCATCATAATCGGTGGAAATAAAAGTAATTGCATAGGAATGCAAATCTAATTGAAACTAAACTTCATAAACAAGAAAATCAAGTACAAAACGTAAATTCATTGAACTGATCAGTGATTACAGTATAGAGTAAAGCAAATCCATGAAACACTCAGGAGTCCAATCCAGTGAGTAGAGGAGGAATGTTCAAATTAAAGCAAATAATTGACGCAAATCCACCAAATAAACGAGCAATTCGAACAATCGATTCAAAATAACCATTCAATAGAAACTATAGAGGAGATTAAGAGAGGATATCTTCGTTACCTTGATTTCTCCTCTTTGCTATCCAACTATTCCTTCTCCTCACTGACTCTTCTAACCCTATTACCTCTCACTTTCTCCGTTTCTCTCAAATCCAAAATTCTAGAAAACTTCTTCCCCCTATTACATCATTTTCTTCCTCTGTGCTTCCCACCCCCCCGAGTGAATGTGAGGGATGAGTGAACCGCGTGAGATCAATCTCGTGAAGTGGAGTGAACAATGAGTGTTTCCGTGTGTGTGAAGTGAGTGGACTTGAATTTTTGTGCATTTCGTGTGATCTGTGATGAGTGAGCGAGTGATAGTCTAGTGAGGTGTGCGTTTCGTGCTGTGCCTGTGTGTGATGGTTAGGTGTTATGACAAGTGAGTGGGTCAGTGTATGCGTGAGTGTGCTTTAGGATGAGTGGGCTTGAGTGATGTGGCAGGTTAGTGTGTCTAAGACCAATCTGCGTCTAAGAAAGACACAATCCAACAAACCAACGAGCCCTCCAACTTCATCAAATCACGCAAGTTAAACTCAAAAAGAAGACACTCAGAAGCAGAGCCTCAGCCAAGTATCAAATGTGATTGTAGGCACGTGGAATTGCTTGTAGTATGGGGAAGCATTTCACTCCCCAGACACTGGTCTGGGCACAAGAAACATGATTTTGACAAACATTGACGTGTCCGGTTACAATGCTTCAAAATCAACTTTGTTCTCGTTTAACTACAACTACTGGAAAAAAAGTACATATAACAACTTATGTGCAAAGCTGAGAATTTAATACCATAAACTTACTTTCAAACTAAAAGTACTCATTCAGGCAATCAAAATCACATCACTTCAAACTCACCTTCACCGAAAATGAAGATCACACAATCAGTAGCAGAACGATGCTAACCAGTTCAAATTTAGGTCTATCTCATAATACGTCTAACTCTAAATGCACATAATTGGTGGAAATGGGAAAGCGCATGATTTAAGGAAAAAGTTAAAGCACAATACGAAACATTACGATAAATAACCAATTGAAAAACATAATGATAAGATATTATTATCATGTAGTGTGATAATCGCAACTAAACCACTACAATTACGAAATACCCAGAAGACGCAAATTATCGATAAGAGCGGGAGCAATGTGGAGGAAGTGAAAAGGAAGAACTTTTGACGATATTAAACAGCATACAGATTGCAAGTTAAAATGATGAAAGTGAGAGAAAAATGACCTGAGAGAGAGAGTACGAGGTTAGCGCGAGCAGAGAGAGGGATCAGCGAAGGAACTTCAAAAGGGATTCGAAAGATTGGAGTGAAAAAGTTGTTAGATTTCGATTTGGGAAGAAGAATGAGTGAAAAACGAAACCTTTTTCTTTCGTTCGTTCTACCAAATCCTCTGCCGGCGACTCCGTTTGCCTCGTCAATACGCCCCCGAACCACACGACACGACGCCGTTTCTCTGTCGTTTCTGGTAAATCACGTTTTTAATGGTGTTAACATTTCTATTGCATTTAGTTCTGTAAATTTAACTACTTATTATTATTTCTATTTTTACTGCCAGCAAACATGCCTTCTAAAATATTTAAAGGTTTACACTATAGAGATTTTACAAATATGTAATTAAATTAAAAACACTATCAAAAGCTGAATTTTATGTTTTTATAAGTGACCATCTAACATTATTTATATGAAATGGAAGGAATATTAAAATGCACTTTTGTACTACGTGATTTATTCGCCCAGTAGCAATGGAAAACTTAACAATGTAATTATTTTTTCCACCAAATAATCGTTTGGAATTCAAAATACAAATATTAAAAAGGAGATAAAGTTTAGTTTGTGTGGATGTTTGCGACTTCAAGTTTAAGAAACTGGCCTAAGTGTATGTTAAATATGAGTTTAAATTATGTTTAAAGTTATTTTAATTGCAGTGTAATCACAGGAAAAAAAAATCTTACGAATTTTTTTTAAAGTATATCATTATATATTAATGACAAAAGAATTACTTAACAAAAAATGTTATAGTATTATATTCATATTGACACTATTTATTATATATAATATTTTTTAAATCTCACTGCACATCTTTTAATTGTATAATTTAGTTGCATACGGTGTAAACAGATCAAATTAATTTGATACTACCTATGTTTTTGCAGGTCAGTCTTAAATTTACAAAATCACCTTATTAAAATTTCATCGATGCGCACAAACTCTTATAATCAACGACGTGTCTTTAAAATTAAGCCCATGCCCTCATAACATACGGCACCGTTTGGCTATCTAAACATTGAAATCTGAAATATCCAAGAAAGTATCCGGCTAAACGAAGGGTGTGGGAAGCGACCACCTTATCCAACACTGTCAGACTCCAACCGAACCCCTAAACCCTCTCATCTATGGTGTCAAAGCTCGTACACAAACCCAGAAATTAACCAGCTTAATGTTCGCAACCCACCATCTTCAAACACCATTTCCCACCACAGCCACTCTCCGATAATGGAACTCTCTTCTTCTTTTTTACTCTCTCCAAAACCATGCAATTACTCTTTCTCCTCCTCCCTCTCTCCGTTCCCGATTCACCTTTTCATCAGAAACTCCAAATCCCGAACCCCCTCTTTCCGAATTCTCGCGGTGGCCGTAGAGCCACAACAGGGCTCCCCCGAGAGCAGTCCCCATCGACTTCTCAAGGAGCTCGCGGCACGAAAAAAAGCAACTTCCACAAAGAAGGGACCCCCAAGAAGGTTCATTCTAAGGCCCCCAATAGACGATAACAAATTAGCTGAAAGGTTTCTCAACAGCCCGCAACTCTCTCTCAAATCGTTCCCTTTGCTGAGTTCGTGCTTACCCTCGTCGCGGCTCAACAATGCGGATAAGTTGTGGATCGACGAGTATTTGCTCGAAGCGAAGCAGGCTCTGGGGTACTCTCTCGAGCCCTCGGAATCGCTCGGGGACGATAACCCCGCGAAGCAGTTCGACACGTTGCTGTACTTGGCGTTTCAGCACCCTTCATGTGAGAGAACGAAGGCGCGGCACGTGCGGTCGGGGCATTCTAGGTTGTCTTTTCTGGGACAGTACGTGCTTGAGTTGGCGCTGGCTGAGTTTTTCTTGCAGAGGTATCCGAGGGAGTCGCCGGGTCCAATGAGGGAGAGAGTGTTTGGGTTGATAGGGAAGAGAAACTTGGATCAGTGGATTAAAGCCGCTAGCTTGCAGAATTTGATATTTACGTATGATGACATGGATAAGATAAGGAAGAGGGAAAGGGACGGTCCTGTGAAGTAAGTTATAACTTTTAATCTCTTGTGATATGGTTTTCACTCACTGGATAACATGGTTCTCTTTAAGTTCGGGTTTTCTTTCAAATTATGGTAGCCCAATCGTGCTAGTAATAGTAAACACGGAAGAGTTTAAATCTGTATGCACCTCCAATTTTAATCTGTTAAGATAGTTATTAGACAGTGTGGCTTGTATGATCTGATTAGATAGTTATTAGACAGTGTGGCTTGTATGATCTGATTAGATAGTTATTAGAAAAGTCAACGAACTTACTATAACGATGATTTGTGATTGGATTGCAATGTAAAATCTATTTACGTTGTCATTACATATAATATATTTTCTTGATACTAAATAGTCACTGCCAATCTGGAATTTTTGTTATTTCATCTAAGAACATTCCCGCGTGTAGCATTATGTTTACTTACTATATGTCCAAATTTGGCAATGAGATAAAAATTGAAAATGACTGAATGGTTGGTCTATGAGCATTTTCATGTGACTGGTCAAACTGAGTTGCTGTATTATGTTAACAGTTGAGATGCGTGTTTCTTCTCAGAAATTATGGTTATATGCTTTTTAATTGGTTAATACAGCTCTCTGTTTTCCGCTCATGATATTCTTGAGTGATGTTTAAATATCCAATGTGTTGTATCGTATATGTACTTGGGATGCTGAAGAATGGAGAATTCGAATGTGAAAAATTGATGTTGTATTGGCTTCAAATACAATGACTGACTGAAATCTGGAGTGATGTCAATCCTAGTATATTAGGTGCCATCTCTTTTTCATGTTGATGTTGTACAATGACTATTGAATAAAAAATAATAAGGGGCTTTAGCTATTTAACTGTCTAAAAGGATCTAGGAAAGAGAAGGCAAAAAGTTGAAGGTTTAAGCCTTTGTTTATCGTTTGAAGATATTTTTTAAGCTTAGTAGATTTTGGATGAGCAATTGAATGTTGAGCAGTGTGGAATTTGAAAATCAATTTTAAAACAAGAAAAGTTGGAAAGGAATCAACGAAGTTGGATGAGCTTTACTTTTTACCGTTTTTCATGAATGACAGAACCATTTTAATCAATGAAGTTGGTATCTGTCCAATCTATTTATGAAGTGGATTGTTCATTGCATTTTCACATTTGTTATTCTATGGCAGGTCAGTATTTTGGGCTTTGTTTGGGGCTATCTATCTTTGTTTTGGTATGCCAGAAGTGTATCGTGTTCTTTTTGAAGTCTTTGGAATGGATCCAGATGCTGAGGACTGCCAGCCCAAATTGCGGAGACAACTTGAAGATGTGGATTATGTATCTGCTGAGTTTGAAGGCAAACTAAGCTGGCAAGACATCGTTTCATATAAGGCAAGCAGTTCATATCTTCTGCTAAGTATTTATTTATTTTTCTAAGAAAAGTTAGTGCACAATGATCTATATGTCATGCTCAAAAACTTATTTCATCCATGTCCATTAGAAATTCATCTGTAATAGAATACTTTATTTTTAAATGATGTCACGGAAATGATGTTGACTGTTCTTCATTCAGCCTCCTGCAGATGCTCTGTTTGAACATCCAAGGCTATTTAGAGCTTGTGTTCCCCCAGGAATGCACCGTTTTAGGGGCAATATATGGGATTATGATACCAGACCCCATGTTATGAAAATACTTGGATATCCATTAGAAGTAACAGACAGAATCCCAGAAATTACTGAAGCCAGGAACATAGAGCTTGGACTTGGATTGCAGGTAGGTCTTCTGTTGTTCATCTCATTCTATTTTTCCTTTTGTTGTATCAACATATCAAAAGCACATATCTGGCTTGACTTTCAAGGGTAGAGGGCATTAGGGCTTGCATGTGTCTATGCACAAGTCTTACCTTGAATATTTTAGTGATACTTTCAAGTTTTTTATGTGGAAATTAGGAAGGCAAAGTTTTTGTTATAAGTTCTGACGATGAGTGTCTTATCTAATCACAGCTTTGCTACATGCATCCATCGAAGTACAAGTTTGAGCATCCTCGATTTTGCTACGAGAGATTAGAATACATTGGCCAAAAGATACAGGTACACTACTACTATTCTGTCTGCTATCCAGATGAAAATATGACTGAAGTTTGTGGAAAGACTAGTTTCATTTCATTAATGGGATATACCATATTTTATTATAAGTTTTCTATTTGCAATCTAACAATTGGGTAATGTATAATTTTGACATCATTATTTCTGATTTTCTTAAGGATTTGGTGATGGCTGAGAGATTATTGACGAAGCATTTAGATGCTCCGGGGTTGTGGCTGCAACAGAGGCACCGTGGGCTTCTTATGAACAAGTATTGTGGAAGATATTTGAGGGCCAAACTTCTCCACCGGTATATTATATTCGATGAAAAGATTCAAGACACTTATGAGAATAACCGGAGAAAAAGAAACCCAGCCACAACTGCTGTTCAACAAGCTCTTCATGGGCTTTCATATCTTGTTTATGGGAAACGTGACGTGAGACGTCTCATGTTTGAGTTTTTTGACTTTGAGCAGATTCAGCCTAAAGAAGTAGACTAAATATGGAGACAATGCTGACAACGATTAAAAAACTCTTACCTTTTTCTTTTCTATCCCCTTCCTTCGAGTTTTTTTTTTTTTTTTTTTTTTTTTTTTTTTTTTTTTTTTTTTTTTTTTTTTTTTTTTTTTTTTTTTTTTTTTTTTTTTTGTTGTTTTTTTTTTTTTTTTTTTTCTTTTTTAAATTTATCTTTACACTATCCTGTCTTTGGTAGTGTGAATTGGTGTTTTGTTTTAGGTCTTCAAGAGAGATCTTGGAAATTGCTAGTTACATGGATTTTTATTTATCGATGCCGATAAGTGGTAAAGGAATGATGTGCAAATATTGCTAGTTCGAATTAATGTTTTGTTGGCTAGGGTATTTAATTTCTTGGCACGTATTTTGATGTTTGAGATTTGGCCTTCAGAGGGTATGTTGATACTATTGTTGTTTTTGTAAAGAAACGCTAATCTTCGAAGAGTCTTGCATGTTTATCGTGTGGGAATGAAGGTAAAAACTATTTTTTTCATAAAATGGTCTGCAATGCAATTTTAGTCGTAGCGTCTAGGTTCTTGGGCTATCAGTGGCTGCATAGCAACTACAATTGAGGTTATTTGTCCGCAATTTCTTGCAATGTCGATGATTGAAGTGAAACTAGCTTTTTGCGGTTTTATTTTTATATATGTCGGGAAAATTTGCCTAGAATCCGGACAATACACACTAGACTAAGATTTGATAAAGTGCTTTTGCTTAAACTTTTCTGACCGAATTGTGTTAGTGTGTGGCTTGAAATTTGTAGTTGTAATTTTTTCATTAACTGCAAGATTTTCTCTTTGAAAAAAGATGGAGACTATTAATTGCTATCTTAGACTATCTTTAAGACAAGGTGCTTACTAACTCAATTTCCTAAATTAGATTGTTCACGAAGAAGCAAGAGCTTACTTCAATTTCATTTTTTTTAGTTCTACTTGTACTTTCTGAAGAGAGTAAAGAATATGCTTTCTTGGATTATTGTTGCTCTTAGAATGTTTACACCTGTTGATGTAGTCTGATTCGATTAACCTTGGTATGCTTATTGTGTAGCAAACCGAGCTATTAAAGTGAAAAATAATTCTTATCTCTTTGGAAAAGTGATAAGGGTCATGTGGTCACATCGCGATCCTAATGGAAGGAAAAGTGGCAGAGGGAATGTGTTTGTTAAGGTATATCTACAGCTTTGTATGAATAGTTAAATCATTTCTGGTTCGTTATTGCTTAAAGTGAATTCTAATGGAAAATTTCTGGTGTTCAATACCATGGCAGAACTTGGCAGAATCAATAGATAATGCGGTGCTACATGATTTATTTCAAAAATATGGAAATGTTTTGTCCAGCAAAGTAGTCGTGTATGACGATGGGAAGAGCAAAGGGTATGGCTTTGTTCAATTTGAATCGGAGGAATCTGCAAATAGTGCCATTGAGAAGTTGAATGGCTCTACCGTGAGAGACAAACAGATGTATGTAAAGCTCTTCATTATTTCAGGACAAACGCTAGTTAAGGAATCAAAAGTGGAAGTTTTACTAAAACTTGTTATTGATGCACCACGCTGTGATTTCCAACTTATTTGTCGATAACTTTTTTCTGATCGATTCCTTAACTAGTGTCAAGACCGTAAAGTTTTGAGCCTTTATTTAATTACTTTATCCACTTTCTATACACATATTTGTCTAAGGTAAATATTAATCTGACTCTAATTTTCTAATAGATATGTTGGGAAGTTTGTCAGAAAAGGTGACCGCATTTTGCCCGGTTATGATTCCAAGTATACAAATTTGTACATTAAAAACTTGGATTCGGATATTACGGAAGCACTTCTTCGGGAAAAGTTCTCCACTTTTGGAAAAATTATTAGTTTGGCTATCGCAAAGGACGACAATGGGCTATCCAAGGGTTTTGCATTTGTTAACTATGATAGTCCAGATGATGCTAGAAAGGCGATGGAAACAATGAATGGATCGCAATTTGGTAGTGTATTTATCTTTTAATGTACAGGTGGTGTTTATTCACAAAATTGCCTTTTTTGATATTGATTCATATCTGCCTTTTGATTTGTCATATGTAGGTTCAAAGAATCTTTATGTGTCTAGGGCGCAGAAGAAGGCTGAACGTGAGCAACTCTTGCATAATCAATTTGAGGAAAAACGCAAGGAGCAAATACAGAAATCAAAGGTAATTCCATGCCCTTTCTCTTACGTTTAACTTGTGAATTCCTTTTTCTTCTGACAATGTCTTCATTTAACTTCCAGGGCTCCAACCTTTATGTGAAGAACATTGATGACGCTGTTGGTGAAAAAGAACTACGAGATCTGTTTAGTTCATGTGGCACAATCACTTCTGTAAAAGTTATGCGAAATGAAAAAGGGATAAGCAAGGGGTTTGGTTTTGTCTGCTTCTCCAACCCTGAGGAGGCTATTAAAGCTATGAGCACTTTTTATGGTGAGTTTTGCCGATGTAATATTGTAGTGTCATGGGATTGAATGCGACCATGTTCTGTTTTTAGCTAGATTTGTATTAATACTATGAAACAGGGGACAAGTGCTTGCTATAACATTTCAATAATAGAACACAAAACTTATATGTTACATTTATAGGATTACAAACTTTTTTTCTTAGTCTTGGGGATTGAAAGATCAGATATAATTTATATGTCGTTTTTAATTTTTAATACCAAATTCTAATTAAAGTTATGATCTTGAGAATTTACATCCATGTTACTTCAATGAATTTGAACACTTATTCCATCCAGGACCACTATGTTGTTTATGGTGTAAACACTGATTTTATCTCGTTGTTTATGCTCTTATTTACAATGCTGCTACATGCCGCAGGATGCATGTTCTATGGTAAGCCACTGTATATTGCTTTCGCGCAGAGGAAGGAGGATAGGAAAACACAGCTGAAGCTCCACTATGCACCCCAACAAGCACGATTGAATGGATCTCCTGCTACAGTTATCCCTCCTGGCTTTACACCTTACTTTTATCCAAATGTTACTTCACATGTGTTTCAATCTGGGCTTTTGTATCAACCTCTGGGATTGGGATCAGGATGGAGGGCTAATGACTTTACGCCTCCTACTAGACCATTTCAACCATCACAGGTTCCTATTGTGAGTATCGAATTTACAGAACAACTTTAAAATAATTAATGTTTTTTGACCATTTAATATTATTTTGGGAATAATATTTACTAGGAAAAAAATAAGTAGCTATATCATTACAGCGTATCTCTAACTTTTATTCCTTTATGCAAATCATTTGTCAAACTAATATTTAATTGTACTAAATCCTCCCCGGGGAAATGTAAATACGTCATTAGGACAAGCAAATCTGATTTGATGAAGCTTGAATGAGTCTTAGACATGAAATTTATATTTCATTTCTCTTATTTTCAGGTTCCTAGCACTAATAGGAATCGTAGGCTAAATAGGGGCATGATGAATGGGCATATGAATTCAATGGGAAAAGCTCAAACTGGTGTATATATCCCGCAACTGCAGCACTATTATCAGCCATTGGACTCAAGAGAGTACATGGCAGGTTTGCTTCTTTTTCTTCACCCATTTCTTCAGAAACTTTGTTTTTGGCATTTGTAGTTACGTTTTTGAATTCTTAACTGCAATGATTTATGTTATCTTGCACAGCTTAGCTGCGAAGATTCCAGGAATGCTTATGGAGAGACACTTCCTCCAAAAGTGACGTGTTGTTGTGCTCTGTTGACGATTTCAACCTTGAGATGATACCAGTTTTGGAGCTTAGATCATGACATGGTAGAAGCTTCCAATAACTGAGATATCTGATAAATGAGAATAAACGGAATGGGAACAACTCTTCTTTCTTTGTCATAGTATTGATACTGAATAATTGATGGTATCTTTCGGGGTAAACTTTGTTTGAATTTTGATTACATGGATAATCTTGGATTCTTGTATGAATTTTCATCTTTTTCGTTAAGAAATGTCTTTCACCCCATACGCCAATTCTTTTAGCAATGCGTCTAATAAAAATCTGATTTCTACTAAATAAAAGAGAGAATTTGCTTTGATTGGATGATTTAGTTACCAAAATTGTAAGTTTGTTCTTACATCTTTACAGAGTAGAGGGATTTCTGCTTTCCATATTGGTATGTTTTAATTTTTTCATAAACATTTGTAACGAAATTACAAAAATAAAATAGTTTTTATAAATTAAGATTAGTTTATACATAAATTGTCTCTCTAGTTTACCACTTAAATAATCCTTATATTGTTTAAAAACTACTCTTTTAGATTTGGTGATGAAATCCATTAGGTCTAGATGGGTCAAAAGTCAAAATTAGTTTCAATTTACTTGAATTCAACTCGCTCACCTAAAAATATGAAAAAGATATTTATTTAATTGTAAAAATAATATTAAAATTTTCATCTTTTAATTTATTATCTACTTTGAAAAAGAAAATAAAACTCAAAATTAAAATATACAACTAAAAATGTAAATGTTCAATTATATATATATATATATATATATATATATATATATATATATTCTCAACTATATAATATATATAATACTAAATTGAGATTTGTTAGTAGTTGTATTTAATTGGCTAATATTTTCACCAAATCTCTTACTAAAAATAAGTTTTTAATTGAATATTAATTATTGTATGGGTTATCTTTTAATGTTATCTTTTAATTCGTTAAGAAACATTTTAATTTGTCAAAATATCTCAAGAAATTTTAGTTATTTTAATCAATTGTACTAGACTAAATTTTATTTTAATCAATTAAAATTGATTAAAACTATTAGAGCTTGTGTTCGTGGTGATTTTACTTAGGCTTTCAAATGATCAAAGTCCAATTCTAATGCATTGAAATTCACTATATTGATTCATATGACGATACTGTTATGTACTTTCATCTTTTAATGGACTAAAAGCAAAATGATTTTCTAATAAAAAATAGATTTGTGAACTTCTCTTCTTAATCCTAAAACAAATAATCAAATAACTGTATATAAATCATTTCATCTATTTTTCTTCTAATAATATCAATTCTTCTAATAAAATCAATTGTATGAATTCTATATCAATCTTTGTTTGTATATATGTATAACGTTGAAGATGGGAGATCATCAATTATGCATATTCTTGTTTTTCTCGTGATTATGTATGTTTTCATTGTGTTTGAGTGAGTTTCCTTGATTTTGTGTATACATTTCTCTACTTTTATTTTATCTCACCAACAAATTCTTCTTTCAATAAACCAGAAAAAAAAATGTAAAAACAATATGTATTTAAATTTTATGAAAATAATTCAGAGTTTCATCTAATATACAGACAAAGTTTAAATTTTGTTTCTCTTAATTGACAAGCTTGTCAAACACACCTTCAACAAGATAGGCACATTCATATATATACATCTAGAGCATAAGACTATATATTAACAGGTGATCCAATAACGATCCAATAGCGAGTGGAACAATACGTCCAACAAACAATAAAGTTTGTTAGGATAGGCTCTAACTCATGACTCTGATACCATGTTAAGAAGTGAACTTTAAGTCTAACTCAATCTCCCAAAAATTGACTTATAAGATGAGGTTTGCACCCACTTATATATTCTAAACTGACCTTAACACTAGTCAATATAGGACTTCCAAGAGATTCAAAACAGTTTTTTAAAAATAAATCTAGAGTTGAAGGATCAATTTATGCATCCTACTTGCACCGTGATACCACATATAAGTTCTCACTATTTGAAAAATCTTATGATGTTGCCATAGATTTCTAGAAACGAATGAACCCTTAAAGATGAAAGGATTCCATCAATGTTATCAGCTTTTAATCAGCTTGGTTGTCATTATGGGAAAGTGAAAGTGTATTGGTTAACAAAGGAAGAATTAAATTGTGCATGTTTATGTGTTGATCAACTAAGTTGAAGTTAAACCCTACATAGAATAAGTATTTTAGAGCAAACTGACATTATTTTTTCGATGACTGAATAAGTAATTTGAATTTTATATTATGGTCTATGATTTACTTTTATTCCTACATTTTTTTACTCAATTGAGTCTTTATATGTTTTAAATACAATTAACTTGGTTCCTTCTGTTAAAAGATGATGATGTGTCAAATTAAACCTCTTCTTCCTTTCAAACTCCTTTTTTCTTTTGCGACACAATCCTACCACCCACCCTCTTCCTCCTTTCCCACCGCCGGCATCGTTCCGAGATAAATGATCTTATCATTTGAGGTTATTGGCAATGAGTTCATAAATAGCCCAAGCCACCACTTCTTAAACCTTCACATGACCATCTTTTAGGAGTTTGGTAGTGGCAAAGAAGACTATCCTTACAAAATGCACAAACCTCTTCACCCCCTCTCCACCCACTTATCTTCTCTTTAAGAGTCTCTCATTGATAAATCTCAATTCCTTAATTCAAAACTCTAATTCCTTTATTCAAAGTTCCAATCCCTCGATTGTAGGTGGCTCCATGATAGGGCCTTGGAATCGTAGTGCATTATAGGGAGAACTGAAGGGGAGTTAGAAATCGTAACCCTAGTGGGATTTTGAATTTGATTTTGAATTTGAGAGTGTGTTTGAGTGTGCATATGTGTGTGTCTGTTTGTGTTAAGGAATGGAAAAGTGGAAAGAGTGAAGGTAGAAGAGAAGGAGGAGGAGAATAAGTGGTCATGGGTGTCGCCAAGGTGGTGGTAATGGTCATCGGCGGAACTATTAAATGACAGGGGTGTCCCCCAAAATTTTTGAAATTTATTTTTTATATATATTTATTTATTTTTTAAAATTATATTTATATATTATTTATATTAAATTTATATTATGAAAAATTATAATAAAAAATAAAATAAAAAGT
>Ga0099822_1000293_pt1 | contig 42179 bp, 23 predicted proteins | sample CowpeawhiteBW_FD_76839 | JGI IMG/M metagenome (GOLD analysis project Ga0099822, IMG submission 76839) | Root nodule microbial communities of legume samples collected from California USA - Cow pea white BW | ecosystem: Host-associated > Plants > Roots > Nodule | place: USA: California | collected... | reverse complement strand
TAAAATTTTAAAACAAAATATAAAATAAACTTAATATTATTAAAATGTTTAATAAAAATATCATTATAAAATTTATATAAAAGTTAAATTTGATCTCAATTTGGAAATGATGAAATTGAAAATAAAAAAAAAATGGACTGAAATATAATTAAAATAACAAATATATGGACCAAATTGAGATTCAAACAATAACTTGACATGTGTCACCTTACTGACTTGACACGTGGCACAATATTGATGTGACACGTGGCATGAATAATTTTCAAAAAAAAATTTAAAAATTTTAAAAAAATTTTAAAAAAATTAAAAAAAATTAAAAAAAAAATTAAAAAAAAAATTAAAAATTAAAAAAAATGAGAAGCTGACACGTGGCATATCCTTAACACCGTTAACTCTATACTAACGGAATGAGCCTAATTGTTACACATTTTCAAAAATATGGACTTAATTGAGATTAAAAAAAATCTTAGGACCTATTTGAGATTCTTCAACAAAAATATGGACGAAGGGAATATTTTAACCTAAATAATAAATAATATTTATAACAAAAATATTATTATGAAATAATAAAAATAATATTAATTATTATTATTATTATATTAATAATCTTATATTTTAATTTATTAAAATTTTATTTTTTACTTATCAAATTATCCAAATCATTGGCAAACTTCTAAAAAATTTGAAAATATATACACTTTCATTTTAAAATCTCTTAAAAATAAAAATTTCCAATTCAGATAAATTCATCCTCAAATCAGTCTTCCATATAGCCAACAGAATGTTGAACACTAATCTGGCTCAGGTTCGAAAGGTGTTGTTGAAAGGTGTTGTTTGCTTCTCCCTATCCTTCGTATTCACTTTGCCTTTAACATCGACAACGATCCCAAATACAGACCACTCGAGTAAACAATTTCTCAGTCCCAACAAATTTCTTAACTCCCTTTTTCTTCTTTCTATATTTCTCTTTGTCTTGTCACTCTGCAAATTCATCTTCCAGGTACACACGGATGCATTCTTACTTTTGATTTGAGCCTTTCATTCCCCTAAGTTCTTTTTAGAGAATTGTGGGTTTTCTTCAGAATATATATTTTTTTTCAATAGAAAAAAAGCTTTCACACTCTTATGTTGTTATCCCTTTAATTTGTTTTGCTTGGCTGTGAAATCTGTGTGAGGATTAGGAGCTTGTGAATGCGCATGACTGATTGTGGTACTATGGTGTGCTGGGATGTCCTTCGCGCCCCGAAAATTATATTTTTGTTTTCTGATTTGCTTTGAAAAATAATGATGAAATCACTCATTTTTTAGGTTAGTAATGTTTTAAAATGATAGAATTGCAGTTGATTTATCCGCTGAATTTTAACTTCCTTTTTCTTTTTGTTTGTGAATTTAAAAGAATATTTGTTGGATAATGCCATGAAAGTAAGGGTTAGAGCTGGTTTGGTACTGGGTGTCATCAGTGAAGTGGGTTTGTAGACAAGGTAAGGAAAAGCTTATACTTCTAATATAACATTTGTTGAGTTCTTTAAAGCAGGAACTAGCCATTTAGTTTTAAGTAGTTTGCTAGAGGTATTCTAGGAAGTGGAAACCTTACTTAAGAGGCTGATTCTTTGATATTGGTTGAAGAAAAATTACACAATTCTAGACTATTTCAGGTTTATGGAATTAAACAATTATATTTTGTATGCATTTGGTGTATCTGCACAAAGCTATGTTGTTGACTTCGATTACAAAATTTTAAGTACAAAATAAAGTTGGATAAAGTCTATTATTTGCTTCAATTTATGTAGTCTTAACATATACAATATGTTAATGCTTCTATTTTCGCAATGCTTAATATTGGAATAGTATATTTGTCTACCCATATTGGAATAACATAAAAATGAACAAATATAGTCAATGCATAAAAATTACAAACAAATTATTTTCTCTCCCATTCGAAAGATTCAGGATTCTACATGGCATGTTATCTATTTAGCTCTCCGAAACTGGTGTACTCTTTGTAATTTGCTGCTGCAATATCATATATATATATGGATTGCTTTTCTTGAAACAAGTGCAGATTTCTACTCTTATAGGTTGTAAGTAGTCCCATGTTGAGTAAGATAAGCTACTTGATGTGGTATTTAAGAATTGAGGTTTTCCCACTTAATGGATCAATCTTTTTTGGATTAGATCCTCTTCTTGTGTTTTTGAGCAAGTAATCTTAGGCTATGAAAATGTTATTGACTGAAGGATGATCACAGGAGTGCTGCTAGTCCTTACATATCTTTTAACTTTATCACAAGGTGCCTTTAAAAGTAGTTAATGTTTTTAAAGGAGGTTGGAAAACTGTATTATGTATGGTTGCAATATTCCGGTATCTTATTTTGTTTATGGTTTGGCATAGCAATAATGACTGAAACTCATGGTACATTGTACAGTTAATTTCCTTCCTTTATCTAATCTTGTTCATGATGGGAATCACCTATACAAGTTTATCAATTCTGATGGGATTTATTTTGACAACTGGGGTTCTTGGATAGAGGATGACAACTTCTGAGTGGGGCAGGTTGGGTGGGGGTTAGCCTGGGACAAGTTAAGTCCATTTGAGGGGTGTGCAGTTGCTAAGACCGGTGTCTCTCATTCTTTCCTTAATTTGATTCTTGTCATTATTCGTGTTTTTTATTCTCTGGTATTCTGAGTGCAGGACAGAACCTACAAACTGCATTGAAAGGTTCAAAAATAGCTTCAGTTTCTCCTATTCATTAACTCCAGTTACCCTGAAGATACCAGTATAAGCATTGATCTATAGCAATGAGCAGCTCTGCTGCTGGAACCTCATCAAAAGCAAGAGCAGCTTCCTCACAACCATCAGAAACTTCATCCAAGCGCAAAAGAGGAGTTTTCCAAAAAGAATGTAAGAATTTTTGTTCTAAGTTTTTAACATTTTATCTAGTTTCCTCTCATTCGTAATAATGTCAATTTTTTGGTTACATTAGTGCAGCACATGATGTATGGCTTTGGAGATGATCCTAATGTGAGTGTTAAGCATTAACCCTTACCCTCCGGCTCATGTGCCTATCTACACATAATTTGCATTGTATTATTGCCTTTGTTATGTAACTTTAACTATATTTTTTTCTTGTAATTTAAAGAATTATGTTTATTAACTGGAAGACTTTTTTTTTTTTTTTTTTTTTTTTTATTTTTCTGTTTCAATTAGCCGCTTCCTGAAAGTGTGACTCTTATGGAGGACATTGTTGTGGAATATGTCACAGAACTGGTAATAGTCTTAACTTTTAAATTGTTCAATTCCGTCTGAGTGAGCTAGTTAGCATGGTTGTCCTTATGCTTAATTTGTCTGCCAAGGTTCATAAAGCCCAAGATATTGGATCTCAAAGGTGGAAGCTATCAGTTGAGGATTTTCTCTATTTGATTCGCAAGGTACTCTTTTTTAAAATATGGCAAATAATTATTATTAAGATTAAAAGTTACTGGGGAACCTTGAATTCTAATATAACTATCATTATTCTATAGGCAAAAATTTATTTTGGTCTCTGTACATCCTTTTATTAATTGTTAAAATCTTATGTATTCAAAGAGAAACACAAAACTCAATAAATGAATTAAACAGGAATCATGCTCAAACTAACGGAAAAATTCTCTATAACACTTCAATGTGTTTAGAACACCCTACTTAATTGATCCGTCTTTTTATAAGTGTTTATTTCTTAATTTATTCAGAATCAGAATTTCACAATACAATAGCTATATAACAATCATACTAGACAGAAATTGCTCGTTTCAATCTACCTTTATCAGCATGTGAATAATTAACATTACCACTCTATTAGCATTTTATTAACCTGACGAGCTAAGGAATCTGACATTTTCATGTCTATATACTACCAACTCCAACGTTTTTAGACTAGTGATCAACTTATAAATACGAGTCTGTAGAGAGTCATTGATGAATGTAATTATAGACTACATATATATAACTGTATTATTTATTCCACTCCCGCCTAGACTTCCTCGTCTTTGGTTTTGTAGCGATGGGACCAATTAATAATTGGCATTAGACCTACATGTTTCATATTTTAGGCTTAGTTAACAGGGTCTGAAGGATCATTAAGTATTACCAACAAATCTAAATGTCAGTTAGTGACATAGATTGTAAAAGTAGCACCCTACTGACATTAGCAGAGGTTAATTTTGTGATTCCTCAAAGGCTTAAACATGCACTGGCGGAAACGCTTCCTTCATGAACGTTACCTCACCATTTTTGATTAAGTTGAGGAAACGTAGCGTGATATTATAAAAAACTGGTGAAGACTACCTCGTAATCTTTTGTTAACACTACTATCATATTTATTGTTTGTCTAATATCCATAACTGTACACTGCAGGATTTGCCGAAACTTAACCGTTGTACAGAACTACTGTCTATGAATGAAGAGCTGAAACAAGCAAGAAAGGTTTTTGAATCAGATGAAGAGAAACTGAGGAAGGTTTTTGAGGTGGACGAGCCGGTAGAAGGATGAGTAACAGAGATTACTGAAATGCACTAATGTTGGTTGTAATATGTTTAGTTTTTCTGATGATGTAGATTTGAAATTAATGCCTCCTAACCCATGATCGAAGAAAATATTATTTTATCTTGCTCAAATTTGATGTGCACACTATTTATGTCTCTAAATTTTTGTAGTTGTGCAACACAAATAAAAGGAGTTGTCTATACTCCATTGTGCCTCCTTACATAGACATCTTCCCTTCTTTTAAGGAGTCATATATATATATTTTTCATTTTGGTGTTCAATGGAAATGGTTAATCATCACGAAAAATAAGTACATAAAAGTGAAAGCGGTTCATAGATTTGGTAGCATAAGTTTTAATCTTCACCCCAATTAAATGTTTTACAAGTAATTTATCTTAAATAAAGTACATTTTTTTTGAAAGAGAAATGATAAAATTTTTAAACATTCATTTGATGGAGACTACTCAAGAAAAAATCACTTCTAAACGATGTAAGTATTTATAAAACTAAAACAGGTCTATGCTCGGCATGGGTGGAAAAAGGCCATCTATCAATCTACTGTTGCATCTTGGGCCTTCTAATATAATTAGGAACAAGTACAAATCATGTAATTGAAAACCACTGAAAGCTGTTATCGCAACGTTTACCAGTGTTATACTGACAGTGGTGTGCAAGTCATTGCGTTTCCCTTCTGAAGAGGTTACAGGGAGCTGTAATGATTCGAATTGCTCAAAATACCGTATATATTGCAAGAAAACCATGCATGTAACACAGTAGCAAATCATGTGAGTGGGGGTGAGTGGGAGTGGGGGACGTAGGGGTGGGTGAGCGGGGTGAGTGAGTGTGTGTGGGGGTTGGGGTGTCTCCCTATGTGTGTATGGTAGAGTGGGTGTCTGCGTATGTGTGTGCAGCGCGCAAGCTGATTTGTGATCCATCCCGTTGAGGAAGAAAGTATGGGGCCTTCTCCCTGCACCTCCAAGAGTTCTTCTGTACCCCAAAATTGACGCTTATATCCTGGGTGAAAGTGGGAAGGGCAGTAAATTTCATTTACTGCGTCAACGTCCCTGCACCCCCAAACTTTTACCAAACGGAATACAAAAACTGTTGCACGATAAAAGTCAAAATGTATAGGAAACGGAATACAGATTCCGTTTCAAAACGTTATGAAACGGATTCTGTAATCTGTTTCATTAAAAAAATTGCAATGAGAAAAGTCAACACCCTAATATACTCTAACTAGTGCCCACGATCCCACCACAATCATAAATTTTGTATGACCTTTATTTATTGTCTAAAGGTCTTGATGCATGGCTCACCAAAGAAGAAAAAAAGGAATGCGTAAAAATAACAAACTTTAAGTATATATATGGTCTGCACCGTGAGCATAAAAGCGAAAGAAAAAAAATATAATAAACTAAGGATGTAAAGTAAACAATATGTATTCACGTGAATGAGAAAGTGATAAGCAAGAAAAGGAAGGTAACGTCAATTTCCGTTTCAGAAACTATAACTTGAAATCTTTTGTAAAACGGATTCTGGCATGCGTTTCAATCATTTACCAAACGGATTACCTAAGCCGTTTCACGAAAAAAAGTCAAATTGTATGGGAAACGGATTACGAATTCCGTTTCGTAAAGTTCTGAAACGGATTCTGTAATCCGTTTCAAAACAAAAAATTGCAATTTTTTTTGAAACGGATTACAGAATCCGTTTCTGAACTTTACGAAATGGCATTCGTAATCCGTTTCCCATACATTATGATTTTTTTGCTTGCACCCCCATTCATAACAAAATTACACCCCACCTCATTATTTTTAAACCTTACTTTTTGTGACTCTTTGTGGAAAACATATTGTAAGCAATAGTGCTATGTATAATTGCCTTTAAGACCATTAGGAGCTAAAGCTTCAAGCTCATGATCTTATGACTGTTAAAACACCAAGCCACCAAGTAAATGCATGTTTATATTTTGGTTTGTTTTCTCCACATTTTGACAATCCCAATTTGTGACCCACATGTATACAACGGTTAAAGAAGGAGAAAAGAGATGCAACAATTTACAGGAGCATCTTTCCATTCTTTTTCCTGAGATTGTATCAATCAAAATCCCTCCAATATAATTGATACAGTGATTTGATGGGAACTTAAGAACATCCAACAATATTCTGCTTTACTTAGAAAGATGTACAGTATTAAAAATGAAAAATCAATAAAAAGAGCAGATAACCGAACTTGGATTTTAACAACTCTTTGCCGAATCATCAAGAATTCTTTTCTCTTCTTCCAACCACGAAACTTTTTCTGTATGTGTATTGCAGCAGCATTGGCTAAACCATGTTCTTGTCCAGATTTGTAAGCCCTAGAAGCTAGAAGAGACAAAGCCTGCTGATCTGACAATCCAAGCTCATCATCACCTTCATACTGAGTTAACAGCTTCCTCTGAAATGACTGCATTCTGAATACTTGATGTATACGATCAGCAGCTTGTGTTGCATTTCGGACAGCAGTGAGCGAATCCTTGAGGCAGAGGGCATCTGGCATATCACCATAGAGCATAGGTGTTGCAGTTCGTTCTGAAACTGTCTGCACCACTTTAATTCCTGAAATTTCTTGCCGACCACCTTTTTGATCATCCACTTTGAGGGATTCAAGATTCTGAGTTAATGAACACTCAGCAAGAAAACCAGAGATTCCTTTGTGCCCGTTTGTAGAGGCAAGATCTGCAGCTGGTCTACCTAACGGAAATGCAGGAGATGGATCTGTCACTGCTCCACAATCTGCTCTCATGGAGACCAGGAAAGCAACTGTCCGTTCTCTGAGAAGAGGACAAAGAATAACAAGAAAAAAATTATGTTATGCAGAACACAGTATATTTGAGAAAAAACCAATTTTGTGAACAACTTCACCCTTGATATAATGTCTAAAATATGAAGAATATCAGAACAGTTAAAGAAGGTTCAACCAGATTACAAGACGTAACTTATGCTCAATGACTGTACTCAATAGAGAGGGGTAAAATCTCAAGGAACTTTACCTGCCACAGAATGCAGCCCAGTGAAGAGCTGTCCATCCATTCACATCTCGGAAGTTGATATTAACTCCAGCAGCTATAATTGGATTTATGGCCCAGTCGTAACCAAGAAAAGCTGCTAAGTGAAGCACACCTTGCCCACCCTCATCTAATACATTTGGTCCTTTACCATTCTCAGTTACTTTGTGAAGAAGCCATGAGTACAACTTCTCTTTAACCTGCCTGTGAAAAAGATGCTCCCTCACCATGTGTTGGGATATATCCAATTCTGTAGTTGGTTCGTCCTTAATAGAATATTCCTCTTCCTCTCTCAGTGAAATAAGCTTGAAAATTAAGTTCCTTTTCTCCATATCACCCTCAAAAGAATGGTTTGAAGGGTTCACTGGCTTTAAAGTAAGAAAACTCTCCAGTCGCAAATGAATCTGCATTTCAGTTGAACTGCCAAAAAATTCTGCAAAATCTACACTTCTAGCAAAGCCTTCTCTGAAATCGAATTCCCGCACTTCACTACAAGCTAGCCTATTGGAACATGTTACATAGAATGGGACCCGTCCAACTTTATGACGGGGAGCTTGACAGCACAAAATTCCATCAGCTAAAACCTCAGCTGGAACCTCAACTTCCCCAAACATACAGGACCAGTTACATGTTGTCACCTCTGGTTGACTCCTCAAAAATGATCCAATAATCAACACCTATATTTTTTAAACAGGATAAGATGCCAATCAAACTATATCCGGTTTTTGTTCATTTTATCAAGCAACATTGACTCAATCTTGAATAAAAAGCAGCAAATCCAATAATCATATACAACATACAAAAGGAGAGGGGAAAAAGAATGAAGATTGTCAGATGCGTTGAGAAATACCAAGATGTAGAAGAAATACAAATCAAGAACACTGAAAATTAAGAGCAAGCAACAAATGATATAATTAACAGCTATATATATATATATAGTCACAGTTTTATAATTCTTTTACTTTATAAAATGATTAATACAGAACATAGACCATATTTATAATTTTTTACATACAAGATTAACTAAATATACGTATAATCCTAATCCATTACCTACATTTGATGTGCATACAAAATTATTATCAAAACATAAATTGTATTTGAATTATTACACAAATATGTGAGAAAAATAAGTAGGGAAATTATGATAATGATCCAAAAACCAGCAAAAAAAAATGAGTAACAGAAAGCCATAAAAATGGGCAAAAAATTATTTAAATAAATGGGATACAAAATATAAAGTTGAGCAAGCATACGAGTGAAAAACCATGCAAATTGCAAACAGTGAAAAAATGTGGTGGATTCATTTAAAGGAATAAGATAAACTTCATGCAAATGAGCGGGAAAATAGAAGAAAATAATCATCTCAACGAGGTAGAAAAAATCATTCAAACAAGGGGAAAAAATATCTTACAAATAGGCAAAAAAGTTGGAAATAAGCAAGACAAGATTAATTTAAATTAACAGAAAAATAGACTGGAAAAGAAAATCATATATATTATATTATAATATATTACTTTATTCTATTATAATATGTATAATTATATTATTTTAGTATCAACATTATTTTCTAATAAAATATTTTAAATATAGAAAATTATATTAATACAATAATGCATAATATAAAAGAAGGGTTGGAAAATAATTGGAAGGGAGAATAATCATTTATATAGATTTTCAAATAGATCAGTACCTCAATATCTAACTCAGCATAAGCCCATTTAGGTGAAAAATCATTTATACTAAACAGTTGGTCCTGAGAGAGAGATGGGCTCAATGAGCTATCATCTATCACATGCTGGCATTCATCTGTACTCCATGAAATACCAGGTGTGGACTGCATATTCAAATCAGCTACCTCTCCTAGTTCTTTAGTAACCCACCGAGAGAAACTATCAACCTTCTTCAAGCTCTCATCTTTGTCCAATAATGTACGCTTCACAGTTAAGCCATAGTTGATAGATTCTTCATCAAGAACTTTGTTTGCAGAATTGGATTTTAGAGTATGTTGAGATTGTCCATCTGCATGCTCGTGTGGATAGTTTTTCTGCATAGGCTGCTCTTTTGGATCACCATTAAAACTGTACAGGATCGGAGCAATTTCAGAACTTGCATTACGAGCTTCATACCCTAGTAAATTGGTCCCATAATCAGATCCAAAATGCAGACCAAATGATTGATTCTGCCTTGACATTGGCATGTCTCCCGAATTGTCTTCAAAAGGAATCTGCATCAAATCAAATAACAAAATGAGTAGTTATATTTTTTGGCTAAATCTATTAAGTAATTAGTAGTTTGAAATTGCATACAAGAGAAACTGAAGTTAAGAATATCAGCTTCAAATTAAGCAATCAAAAGATAAAACAGACACCAAGCCAATACCCAATAATAGCCACCCAATAAGTTATTTAGGAAGAGTTCAAACTAATAAAGTACATACATCAACAAAAGATTGAGTATGGATACATATGAAGAAACTGTACTCTAGAGTTATATTATAGCAGTTCTGAAGTTCAGAAACAATTCAAAACCTTTTAATATGACACATGCAGCCCAATACCAGATAGTCCCATACAGCTGTCATATTACGTCTTTTCCATAAAGAAAAAAGGTGTTTGGTTCGACAAAATGCTATCCTTTTCATTTTCTAAGAATTTCCTTTACTTTCAAGTTTTCACTAATTTGAAAATGTTTTTGTTTAGATTTGCTTATCATGTTCTGGTTTTCTTCAAAAAATATTTCCAGTGTAATTTGTAATCTTTATTTATTGAATGACCTCTAACTTGCAGCTTGTGTTCTGAGACTGAAACACTCATATTGACGTAGAACATACATCCTAACTTACATGCATACCAAAACAATATCCATCTGACTATTTGATTATAAGGCAGTGTTATAGGTCACAATCAGTTCACGAGATGGTTTGGAGAGAATGCACAACTTGAATGGACAGAACTAGTTATTGTCTTATTGAAATGCATGGTCCCAAGTTTCCAAGAGAGAGAAAGTAATGAATATAAAGACATGAAAATCTCAAAAATGTCATTGCATCAGTATTTTTGAAGATATTGAATTTGTTTTAAGAAATTGAATATATCAAACCAAAATGAAAATGAACAGGCCCTAATAGTCGCAGATGGTACTGGTAGATATACTATGCAGATAACAGTATGTACCTGCCAACTCGATTGGAAAGACTGAGAGCTCTCTTCTTCCTCGGTGAGATCACTTTTGCCAGTTAAAAGGTCACCAAAAATGGTATGTTCTTGTTCAAGACCCATTGAACTAGGAGGGATGGAAGGAAACGATGCAAGAGAAGGATCATTATGCAATTTGGCAGCGCTTTGCAAGACAGTGTCCCATGGTGCCACGCCATGTGCTTTCTCACCATCAAAATAAGGAGTGTCATTTCCTCTAAATTTATCCCCGTCGAAAACTGGGATATAATCTGTTCCGGAAATTGATGACTGTCCATGATCACCTAAAATTTATTGAAGATATATGGGGATAAACATGTGTCAAAGATTGCCTAATATAAGTTACAAAATACCTGAGACAACCAAAATGGAGAAAAAGGAGAAACCTGAAAAGGAACTCGTATCATATGAATTGTTCAAACCAGCATCAATCTTTTCTGGCAATGGACCATTCCCTATATGTTGTGACCCATGTAATGGCCGCAACCCAGAACTAGCTTGGTAGACATCCTCTGGAAAAAATTGTGATCAAAAAATTTAACTGTGATGAAATAAATGGTCCAAAGTATTACCCAAATATTTGTTGTATCAGTGCACCAAGATAATTAAAGTATAGGAGAAGAAAAAACAAGGAAAATAAAATAAATTTCTCTTTAAGCTAAAACTAATTTCTACAGTTTAATTTAAATATAAACTATTATTAACGTACCGAAAAACCCATTTCCTTTTTCCTTCCTGTTTTTCTTCTTTTATACTTTTTTATGGAGAAGTTTATTCCAACACATTCTTAACATGTTAATTCACTTCACAGACAACATAAAATTTTTCAAACCTCATGAAATAAATTTAAGCAGAATTACCAGAATCAGCATCTTCACGTAAAGACATTAAACTGGATGATGGGCTGATGGAATCTGTGCTAAGTGAAGTAACCTTTTGGGAATCTGGCGGGACCTCATCACCTTCAGTATTTACTACAATATTTTTGTTACCCTGAGAAATAAACCAAAATAAATCTATGAAAAAGTAACTCATGCACTCAAGGCAATTAAGATCAGGACTACAAAACAAAGATTCTTCTATATTGAACAGCTCCAAAGTTCCTGCTTGAATTCAAGAAGAATATGAAAAGAATAGATTATGAGATCTTTTAAAAAAGGATGGTATGATATCGCCAAGAGTGTTTTTATCAGCATACGGCAGAGATGCAATGCAACTTTTGACTCATAATACTAGGTCAAACACAAGCACTTTCCCATTCAAGCAATTGAGCACAGACCACTGGCTCGAATCCAACCCATAAACCCAACATATATACATACACCCCATGACCCTTTGGGAATAGAATCCCCTCCATCTACGGGAATTAAAAAACATAAATAGCCTTAGTTTCTCTGTTCAGATGGATTTTGGAATCAACAGTGCCATTATAGCGCCTGATAAGACCACCGTTCAGCCTGCTATTTGGTCTTGCAACAGCCACTGTACCAAACCGTCGTGCTACAGCAGCTCACGTAGTGGGCAGGGGCCACTTTGCACTAGACACCACTAATTAAAACCCTGCTTGAGAGACCTATAAAAAAATGATTTTTTTTTAAATGATCAAATCCTAAATTGAGCATAAAAGTGTGTTGTTTAGTTATTGTAAATTGACACAGCCATATCCTTTCATGGGTATGTCTGAACGCTATTCCCACATCCTTGCCCTGTACAAGAAAACCAATCCCACAAAAAATGTAACTATACCCTATTTTGGTAATTTTTTCTATAATCACTTATAAAAAAAATTAATGAAAGACGAAATAAGTTTCTCTTACTCAATAAAATTAGATTGTACATAATCTGTAGAAACTCTCTCATTGTAACTTCAATGAAAGTTTATTTGAACTTATAGAAGAAACTTGTTCGATTTTTTCTTCTTATTTTCTTCTCCTACAAATGCTTACAAAAGGGTTATCAGAACCCAAACACAAATACAAACAATGTCCTAATTAAAAACTTGAATATAATCTGAATGCATTTAATTTGATAATTGGAAGTGTGACCATCACAACTTTGAACTCAAACTCTTCTAATGGCACATTGCCATGCCAGTAGGTGATACTAAAAGTATTAAAAAATTGACATTGACAACTGATCAAATTGAACTCTTTCGGTGGCTGCTGACAGTATGAAAAAACTCATCCTGCATATAATTTCATTAACTCCTTTAGCAACACTAGTTAGAGCTATGGTTATTAGATAATAAAAAAAAAATGGATGGCAATAATATCATTAATCATTCATGATGGCTCAACATAAACTACAAGAACGGCAGCTGCTTCATTCTTTCCCTTTCAACTGCATCATCATATTTTGTAAAACACCAAAACTCAAGCTATAGAGGAAAAATGCTCTAACAAAAGTAAATAATAGATAGAGTCCAAAACCTAGAAATGAAAGAACTATAAATGATAAGAAAACACAATCATTGGAAGGTAATAAATAACAAGAAAAGGTAATAACAGCAACAAATATAAAGAAATGAAGAAAATACCTTAACTTCCAAGTAATGGACAAATACTATGTGCATCATATCCCTGGAATGAAAGAAAATTAACAAGAAAACCATTTCCAGATTAATTATAAGACATGAATATCACGGTAGATGTAAATTGAAAGCTCATATTAGTAAAGATGCGGCAAATTATTTAAAACACAATAAGATTAAAAAATGCCATCTGCAATTTGTAGATAAAGAAGAAATTACATTAGGAACAAATGGCTGAATTTGATGATCACAACTAGAGGTAGGATAAGAAATCCTTCAAAAACATTAAACACAAGAGAAAGGGAAGAAAGATGCAGTAAAGCTTCTCAACCAACATGTCTAAAGCTAGAAACTCCTTTGAAGTATAGAAACACCAGAAAAAGCGAAAAATGTAACTCCAATGCGCTACTCACTAAGCTTGACCGTAACGAAACAACCTTAAACACTTTTATCTATAAATTGACATGAGATATGATACCAAATGTACTAATGCAGTACTTGGAAAGAAGCTTACAAGTAACAAACACATGAAATATGACTACAATTTAATGTCCAAGACAACTTACACAAAATATTGTATGTAAATTAATTCATACTCACGGTTCTAGCATCCAGTAGCTTCGCCTTTGAAAATTTTCATTATCTTCTCCATGGGCATAGTAGCAATGCAACACATCAACACTTCCAACCTAAATTTGCTTAAATGATGTTACAACCCCAGTGAATAATTATATAATAGTATAGAGACTTTCTTTGCAATTAGGGAAGAATAATTGAAAAAATTCCAATCATCTTATGCATAAGTTAATCTTTTACAGATTTGATTAACTATAAACACAAAATTTAACCAAATTATTACCTTCAACTTTTCATGAGCTTCTTTCACAGTTTTTCCATCCTTTTTCTTTCTCCAATTATGTCCATCCTTTCTAAAGTACCTCAAAACCTTTCTATCAAATAAAAAAAGTGAACCACCTGAAATTATGAAATAAAAGTCAAAGTAATGTCTTTGTAAACACAAAGTAATGATATAGGAATATGATTAGAAGCTAAAAGATAGAGTGAAAATAACAACAAAGCAAGTTATAAGAAAACAACAAAATACGAATAATAACATCCTAAATCCTACTAAATTGTGACGATTATGCAATAAGTACATAAGGTGCTTTTTTGCTACCAAGCTTCACGATTTTTTTTTTTTTACTGAAAAATAACGTGCCTTTATTTATTGAACTGAAATAAAGGATCTATCGGAACATGAATACCTTAAGTTCAGATAATGAAAAATTAAAAAACTTCATACAGTTTTAAAAATAATTAAATTCAGTTAAATAAACTTAAGAAGGAGAATACTTCCATTTTGAAACACATTGTTCAGCACCTAGAAAGATATGATTAATTCAGGCCAAAATGTTCATGAACACCAAGTTGCACCAAACAAGTCAAGGAAAATCAGTTAGTGAAAGCTTCTTGGGCAATTCATCTAATCCATATATAAAAAGTATATACTGGTGCAAATTAATATATAAGTAACATGCAGTAACCATACTTGGTGGCCTGTTATGAGGTTCTGAAGTGATTTGAAACATCTGATAATTACGAAGAATTTCACAAATTTCTGCAGGTCGCAACCACCGATGCTGGGCTTCAAATTGTAATTGTTGAATATCTGCAAATTGATATCAAGGCATTTGGTCAACTATTTCATTATGAATTATATCACATACAGAATACAATTTTCAAGTAAGCTTATAAAATCAAATCATGGCCGTAAAATTCACATGGATCATAAGAACATTTTTGTAATAATAGAATAAAAATGAAACATAAACTGACATATGAAAATAACAGCTAATGCCATTCACTAGTGCAATTTCGAGGTCAAAGTATCCAGTACATAAATTTAGTATCCTATAAGCCAACCCCCAAACAAAATCAATTAATCCACCAAATATATTCCTATCTTCAGATTTGTTTCTTTATGTGATTATTTGAAACAGCATAAATTGTGTTAAAAAAAGTTTAAAATAAAAAATACGAGATTTTGACCAAAAAAACTGCTTTGATCAATGTTGTCAGAATCAATCTCTTACATGAGACCGGGAGGGGGATTAAAGATGTAAATTGAAAGATGCAACCAAATGAAGCAAGATTACACACAAACATGTCCATGTGATAAGGAAAATATTTTATAAGTAATAACGTTGAACTAAGCTTGAACTCAAAATTTATATCCGTAGATTTATATGGGTAATTTTCGTTATGCTTATATTGACCCATAGAGGAGTGCTACCAACCTACTCTTTAGAACGCACTCTTTCTTATTCGTAAAAGTTTATAGGAAAACACAATCATGACATAATCATAATGCTCTTTTTAGTTGTATTTAGTTTTCTTTTTTGGCAAGGAAAATCCCTCTAATGCATGTGCTTTTTCCAACAAAACCATTTAGAAATAGTTACAAATTTGGCAATACTACTAGGTTAGCTAATATGGGGGGATTGAAGCTGCATATTAGTTAGTTTCACCACTCTGGATCCGAAAAAGTGGAAAATCGATGCAGTGAAGAAATACCTATGAATCATTCATATCACACAACCCTAGTTCCAAATACGCTGTAACACCTAAAAAAGCGTAATAAGACTCCAAAAAGTACCAAAATGGTAATTTCCCCAAATCAATTGGGCACAGTTTTAGCCAACCTCAGTAAGGGCCAAACCTTAGGTCCATTCATTAGTCAAGCCATTAACAGTACCTGACACTTAGACCCAATAACAAGAATGCACTCAATGAAGTAAACATAGTTCAATAGCTGAAGCTCCGCAACAAGAAATTGGGTCGAAAAAACAATTGAATTTACAGGATCGAAACATTGCACGAGAAATTAAAAAGCAAAATGAAAAAGGCAATTAGAAAATGACCTAATGGACGACGCAATCCATAAGCAGCTCCCTCCGCCATGGCGAAGACTGAATCTGAGATCAACGCGAACGACGAAGGACGAGAGAGACAGAGACTTTTTTTCTTTTCTTTTTCTTTATTTTTTTCTTTCCCCCTCAACTCTCCAGTGACGTGATAAAGTGAAAAACTGATACTGTATTTTTGGTATTTATATTATACAGAGTAACGTACTGGCTCACACACATTTAGTAGTATAACTTTAATTATTAATTAAAAAATCATAAATGTTTATCTCAATTTTTTGCTTAATGAATTTCATTTTTCATTTTAGATTTTCTGATTAATTTAAATATTAAGAAAATTAGATTTGCAAAACAGTGAGGTCATTTCTGCATAAATATTATATTGAATTATTAATGCAAAAAAATAAATCAAATGTTAAAGAAAAAGAAAGTTGTGTTTAATAAAAATAAGTTATGCAAAGAAAAGGTATAAAATAAAATAAAAAATTGCAAGAAGCGGTTATTTTTTGCAAATGGGGTTTGACCTTTGAGAGACCAGCAGTTGAATAACGCGTTAGGAACAGGTAAACCCATCCCGTGATGTCTCAATCTAAAATTGACGTCATTTTCTATCTTTCCATCTATTATTTTAAACTTTAATTAAATATTTTTTTATTAAAGAAAATTACAGCAAATAAAATAGTATTATGTAATGTTAGATATAAAAAATAAATAAATTTGTTTCACTATCAAATATCAATAAAAAACAATTATAATTATATAAATATTGAATAATAATTTAATTAATTTTAAATAATTATGGAAAAATATAAATAAATAAATAAATGCTTGTCTTAAAAATTCATTTTTAAAAAATAAAAAATTTAGGATGTTAAATCACTTAATAAACGAAATATGTCTTAATAATTTAAGATGTGAACGAATATCGGAATCAAATAAACAGATCTACAAGGTTTACTTATTATTGTTTTAATTTTATTCGATTTTTTCAATTTCATCATAATTGTTTCGATATACCTAATAAGTCTCATATCGTTTAGAAATTAAGGTCAAGCACCGTCCGAGGAACTTTTTAAGGACAAAATTATGACAGAGTTCAAACGCTCCAAAACGGACAATACTTCGGAAACGCGGTGATGGTTCCTAATGATGGTTGTCGGACGAACTTTGGACTGAATCGGAACATTGACGCCCACCGTGGGGACGAACAACTCCTCTTCAACTTTCCTTGTCCTCAATTGGGGGCTTGTTCCAATACACCTAATAAGTCTCATATCGCTTAGGAGTCGAGGTTAATTAAAATTTAAATATTCCTACCAATGGAACAATACCTAAAAAACGTAACGATAACGATGAGTACTGAACGAACTTCAATCAAAATTGGAACAATAATATATTATTTTAATTTGATATTTGATATTAATATTTGATAATTTTGTTTAATTTAATTTATTAACACCATTTAAATTATTAACAAATGATGATGATACTTTCATTTCGTATTGAAGTTACTATTATTAGCAAAACAAATAACTATAAAGTAAAAAGGAGGTAAACTAGATCTTTAATAGTTTATCTACATTTTTATTTATTGAATTCCAAGATTATTTTTTTGTTTATGAAGTTGAATATGATTTGAAACAGATGAATGAAATTTTTGTGGTTGAGTTAAATATTTGTAATTTATATACTAACTACAGTACATTTGGTTTGCATCATTCGAACATGTAATTGATTTAAATTATAAAATTTACGTCAAATTAACTAAAAATTTCACGTCAATAAGAATCAATTCGACCTGTCTCTAAGCGTTACACACTCGCTCGGTTAATAAAAGAATGGATTTGATTGTAAAAAAATGTTGCAATTAGTACTTAAAATTGGTTAAAATTGATAAGATTTGTTGAATTTTTAGTTGGAGAATTTTTTGAGTAATTTTCTTTCCTTTTTTTTTTCGTATGTTAGTTAAACTTTATATTAATATACGGGATGTCAACGGGACGGGTAGGGTACATGTAACAGGTAGTAATTTTTCCGTACTCTACTCGCTAGATAAATATTTGTCCTGTATCTGTACCCATATTCGTCGGGTATCCGTTATGTGGGTACCTGCTTATTTTTTTTCATATCCACGGAACGGATACCCGCGGGTATTTACAAAACATATTTAAAAAACAAATATTTAACCATAATTAGTGCTTAGATCAACAAGTCCACTTTCTCATATTGATTCTTGAAAAACAAACAAATAAAAAATCATTGACAATTTATATTGTAGTTTATTTTTGAATGAAATATTAAAGAAATTACTAACTTTCATCAATGTCCACATGTTACAACATTGTATAAAGTTTCATGTTGTCCAATTTTCATCTAGAAGAGTCGGAAAACATAAGGAGTTCATTAAAAATTTCTAACAATCACTTCATTAAAATATTTAAGTAAAAGTGTTAATTTCATTACCTTCCATGTTGGTCCATAACGAGTCTTGGAGACACATTAATGTCTCCACCTCCACAATATCTGGAAGTAATATACTCTGATATGGGGGTAAGAATCTGATTACCATTATTTAATAAAGACTCATAATGTTTTTTACTAATATATATATATTTTACTAATATATATATATATATATATATATGTATGTATGTATGTATATGAGAGTATTTTTCTGAATTAAAGTTTAGTGGGTACGAGTATCCACGGATACGAATATTATGATATTCATATTCGCCCCATTAACATGCGGGTATCACGGGTAGCGAATATCCATTTTTAGTATTCATTTTCTACTCGTTGCGGGTTTTATCATACTCACAATTACAAATTTTTTTCACATCCCTACTACCTAATGATGCTTAAACTTGCATTTAATGCTTCTACAAAACACTGGTGTTTAATTAACTGATTATTCAAGCGATTACATTCATTATATAAGCTGTGACTTTAAGTTTAAATCATCTTTCTTTTAAAATTATAAAACCTCAGGCTATGAAAATTCAATTAAACGCTAAATACTTTTGGAGTTTTAAAACAAGAACATATATTTTTAAAATTGCACCAGATATTCTAGTTTGTTTTTTTCAGTGTAAGTAATAGCAATAACACAAGTAGTAGAAAGAAATTATATTTCTGTATTTGTAATAACGTTATAAAATTCTGCTATTATTCTCAGGAAAGTAACAATTTTTATCTTTATCACATCAAGGGATAAAAATCATACCTTAAAACAAGCTATCAGAAACTGAGTGATCTGGCTCTGCAGTTGTGAGGTGCCTATGGCTTCGTCTCTTTCATTTCCGATCCTCATTCCGTTCGCACTGGAATCCCCGTCGTGTGTGACGGTGCCGCATATGGCATTTTCCAAACCTCCGAAGCACCACCGTCCTTTGGTCAGAGGCGGAGTCACAGTTAGACCGCTTCATCGCCGCCTCAACTCCGCTACGCTGTTCCGGTGCTCTTCCGCCGCGGACGACGCTGTCATCACCCTTCACGTTGGGGTTTGTTCGACTTTGTCCTCCTCGCTTCATTTTTTTTTTAATTTTCTCAAACGGAATCAAAAGTAGAAATTCAAATCCACTTCTCTCTCTTTCTAGGGAATGATGTGCGAAGGATGCGCTAATAGCGTCAAAAAGCTTTTAGAAAGCCGAGTAAGTGATAGTAGTAGCAGTCAGTCCTTATGTTGTTCTAATTTCAATTTTTCCATGTGTTACAATCACTAAACAGCATGCTGTTATAACTTCGAGTGTAACCTAAGTTTATGTTCTTATCAAGCGTTTGGTTGTGTTTAATGATTAATGGAGTGGACAGCCTCAAGTGTTGTCTGCTCGTGTAAATTTGGCATCAGAGATAGCAATTGTTTCGCCTGCACCTGAAGAAAAAACGGCACCAAATTATCTAAAGCAATTAGGGGAGGAACTTGCGGAGCATTTAACTACCTGTGGTTTTACATCTACCCTTCAAGGTGTGGTTTATCGTATTCTTATTATTTTCTTATGGGGCTCAATGTTGCAAATGTCACTGTATTTTTTATTTTTTTTATGAACTTTTATACAATATAGAAAAAAAGGTAATATCTAACGTGGTGATGCTTGAGTCTATAGAGAGGAAAGGTACGTCCTAATCTTTAAGCAGAAACGAGAAAGCGATAAAAGAAAATCGAGTAAGAGAGATAATAGAGCCACAGATGAACAAAAATGTGGTAAAAATCAAATGAAATTATAACAGTATAATAACCCTTATAGACATCATAGGCATGTTATACAGATGAAATTTCTTGAAACCATACCTAACCTTGGAATTATACTAAAATTCTCCCATGAAACCACATTCAATTCAACATAGTGGAGTTAAACTCCCCACCCTGCTGCCCCTGCCGCAGCAGACCAAATGAAGATTGTTGGGAAGGTGCGAGAGAGGTGCATGCATATTTTCCTTTTCATGTACAATGCTTACACATTCTTTACCCCTGAGTTTATCACTCAATACATCTCCTTTGTTGATATTTGTAAAATGAATAATTGAGTTCTTAAAATTGTGTACTTTGTTAAGCTGATTTTCCTACATATAATTATCCATGGCATGGGATTTGTATGTAAATTCATATTACTAATGGATATGTTTGTTAGTAATCTTAATTCTATAGAAGAAAGCAATGCGTTAAGAATGTGCTTTGGAAGGAATGTTACTCAAAATGGAAGTCAAGGAAAAGAAATTTGTGGGTAACATTATCCTATTTGTTGTTAGGCAATGAGTCTGTTGGACCATTATTGTTATTTTCTGAAAAATCTGCTATTATGTTATATGCATATTTATAATAATTGCATATATTTAGGATTCCTAATTTAGGTTGTAAAAATCAGGAATTAGGATCAATTATCATTAATAGTGGTATATGCTATGTATTATTTATGGAGATGAATAGAGAGTGAAGGGCAACTAAAAAAGAGGAGCCCTATTTCGTGACATTTGTTAGTAATATTAAGACATAAAATTAAATTGGCCAAAATTTGCAAATCCCCTTCTTGCCCTCTTGAGAACACTCACATATTTTACCGCTTTTTACTCCATTGACCAACAATCCCTATTTGCCTTCCTACGCTATTTGGTACCAAAAATTTGTATCTTTTTTCTTCATTACCTCCAACCTCTTATCCTTTGGTAAATCTCTAAATCAAATCCCTTGATACATCTTCAATAGCTTCTCCCTCTGTTTATTCGCTAAATCAAATCTCTTAATACATCGTCATCCGCTTGTCTCTCACCTCGCTTGTCTCTCACCTAAATCGCAATCAAATACCTAATTTGGGGACCTTACTTTCTTGTTCCCTAACCTCAATCCACTACCACTTGCCCCCTTCGTTAGTACATGTATCCTAGAGCACAAGCTTCTTGACCCTTAGAGGGGTAAACTCTAGTGTCATCAATGAAGACTTTGAACTTTGTCAATTCTCAAAACATGGAACATTTGTAATGGCATGCGTGTGACATTGTCCAACTCAAGCTTGAAGTGGATGACAAGGATGTGGAGCAAGGCGCATTGGCAACATATAGGGACTAGAGGCCATCTATCATTAGACTTTGATTATTGTGGTTATGGAAGAGACAGGGCGCATGAAGACATCGAAGATGTCCCCCTACTTGTGGTGGTCGAGGCACAACCACTAGGGTGAAGGAATTGCAATGACATTGTAGAGAGTGAAAGCATAGTGGTTGATGAGGGGAGGGGAATAGGTTTGAAAGGTAGATTGAAGGAGAAGATGTCCCCCTACTTGCGGTGGTCAAGGCACAACCACTAGGGTGAAGGAATTGCAATGACATTGTAGAGAGCGAAAGCATAGTGGTTGATGAGGAGAGGGGAATAGGTTTGAAAGGTAGATTGAAGGAGAATTGAAGCCACTCCGGTGTTGCTCTTGCCTTTTTGCTCATCCTTGCTTTTCACAACTACAATTCTTTGCTACCCCCCCGAAACTTTTACTTGTGGGTCAATTATTTTTTGCATTCAATTTTCAAATTATTTAAAATTTGTAAATTTTGTTATGTTTGAGCTTTGAAAACATCCCTTTTTGTGTTTGTGTATGGGAATTTTGTGGCAAAGTTGAACCTTTTTTAATGATTCAGGAAAATTGGCTTGTCTTTCGTTAAAATTGGACAAGATTGTTCCACGCTTTGAATATACACTTGATGGGTCTTCTAAGGTTTCAACTTTGTTGCACTGCTCAAAGTATAAGGTATGGTGGTGATTAATGATATTCTTGTTGCTATGTACTTTGAATCATTTTATCTAAGTTCTTCTTAATGTTAGTTTTAACTATAATTGTGTTTCTACACAATACCATGGACATTAATCGTCAAATATGGAAGTTTTAAGGTGAAATAGTCAGTTCAGTATAATAAGTATTGACATATTTCGTTTTTATCACAATAAGTAAAAAATTACACTTTTAGTTCAAAAACTTTAATTTTATTAATTTTGTTGGAATTCCCTTAATGGTTAAGGTAATATGAACACATGTTCGTTTAATAATTGTCACGTGTGTTTATAAAAGAAAAAAGTTAGTGTTAATATGCACTTAACCTTGAAGGAACCTTTGCCTTTTGTTTTGTAAATTTAAAATACTTTGTGCTTCTTTCAAAGTTAATTTCATATCAACATTAACTTCGCTTTAATAAATACACATAACAATTACTAAAGACCAAACATATGTTAAATTACCTTAACCATTAATGAAGTTCACACAAAGTTAACGAAAGTTTTTGTACTGAGATAATAATTCTTTTCTATTGTATTAAGAACGAAATATGTCAATACTTGCTGCACTGAATTGACTATTTACCCTAGTTTTAAAATAATGTCGTATTTTTAAATATTGAAGTTTAAAGTTTATGATCTTCTATTTAAAATGACTTTATTGGAAAAATTCACAACCATGGATATTGTTTTGTACACTGAGTCCCTCTTTGTTGGTCACTTTTGTATGTTGGGATTATGCTTATTGTTTCTCTACATCCTGTCAGTTCCCAGTTTCTTCTGTCTTGTGGCATTTTTCTCTATTGACTTTTGAGTAAAATCGTTTGCCTTGCTAGGAAGACATGCACCAAAGGTTCCCATCACTAATAGTTGTAGCGAGCAATATTTTGATGTTCGCTATGCCTAATACAGCTTTGGCTGAAACTTGTGAGGCTGATAACTCTTTTTTCAATATGCCTATATTGCTAGCGGTAGCCCTCATCGGAGCCACAGTTGGAGGTAAGGTAGCGAGATTCGTTTGTACATTATACTAGCTTGTTATATGTGTTTTCTATTCCAAGGACTTCAAAAGTGGAACTTCATTTAGTTGCAAGATGTTTGCAGAAATGACTTTTGTTTGTTGCATACTGAAATATGTTTTGTATGCAACTACAAATCATTAAATGCACGAGACTCATTTGAAAGTTAAGAGGCTAGGCAACGTGAGGCATGAGTACATCATGAAAGCTTAATTTTTATTTGTCTTTAGGGTTGCTTGCTCGGCAAAGAAGAAATGAATTACAACGGGTAAACGAGCAATTAATCCAAATCAATGCAGCATTAAGGAAGCAAGCCAAAATCGAGTCTTATGCTCCTAGCTTGAGTTATGCTCCCATTGGTGGTGGTAGGATACCTGATAATGAAATTATTGTTGACCCAAAGAAGCAAGAATTAATTTCTAAGTTGAAAAATGGAAAGAACTTTTTAAGGAATCAACAGTTGGATAAAGCATTCATAGAGTTTAAGAATGCACTTGAGCTTGCCCAGAATCTAAAGGATCCTATCGAAGAAAAAAAGGCTGCCAGAGGTCTAGGTTTGTTATCTTTCCTATCTTGCTTATGAGTCAGAGGGCTTCCTACGTTATCACTTTGTTTGTTGTGTGCGTGTGTTAGATGGATGAAGGATTTTACATGGTGCTCCATGAATACAATTGAAATATTGCATTACAGGAGCTTCATTGCAAAGACAAGGAAAATATCGAGATGCTATAAAATACCATTCCATGGTTTTGGCCATCTCTGAACGAGAAGGGGAGGACTCAGGGAATACAGAGGCATTTGGGGCAATTGCTGATTGTTACACTGAGCTTGGAGAGCTTGAGAAAGCAGGCCATTTCTATGACAAGTATATTGCAAGACTAGAAAAGGACTAAGATGACATGTTTCATGCGGATTTTCTTTTTTCTTTCTGATCCACCCTATTTGAAGTGATTGATTTTTTTGATCGAAAATGCGTAAATGGACTTTTTGAGACTTCGGCGAAAAGGATATAGCATGTTTCCAAGAATGAAATATTAGTCCTTAAGGTGAGATTGGTTATATATTAGATTAGATTGTTCTTATTTGCATTTTTATTTTGTTATGGATATCACTTGAACTTAATGTTAGTAGATAGTTTTATAATTTCAAAGATATTGTTTGAATTTGATGTTTGAATGCTTAATATATTATCTTTAGGTGTTCTTGAGTTGAATTGAATTTAATGCATGTTATATGATTTATACAGCAGGTATTAATTGATTGCATATTACATAGGGATATTTTTGTATTGCTAGTCAGTTATATGAATTCTTTAGATAATATTCAAGCTTTTCCTCAGATTTAACAATGGATTAATCTGTCGGTAATATACCAATACAGTAGTTCATGGATAGAAGTGTCAAAATAGGTTCAAATTAGTGAGCCAACCTAATTTCACCCACAGGTTTGAGCAAGGTTGGATTGGGAAAAAAATCTAGTTTTTTAAATTAGGCCAAATTGAACCTGTCGGTTTAGAGCTAGGTTGAAAGTGAGTTGATCTGTTACCCACCGATAATAATCCTTTATCATTTTTTCATTTTTTCATCACTTTTCTTATACTTATTTACTACTTCTAATTATATAGGTTGGTAATATGATCTTTTTGAATATTATAATGCTATTGAATAATATTTGAATTGTTTGAATGTTTGATTCATCTAAGTTGAGTTAGGTTGGAAAAAAAATCTAGTTTTTTAAATGTAGGTTAAAGTTCACTTCTTAATATGGTATCAAAGTCATTGGTAAAGCCTATCCTAACAAGATTTGTTATTTGTTGGGCTTATCGTGCCACCCGCTGTCGGGCTGCTATCGAACCGTCCATTAATATTTAGTCTTATGCTCGAGATGTATATACCTCGGCGTGAGGGAGGGTGTTAGAGATCTCACATCGACTAGAAATAAAATGAATTTATAATATATAAGTGGTGCAAATCTCACCTTACAAGTCAGTTTGGAGGGTTGAGCTAGGCTTAAAGTTCACTTCTTAACATGGTATCACAACCATGAGTTAGAGCCTATCTTAGCAAAATTTGTTGTTTCTCGGGTTTATTGTTCCATCCGCTACTGAATCACCCAATAATGTCTAGTTTTACGCTCGAGATATAATATATATATATATATATATATATATATATATATATATTGACTAAAAGATAAGATCAATTAATTCATAATATATAAGTGAGTGCAAATCTCATCTTACAAGTCGGTTTTGTGAGATGGAATTACACTAGTCTACTTTTTAACAATCCACTGTAATAAATAAATATATAAAACAAGATGGAAAAACAAAGCATGCTTAAGTGAGTTACCCTAGCTAACGAACTAACTTGTAATGGGTTGAATAGTATTACAAAATTTCTGGCCTACTAAAAAGTGAGTCCAGTTGAGATAATTCATTTTTAACTTAATCCATAGTGAGCTAACCCATGAGTAGGATGAATTGACTTCCATGAAATAATTTTTCGGTAAATTTACTCATTGAAGAAACCAAATATTGATTTTTCATGTAGTGTTGGTTTGCGTGCTTGTTAGAAGACAGTGTGAGAAATAAGAGTTTCTAGATATTTGACTTAAAACTAACTTTGCATCTCTAGTATTGTTAACTAATAGCCATGCTCCTGCAAATGGTTATACCTACCTTCTAATGGTAATATACGTTCACTTAAATATGAATCACACAATAAAAAACTTAAATCTGAAATATGATCATGTTCTTCGCTTGGCAATCATTATGCATTTTGAATACTATACTACTATAATTTTATTTACTTAATCCTTGGTGGACTAAGTGGCAGATAAAGAAGATAGCAACTGAAGCAGTTATTTCTTCAGCATATAAATGCAGAAGAGTGGCTACATGGACTCAACGATGTCTCTTTTAACGAACTAGGCTGTTATCAAATCTTATATCCTCGGTTCTTCAGATATACAAGACAGGTTTATATCAAGTATGTATGTTATAATCTTCCTTATTGTCAATAGCGATGATGCCCTGTGTGTGGGAGATTTGTCAATGCACAAATCTATAATTAGTAATCCTGTAGTTATCCAGAATTCCACTTTATGCTATGTTGTTTGAGATTTTTGTATGATACTTGCAGCATTTTTTGTTTGACAAATGCTAATCTACATCTTGGCAATGAAGAACTCAATGTGAAAATTTCCATAGCATAGCATAATTGAGAATTAAAAGCAGAGTATACACTGGATGAATAATGGAAGGAACAATCAACTTTGCAGTCTCTAGTCATGGAACACAATTTCTGTTTATTCTCGTGGCTCACATACACTATCTTTGGTCACATATTGAAAAGAGTGGAAAGTACCAAAAAACAAAATTCACTAAACTTTTCGTATTAGAAGTAGTAAACACAATCATATTAGTTTTCCGAAAAACTTAATTGATTCATTAGTGTCTTAAAGATTGAAAGTTAAAAAGATTATAAATATCACAATCGATGGGTTGTTAATTTTGGAAAAATTCTTTCGTTGATAACATTCTATAAAACTAAATGGATGTAGATAATAATGAATAATCAAAATCAAGGAATTTTTAAATTTGAAAAAAATCTTTTGCTAGTAATATGTGTTTGTGTGTGTGTAAATATACTTTTCATGTTAATATTGTAATATTTATTAATTGTCACACTTTTATGTTCTTAATAGCATAAATCAGGACTAAATTTCTTTTATATAAAAGAGTATAATGAGAAAATGAAGAAACATAAAAGATATTTAAATTGGAAACATAATTGATTACGTATCTGGATCCATCGTACTTTAAGACATCGGATTATGCTTTACTTAAACTTTTTTTTAAAATTATTAATTACTATACTAATTAAATCAAGGTCAACATTGTAGAATGTATTACTTTCTCTTTACATCATTATGGAAGAGACAAAATTCTCAACCTTTTCCTTTATTAAATCTTAGTGCCACTGATACTAAAAGATATAATTGAGATTTGTCCTTTTTACTTGGTAAACATTAAATCAAATAAAAAAAATACACTTTAAAATTTATGTTCACTTCAAAGTTTCTTTTACATAAACTAAAATTTATTTACAAAAATTTATGTTAATATAAAAATTATGATATACTTGTTTATAATATGATTTTAGGGTTCTCTACTTTTTACTTGTTTATAATATGATTTTAGGGTTTTTTACTTTTTACTTTTCTGCATATACATTAATATTGAGTTTTCAGGATAATGTATATTAACATTTATGATGTACAGATGTGATTGTTAAGTCGATATGTTTATTTGTTTATTTTACAAATAATAAAATAGAATACGTACTAGATACGTCACATATGAATATTGAAAAATGTATAATAATTCTTAAAAACATAATAAATATATGATTGTTATTATGTGAATCCAAATTTAAATCTTAGTAGTTAATGTTAATGACCAAAATTTATAATAGAAATTATTTTAGTTACCAATTTAGGACCAATTATAATTTTTTGAATTATTTTAGTTGCTAATAATGTTTAATTTATAAATTGATACCTAAATTGATCACTATAGTGATTAATTATTGTCACTAAAATTAATCATTATTCAAATATTTTACTGTAATTGACTACAACTTTATAAATTAGATACTTTATTGATAAATATTGATAAAATATTCTAAAATATCAGACACGTGATCTAAGTTGAACTAAGTTGAAGTATCGGTACATCATAAATTAAAACTAACTTTGGAAGTTATAGATATGAGTATTTTCATTTTTATTAACACTTATACCGGAAGTTATAGATACAAGTATTTTCTACTATTACATAGACTAATAGTTTGCCAAAAAATAATATAACTGTGAATTATATTTATAAGAAATGAAAATAGGTCATGAATTATATTTATATTTAATAATATTAGTTTTGGCTGAGGGAGCATGGAGTATTTGAAAAAATAAAGAAAAACCACCCGCACAATCAATTATAAGAGTTCCATATTAATTCTATTAATAAAAAACACTTCATATTAAGATAAATTTAGAAACATACCTTCTTTTCGTGATGAAAGTGCACAAGTGTCTTACTTCCTACTCGTAAAGCTTATATCTTCTATATTGCGAATTTAGTATATTAAATACCAAAAAGGGTAAGACACTTGATGAGAAAATTTTCAAATAAAAAAAATAAATATGATCTCATTTGTGTTTATCAGAGTTGGGAAGGTGGACAACAAACTAAGGCTGTAGAAAGAAAAAGAAGAGCAACGAAATGTCTCTGTACAATACTCGGTGTCCATGGTTCTTGCATTTAGGTGGAATTTGACACATTCACAAAAGTGTAAGGATGTGTAGTTTATAATATTTTCTTTTTGGTATCAGCCTTTTTTTCCAATCTCATATGTGCAGATGGCGAACCCACAACCAAACATACCTCAGGTCAACTTCTGGTTTGTTGCGCTGGATCCAACATTTTAGACCTTTCCGATGCCCACTCACACTAATATCAAACTGTAGTTTTCAAGAATATTGCCATTTGTTTTATTTGGGCTGCAAAATTGATTTTCAAACCATGTAAGTCATGCTAACTTGCATAAGATTTGAGTGTGGTACACTTAAAGTCGTGATTCCCCTTCTGCAGTTCTTTCTCAAAAAAGCATAAAAATAGTTGATTGCTAACTTCTTGATAAACCACGAGTCCTTCCTTGCTCTTATATCACCGTGACCCAGAAGATAAACAACACCAGATTCTTTAGCCTTGTGAATAAAAGATAACTCGCTCTCAAGGCTCTGCTCGGCGTCACACACACTGGGGTCAGGAAATTCGGAGCTTATCACCTCTGATGTGCTTGCTTCTAAAACGGGGTTGCTTGTATCCTTATAATCAGCGAGAAGAGGAACACCAAGTGAGTAAACACTCCCATTGGGACCTATGAGAACCCTAGAACGAGGGTACTCATCCTCTGAATCAGAATCATCATCCCCATCACTCTCCAATGACCTCTCCTGAGCTTCACGACGAATAAACTTCTCTAGGCTCTCAATCAGCAGCTGCTCAAAAGTCTGGTGATTTTCTTTCCGAACATCTTTGTAACCATACCTGTTGACAAACACTCAGACAAAGACATTTGTTATTAATAAGATAAAATACATTATTTCACCAAAGATCCTTGATAAGATGCTCAGTGAAAGTGTTTTTAAAAGTAATATCTAGGGCCTCATTTTCACAATCAATTCGACTTTTCACTAGACCGCCACTTTTTAATGAATATAAAAGGTTCACATCTCCATTCTCCGCCACAGATCAAAATACCTCCCAAATCACAAATGTAAAATAATAAAGCTAGTTACCTGGCAATACAACGAAATATATGGTAGCTTTTGGGGCAGACTCGCCGAAAAAGGAACCTTTCACTTTGCGGTACCATAGGAACAGGAACATACTTGATACTCACAAATATGATCATAGAATGTATTGCGGGAAGTGTGGTCAGAAAATGGCCAAAAATTGCAGGTATTCCTTTGACCAACTCATTATAAAGCAAACCAATCCCAGGAGCTCGTATTGTCCCAAGATTACAACCTAATTCTCTCATCAAATCTGTTGACAGCTTTCGCTTGACTTCAGTTTCATACTTGAGATTGCTTCCATAATTCCATATATACATTACAAGAAACATGATTATGGCAAAGACCAATATAATCCAGCTTCCATCTGTCACACTCCACAGGACAGATGAAAAAAAAGTTAATTCCAATCCCAAGAAGACTACCCCGAAACTAAGCACTATGATGATGTGTAACCGCCATATAAGTAGCATAACAAGGGTTACTAAAATAGTGGTCATCATCATCACCCCGAGCTCAGCAATGCCTGAAAGGGGACAAGGAACAAGCTCAATACAAACACATTACTATAACATAATAACAATGAACTAAGCTCAGTGCCTTAAAGCTAAACTCTCCACCAGTCCACACCTCCCTATCTAGCTTGAACAATCAAATTATTATCAAATAGGATCAAAACTTTTATAAACTCGAATGATTTTTCTCAAATTTAACAAAAATATATGACCACAGCCGCCATTTAAAGAGCAATAAAATGACAAGATTTAGGGTTGTGGATTTTTCTAAGCAAATTGCCCCCACCTACCCAAGGCTCCAGTTGTGTATTGTATTATTTCTCAACTGTAGTTGAGAACATTCAAAAGAAATATTAAGGACTATATATAAATAAATAAATACTAGGTGAGCAGTTTAATGCCTTTCAAAATAATAATATAAAAATAAGGTCCTGATGCAAACAATTCTATTGAGATAGTTCATACCAACAAAATTGTGATATTAACATTACTACCAAGTTACAATTTGACTGTTACTTGAAAATGGCTGATGTTTTACCAAAAATTAAAACAGAATGAATAAGTTCATTACCGTAGGCATTTCCAATCTCATCAATGCTAGATATAGTGCAGACAAGCACCAGGGAAAGACCCAAGAGGAACCAGTTTATGACGGGGATATAGATCTGGCCCATAAATTTCCGAGAAGTATGAATAATTTTAAGACGAGGGAAACAACCAAGTGCAGTTGATTGCTTTATACATGAAAATGTTGCTGTTGTCATAGCCCGACTAGCAATAAGTGCAGCCACGTTGGCAATAAGGAAAATTGGCCAGAACGCACCACCTGCATACAGAGAATATCCTTACTTGAAGAACACGTAAAACACAAAGCCAACACATGGTAGTAAGGAGTAATATTATCAAACTTACTCGGAACAGAAGAAAAAAAGACTTGACCAGCATCAGCATGGTTTTCCATAAGGTATGCAGCTTGACCCAAATAACCCAATATTAGGCACGGCAAAACAAGGAAGACAAATGAAAGCTGCAAATTGGAACCATCAGCTTCGCCAGCATATTAGTTCACCGACACACAAAGCAAATAAAAGAAGCATGACTAACAAATAAATATGACAGATAAAATTTATTACCTGAACTGATCGGACAGAAAAGTGGCAAAGATCTGCAAACATGGCCTCAGAACCTGCAACATGATAACAGTCATTAAATATGTTTGCAGTTGAATAGGTTGTGCATATGCCAGCAAAAGATTCATTTGTCTAGTAATTTTACCACATTAAAATATTAAGTTGCCATGGGCTGGAAGGGATTACAGTGATAGAATGAGTTAATTAATAACCTCAAAATTCGAACTATTTCTCCTCAGATAATAGCAGCAAACACTAAATGAAAACCCATGCACTGATCATCAAAATTTCTGACAACAAATTGTCCTTAAAACAAATAAAAACAGACCAGTAGAACCAAATCTACACATGACAAGTCAAAAGTACAGTACTATTGCATTTGTAGTATCAAGATCTTGAGCGTATGTATTTACCAGTTGCACTCAGTAGGCAACCCCCAAGAGAATACCACGCTTTGGTTGAGTTCCTTTTGAAGAAGTAGTAGATATGAATAGGATTAAATGCCCTTAAGACACTATTGTCATACTTCAGAAGATTGTATATCCCAATGCCGGCAAGAGAACAAAACCATAAGAACAAAGCAGGTCCTACTGCAAGTCCCACTTTACTTGTTCCATACTTTTGTACACTGAACAAAATGATAAGGCAGGCAACTGAAATCATCACCACTTCATCTGCATAGACGAAAATGAAAAAAAAAGGTTTCAAGCAACTATACACATGACTACAACAAAAAGACATAAACTAGCTTAAAGTTATGCCCAACTCAACAACACATGCCATAAAAAATTACATGAAAAAATGCTTTCTAATCTCTCAAACCAAGTGGATAGATAGCACTACTGATATTATGTTAAGCTTACATGATCAGCCAAAGAAGAAAAGATAAAAAGGTCTAAACTGAAAACTTCGGGCATGTCTACGGACACCAACTACAAATCAAGTAATTAATAACTGTTACATATAATAGAGTTCATTAATAGGTTACATAATACCTTTCTCGATAACCTCTACCCCAACTTTTAAACCGCCAACAGATGACAGTACTGCGACAAAGAAAAGATAGAAAGAAAATTATTGTAAACTAAACAGTAGATAGGTTAATGAAAACAATAGTTGGTCATGAATACTAGCAACAACATATCATTATATCAATGCATATATGGTATTGACATCATTGTGAACACGTTGTGACCAAAGAAAGTCTGAAGAAATTACAGGTATAAATGAAGTATGAACAGTAAAAAACCTGACATTGCCGGTGTAACAACACCATTAGCAATCACCATGGAAGTACCAATAAGAACTAATATTAGTAGAATCTTCTTCAGAGTCAGAGAATTCTCAAGTCTTTCCTTGATTTTTAATGACCTTTCAAGCTCGGGGGATGGCACCTTAAGCCTAAAGCTTGATATACGGGCATCTGATGGTAACTGATTGGGGAGAAGACTAACCTTAGCATGACGACAGATCAACGAGTACAAGGCAAAAGTACCACCTGCAATGGTTCCAGAACAAATATTATTTTGAGGATGTTCGTACCACAAGCTTTACTTTAGAACATGTACTTATAATATACCTTCACCACCATCATTGGCCCACAGAACCACCAGGACATACTTCAATAAGGGAATCAAGATTAATGTGTACAAGACAAGTGATAAAGCTCCAAGAATGTCTTCATTTCCATTAATAGGGGCCTTTCTAAACATAACACTGAAGGTATACAAGGGACTTGTTCCAACGTCACCAAAGACTACACCAAGCGTCTGAATAGCTAATACAATTTTCTTACCCACATTGATGTCCTGCAATGATATATAACGAAGACAAAAAGCCAAAATTACTAATATATATAATATCATGATGAATAGTAAGACATTTTAAGGGATGGAACCACATGCCGGTGTACAAGTAGAATACATCAGTCAATCACAAACTAAAGTTCCGAGAATCCGGAAACTAAACAAAAGGAACAACACCCAAAGCTTAAGGCCAAAATTCACATAATCCATAAACTTAACAAAAAAAACAACACACATACCTATAAAAGAAGAAGGACAACAACAAATATAAGCATCTCCTAGACAATAAATGCTATAAATAGTAAGATCGTCATTGAGGTTGCAATGCACACAACAATTTGGTTGTATCGGGATTCCAGGAGCTACTTTGTTTAATTTTCAACATCCACGTTAAACATTCAGTCGTTGTCCGTGAATGCAGACAGCAGGTTGAATCATGTATTCCACATCTATTTCCTTCCACTTTTTTTCCATTCGTGGAGCAGGTCATAACACTAAATTAACAATCACAGTTCACAAGGTCCCACAGGGAGATAGAGAAAATTTAAGGTCAATATAAATATATATCCATTATAAATTTCAACCTACCGACTAAAAAAAACTTAAACTACACAATTAAGAAATAACCTGCCATGATCACTTCATGCGACATAACCGCGCACTTAAAATTTGCAATTCCTTTGAATTATTATAAGATAATAATAAAAAGCAGAAAAAGGAAAGAGACCTCATAGTCACTTCTGTGAGCACCGGGAACTTCAAGAGCCTCCACGTCGAATGAATCGATTCGAGGACCAGTGCGGATGAGTCTCTGCTCCGCGTTGTCCTCTTCCTCGTCGGAATCAACGACGGCAGCTTGGCGTCCAAATCTCGAATCCGCGTCGAAGTTCTCCAAATCGGAGTCGTCGTCGTCATCCTGGATAACCCAGCGCGATTCGGTGGAGTCCAAGGACGTTCCGCGATTGATCTCGTCGGCCATGTGGTTAGCCAGATGCGGAAAATGGAGATTAGGGTTTCACATGGAGAAATGGGTGAATTTCAGGAAGAGGGTTTTGGCATGAATTGGACATAACACTGTATGAAGGGACTGTGCTTCCATGCCATTCTTTTCCGCAACAACACAAGGTGGTGGTGCTGATCACGCGTGAGTGAGAGAGAGTGATACCAATGCAAAACGGCATCTGACTGAACTTTTTCTATGGGGCCCCACACTGCCCTGTTTGGATTTCTCAAATCATATTTAATTACTTTCATTTGTTTAAATTAGTAGGAATTTTTATTGATGGAAATATCCACTTAAAAGAGAATAATTACTTCAGAGATATAACTACTTTTTTTTTCTAAAATTAATTGGAAAATTACATGTTTAGAAAAATACATGAATTGTTTTTACCACTGTCCAAATAAATTTAGATAGAGCTCTCAAAATGGGTTGGAATCCGCGAGCTAATCTTGCTCATCATGGGTTGGGTTAAAATTTGTTTACAAATTTTAATATAGGTTGATTTTTGACCCGGATCGTTAAGAACCCGGCTCACCCGGATTCAACCTTTGGTGAGCCGAGTTGACTCACCAACCCGCAAATAAAAAGGTCACACAAGTGTTTATTTTTAATTAAGTTGAGTTTTACATTTGGGTCATGTTAGGTTTGTTTTTGTCAACACATAAATAATTTGTATTTATTTATTTTTGTTTGTATTTGGATTGTATTAAAGTTTATTTAAATTTTAATTAGAATCATAATTTAGTTTTGATTGAAAAAAAAATAAAAAAATTGTATTTTTTTAAGGATTAAATATGTTTTTGGTCCCTCAAGTTGTAGTGAATTTTGGAATTAGTCCCTCTTCGAAACTTGATATCAATTTAGTCATTCATCTTTAGAAATATGTGGATGTAGTCCTTCATACCAAATTATGTTAAGTTTATTTGACATTGTAAATGCATTTTATGATAATATTTAAGTTAACATTGAAGCGAAAGTGTGTCAAACGGGGTAAACAATTCAAATATTATCATGAAATGCCCTTGAAACATCAAATAAACTTAATAAAAATTGATAATAAGGACTAAATCCACACATTTCTAAAGATGAAGGACTAAATTGATATCAAGTTTCGAAGAGGGATTAATTCTAAAATTCATTAAAACTTGAGGGACCAAAAACATATTTAACTTTTTTTTAATTAAGTGAACCCGTGATCCAACCCGTTTAACCCGTCAACCCGTGGTGAGCCGGACCGAATTCGAATTTTTTTGACTCGTTAAAAAATGAATCGAGTTGGGTTGGCTCACTAAATCATCAATCCGTGGTGAATCGAGGTAGATCAGGCTAAGTTACCCGTTTTGACGATTCTAAATTTAGACATAGCTAACTTTTATTAGAGTTGAAATATATTTGATTTAAAACTTAACTTTGACTTTTGAAAGTATTTTTAAATAAGAGTGCACATAAATTATTGGCGTATCATGGACTCAAACTATAGGTATTACTATAATAAGAAAAATTAGTTCCTATCACATTTGACTCAAAGTTGAGTTAGATTTGGGAGTCTACTTTGTTTAATTCCTAGTATTCACACATGTGAAATCCACGAGATTTTAAAAATTATAAGATATTTAATATATTAATTTGAATTAATAAAAACAAGAGGCAAAAGTGAGGAACTTGATTTTTCAATGGTTACTATTTCAAATGTCAAATATGTAACGACCTAATGTGAAAAATGTGAATGAATAATTATAATTTCATCTTAATAGAATAAATGAAGTTATTTATTTGGTTTTATCCCATTCTAGTCTAAGAAAATTATTACTATATTATATTTCATCTGATTTTTTCTTTTCAAATAGAAGTGTAATAAGAAAATGCTTGAAAGATTACTTAATATATAAGCTGTAATATTATGACATTAAGAAGGAGCAGATTTTCCGGATTTCGCCGTCTTAAAGCGTTACAGAGAATGCGACAGAAGCAACGAAACTAACTGTGCGCCAGATGATAATGGGCATGGGCTTCGTAAGATCGACAAAATTCGAATTATCTTATCACAGCATTGGAGATATATATTATAAAAATGAAACAAAAAATTGTTGTCTTTTAGAGAAAAAAAAATGAACGTCTTACATATTTAATGGATATCCATCACTGGGATAAGGCTTGAGAAACCAGTTCTTAGTTTTCGGTTAAATTCGCATTTTCATCTTGGAAGTTTGACGTAGGATATGAATTTATAAAGTTTTATGAGTCATATTACAAAAATATATATTACAGAAGAAATTTGAAATTTGTTATTTTATGTTATTCATATAAATGAATTAAAAGATTCTCCATAATTATCATCAGATCAGTTAAATTAAGTAAAGATGTATTCTTAAGCCTTCGTCACATCTTGTATAATAATCAATCAACAATCACATATGAACAAATTGAAAATAATTGTACATGTAAACAAATTGAAAATAATTGTCACATGACTTTACATGATCTTTTCTAAAAATAAAGTCACAATTATTAATCTGAAAATTTTTTCTTTTCAAATATAAATTTAAACAGTATACAAACTTATTGAATGTTTTCTGTAATCATTATAGTGAAATTGTTTCGGCACGATGACTTAATTGGTTGGTTCATGCTCGTAATAATTGATAGATCGAGAATTACGTTTATATTTTAGTTGTAAAATATAATAGCGGAACCATGAATGATATTTTGTTAAATGAATAAAACTGAAGCAACATAATATTTAGTTTCAAACAGATTGACAGCAGAAAAGGATAAATACAATCAACAGAATACAAAAAGTGCAACATAACATTGCAGAACACCACTGGTGTTGTAAAACTAATATTTCACAAATAAAGAATGGCCAGTACTTACAGATCGCATTGGCAAATGGCTAATTTGACGCCCTCTTCAAGAAAATGATGTAAAGAATAATAATTATCTAATTGCACAAGCAAAGTGATTTGCAATTTGAGGGCATAAGTGAACATGTCTCACAAATTGATATGGGTAAACATTGTATAATTTGTATTGCTTCTAACTTCAAGGGATCATTCTAAGTGATTTTTAAGCAAAAAGTTTAGTTAATATAAAACAACAACCTTATAAGAGATAAAAGCACAACTCTGAGCAGTGGTAGCAGTCCCTCATAACGTACAAAAAGTTCAAGAGTGTTTCGGTCTGTACATGAGCCACTCGCAGACAATGATTGTGGCTATGCTATAACTAGCCTATTGTTCCTTGAGACAAGTCCCTCAGTTCACGTTGGATGCGGCCTCGTCAACTTCTTCATAGGTGCCAGTCTCCTCATTAAATGAGTACCTGAATTTAAATAAAAAAGGAACAATCCCAGTCAGCTAGAAACATGATTTGCATCTCCCACAATAGATAGGAGATGGGATGAGAGATGAGAGATGAGTAGAAGTAAATAAGAAATAGTAAAATAAGTTCATTTTTTAAACTATTTCTTCTCTTTTGCCTCTCCCACCAAACATATATTATTTCCCTCCTCTCGACCAAACAAGGTGCTAATTATAGAAATGTACTAATCACATCTCTTGATATAGTTTCAACAAAAAATATCATAAATCAAGAATAAATTTAAACAAACAGCTAAAGAAGACACGCCCAAAACCACATCCATGTTTGGCAACACTTATTGATAAACAGAGGCTAAAAGATGTCAGCATAAAAATTAACAAACCACACGATAAGATGATAAAGGAATATGCTGTACCATTGTCCTGATGCTGCAGAGCAATAAAGCCCAGTATTTGGATCATAATAATAGCCCAAACTGCTGCTGTAATAGTACCTGGACCATCAAATATTGATGTCAGAACAAGCTTATAACAGCACTTTTTGGTAACGGAATTCATTGGAAGAAAGAAGAAATGGGTACAAACAAACCCTCAACTTTTGCTACCTTCTTAATACCATAATTTTTTTTTTTTTTGGTTTTTGAAATCACAACAAAGATGAATACTGTCATATATCTATCAGACTATTTCCCAAAATGTACATGGAAGAGAAGAGCCATACCCAGAAGATTCATCAAACACATAATCATTTTGCAATGCTCCACCTGAAAGAAAAGTAGAACAATGTTAAGTAAATACTTATCGGATAAAAATCAGTAACAAAAACTTCAGAGGCCAATTTACCCTCAATGCCAGAATTTATGGCATCCGATGAAGACTGACTAACTGCATTATTTTCATCTGTAGATGGCTTACTGGTATCAGGTTCATCCTCGTCAGCAAACATATCATAATCACCTTCACCATTGCCAGAGGCTTCTACACTAGCCAAATGTTGATTTGACGTGCCTTCTTTTGCCCGCACTAACTTCTCATATCCTTCTGAAAAAGAGAGAATGTAGAAGGCATAAGAATTAAGCAGTTAATACCAGGAAACAGGCACACTTCACTCCTTCTCATAAACCTAAATATCGACAACATCATAGAAAGAAGAAAGAATAGCCCAGGAAAAATTGACGATTAAATAACCTGCCCCAAAATCCAAAGATAGTTTCTCCAAACTCTAAGAATTGACAAACACCATGTGTGATATTGATAATAGAACAGTAAGTTCTATCTTGCATCATGACCATAATAACGACATAAATTAGAAAGTATTATAATAGTAAAACCAAGTAATTAAATCAATTAAGTTAGAAAATCAAACAGCATATCACATCATGTTGTTAACAATGTAAACTTAATGAAACAATAAAACATAATATAAATAGAATAAAGCATAGTGTATAACACTAACCCGCTTCACGATCAAAAACCTCTCGCTTTTCATGATAAACATCTGTGAAATAAGGTCAAGGAACCAAAGTTAAGCATAATCTAGACGTAGCAACTAAAGAAACAATGTATTAAAACAAGTTGCATGACATAGAGTCTCATCAGGCTATCTAAATGATTACATGTTTACACAATGCATAATATCTACAAAGCCCAGAGAGATTAACTCAACTGTATTCACCATTCTCCATCAGCTTCATAGCATCCTCAGTTAGCTGGTCAAATACAACCTTAGTCTCAGCAGACATTTTTGCCTTTCTGTCACTGCTACCTTTTAACCTTCTCAAGGCTTGCAAAACCTATTCGAAGAATATCTGTTAATACTGCCCAACTAATGAACCTCAAACATCACTTAAAAAAGTAGATATATGATATATAATTCCAGCCCAGCCAAGTATAAAGATTTACTGTTTCAAAGATATAAAGAGACCACGTAATTGAACATGATATAAAATTAATAATTGCAGTTAGATACAAGCCAAATATAAGCTAAAACATTTTTCTTACTTTTTATCTTTATGAACACCAGTAATCCTTTATTTTGGAAAATTGGCAATTAACAGGCTTTCTCTGATAACGGTTTAGGGTTGCCAGAATCAACTCGAGTTAAAAATAAATTTGGGCAACTATGGAGTCAGCAGCAGATTCCGGTTCTCTTATTTTCTGTATTTATTTGTTCCAAGTTGAAAAACACACTGTCAAAATTACATATTCCTTACACGTTCAGATTTGAGAGTAAAATATTTTTAACTGGATAATACTTTTTGAGGATATGAACTCCCTTAGAAAGAAATTTCAGAACTACCTGGCCATATAAAAAACCAATGAATGCCTAAACAAATGGATGATCTACAACTACTCTGGAGTGAATTGGAAAATAAATATTGTATTTAACAATGATACTTCAGTAGAACAAAGGAATCAAAAATCAGAAAATTAAGAATGATAAAATATACGCATACCGTTTCCCCAGGTTCAAGAACATTTGCAATCCGCCTCTTCATGATGCCAATATCTTTAGAAGAAAGGTCGGCCGGGCCCTCATCCACATCATTAGTTGGTACAGATTTTAATGCAGAATATTTTGGATCAACTTCAATATTATCAAGCCACGCATCCTGCAAGGATCCTGAACTTATTAACAGAATTCAAATGAAATAATCACAAATAAAGAAAGAAAACAACATAAATCCCTCACCTTAATCTCATTCTCTCTTACATATTCAACAAAATTTCCTGCTGCATCAAAATAACCTTCTTCCCTTTCTTTATCTAGGTTGAAAGGCTCGATTTGAATCCCATCGTCAACAAAATTCTCGTTATCCTGCCACAAGACATCACACATCACTGCCTGCCTATCTTTTACGTATCCAGTAACACCTCATTACACCAATAAACTTTACTACAAAAAATGATGTCAATTTAGGAATAAATCACACTACAATAATACATTTGAACAGAAGCCCACATGAAATAAGCTTTACAAGCAAAATATTTACTCTGCTGGTGTCCATGAGAAAGCACTTGATAGAAAGAGTAAAGATTTAATTTAGATAAAAAAGTTCGTCCAGGTTGAAAACTTAAGGAAAACTTCAAAACAAACCTCATATGTCACTTCACCAACTGATAAGTCTATTCCGATACCTCCAGTGTCCTCACTAAAGAGTTCAGCAGTAAATTGATTTCTTTGATTTGCCCGCTCTTTGGCAGCTTTGGCAGCTACTTGGGGATTCATTAAGTCAACTTCACCCTCCTCGACATTTCCTTTGTCGACAACTTCATCTCCTGGCTTCACTTTCTTGCCCTTTGGAAACCTAACCTTTTTTGCTCTGTATAAATTCAATGAAACATCTCAAAATTCAGTTCCACAAGCCAATCAATACAGCCTCAAAAGTTAAAGCCCCAACAAGGGGACTCATATACACACACAACATATTACCACGAATGGGGTGAATGAACAGAAAACGGAAACTTAATACACGGTATTCATATGCAAGCACAATGAATTTAATTTAAACTCTCTTCAAAAAATGCCCGATATTTGAACTAGGCAGGGGGTGACCAACATGACAGTAATCCCCAAATCAAAATAACACAGAACTCAAGGTATAATAACCTAATCTCGATAATCAAGTCTACCTATTGCTGCAATCATCTCAATAATAATTAACGGAATTAGGGTTTGCTTGCGAGAATAAAGGAAAAGAAATTACGGTGGTTTTTTGCTTAATTCGTCATCTTCTTCCACAAATGGACGTTTGGGGTTTCTGCGAGATGATTCTGCCGCCATTGATGCTGCCCAAGGAGAGTGAGTTCAATGCCTTGAGCTTCTGCACATAGGCACAAGACAATGTTTTTCCCCTCCCTAAACTAAACCTCTCCTTGTCTCTCTCTATTCATTTTAGATCCTTAACAATTAACTAATTAATTAAAATAACATAAATTTCCCAATAATAATTTCATGCATTTTCAGAATCTCAACTGTGTTGGTCCAAGCCATAGACAATATGTATCCATAACAAAATAAAAAAGATAACAATTTTTTAATATTTTATTTAAAGAATAAGTTGCATTAACCTTTTTTATTAAATATGGAACAAAAAATAATTAAATACGGTTGTTAATATTTACAGTTATGTTTGACAAATTACTTTGATTAATAAATCTTTTTTCAAGGTTATATGGTCAATTTGTTTATTGTTATTTTAAAAAAATGAGAAAATAAACAGATTTTATGTAATAAAAGAATAAATAAACTTTAAATGTCGTGTACAGTAAAAAATAATAACTTTGTTCACTTCAATTTAAAAAAAAAAAAAAAGGTCTACTGCATGGTAAATACAATAACTGACCATAACTAGGGATGGCAACGGGGTGGGGCGGGTACGGGTATCATGATCCCATTCTCATCCCCATAATAAAAATTCATCCCCATCCTCATCCCCAAACCCAACGGGTATACAACTTTTGACCCATCCCCATCCCCACCGGATAACGGGTATTTTCTTATACCCATACCCATACCCATTTTTTTATTGTTCCATATATCAATTAAATATTT
>Ga0099822_1000292_pt1 | contig 42200 bp, 21 predicted proteins | sample CowpeawhiteBW_FD_76839 | JGI IMG/M metagenome (GOLD analysis project Ga0099822, IMG submission 76839) | Root nodule microbial communities of legume samples collected from California USA - Cow pea white BW | ecosystem: Host-associated > Plants > Roots > Nodule | place: USA: California | collected... | reverse complement strand
ATATATATATATATATATATATATATATATATATATATATATATATATATATATATATATATATATAATTTAAAGTCTAGATTCTCATTTCCTAACCCTAATATTACAAAAATAAAACTATTTCTACATAACAAATCCTGTATTGTAATATAATAACTTATATCTCTTCAACCCTAAAACAATACAAAATATAGTCTAAAGTCTATATAAACAAGAATAAAATAATTCGACAATTTAAAGAATTTAGACAAAACCATAAAAACTTGAACATTTTATGGATAATATGCTGCAGTAGATTTGCCCCCACAGAAATCACATGCAAAAGCCTATCTTCTAATATCTTATTTATATGACATGCAAAATTAATCTAAGATTATTGAGAAATAAAATCTAATTACAAAGATTTAATTTGCTCTTATATATCTCTTCATTGATTATGAAAAGATTGGCCAAAAACAATTTCTTTTTTACGAAAAAGAAACACAAAAATAGAAAAGTGATTTTAGTCACTTGCTCAATACTCTTGATGCTCAATATATTATAAACCCTAAAGTATGTTGAAATCTAATTATTCCTTCTTCTCACCTATAAACATGCGTAGGTATCTAGTATTGGCATATCTTCTTTAATTCATTTTGCTCCTAATTTTTTATGCAAACGATTCTCTTCTTCTGTTTTGAATTTTGTCATAGCAACCAATGAATATTTTCTCTTCTTTTTTTTATCTCATTTTTGTAATATTTTTACTTTACTCTAAATTCTAAACCCTAAATCTTAAATCTTCACATTTACGTATCTAAATGAGTCCTAAAATTTTCATTTTATCTTATAATGGCTAAAAGTCGATAAAGATTTAAAATTAATTGTTGACAATGCCAAGAAAATAACTGGAAAAAGAGAAAATAAATAAATAAAAAGGTTTTATTAGTAAAGATAGATTAAAGCATACTACATATTAAATATTTGAAAGAAAATATATAATATAACATGTCAAATCCAATGAGAAAACAATGCATATAAAGTGAGCATCTTTTATACCAGAGAAAAGTGTGATTTATACACTTTATTTATTAAACTTGTGACATATATATATATAAATTGATAGTCATAAATAATGCTTCCAATAGTTATAATAATTATACTACTAACAAACTTTCTAATTGTTTTCGACCTTTGTTGTGAAATAACAATAAACTAATATCCGTAAATTAACAAAACATAAATCCTCGTCGGGCTTGATGTCTTTAAAAATCAGTCAAGATTGTTTTCTATGAAACACAATATCCAAACATATATATACACACAAAATCTAAGCTATTACAAGTAAAGGGTTTTGACTTCTCTCACGGATAAAAAGAAACATGTAATACTAAGAAGGTAAAAAAGTGATTAAATTTTATTTCGGGAAAGTGACAATATATTAATATAGTTCACTCCATAAACAAAAATACACTTTACGAATAATTTTTTTCTTCTTTCCTTCTTATCAATCACCCCTCTCTTTTATATATATATTTTCTTTTTAGCAGTGTGTAGGGCAGAGTCTATGAATACATTGATAGATCATGTCTTGTTCTTATTTTACAAACAGTAAAAACTTTTTAAAATTTCAAATTGATGTAAAATAAATTAGTCTTAATTTCACAAGTTGTATATTAATTTAGTTTTGCCAGCTGGTATGTGAAAGCAAGCAAATGACAAGGTTTCAAATGGGAATAATTCAACCCTAATTAACAAGATATACACGTGGAGTCAAAAGCTCTTGAAATAAGTCAAAAAACTGTTATAAACCGATGAAGAACTATTTGTAACCCTTGGGTCAACAACCCTGTGTGTGTATGTTCATTGATGACCTAGAGAAAACACAGACACACATAAACACTATATTATTACTTTTAGTAAAGTAATTGTTCAACATGTGCAAGAATTACTTATTAGCTAAGGGTTCAAATATTTTAGGTTTTCTCTTTGTCGAAAGGTAACCTAGGTTTCCTAAATAATCATCCAACCTCTCTCTCTTCTCTCTCTTCTCTCTCTCACCCACTCCCCACATCCTCCAAAGATATAGACACAACATTTTAACTTCACCCCATGATTTAAAAAGTTTATATAAATGTGGTTTTCAAAGAAATGAATAAAATAAGTACATAGTTTAATCCCATGATGAATATTTTATTGTTCCGTATACTTTTCTGGTTGTGAGAATGGCTGCATGTTGCCCACTTTATTTGTCTCTCTCTTTCCCTTCCAACCTCATCCCATTAATCCATTTTCTGTGCAGTACTACTGAATTGATCCCTTTGTTTTTCTATTCGTTTTTGAGGTTTGAATCATTGGCCACTCCTAAAACTTCTTTTAAAATTCCCTCTACATAATTTTATTCTTCATGTTACTATTCTCATCATTAAATTAAATTTCTGTTATTTTAATTGCTCCAATTTTTTTATTTCCTTTTGTTTTTCTGTTTACACTTCTTTAGAGCTTTGTGTGTATGGCCGGCATAGACTTGGGTTCAGCATCGCATTTTGTTCATCATCGCCTTCAACGCCCGGACCTTGAAGACGATGACAACCAACACGACCAAGACGACACCAACAACAACGTTAACGATCACGAAGGGCTTGACCTAGTTGCCACAAATCAAGGTCATCCCGGTGATATTGTCGCTCGCAGGCCAAGAGGAAGACCTCCCGGTTCAAAGAACAAGCCCAAGCCACCTGTTATCATCACCAGAGAGAGTGCAAACACGCTTAGGGCTCACATCCTTGAAGTCACCACTGGCTGTGATGTCTTTGACTCCGTCGCTACCTACGCAAGGAAGCGCCAAAGAGGGATCTGTGTCCTCAGTGGGAGTGGCACCGTCACCAATGTCACGCTCCGCCAGCCCGCCGCAGCCGGCGCCGTTGTCACGCTTCACGGAAGGTTCGAGATCCTCTCTTTGTCGGGATCATTCCTCCCACCTCCTGCTCCGCCGGGTGCCACCAGTTTGACCGTCTTTCTCGGCGGAGGACAGGGCCAGGTTGTGGGTGGAAACGTTGTTGGCCCCTTGGTGGCTTCTGGGCCTGTTATTGTCATTGCTTCATCTTTTACTAATGTAGCATACGAGAGGTTGCCTTTGGATGAAGAAGAATCTATGCAGATGCAACAGGGACAGTCATCCGGCGGTGGTGGTGGCGGTGGCGGTGGTAGCGGTGGTGGTGGTGGTGGAGTGAGTAATAACTCTTTTCCTGACCCTTCTTCAGGGCTTCCATTCTTCAATTTGCCCTTAAACATGCCTCAGTTACCTGTTGATGGTTGGGCTGGGAACTCCGGTGGAAGACAATCTTACTGATCCACCTTCTCTGGGGGCCACAAAGGTGAGAAGTTGAATTCATATCATATCATACATATATTTTGCATCCCTCTCTAAATTTCCTTCGAATTGTTTGTGAGGAAACTACTGATATATTTATCTGTTCAAGACTCTTTTGTTAATTTGGCTAGGTATGTTGTAAGAACTCAGTTTCTAGGAACAACTGTAAAACGTGTTTATCTTGGTTGTTGGAGTTGCTAGATTAGTGTCTGTTGTGCATTAACCTTGTTGAGATCAATAAATCATAGGCTCAAATCAATAACACAAATATATATATGTTTTGGATTACGATGTTCGGTTTTTGTTTTTTCATCAAACATGTTATATATGTAGTTCCTTGTTTCCATGATTTAGCATATCTCGGGAGGAACATGGTTTTGGGTAGTTTAACCCTAACATGTGAAAACATTATAACAAAAACTTGAAGCTGCATATACATAACCTTCTGGCTCATCAAATAATCAAGACAAATGGATCACTTATCTTGTTTTGTTGGTATTCTAGCTAGACAATAATTAATTAAGGGAATCCTAACATTATTGCTTTTGACCGAGTGAAGTTCAACATCTCTCTCTTATAATTAAGTATTTCCACCACAAACAAGTGGGGAAAAACTAATTATATATATGTTTTTCTTTGTTTCTGTTTCCATTATTTCATTCATTAGGCCGGTTGTTATAGAAGTCGTGTACGTGGAATAACCTTAATTAATGTCTTTCCAACATATGAAATCTAAAGCTTCTAACATTGATCCTTCTAAACTATCCATTTTAGGTTCGAATCAAGTTGGGAAAAAGAAAAGCAGATTAAAGAAAAAAACATCGAAGAGTGGGAGGAAAGGAAAGTGTGTGTGTGTGTGTGATAGATCTCTAAGTGTGTTATAAAATATTTTAGGAGTTACAAAAGTGTTTGGTTTGACATTATTATATATATAAAATTTTAAAACAAACCTTGTTAGAAGCTAAATAGATTCGTCTGCATTATATTTACCATTATCCAATGGTTCAAAGCGACAAAACCTGTGCAAGCAAATACTTTACGAAACTAAGAATATTTTCCAGGTTTTCCCGCAGTGGATGAACTACCTTTGATTGCTAGATTGAGCGTCTAACTCAATTCTTTCGTTTTATACGTGAAATTCCTGAAGATAGGATTTAACCTAATTCAGACTTGTCGTACCTAACAGATTATGTTAAAAGCAAAACAAGAACTCCATTACAAGGTTTTTGCTTCCATATTTTGCGAAACTTTTCTTATGGATATTACATGAGAATATTACGAAAAACATTAGTTATTCATAAATGTTCTGAAATTTTGGTTCATTATAATCATATAGGTATGAGGGGATCATTCCTGATTTGTTGTCAAGTTTTTTGAGTTTGAATACTTCGGTTGAGTTGTTCACATTTTCCCCTTCACCCCTCACATAAAACACAATTTTAATTTGGATTCTCTAAGCTAAAAATCTCTGCAATATATATTACATATATATACTTTCTGCATTGTAACTTAATAATGACAACAACATTTGACATCCTTTGAATATAATTTTTTTTGCTTGCTTGTTTCACTTGATCTGCTATCGTTTTCTTTGGTTGATTAGCCTAGCTTGCGTTTTCAGTTTTGTCTTTGATTTAAACACCGAATTAACCTCTCTTCTCTCCTTTCCTTGTTTGCATCACCCCTAATCCACACTGTCATTATCCTTGGTAGGTTCACACAACTTTCTCCTCACTTTTTTTGCTTCTTTTCCATTGTAAAATCATTCCCATATTTTCATGCATTCTCTCATAAACAATCATAATAAGGTTCTCTGATTTAGCAGTATCAGGTATCTTTTGTATCTTATTACCATAAACTTAATAAGATCACGTCTTGGAAAAGAATCAAATATTTGTGTAAATTTGAAACCCTACCCAAAATTTCGCTTCCAAAATCTGTGTATAAAAAAATTTGTAACATTCTATATGTACCATGTTGAATTCGAACTATATGCTAAAGGATTGAATAACTGAGTAACGATTTGGACATATGTGATAACTTGTTATTATGTAAAACTATATCATTTACTTAAGAAAACCACGTCAAATTAGAAGAGATTCCTTAAAAATAAAAACTATTTGGGATAGTGACTTTGATGCAAACATACGTGTATCATTTCCAAAATATTAGTAAGGAAAAACGCTCAAATATGCCATTGAATAAGGATTCAAATTCATAAGAGAAGTGGTAAAAGACGAAAAGAAGTTATAATTTGACAAAGAACCCAAGATTCAATCGTATATTTTACGTAGAATACTTTGGCCTCAATCGTAGGGAGGTAAAATTTCTTACAATCTTAAAAGGTTATGAAGAAATAATTAAGAGGGTGATAGGATACCATGGAGATTCTCCTAAATGATTTACAACAACAAAATTACAAATAAAAAACAAGGACATGAGTAATATATATCAACCCTAGGCTAACTAAAAGAAAATGTATACGATATATTAATGTTTGTGGATATCATAAAAGAGAGTCATCTATCCGAAATATAAATGATGTATATTTAAGGAAATAAGTATATTGTAATTTCCTAAATATGTTATTCATGACCATTTATTGCATTTCAATCAATCTCACATTTTTTTTATGGAGTTTTGTAATAGTTTTTAAATGTAAGAGTGAATTTCATACTACTCATCTAATCTACAAGACACATAATACAAATAAAGTATACAATTAAATTAACTGCATTATAACTTTTAATCTCAAAATAGAATAAATTTACAATTATCAAATAATAACGTTCAATCTTTAAAAATTAATCTCAAAATTATGCATGTCACCCCAAACTTGAAAAATAACTCATCAAGAAACATTACCCAAATCTTTAAGTAAAATAATTCATGAATTCATACACCTCACTCACAATTTTCATCCCAATTTATTTCATAATTCTCTTTTGGATAGTAGGTTTTGAGAGTGAGTTAAATAGGATCTCGAATTATTTTTTTTAGAAAACTAGATTAGATCCTTTACCGTATATATAAGCAACACAAATAACAGAAGTAATTTTATAATGGTTCACCTAGATTAGATTTAATTCTCTTTTAAACAAATTGTTCACGAGATTTCACTGATTAGATTAAATAAATAAATACACAAATTACTCATTGTATCTTAAGTACACAAACCATTTATGTTAAACTCTCTTAACCTCCCTTGAAATTAAGCCCTCACAACAAAAAGAATCAAAACAACTCTCAAAGATATAAATTAGTACTTTAAACAACTTTCTTAGGATTTTTTTTTTTTAAATATCTGTTGTTACGGCTTGTTTGTGTAAGATAAAAATTTCTTAAGGTTTTAGAATTATCGTGGTCAATCACTCCTTATGTGTTTTATTCGATTTATTATTTTCCAACCAAATTGGAATTTTTATTTTCATTTTCATCAATTTCCTGATAGGAAATGGTACAACAAATTCTAACCCTTTGTCTGCAACAAGGCTGCCAAAAATTTGGAGGACTAAATGGGTTTGGTCCATTTGTTCTTGTTGCTTCTAATTGGTGCCCAACAACAAGACTCGACCCATGATTGGTGGTTTAAAATTTGCAAATTTCTTCTAATAATAAGGCCCAAATCAAGGTAATTAAGAATAATTATCAGAAGTAAAATCATTTTTATTATAAATTTATGAATTGGTCACTAATATTAATTATAAATTTTTACTTAAAGACTAATGTAATGACTAATTTTTTTGTAGTCAAAACCTTAATAGCTGATAATGACTAATTGAAAAATCAAATCATAATAAAAATTATTTTAGTTACTAATAATTTTTAATTTATAAATTAGTATCAAAATTAGTGCATAATAATTTTGATATTACTAAAATAGAACATTATTTAAAATTTTTGTTGTAATGAATGTGAATGACTCAAATTATCACTTAATGTCATGGAATGTTAATTCTTTTAAAAACTACTAGACTACACCTTTAGAAGAAATAAAGAAATTTTGTAAGCTATCATAAATAAACCGTTAAACTTAATAAATAAAATTTGTACACACATAATACATGCCTTACATTTAGTGGTTACAAAATTCAAGTTATCATAAAGGATATTTCATCTCCAAATGTTGATTAATGGTGACTTGAATGATAACTGTGGAAATCTTTGTTGAAGTTGTCTTAAATTGGTTTGATGACCTATCCTATGACTCCATTTCTTCCTTTCAAAATTTATAAAATGTGTGTTGCTTAAATCTCAAAAGTTTTTTTTTTTTTTTTGTTTATATATGGCTTTCGATTTCAATTGCCTAAATACTTCATTATGAGGTAATATAAATTTTTATCCTTTTTATTCTCCTTGATCGTTATAATTTTATTTTTTCAAAACAATTTTCATTATTTTTTAATAGTTTATTTGATATTTGAAAAATATTTCTCATATTTTCAGGATATGTATTATTATATCATATCTTTAATTATATATATTTTTCTTTCATGCAATTTTATTTAATGGGTTAAGTATGTTTTTAGTCCCTAAACTTTAATCAAAAATTGGAATTCGTCCATATCCAAAACTTCAATACATTTTGGTCCTTAAACTTTAAAAATGAAAAAATATAATCATTTTAACTCAATTATGTTAAATTGTTTTGAGGTATTGAACGTATTTCTCAACAGATATTGAACTAAGAATGTGTTAAACAATGTAAATAACTCCAATACTAACATGAAAAACATGAAAAACATTCGATACGTCAAAAAAAAATTAACGTAATTGGATTAAAAAGACTATATTCATTTATTTTTAAAGTTTAGGGACCAAAATATATTGAAGTTGAAGTTTAAGACAAGGACGAATTCCAAATTTTTATCAAAGTTTGGGGCCTAAAAACATACTTAACCATATATCAAGTTATTTGATATTTTTATTTTTTAATATTTTTTTATTATGTATATAAAATGTTTTGATGATTTTTACATAATTATTTATAGTTTCTAATTTATTCTTATAAATACTTTATTATTACAATTACATAAATATATTTCATTTAGTATAATAATTTAGTATTATTATTATAAATATTATTCGCATATTCAATATTCATTAAAGTATAATATAATAATTTAATATTATTATTATAAATCTTATTCGCATCCTGTAATATACATTAAAGTTAAAAAATATGAAAATATTAACATTTTATCATAAATTTATTACACACACACACAGACAAAAGTTTTATCTTATCATGAAACAGGTTGAATAATAAAATACTCGTAGTCACATGTGTTTGGATAATGAATATATGTGTTTGTAATTTCTCTAAGTTTACAGTTCGTTATGATCCTTTTTAATGGAAATATTAGTATTAAAATTTTAAAATTTGAGTCTAATAAAAGATTCTAAGCGGAATATATTAATGTCATTAAATTTAATAGTTTGAATCTTAAAAATAATTTAAAACAAAAAAATGTCTTTTGCTTTAAAATATTTTTTCACTGACAAATAAATAGTAAGTTAATTATTAAAACACAGGATACAATATTTTCACATGGGAATAAATTGAAAAAATAATTGAAATGTGATAAATAAATAAATAAGTGAATTAAATGCCTAGCTACCATATACAACCTTCTACATTGTCATTAATTGTATGTTTGCATTGTGCAGGTAGTGTAATTCAATGGTCCACTATGCATTTTAGCTTTCTATTTTAGTTTTATCAATCACCTATAACGTTATACAACACATACTTTGCATATTTATGTTTATTTGTCAGGAAAAATTAAAATATACGGTTTAATTAAATTTTAAATTATCATAAACAGGAATCTAAACTTTTAAAATGTTTTATTAACAGTATTCTTTAACAATTACCGCTATATATAAATTTAAAATAGTCTTTTCTAATTATAATTATAAATAGGAGTTTAAACTTTTTAAAATCTTTATCAAAATCTAAGATATGCTTTATTAAACTATAAGTTATTCACATTAAATAATAAACTTCATGAGTTCTTTCTCAGGGATTATACACATTTTTTTTGGTTATTATGTAAACCAAGAAAACATAGTCTCGAGACTGTTATGAACTATACATATCTCGTTTGTTCTATTTCACTTTTTGTGTATTGTAGGTTGGTTGGGGAAGGTGTGACCTAGGTGGCTAATCTTAAGATTTCTGTCTAGTTTGATATTGAGAAGACATAAGTCTTGCATTGAAACTCCAGTCTTGTTCTGCTGATTTATCGTAGTATTACAATAGGTTGTTAGCGTCTACTCAAACTCTATTTTCTTATCAAGAATGTTGCTTAGATGTTGTTTGAAAACCCTTGTGATATACTTTTTGTGTCTATGTCTAGGGAAATCTTAACTTACGTGAAAGTTTTATTGTTGTCTTTGAGAAGTTTTGAAAATACATTGCATATTTCTTTCATCATTTTGTAAATGGACTAGAACACCCCTCAAATGCTCTATTATTAATTTAAATTAATTATTCGTTGATACAAAAATTAAATAATAAAACTTAAATTCGTGAATTTTTATTATTTTAAATCATTATAAATTTTTGGCAGAAATGATAAACTTTACAAATATTACAAATTAAATTGTTTTAAATTGTTATGATTTTAAAAAGAAAAACATAAATGCTTTTCTGAAATTGGAATTAAATAACTAAAACACTCACTCCTTTTAATTATTTAATAGCTGTTTCAATTGACTTCCTGAAATTTTAAAACTTGCATATAGTTTTCGTTTTTAAGTTGATAATAGTTTAAGTAAAATTAGTAATCATGAATAGTTATTTTAAATAATAATCTTAGAACTCGATTTATATATCAAATAATTTTAATTAAATATATAAATTTATTTATTTATTTAGTCTTATATGTCGGTGGAAGATCTAATAGTTTTTCTGGTAGGACAGAATAAGAACTATAAATAATATTGTCTCGTATTCTCCAAACCAAACTAATAAAGATGGCAGGTCTCTGTAATTAATACTACACTGTCACTTTATTGGGTAGTTCTGCAAAACCTCTGCATATGCAATTTGTGGTTTAATTTATTTCATTAAAAAGTTATGTTATTTAAACATAAAAGTTAAATGTATGGTTGGATTTAGTTTAGTTTTGATTCAATATAAATTTCGAAATAAACTAAATCGATGCTTTATATAGTTTAAATTTAACAGTTTGTATTGTCATACAATTATTAAATATTTTCATAAAAAATAATAAATATTTTAAAATAAAATATTGCCGTGATTTTTTTTATAATTATTGTCATATTTATATTTTAAAATTTAAAATACAAATTTATCATATATTGAGAAATATGCACATATATAATTACAACACAATTAGACATTAAAATAATATTCGAAAAAATATATGTAAGTTATTACAGTGAATTAGTTCTAAATATATAATATTACATTTAAATAGAATAAGCAGTTTAAATTTGAAGCAAATGTTAAGAAAAATATTTTCTAAAAAAAATTTACTTTTAGTATTTTAAAGAGTAGTTGACATGTGACATCTAAAAAATAGTATTTTAAATAATGTCTGACATGAAGTTGACCCTTCATGAAATCTCTTGAGAAGTAGAACTTAACAGAGGGTAATATTATTTTGACCTCTTGGACTTCACAACTATTTTAGATGTATTAGTCGTTAAAAGAAAAAGTTAATTTTTATATTTGTTAAAAGGAAAAAAATTAAAAGGTAAAATAATGGTATAAAGTGTGTATAAAAATTTGTTAGATATCAAAATAATACTGTCAATTTAATATATATACAAGCCCTGTAATTAATCTACTAAAGTTGGTTAATGTTAACCACACTATGGGGTTGATAGTTCTTTCAAACATTTCTTTCTTTTTAAACTCTTCAAAATTATATATATTAAATTACATTTAGCTTCTTTATTTTATTTTAAAATTTTTATTTTTTTTAAAATTTTCAGTATCAAATCTAAAATTTACATTTTCAGATTTTACAAAAAATTCCTAAACATTTAATTATATTTTCTTACAAAGGTTAGTTATCATGTTGAAGAAATTGTTAAAATTTTTGCTGACTAATTATTTTATAATTAATAAAATAAAAATTAATGATGAAGCGATGTTTAACAATAAATTGACATATTAATTAAAAGGAAAATTACTTTATAATTAAGTTTTGTTGATAAATTTTAGATAATACATATGTAACAACATTAAATGTTTGATGTGACTTAAAAAAAAAGTTGGAGATATATTAAAAAACAAACCTTCGTAAAAAAAGAGTTTATCAAACTATGATAGTCCTAATAAAAAAAATATAAATTAACTAAGTTTTTTATTCTAAACTTTTACAAATTATCTATTTAGATAAAAAAATTATTTTATTACTTTATTTTGATTAAAAAATAAAAGATTAATTTATTTTAATTTTATTTATAAAACAATTTTCAAAAGATAAAAGGTAATTTTCCAAAATATAAAGATAACCTAACCATTATATTAATTTAACCAGAACATTTCTACACTCCGAGAGAGTGTAAAATAGGTGTAGCCTTCATGGACTTATCAGTTCTCGTTATAAATAGACACTCTCAATCTACTCCACCTTCACAAGACAAGAAGAAGGAAAGAGAAATAGTTGAGAAGAAAAAGCATAGCGAGCATGGTGCACTGTTTGGTGTTAGCATATCCAGCACAAGGCCACATTAACCCCATGCTTCACTTCTCCAACATCTTGCACCAACAAGGTGTCAAAGTCACCTTCGTCACAACCATTTCCTTCTGCAACAACAACTTCCACAACCTACCCTCTTCTCTTTCACTCCAAACCATTTCTGATGGGTTTGACAATGGAGGGATCCACGAAGCAGGAAGCTACAGAACCTACCTCCAACGTTTCTGGCAAGTGGGGCCAAACACTCTCGCCGACCTTCTTCACAAACTTCACAGAGAAGGTGACCCTGTTCATTGTGTCATTTATGATTCACTCTTCCCTTGGCCTCTCGAGGTTGCAAAGAGGTTTCAGATTGCAGGGGCTTCTTTTCTCACTCAAAACATGTTTGTTAATACCATATACTACCATGTCCAACATGGGAACCTGCAACTTCCCATCACACAAAATCAGATTTCTCTTCCTCCGTTGCCTGAACTTCAACGTCACGACATGCCCTCCTTCTTCTTCCCTACTGATGCCGATAATCCAGCGTTGCTTGATTTGTTAGTGGGTCAGTTTTCAACCGTCGACGAAGCTGATTGGATCCTCTGCAATTCATTCTACGACGCGGAAAAAGAGGTAAGCAAATTCTCTCGGTCTCAGATATGCCTCAGGCATGATATGAAGGTTTTTTTTTTTTTTCTGACGTAGGCAAATATTCCTCCATAATTATAAAAATGGACAAATTTAAAAAAAAATTCGAAAATAGGCAAATCATGCCGAACGATTTCACATGAAGAAATCGTGTGCCTCCTGACCAATATATGAAAACGAGGATATCAAAACAATTTTCAACTTGAAATCGTATTGGGGTCATATGATTTTATTGTGATCGATTACGTCCCTTCATAATTGATTACAATAAAAATTGTTTCATCCCCATACGATTTTAAGTTAAAAATCGTTTTGGCTTTCACGATTTCAGAGTTGACCATTTAAATTTGGAAAATCGTTTTAGGGAAACAAGATTCCTTCATAATGAAATCCCAATTTTGAATTTTTTAAAAAATTTGTCCATTTCTGTAATTAAGAAGGCATATTTGCCTGCGTTAGGAAAAAAACTTGATATGAATATGTCTCCGCATGATGGAGTGTTGTAAGTGCTCGATTAAAGATAATGTCAATTCACAGTGTATAAATAGTGCATACTTTATAAATATTGTTTTTGGAGTTGACTTAAGTTTAAAGTTCACTTCTTAACTATTACTTAATGTGTGTGGATGAGATCATTTAGAAGAATAATTATATTATTTAAAGAATTTAAAATTTTTTACACTAAAATTAATTGTTTGGATAAAATAACTAGAAACTAATTGAAGTTTTCAAATGAACAAAATAGAAGAATTTTAAATACTTAAAGATATAAAGGTTTTGAAATTTCACTTAACTCTGCCTCCACTCTCAAAGGTAGTGTTGGGTTATATATGGGTTATAGTTATAGTCATTGAGAGATTGTGGTTTCATATGGTTATATGACATAAGTCTTACACATATAAGACCTTTGAAATCACTTTTACACCAAAATCTTAAGGAAATGGGTCTTTATTCTTATATAATGTTTAACTTTGTTTATTCTATCCAATTTGGGACTTTGACTCAGACTTGGACTATTCCCAACAATCTCCCCTCAATGGTGAGTTCCTTGTTTTTTTTTTTTCTTTTTCATATGGTATATCTCCCTTTAGGTGTATGAGTGATCCCCTTTTTTGATTATTGTTATGCAGTTAGTCACTTTGATGATCCCTTTTTAGTATGGTTATGGTTATGCGGTTAGTTACTCTGAACCATCAGCTCTGATACCACTGTTGGGTTTATATATTTTTTCATGTAACTCAACAGGTAGAGCCAAGTTGGTTTAAACTGAAGACTCGATTGAGTCAACTTGGACTCAACTTTGTCGAGTTAACACGAATCAAAGACTGAATAAAATAAATTTGAATTGAAAATCAAACTAATTTGGTCTAAATTGAAGTTCGAGACATCAATCTAAACTAAAAATGAAAATGTGTCTACAAACTCTTTCGTTTTTTGGAAAATTGCCTTTTTGACAACTTAACAAAATTTCTAAAATCGAAATTAAAGTCTATTAACTTTTTATTTTTTAATTGAAATAAAGTAATAAAATAATATTTTTTTACCTAAATAAGAAAATCTGTGAAAACCTTGTTAAAAACACTCTGTTAACCTATCATAGCTCTTCTTTTTATATAGCTCTTCTTTTTATATGTACTAATTGAAAAGAAATTGCTTGTAGGTAATTGATTGGGCGAAGAAGATATGGTCCAATTTTAGAACCATAGGGCCATGCATAACATCCATGTTATTAAACAAGCCAGTAGTTGCAGACGATGAAGACGAAGAATGCATGGAATGGTTAAATGGTAAACCAAAAGAATCCGTTGTTTATGTTTCTTTCGGGTCCATGGCAGAGCTGGAGGAAGAACAAGTAAAGGAAATAGCTTATGGTCTGAGAGATAGTGAAAGGTACTTCGTGTGGACGATGAGGGCCTCAGTAGAAAATAAGCTTCCAAAAGATTTTGAGAAGAGATCAGAGAAGGGTATAGTTGTAGGGTGGTGCTCCCAGATAAAGGTCCTAGGTCACGAGGCTGTAGGGTGTTTTGTGACGCATTGTGGTTGGAACTCCACATTGGAAGGTTTGAGTATAGGAGTTCCAATGGTGGCAGTGCCATGTTGGTCTGAACAATACACAAATGCTAAGTTAGTTGCAGACATGTGGAAGATCGGAATCAGAGCTAAAGCTGATGAGAAAAAGATTGTGAGAAGAGAAGTGCTGAAAGATTGCATAATGGAAGTAATGAAGAGTGAGAGAGGCAAAGAGGTGAAAAGCAATGTCATGGAGTTGAAGGCTTTGGCCGAACATGCTGTGAGTGAGAAAGGAACATCTCATGAAAACACTGTTGAATTTCTGAATAGCTTAGCTGCTTCAACTCAGAAGATGCGTGCATGAGTTATGTTGATTGTGGGGTTGAAGAAAATGGCACCTTCAAAATTAAATAAAAGAATTCTATTATTGTGTGTTTGTACAAGGTAATTCTGTAAGAAATTCAAATGTTTAATGGTTGAATGGTTTGTAATTCAGTTCTTTTTTTTATTCCCTTAAGATCTTTTGTTTGCATAGTGTAATTCAAGTATTTTATATTTTACTTTTTTTTTATTTAGATAAAATAGTTAAATTCCTTTTTAAGATGAAATTTTACTTACAATTTTAAAATTAAACTTTACAGTAAAACATTATCCGAATTTTAATATTTAAATGATTTTCAATTTTTTTTCCTGTAAGAGAAAATAATTAGTTCTTAAATTTTAATTTTCTCTTAAGTGAATTTTAAATTTTATTATTTTAGTTATTTAAAATAATTTTCGAAAATTCTTAAATTTAATCTTCTTTTTATTTTTTTAATTAAAGTAACTCATTTAACAATAAAAGTAATAACAGGAAAAATCCCTAAACTTAAATTTGAAGTTATACTTTGAATTAAAATATAAAATAGGACGTATGTTCATAGTTGAGTATGAAAATAATAACAGGAAAAATTATTTTTTGACAAATTTTTTTTGGTAAATTTAACAAAGTTTCCATAAATAAAATTAAATAGATTATTATTATTTTAATTAAAATAAAATAATAAAATAATACTTTCTTTTTTTACTTAAAGTGATATTTTGTCAAAATTTGTAAAAAAATTGTTTGTCAAACTATCATTTTTGATAATAACAAATACCCATACAACGTCAAGTATTAAATCAGATAAATTTAGAATTAAAATTATAAAATATAATTAAAAAAAGTTAAATATTCAGTATACACCGTATTACCACAAGATAAGATATGAACAACTATATAAAATAATCAGATAATTTAAAAACAGTCTCATAAATTGTTTGAACTAATTGTAAAATTTGTTCATCACAATGCAAAATATAAATAGCCTACAACTATTAATAATGATTATTTATTTACGTTATTAATTATATAATGGATTAGGTTACTAAATTGTCATTTATTTTTCATCATGTCGGTGAGGAATATTTAGTCATTTGATTTGTTTCCAATATATTGGCAAGCTACAAAATTCCTAATCCAATGAATGAATGTCATTCTTTATTTTTTAATTTAAGCTTATACGAATGGATAACAATTATGTCAAGTTAAGACAAATTTTTTAGATACACTTTCATAATGGTACATTCAGGAAAAACAATCCTCCTTATTAAAGGTATTATATTGTTGATTATTTGATTTCGAAGTTTCCATTATATGATATTAAATTTATAAATGTCATCAAATTCGTTACAGTAAAAGTGACTTTCAGTTCAACCGAAGAGTTGTCGTGTTATTTTAATGGAAAATTATATTTTAATTATTATTTTTTATTATTTTCATCCTTTATTGTTTTTGTGATTTAGTGTGAATTATTGATTGGGTTAAATATGTTTTTATCCGTTAATTTACAGCGAATTTTGAAATTAGTCACTTTTGAAACTTTGGACTAATTTAGTCATTTATTTTTCGAAATACGTGAATTTAGTCTTTTTAATCAAATTTGGTTGAGTTTATTTGACAATTTCAAGTATGTTTCATAATAGTATTTGACTTTAACATTAAAGCAAAAATATGTCAAACAGTATAAACAACTCAAATCTAATTTTGCAATGTGTACGGAACATCAAATAAACTCAACACAATTTGATTAAAATGTTTAAATTCATATATTTTGAGAGATGAAAGATTAAATTGGTCAAAATTTTTGAAATTAACTAATTCTAAAATTTACTGAAAATTAAAATATCAAAATGTTATTTAATCCTTAATTTTTTTTTAATAATAAAAAGAACAATAATACGTTAATAAATGACTTGTGCTATATCACTTCGGAGAATATAAATGGAAGTTAAAAAATAGTATTCATAGTATATTGTTTCTTTTAATTAGTATCTCTCACATCATGCATGAAGAGTAGTAAGATATTGGTGAAAAAGTGAGATACAATTTTATACATTAGTGTCTCTTTCGTCCTTGTAAGAGGAAGTGGACGTAAAGTAATTCTTATATTACTTCATTTTCCACAATTATACAAGGAAGCCCCATATATTTGCAGTTAGACATGTCATTAAACTTTTGTACACTAAAAGAAAAAGATTTATTGGGGGACAACATTTATCAACAATTATAAAAAATTGTAGTAAATTAAAATTGTTGAAAAATTTAAAATTCATCAATAAAAGTTATATGTATTTGCTTCTACTAATGTTTGTCAAAAGATTAGTTATATAGCAATATGTTAATTATTTATTTAAAAAAACTAATTTTGTATCAAATTATATTCGATTAGTTTTAAAAGTTATTAAACTCTTACATTCATAAACAATAAAAGTAGACATCCAAAATCAACAAAAAATATTATGTATAAATGGATTATTATTCACCAAATTAGTTATTAATCATACAACAATAAAGGAAAGGAAAGCCAACAACCTAATGAAATCTGAAATAACATGGAGAGAGGGAACTTGGAATTGCAAGGAGTTTACGAAATCTTAGACCAACACAACATAGATTCAAAAGTCCAACAACATCACTTTAAACTCAACGGTGTCAAATGGACGTCACGTGTTTCTCGGCTCTCAACATATCATTTTAAATCAAAAGGATCAAACATTTATAATATGAGAACTACAAACATGTAGTTTTTATAATTTATTTTATATATTTATTATAATAAAATAAAAGTGAATTAATTTGATTTATTCTTTTAATCAAAATATTTAATTAACTATTTTAATATTTTATAAAAATAATAATTGATACGTAACAATAACAAATAAGTTAAACACATTAATTATTAAAATATTAAAAAATTTAATTTGTGAACCTATATCATTAAAATTAGTAAATAATTTTAATAAAAAATAGTCAAAATACTATAAAACATCTTCTGTAGCAATAGCAACTAAAGGAACTGTTTTCATTACCATCATTGCTTAGAAATATCGGGTGGACCTCCTCCTTTCAAATTTATGGCACACATTGCACCATTCACCAGTTCTACTATTCTATTTTTTAATAAATATTTTCTTAACGAATCAAATAATTTATATATATTAATATTTCATATACATGTCTGATTAAAAATATTTTCATCTGGTCACAATTGATTTCGTAATAGTGCTGTCTGTTTAACGTGAAATTATTTTTATCTTTTATGCTATTTATATTTTTATTTGATTACAAACTACTACATATAATAATTTTGTTAATCTATAATGGTCTTAAAATTTATATTTAAACTCTAATTTTTATTATCAAATATTTGTAATTAGTTTGTGAATTACTGATTTAGACGTTGAATTCATTAAATTAGAAAATAATGTTTCTTAACAAACACATTATTATTGTTTCAAAAACAACAACTACCAAAAACAAAGGGGAGTAGAAGAACTGATTCATCCCTGTTCAAGGTGGAGTAAAACATCAAAATACTAAAAAAAATACAATGGATTTGAATTCTTCTCCGTCCAACAACACAATTGCTGTGAATGGAACAATCCCAGTTGCTTCCACCTTCGCCAGCGCCACCGCGCCTATGGAGAATCCTCTGCCGGCGAAGGGTTCAGGGGATCGGAAACCCATTGCTCTGTGGCCGGGGATGTACCATTCTCCGGTGACCACGGCTCTGTGGGAGGCGCGGGGCCAGATTTTCGAGAGGCTTCTTGACCCTCCGAGGGACGCTCCTCCCCAGAGTGAATTGCTCACCAGAACTCCCTCGCAGAGCAGGACCAGCATCTTGTACAATTTCTCCTCTGATTTTGTGCTCAGAGAGCAATATAGGGATCCCTGGAATGAGGTTCGAATTGGGAAGTTGCTTGAAGATCTTGATGCCCTGGCTGGAACTATTTCTGTCAAGGTGCACTCTTAAAGTTTCAATTTTTCCTTGTGCTGTTGGGATATTAAAGGGGTTCATGGGGTTTTGGTATTTGGGTATTCCTTTTTAGTTATTTTCAGCTGTGTTTACTGAATTTGTTAGGTTTTATGGAAAGATTTTAACTCTCGTGTACACCCTGAAAAGCTTTTACACAGAAAACCAGACAAAATTCATGATTGAAATAAACTTATATCATCTATAATTGAAATTGAACGATAGTAAAAAAAAAAAAACTTTCGAGTCACATAGCGTTTTAATTAAATTCTTGTAAGAATTGGGTATCTGGGTAATGTTTGTAATATGATTTGGTCATTGAGTGTGGTGTAAATTGGTAAAAATGGTGATAATAAGGCAGAACTTTTTAAGTTCAAACTAGGTTGAACTTTGATGATTGGCATTTGGGGTGAATGACTTGTTTGTTTTGTGGTAGTAGGTCAAATGTAGTTTGATTCTTGTTTGTATTCGAGAAGACCGGAAGTTTTCACATGAACGTTCATTTTAATTTGGAAATCCGAACCAACATTTATACGTAGTTAGTAGACTTTGGCGTGTGGTCTAGTTTGCTTGTTATTTGGAGCAAAATATTTACATTGTAAATTGTAATGAAGATTCCATTTAATGTACCTATTTTTTGACTGTGTTGTTTGATGTTTGATTGTGGAATAGCACTGCTCTGATGAAGCTAGCACAACAAGGCCACTTATAGTTGTCACTGCTTCTGTCGACAAGATTGTACTAAAGAAACCAATTAGTGTTAACGTTGATCTTAAAATAGTTGGTTCTGTTATATGGGTTGGACACTCCTCAATAGAAATTCAACTGGAGGTTACTCAGTCCAATGAAGGTACATATCTTTAGGATCATGAGGCTATGAAAATAAAGTTATTGATGGTTAATCCATAACAGTGTACACCATGTTGCATAGACCTTAAATTTCTCATCGTATCTTCCACATAACAATTATACAAACCTTCATGATAGAATCGCATTTTCATTCTTTTGAATTTCCTCCAATACTCGTTATTTTCTTTTATATTTCAACCAAACTTCTCCAAAACTTATGCATCACCATAATGTGTGCAGAGGGCAAAGATTCAGACTCAGTAGCACTGACAGCCAACTTCATATTTGTTGCCCGAGACTCTAAAACTGGGAAAGCTGCTCCAGTGAATCGACTTTCGCCAGAAACTGCTCAGGAAAAAGTTCTTTTTGAACAAGCTGAAGCAAGAAGTAATTTGAGAAAAAGGAAAAGAGGAGGAGAAAAGAAAGAGTTTGAGAATGGGGAGAAAAATAGACTTAAGGCCCTTTTGGCTGAAGGAAGAATCTTTTGTGACATGCCAGCTTTAGCTGACAGGGACAGTATTCTTCTAAAGGATACCAGTCTTGAGAATGCTCTGATATGCCAACCACAGCAAAGGAACATCCATGGTCGAATATTTGGAGGTTTCTTGATGCATCGTGCATTTGAATTGGCTTTCTCAACAGCATATGCCTTTGCTGGATTAGTTCCTTACTTTCTAGAAGTTGACCATGTTGATTTCCTAAGACCTGTGAGTGTTTCATCCATCCTTTTACAAATTTCAAAATCTGACTGTTAACATGATTCTGTTTTTTATACACAGTTGGCACAATCTTTGACATTTCTATAACCAATTGTCACAGGAGTTTCAAATTGTTTGAATTGACATCCAAAATCTAGATTCTAGAGTAATTATGTTCTGAGTTTGTGGAAGTGAGTGATGGGAAGGGAAGTATTACAGTTTTACAACAGTGTTTTTCGGGGTGACATAGAACCTTTAATTTGTGATATTTTGAGTAGTTCTATTCTAGGACCTTACATCTGCTATACTATTTTCCATGCATTCTATTCTTCTATGTGATAAAAGGAACCCTTGAACAGGTTGATGTAGGGGACTTTTTGCGTCTCAAATCTTGTGTTCTGTACACGGAGGTTCATGATCCAGATCAGCCACTTATCAATGTTGAAGTTGTTGCTCATGTTACACGGCCTGAGTTGCGTTCTAGTGAGGTTAGCCTCTACTAAAATGCACTGTATACAACGCACAATCATTATCACTTGCACTTTTTCTTCTTGAACTTCAAAGATATCAAAGATTGTAATCATCATTGTCCGTTCTGTTCTTTTTATGTGGTTACAGGTATCAAATACTTTCTATTTCAGTTTCACAGTACGTCCAGAAGCAAAGGTGACAAAAAATGGATTTAAACTTCGAAATGTGGTGCCGGCGACGGAGGAGGAAGCACGCCGTATATTAGAGCGCATAGATGCTGACAACTTGAATGAATTCTTCAGAACATAAGAAGAAAAACAACAATTAGCAAATAAAGTATTCGAGTTATCCACCCTAGTTATGTGAGCAGAGAAATGAAAAGATTAGCTTTTATACAATAAGTTTTTCTGCCCCCATGTTAGAGGGCACTGGTGTGCCTTTTATGTCTAGCATCACATGATTTCTTAGAAGGGAATTGGTGTTAGACAAGTATATGAATCTGAATTCTGTAGGCACCTGTTGTGCAAGTAGTATGAGGAAAACATTGTTAGTTAAGTTAATGAAAGAAATTGTAGAATGAGTTGTGTACAATCAATGATGGCTATAGTCATTTGTTATGCATATGAAGCAAATTATATTATTACTTCTTAGAAGTCTCATTGTATCTTCTTCCACATAACATAACAGTTATACAAACGCTTGTTGCTTTGTTGGAGAGGAATGTCATTGCAATCAGGAAGGAGTAGTGTTTTCAAAGTGTTTGTGATTGAATGTATTATGAGGGTACTATTAGGGGTCTTCATTGAGTGGTGTTGCTTGATGATACAATTTGATTCAATTCAACTTAATTAGATCGAGTTAGGTGTTATGTCTGATTGATTTAAATACAAATCTAATTAATCCAACTCACTTAAAAGTGGGTTGGATTGGATTGAATGTAACCAAAAAAATATAGAAACCTAATTTAATTTAACTCTATATTTTTTTAGTGGGATGGGTAATATAATTTAATTTAAAAGTGAAGAAAGTATTCAAACTCCACCATTCTATTCCAATTGTCCTGAGCGACAACAATTATAAAGGGCACAGAATTGGTCATTTCGAAATCAATTGAATTTGCTTGGATTTTAATAAAAAAAAAATCATATATTGATTAGGATATAAATAATATCTCATTTTTTAAATCGGGTAGAGGAATAGAGATGGATACACATTCACTTTGTAGTTATATCCATTCTTATCTCCAATTATTAAAACACTCAGTAACATACAAATTATGTTTAATTATTTTGTTGGTTTCAATTGAAAATTTCTTACTTTGCTACAATTTTTTATATTCTTTTCCTCTATTATTTAACTTATTTGATATCTACTAACTTCACTCATATTTTTTCAAGATATTTTTTCTCTCATTATAACTTTAATTACATTTTTTACTTTTTGTGTTATTTTAAAAAACATAAACATCAATTTTATTAAATTAAATCGTTTTTAGAACATAAATTTTATCGTTTCTATTTTTTAATATTTATATTTGTTGTTTAGTTCGTTATAGGAGAATTTTTAACTAATAATCTAAGTTTTCAATATATAATTGTTATGTAGTACTTTGTGTTAAAATTTTTACAATTATATATATATATATATATATATATATATATATATATATATTTGTTCCTTAAAATTTGACATTAAAAAGAATGTGTATCTTTTAATATTGAATTATTGATAATATCATTTCCTTTTTTTATTGTGATTTTTTTTGGGACAATATCAGAGCTAGTTGAGGTATGTACAGGTAAATGTTTGTTACTCGACAAAAACAAATATAATTAACCTCGTGTCTTAAGAGAATTGGTTATATTTAAATACAACAAGTCTAAACTTCATGTTAAACCAGTGGAGTTATACCTAATATAAGCATAACATTATCTTATACGAATTAAGATGGTAAACATATAGTTTTATCTATCAAGATTCAATGTAATAAAAACACAGTCCCAATTTCAAGTTATACTTAATATAAGCATAGTTATATTAATTCTTTTTACTTGTTCCTTTTTTTCTGGATATATTTAATAATGATTTTGTCATCATTATAGTAGTATAGATAGTCTTTAACCACTTCCAAAAAATATTAAAAATTTAATTGGCCAAATTTAAATAGGAGTGATATAATCTGATTTGCTACATCGAATATCAATTCAAAGAAAATGTATATACAAAACACTTTAAGTTCTCTGAAAATTCTCTTTTCTTGGAAATAATTGGAAAGGTTTATACATGTTTACTACAACCCTCTTTGTTACATATCCAGGCTTTCTCCCCCCAAAGAAAATCTTTTACCACATATATTATAAATAATCTACATAAACTGAAGTCTGTTACAAGGATTTTTACAATTTGACAAGAAAAAATAAATTACAACAGTTTTGGCCAGATCTATAAAAAAATCACCTGGTTCCAGGTTTTAGGAGAAGATGCAGCCAAAAAGTGAGTTTAGTGAGTGATGTAGCTAAGGTGATGGAGTCTCATCATCATCTGAAGAGGTATTATTATTATATTGATGCTTCTCATGTAATCCAGGAAGAGGTTGTGGAAGCATTGGATTAACTGGCACAGGGAATTTATGAGCTGAACTAACCATGGTTCTCTCATTTATCATTCCAACTTCTTTGCAGACACGGTCAAGAACTGCTAGAAAGTCTCTTACAACCATGAAGAGCCTGAATGGATGAGCTTCTTCTTTTGACAAGTTCCCATGAAAATACTCTGTAATCTCCTTCACAAGGGAGGAAGCAACGTTTTCTTGGACTTGAATTTTTGGAATTTCCTCCTCAGCCATTCTGATGAATTTGTTCACTGATTCTGTAAAATTCTGACTGCTTTCATCTGATCCCATGGTTTGGTTTAACTGCACAACCTCTGCTATGTTTGCAATTCCTCTGGAAAGTTTTAACACATCACTGCTGAGAACTTCGGAATCCATAGTAGCAGCCTTCTTCACATTTGATAGCTCTGAACTCAGGCTTGATACTACTTGTAGACCAAGCCTCCTACACTTGGCATCTTCGTTCAATGTATTAGAGCTTGGAGTTTGATTAGTGTCAAAGAGACGTGCACCTTCTGTTCGAATAATTTCTTGTACAACGAAATGCAGTAGAGTGGTTTTGCCATCTGCGGCTTTGACATCAGCCAGCTTGAGGAGAGTGTCAAGTTTGAATGCCTCTGCATCCCCACGGTTGGTCCCCACGTTCATGCGGTTCCCGGTTTTAAGTACAGCCTCCAACAGCTTCAAGAACATTCTGGAATGTCGCAGCTCTTCACAGGCAGCCTGCAAAAACACCGATCAGAAGATGAAGACCATAACATCCAATGTAAACTTTCTGAGTTTCTACCAACAATGATGTCCTAAGATACTCCTGAAGAAATGAATAATCAGTGTGAGATTGTTTACCTCTAGTGTTTGAAAGGATGTCCTAAGATACTCCACTTCAGACTCAAAACTAGCTATGAAAAGCATTGCTTCAATCCTTTTAAATGCGAAAGGTACATCAAGCACTGCCTTCAAAAATTTCTCAGCCAGACCAAGCTTGGTTGGTGAGTCATCTTTATGTTCTCTCAACTTGCGTTCTTCTTCCTTGCTTGGTGCCATTCTTAATAAGCTTTCCAGTAATTCTGTTCCAAGTGTATCAGTGGTACCTGTAGAGAGATGCATTGAATTAGCTGCATCATCAGTACACAAGTACATACTTGAAAGTGGTTATTTATCAGAATTATGTTCAATTAAGCAAGCTAATCCTTCTGTTGTCTATTTTTATCATTATGAATTGATTCAAAGTTTCTCTGGTATTAGGAAAAGGGGGCTGGCAAATGTTCTTGATAATGAATTCACTACTGAAATTATTCTCTTCAGGGCTAGTTTAATGGGTCCAATATATCGATCAATATCTATCGGCCTACCAAAAAAAACTACAGAAAACTATGTATTAACTGAAGGTGGGAATGAGAAAATATACCTTCTAAAAGTGCTTCACACACTTCTTCTACAGTGACGTTAAGCGCTTTCAGCAAGATACAAATATTTTGAGACTTTTTAGGATCGAGTACTCTTTCCTCCTGATTTGGCGGGTGAGAAATAGAGTTTGTAGTTGCATCCTTGGCCTTGGGGTTTGGTGTGTTCACTACAAACAACGTTTCAATCATTTTCTCATTCAATCTGCAGCCAACCCAATTCAATGTTACTCAATTCAAGAACACCAATTGCAACATAAACAACATTTATCAACCACTAAATGCCATCCACACAACCAGGTAAGGGAATTAAGAAATTTTATAGCAAGGCAGCATCTTGAAATCTTCACATCCAATTTGGGTAAATAGAAAACCGAAATCTAAAACTATAATAAGGCTAAAACTCTAACAAACTTTAGAGTTAGAATCTTACTTAAACGAACTGGACTTCATCTGATCCCACACCATTTCACGTTCAGAGCTTGTTCTCACTTTGTCCCAATGCAGGGGCTTCAATTTTGGTTTACCAGTCTCTTCAATTTCCCTCAAGCTCGCCGGCAACTCAACGTTGGTTGCTTGGTTTTGCAACACAAAAGGCCTCGAAGGAGGCACCAATTCCGGTGGCCTTGACACGGGTTGACCAACCGGTGTTGACGGCCCCGGCGCTGGAACTCCCCATTGCTTCCTCTGCCGTGGCAACGGTGGTGGTGGTGGCGGAGCAGGGCCTGGAATCTCCCAGTGCTTCCTCTGGGGCAAAGGTGGAGGAGCTGGAACGGTTCCAATTTCATCAAACGGTGTTGTTATTGGCATTGACAGTGCTGGAATGCTCCAGTGTTTTCTCTGCGAACCGAAAGAACCGGTTCCCAATTCACTGAAAATTCCTCTTTCCGTTTCCGGCGATGAAAGTAGGGCGGGTGATAAAGGCACCGATGACAAGCCAGGTAACATTAGTCCGTCGGAGACACTCGACATTCTCGGAGACTGGTCGAAAGTATGGTGACGTGTCACCTTCTCCGGCGAAGAGGGAAGAGAAAAGGCGGAGGACGAAGAAGCATCAGATAATCTCGGCGGTGGCGATGAAGGTAATGCATTTTCATTTTTCTCCAATGTTCCCTCATGTGATGACGATGGTGCTGCATGTGCATGTACACATGCACTTAACACATCGTTATCACGTTCAGCAAAAACCCTATCTGGTGTTGAGCACATCGAAGAAGAAGAATGCACGTGCGGGTGGTTGTAATTTTCCGGTGATTTCGGCAGTGCTTTCCGATAACTCGAACCCGCTGGCGGCGGCATGTTCGGGATAGACCTTTCCGGCGATCCGGAAGAAGAGGAAGAACACGAGCTAGAGGTTACGCTTCGATCGACGGCGAACACTCGCCGGGAAACTGATCCGGTTCCGCCGGAGCCTCCCAGCGACGAACCTCTCGGCGAGTAAAACTCGTCTTCGTCCTCCTCCGCTGTCGTGAAACCCGCCTCGTCGCGGGGTGGAAGCGGAGGCGGAACTGAAGCTTGTCGCGCGAGCGGCGGAAGAGGCCGGAGCTCCGGGGATTCCATTTTCCGGTCTCCGTCACCAACATCGGAGTCCTCTATCATATGAGAGTTCGCGACAGTGCCGAGGTAGAGAAACTCGGAGCTGGTGGAGGACGTGTGCCGGAGCTTGCGTGTTTCGACGGAAGTTTCGGCATTGCGGCGGAGCGGGAGGAGGGCAGTGTCGGAACGGAGAACTTTGCCTGCTGGGGAGGGGGGAGGGTTCCGGCGGCGGCGGTAACAGACAAATGCAGAGATGGAGACGGCGAGTGCGGCAGCGACAACAGCGGCGAGAGCAACGGGAAGAAGTTTGTTGGAGGAGGAATTGGGTTTTGGGGAGTGAGGGAGAATGAGGGAGGAGATGTTGGCAGGAAAGGAGGCAAATGTGATCGGAGAAGGAGGAGGAGGGGAAGAGGGGTATAACGGAAAAAATGGTGATTGTGTTGTTGTTGTTGTTGGGGTTGTTGTAGCGGTTGTTGGTACTGGTGTGGAGGAAATGGTGGTGGTGGGGATGGTGGATGATGAAGGGTATTTGGGATTTTGTTTTGAGGTTGAAGGAGAAGGATGAGGAGGTGGTGGTTTTGGTGGTTCAGAAGGAGGAAGAGAGGTCAAAGGAATAAAGGGTTCATGGAGGACCCTTCTGTTGAAGAACAAGAGTTGTGAAGAAGACAATGCACATGACAAAAACAACAACGACAAGAAGAAGAAGAAGGAGGAGGAGGAGGAAGAGGCTTGCATTTTCTGTGTTGTGGTTGTTGTGTGAAGTGAATGGGCGAATGAGAGAGAGAGTGAGATATGTAGTAATGGCAGTGGGGACTTTTGGTGCAGAGAAGAAAAGAAGAGTGTGTGTGTGTGTGAAAAGGTTGAATTTATGAAGAAGAGATGAAAAGAGTGTTGTTGCATACAGCTAAGATTCTCTTGCTGCTTCTTCTGTTTCACTACTTGAAGGTTTTGCATTTTGCATTTTCATTTTCATTTGCACTGTTCCAAACTTCTTCAAAGTGTGGTTGGGTTGGGGGGTTTAATTTGAGTGCATGCCACTACAACACAACCCAATCATTGTTTCACCTTTCTCTTTGTCTTTTTTTTCTATCTTTTTTCTTTCCTTTTCACCTTTTGACATTCTTGGTTAATTAGTACATGGAAACACTGTGACAGGCCACGTTCATGAAATTTTTTGCAGGTATTTTTGGTATTCAACATTCAAACTTATCCCCACAATCTACTCACTATCTCTTACTTTCAATATGAAGACAATCAAAAGCAGCTTTCTAATCTTGAGATTGAGTAGTTTTCAAAATGAGTGTTGTTGGGTAGTGTAGAACACCAACAAATATTAGGTATGTCTTAATGGTACACTGGAAATTTAATATATCTAACATTTTATCTCATTAACATCTTGCTTAGTTAACAGGGATAGATTTCAATTTGCTTAAAAAAATTGTATGATTGCATTTTACATTTTTAATATAAAATAAATATGAACAGTTTAAGTAATCAGATAATGACATAGAGGGTAATAAAATATTTATGATTAAAATGATTAAAAATTAGATGAAGACTAGTAGATAAATGAGAAAAAATAATTAGAGTTGAAAAACATGTAAATAAAGAAAAAAAATAGAATTTTGGTAATTATAAAGAATCAGAGAATATTAGAAAGAAGAAAATACTGTGATTATGATAATGGATAGAGTTTAAGGAAGGTTCCGTCTTATTCTCATGTTCGTACTTGTAAATTAATACTGTGAATTCAAGCATTAGAATCTCCACAAACATGTTCGAAAACGGAAACAAAAATCCAATAACACGATAATTGATGTGAGTTTTAAAATGGTTATTATAATGGTAATGCATGCAGGGATTATATTAAGAAATGAAATGTGTGAAATTGTAATTTGATTTGACATGGTTTGGTTGCTCATTTATCGAAAAACATGGACTTTCGGTGTTTCTCTGACGCGGCGCATGAATTAAATAAATCTTAACTCCTTAAAAAGAATAGATGGAAACAGTTTCTGGTTTGACAAGAAGACAAGGAAAAAAGCCAAAAATATACAAACTTCCTTAAAGTCCGGGGAAACATGTTTCATTAACCATGATAAGGATAGTGCGGTGAAAACTTGTGATTTTAAAAATAACATTTTTTCCACTATTTTTCATTACTGGTTTGAGGAAGTAAAGTTTTGAAGCAGGGTGGAGCTAATCAAATGATTAATACTATAAAGTGGCAATTAAAAGTTCGAGTATTTTATTAGGGAGTGTGAAAGAAAGTCATAAAAAGGTCATATTAACATCTTTTAAGAAAGCATTGGTCCCTTTAATTTTCCTTTAAACAATGAAAATCTAATCAAATAAAATGCGTGTGGATTATGGTGTTTTCTTTTTGCTTGTGGGGTAGCTGTAAGCGTACCTCGTTCTTGAATGCTTCAAGCTTTTAAAGACTATCAAGGGTGGAAAAAAGATTTCCTACTGTTGAAAGTTGCCTCGTCCTATGAAGATAACGACATAAGGGAATGAATACATTAAAGCACAGAATATACAGAGTAAATGTCTTTTCTCTTACTAGAAAAATCCATTTTAATCATTTATGTTTATTATAATTAAGGATATCTTTCACAAATTTTTAAATAAGTCGTTTCAAGGGAAAAATATATAAGCATTTTCATATATTAAAATTAAGTTACACACAAGTTAGAATGAAAGTTGAAAAACTACATAAAAAAACTTATACGTAGGTTATTTTAACTCATAAAAACTTAATTACTATTTTTTTTTCTCTTATTTTTCACTTCCAGGATAAAATTAAGGAGAATACATTCAAACAATTATTCGTGATCATTATTAACAAATATAAGTAATGTATATCAAAGCATTAAAAATGGAATTGCAATTGACTGAAAAAGACAAAATGGCAGCTTTATAATTGAGGGAGAATCTATGGAAAAGAGGAGAGAATGCTTATAATTAAATACATGACATTAGTACCATAAACCATTTTCTATATAATAGTTCGTAGATATTATGAATGTCCACCGTCTTTAAATTTTTGTCCTGACAAAGATGCAAACGTTTAGCGGCTTTAATATTTCTCCTCATTTTTCTCCTCTCTTTTCTTTTTTTATTTTGGCAATCTCCTAAACAAACTAATTCACTTTCGTTGTTGTTGTTGCCAAAAAATTGTTTAGAGTATAAATACTAAACATCCAGATTGATTCTGATTGTGCAGTATTACGTATTTCACGCTCTAAAATTCAAAGTAGAAAAGAAAAAGAATGACTGTAAAATTAAAAATAAACGATTTAAGAGTCACCAAATAGTATTTCTGCCATACAGATGTCAGTTAAGTATGCTTTAACCAAGAAAACTATTGTGGCTTTGATGGAGTTGGAGATGATGGTGGCTTCAAATCCGGGTACTGCAAAAAAGAAAGACAAAAATGATGAGAATTTTTATTTCCAAAACATAAAATGTAAGAAAATAGCAGTACACACACTTCACAAGTATTGAGGTTTACTGTGGCTCTGTTTCATGTTTTCAAATCATGCAAGCAAATATCTTAATAACAAAACCAATCAAATTTATGAAATAATATCAGACATCTTCCATTTTTAGCATACTGGAAAAAATGAACACAGTTGTACTGACAAAGTTGGAATCACCATTGTCGGAACCAGTCTATTCTCCAATGGATCTTTCCATCAGAAGTCATCACCTAAATCAAGTTCATTCTTAAATTCACATATTGACACCACCAACTGAGGTACAAGAAGTTCTGTGCGTGTGATTACTTGAGATACAATTACTATTAGTATTCAACGCTTGAATCTAACGTAAGATTTTTCATTATTTAAAAGTATTGCATAAATGTTAACTAGATAGAGTCATAACTTCTGAAGCTTGAAGGTGGTTGTGAACTTGAATCAGAATAGAAAGAAAATTGAAGAACAGATAAAAAGCACGCAAAATGATTCCACTTTTATTTTTATATCCTGTAAGGTTGCTATAATTGGTATGATATCAAACCATCAAAATTACAGTGCTCTTTCCAACTATCATATGCACCCACGAGTCATGGACTCAACTATTTATGCTCAGAGCGGGCTTGGAACTTTTGTATCCACTTTGTAAATATCTATACACAATTGAGATGGTTGGGTAGGGTACTCTGAAATTTGAATTATGACCTTAAATGATAAATAAAGTTGCTGCCACAACTGCCACAATACCAGTAGTGAGCTGTAGCATAACCGAGTGCAGTTAAAAGGTAAAAAGAACAGGTCAATAAGTTACTCCATCATTACTACCAAAATCAGGGTGGTAAAAGCATGCTTGGAATCCCAGAGGAGTACGAAAAGGCCCATCAAGAGAATTACTTCCTAGGATTCTTCTAAATTCCTCGAAGGAGGGTATTCACTACTCGATTAGCCTCAAGACACCAGGAGCAACTTCATCAATTCTGTGTCTCTTATAAATTATTCATATCTGTTCTGTTTTGATTTTTTTATATTCCTATGATCTTAGAGTACTCAATAGCCCACATGGTTTTGTTTAATGTATATAGAGGATAAGACCCCCAAAGGTGGAAAAATGTAAAATAGGTTTCTCAGACATCGTACTCACTAGCCTTAAGAAAACTTGAGTACTCGAAAGTTAAAATTTTGGGATTGCATCACTTCCCCCACACGATTGATAGTGAACTACTTCTTGACAGTATTTCTTTCAACACTATACCTCAACTGTGTTTTCCTAGGATCAGTTGTCATGTTAATCAGTATAACAAAACAATGGACATAAAACACCAATTGCAACTTGCAAGGCGCATGCAGTGAGAATATAGCACAGAAGCTTAAACGATTGTTTGAGAAGAGAAATAGAGAGAGATGCATTGAAGTGGAACAATAACAGAGGTATTCTAAGGTTTACAAACATCTAAGATCTAAACTTTTTATAATACAACTTAAAGATGCTGAATACAAATCCTTAATATTATTTATACCTGGGTTACTTGCACACTACTAAAGCTAGTGTAATCTTTCAAAGCCTAAATAACCTTAAGGTCAACACCTCCTAAAAATATTTCATTCTTGTCATTTTGCAACTAGTTATTCAGAAATCGCAATAAATTCAAAACAAAATAAACTGCAACAAATATGTATAACTAGATTAGTGAAGGAGTTGCTCCTGCACCCACCAATGGTGCATTTAAGCCAACCTGATATATATGGAGACAGACACATGAAACCAAAGTGTGAAAATTTGTGAGTAAATTTCTGAATAGAATGAAAACTATTGCCATAATTAATATGGCCTGAACATTTATCCGTGTGAACCCAGATACAATACACTTTTGCTACAGTAATAATTTCATAAAACACATCAGCTGAATAACAGTGATGTGGAACAAATTTCAGAAGCATAACTCATCGATCAACATTAACTAATTGACAATTCCTACTTTAACTGTTAAACATGCCCTTTTAGAACATAAAGGCACATGATATGAGAGAGTTGAGGATAACATACATTGGGATAAGGAGAGGAGGACACTACAGGACCAGTTTTCACTTCTGGAGTAGACTCTACAGAGCTTTTCACATTACCGTTGTCCATCTTTTGGTTTCCAACAGGGGAGATCTCTTGGGATAAGGAACTCTTATTGTTGCTATCTTTTTGCTGGATGGCACCATTTCCATTTTTATTGGGTTCCTTTGAAGATTTTACCCTTTTCCTTATATGCACAGAAGGGGGCAAAAGGGAATCTTGTATAGCCTGCAACCATGAACACTCTTTTTCATTTACTTTCAACAGATTTTCTGCAACCAGATTTGTAAACTCCTTTTTGGGCATCAAGTTTAAAGGACAAACTGAATTACCAAAAAATTGATCGCTGAATCCACTACTTAGATCTTTCTAATACTCTATCTTTCATAGCTTTTCAGGTGTTTTGATAGCGACAATGAAGAAAACCAACTTACATCCAATTTAAAAGGTTTTCCTAATGTGAACAAAAAATTTATACAATGTAGGCAGATGTTTGTTCTGCACTTTCTGCTAAACAAACGCAAGTGAAAGAGAAGATAATGGTCATACCATCCAACCTTGCTCGCCTCTAACTCCACCTTTGATTGCATAGGCCTCTTTGAAACCATTCTTAAATAGTAACTCGGCAACTTTCATGGAATTATCATCAAAACTACCTTACACTCAAAAGAGAATCAGGTGAGGAATTCTGCAGACATGTATAGTATGCAGTTAAAGAAATTATACTATTCTCGTTAGCAATAAGATTCCTTCGTTCTTAGTCAGAGCTAAAATGTACGCAGACTTTTCCCCCAAACTTTAGTAAAATGTAAAATATGAAGAAAAAGACAACATAGGTGAAATGTACAGACAAAAGCTTTAATTAAAACAAATCAGCCAATTGTAGGAAAATAAAAAATGAAAAGTTGCAGATGGGCAAAAGATCTCCAGGCACTTTCCAAGCCAGATAACCATAGTTTGAATCAGTCCTCTATTCATTCCACTACAGTATAATGAATCGTGAAATGGGGAGATCTTTTTGAAAGGATAAAGGTAGATAGTAGCTATCAATCAAGTGCAAAGTCAACAGAAAAATTTCTCATTCAAGTGAAACCAAGTCAAAGAGAATAATGGTAAGGAAACTGGATTGCAACCACTCCAAATTGTAAGCCCACATTACATAGCACTATAATGTATCTTATTCAAATGGAAAAATTAAACTTTGTTTAGACATTTATTATGTCCCGATTTGAGCAAAGCAAAACAAATGATGTTAATTCTTTCAGAACCTTAATTTGCCCTTTTCAGTTGAATTCAGTACATACTCACTTTAGAATTTAAAAGGAAATACATTAACCATATTCAATTACTTTGACTTAGTATCTCTTAAGCTGAATGGACATATAATCCAGAATACCCACTTTTCCTTTCCACTTCAAAACGCAAAACATCGATTTCTTCCCCTTTACCCCCATTTACTGTGAAACAGAATTACTATCTAGTTTCCTTTTTCCACTTCAAACTTCAATTATGTTCAGAATGCAATTATCGAGATAAAACAATGCTTTAAACTGCACGTTCGAGATTTCAAATACCAAATTCTAATATAATTGTAACATGCAATACTATTCTCTTTCCCATTCTCTATTTTTATTTACCTGTCCAAAACACAGAGAACGGTGTTCGACGCGTCCTTGAACTTCCCCAACACTTTCTTCACAAACTCATCTTCATTCCCACCATCAGTGAACTCAACCTGCACCACTTCCTTCTCAATAAATTTCAAATTCGGCGACCTCAGAAACCTCAAGCTCTTCTCATCCCTTATGTCCAACAGCTGCGAGTTCGGATCATCGCGGAGCCTCCTGAAGGCGTCAATCGCCGACACGAACTTGCACTTCTTGAAATACTCCTCCGCCAGTGGAATCGCCACCAGCCAAATGAAGGCGCACCCGCCCACGAAAAACGGGTACCGGTTGAAGAAGCCGTCGATGGAAACCAGAACTGACTCAATGCTGATTTTGCCAGCTTCTTCGGCGGCGACGTCAGCTATGCAGGGAAACTGAGTGAAAAGGTTGAAGAGGGCGAATGAGAAGAAGGGTTTTGCTAATGCTTTGGGAGAAGGTGTTTGGGGTGAAGAGAGTGAGATTGAAGAATAGGATTGAAAAGGTTTAATTGTGGAGTGTTGAGGGTTGTGGTTTGAGAAATGAGAGAAGGTTTTGAAGGTTTTGGGTTTGTGGGGTTTTAGGGAGAGTGGATAAGGAGAGAGAAGAAGAGAGAGGGAATCCATGAGAGGGTGGTTTTGCAGGGACACACACAGATAGTGTGGTCTTCTCGAAGGTTTTCACTATATTCTTCTCACATCAACTTTATAATTTGTATTCAATTTTTACTTATAATGATAAACTTTAAAAAAATTGCATTAAATCTACTTATTATTCTATATATTTATTGCTCTAAATTATATACCATTAAATTAGAATAATTTTATTTAGTTAATATAGTTTGTGTTACCTTTTGTAAATATCATATATATATATATATATATATATATATAAAATTTTATTTAGTAAATATGGTTGTGTTACCTTGATAGAAAGTCTGGTATAAAAAAATAATCATGTAAACATAATTAATTGAGAAATAATTTTAAATTATATTTTAATCAAAAGAATATTAAGAAACTTCAATTGAAAATAATATATTGACATTAAGAAAAAAAATCACATTTCACATAAAAAAACAAAAGAAAAAAAATTGTTAATATTAATGAAAATTAATAACTACGAAGATGAAGAATAACTTTGACTTGCATCTAAATCATATAAACTATAAAGCATCTTTGGATCTAGAAATTCCACTCTTTCGACTCACCATTTAAACACACAGATACACAAGTTCAATAATTCGGAAACCCAGAAAAGAAAACCCCAAGATTAGAATGGGAGTAGCTTTGTTTTACAGAAGAGTAGAAGTAGTTGAAACCTGCTCTTATAAAACTTACAGAAAATTTCCAAAACAAAATTCAACACCAGATGTTTTCTATAATATACACTTTCCTGTACAAGAGATCTATGAGTTCTATACTACTAGAAACCGTATTTGAGATTCGTGTATATCAAGGTTCTTTCTTCAAATTACCTAGGACTTCTTCCATGCATGCTTTGTAAGCTTCCATGCCTGGAACATGCTTTGCAATGTCCAAGCCGACAGTCATCCATTTCTTCCCTGCTTCAATCTGGCCCAACTTCACTGGCACTGCTGCTCGGTTCCATGCAGTCATGGCGAGCCACTTTCCTTCTTCAATTGGATACTCATCTTCCTTTAAACCAACCATTATCCTATAGGCTTGCCTGTACATGCCATACACAAGATCATCATCAGTGTCACCCTTGTAAACGCTAGCCATGGATATAAGCTTGCGCATCACAAGAGCAACATTTTGATAATCTGGAACTGGTGATGCTAGGAAAGATGAGAGGCATTCATTTAGAGCAAAGGATGCTACTTCGTGATTCAACCGTGGTGCCTGTGAGGCAGAGAGACCAATTTGGAGGAGGTGGTGGGGTTTGCAAGCCTTTGAACTGGCAAAGTTTCTCACGTTGAGAAATTGCGAACCTGGGTCATTCAGCCTGCCTTGTATATCATAAGCACAGAAAGTGTATATGAAAAGAAGTTCAGGCTCAATGGTACTAATTTGGTCATTGTTGACTGAGTTCCTGGACGAATTTGATTTTAGCATCTGCATCCACACAATATGGAAGCAAGAAAATGTTCAAGGGCATTGAAAACTAAAATATAACCTAAAAAAATTACTTTGATAGCATATTATGCATCATGTCAATCTAAAAGAGGCTGATCAAAAAATAAAAATAAAAATGTCAATCTAAAAGAGAAATGCATCTAGCAAAATGAATCTGGTGCTACATTTTCATACCTGCCCTGCTCTATCTAGCAAGTGTAGAGCTTGCTTGACTTCAGTTTCTGACATTGGAGTCTTCCTTTGAAACTCTAAAGCTATCATTGATGATACAGAAAGCACTAACGATTTGCAAACCATGACATTGCTCTCATCATCGGAACCCTCGACTAGTGCATAAAAATCTGATGCCAGTTTCAAGAACTCAGCTGATAATTCATAATTCTTATCCTGCCCCGTTTTTGTACCATAGTTCCATGAAGTCACGGCAAACCAATTCCGTTCCCGTCTGCCAACCTCCTCTTTACCAAAGAAGAAATCGGGACCAATCTCTGATGCTCGAGTATGGGCATGTTTTAAAAATTTGATAACTTGCTGTTCATTACCTGGTTCTTGAGAGAGGACTGTCAGCAAGGTGCGCACAACTGTTACTTCGGCAGTGGGCATGGACTTTCCTGAAGCGTAGAACTTTAGCATACTTGATAGAGAGGCAACAGCAACAGGTAGAGCATGACATGCAACAGCTTCATGCGCTGAAAGTGAGAGAAAATCTGGTTGAAAGTCAAGGCATGTTGTCATGGCTTCTATTTGATCAATAGCCCCTTGGTGGTCATTCTTTTGGAGATAAATTTTGAACTGGGTTAAAACAAATAAATGTCAATTTAAGTTCGCATGCAAAAGTGTTTCTATCATCCTAATGAGATGCAAGTGGGGTTAGTTGCAACAAGCTTAAAACATTACATGTTTGCAAAATAAATTTTAATTAAAATAGATCTTGAATTATATATATTATGCTTGAATGCTTTTATTCTATAACACAAACTTCACAGTAAAACAATACAAGAAGTTAGTTAATATTTTTTAACTCATTCAATTTTATCAATTCACCTAATATTATTTTAGCTGCTATTTTAAAATGATTTTTTATTATTTAACATAAATCCAGACGTGTAGGATAGCATTATAAATTTGTGTGATCTGTGATGTATGCATATGGATACACAAGCACCAACACACGATTATTAATCTTATTTCAATGTGATTTTGGATAGCTCAACGTGAATTTCAAGCATAGGATAGCCTTATAAATTTATATGCTGCTTTATATACATGGATACTGAAGCACCAACAGATTCTCGGTTAGAAGAAAGTGTACCTTAAGAAAAGCACAGACAACGTTAGGCTCAAGCTGCAGAGAGAAAAACATCGATAATATTTCATATTTGACTGAAAATTAGTGCAACAAATTCAGAACTCTGTGAATAAAAATACCTTTCCAGCCTCGTTGATGTATTCTTGGGCACGATCCAGCTGCAGCAGACCAAGGTGGCAGAGACACAGAACTCTGTAGCCCTTTGCTCGAAGTATTCTGTTCTCTGTATCATGTGCAATATAGAGCATTGATTTTTCAAAGAGTTCCGCACTGGTCTCATAATCTTTTGATTGAAAGTTATCGGCACCACTGTAAATCACATTAAAATATTGAGATCAGTAGGTTCATTTGGAGAGAACTTCCTAATTATTGCAAAACATTACGGAGCGCAAATCTGGATCAGGCAAACGGTAAACCCCTCAGCATGTACATTTTATTATTTACCAAGGTAAAGTCAATTATAATCGAGCCATGAAATGTCACATCTAAGAATCAAAGTATAACAAGTTGCCTATGTTCCTATTTTGAGTTTGCTATAGGAACTCAACACTAAAGGCAATCTTGCTTGAAGTGCACTCAAGCATGAAACGGGGCCACCTCTTCCAACAAAACTTCAAACCCTAATTTACCACTATTTGAACAACTACTAATCTCCAATGCCATGGTGTCTTTATTGTCCTTTAACATAAGTTCAACCACGAACAATAACTTCTATTCCATTATATTCTACCACACTCACTATATGTTTTCTTGAGAATACATTTGAGAAGATAAAACAGAAAGATAGCATAGCCAAACTGTTCTAAATTTGAAGTTTGCACACCCCACGGTGCCACATTGCAAAACTTACAAACTTAAGTATTCAAAGCAGATTAGGAATGAAAGATTCAAGAAGCTATACCAATTCCACAGAACAGCATGCATTGCCACCCTATCCTTAGCAGCATCCTGTCCTGCAAAGAGGGCCACCACCCTCTCATCAGACACAAGTTCAGCAACCACCTTAGCCCTCACTCTCCCCCCTTCCCCGCCACCACCCGCCACCCTATGCGCCACCCTCACCGCCGCCCCAGCACTAACATGACACCTTCCCAACAGCCCCAAGAACACCCCCTTCGCCGTCTCCGCCCCAGCTGTCCCCGCCGCCGAAAAATACGCCTCCACCGCCGACACCCAAACTCCCTCCGGAATCCCCCTGTCAATCACCATACCCCGCAACTCCCTCTCCGCCTCACCATGCCTACCCAACCCTAACCACGCCTTCATCGCCAACACCGAAAGACTCGGATGCTCGTCACCGCCATCAGCTGAGTCTCTCAAAACCTTCACACACTTTATCACACTCTCATATTCCTCTTTTTGCAAATGAATCGCAGCAATAAACCTAAGTGCCTTCCACCTCAACCCTCGGATCTCCACCTTCTCTTCCCGTGTTCGCGCTGTATCGAATCCCTTCTCGCAAGTCTCCAACGCCTCGTTCATCAGCTTCAGCGCCTCGCGACTTGCGTCCGCGCCGCTGTTCGACAGCGCGCGTTTCCCGAACGCCATGTACTGCTTCGCGAGATCCGCGTAGTGGTCGCACAAACCGAAGAGGAAGCTCTTGCTCCGGTTAAGCAGCGCAACCGACAGGCTTGGGTCCCGAACCTCCCACGCTGTTCGGGACCGAGCCAGGTTCAGATCCAGCATCATTTTTCTCTCTCCAGCGTCGACGATTGAATTGATGTCAAGCTTCGAAACCAGATCAGTGGCGCGCTCGAAGCACTTCGCCGCGAGATCAAATTTCCGGAGGTTGTGCCATATCAGACCGGTCTTGTGGTAGAACGACGCCGATTTTATCGCCGGAGAGGGAACGCCGGCGACTTCTCCGGCGATAGAGAGAAGGTCAGCGGCGATGTGTCGGAGTTCGGCTTGACTTTCGGTGGTGGCGGAGGATGAGGACCGGATGGCGGTGGTGTTGGAGATGTCGACGCATGCGTTCCAGAGGCGGTAACTGAGCTTCCAGATCTGAAGCCTCAACGAATTCGGAAACGGAGCGAGTTGACTTAGCTGAGTAAGACATTGTCGGAGATCGGAGGTGGTAGTTTCCGGAGGTGGTTTATCCGCGGTGAGCGTTTCGAGTTGCTTGACGATTGCTTCGATATGGGAGAGGCTACGGTTGTTAGCCTCCGTGTCTCGTTGAAGTGGCCGGAGCTCCGGCGAGGATATCTCTGCAATTCTCATTTGTTTTGGCGGGAAAATTTGAAAGGCTGGTTTTTCTGTTTTGCCTTTGGTTGTTTTCTTTTCTGTAAAATTTACCTTTCATTTTGAAATTGCACTTGATAGGTAACATTTTTTATTTTAATAGAATATCAATGGACTGTAAATTTATTAAAATATATTTTTTAAATTATTTTTAACTAGTCATAATATACAAATACTTAATACTTACAGTACCAGTAGGGAGAAACTAAATTGCTACTGCTTTACAGATAATGAAAACATTTATTTTCAAGGATGGAGTTTTTAGAGATCAAAATAATTTCATAGTTTTATTTCAAATTTCATAAATTTGTTTTTATTATTATGTAAAACACAAGCAACTATTTTAGAAAATTCTACTATAACAACCAAAGATTTAAATCTTCTTTGCATATAAACTAAATCGTGTGCATTAAATGAAAGTGTGTTTACTGATAATATTCGTTTATATATTCCTTTTAAACTTACTAAAATTTGGCTTCTTGTTTAATATCATATATCGATATTTTAATATTCGTAGAAATATTAATCTTAAACCTTCTGTTAGTGTTTTTTCACTCAGTTTTTGGATTATAGGAAGACATAATTGAATAGCAATAAGGTTTGAAAAATAATGAATGAAACAGACATAGTATGCTTACAATAATTGATTGTCTTAAAATATAATATGTGTGTATTGTAGGATGTTATGTTTTACTAAATAATACAACATAATCTCAAAATACAAAACTGTTTTTTTCTATTTATTGTTTTTTTTAAGATAATGGAGTATTTATATATTGACGATTTTATCAAATTATAAGATAATTAACTATACTAATAAATAATTAAGGAACATTATCATATTGGTTGAAAGCATAGCTTGATAAAATTAATTATTATTCTTACAATAACTTGTGTATGTAAAATTCATTCAACATCCACAAATAATAGATAACGCGAAATGTTCTTTTATATATATATATATATATATATATATATATATATATATATATATATATATAGTGTATGGTTAAGATAGAAGACACATCTATAAGAAAATATTATCTAATCAGATATACATATTTATTTTTAGTAAGCACTACAAAACATCAACATATAAGAAATTTAAAATAATGAAAACAATATACGAAGGCAAATTAATTTTAATTCATTATATCGAGGACCAGATTCGGGACATAAGTTCCTAATTTCTTTTAGAATTTCTTTAGTAAAATATTTTTGTCTTAGTAGTGGTTATAGTGATTATTATTTTGTTAGAAATTATTTTAATGTCTTAGTATTCCTATCGGATTTTGATTATGTGGATTCTTTTTATTATGGTTCGAATGTTAGTGCATTGTATTAGATTATTTTTTGCACATTTTATTGAATTAATGTTTTTTGTGACAATACTTTTTATTTATAATTGAAATATTACTCTATTTAGTTCATGTATTGATTTTATCATGAATTTCGCTGTATGACCAGGATTGTATATGTATTTTTAGTATAGAAAATCCATTTAGTAAATTGGCTGTTTGGGTAAAATATGTAATTATTTACGAAAAAATTGAAAGATTATTATCTACGGGGAAAAAATTTATAAGTATTATTTATGACAAAATCTGTAAGTAATTATTTATAAAAAATTTATAAATAATAATTTAAAAGTAATTCACAATAATTACTTATAAAAAAAAATCTGTATGTAATTACTACATAATTTTGGTATGTAAGTACCGTCTAGGTATTATATACAATTTATTTTTCATGAATAATTCATAGGTACTGGATTTTATCTACGGAATTTTGTTATTATCAATTTATACAATAAATAATAACAAATTTTATATATTACACTTAAATCACATGAATGGTAAAACTAGTTATGGCAATACAAGAAATTTTTGTTAAAAAATATTATACACACAACAATTAAAATGTAACATATAAAATAACATTTTTATTGATAACAAAAAATAATCAATGTTTTTTAAATTATGATAATATATTATTTTAGCTAAAAAATAATTTAATTACTTTTTTGCTTTTGAGTTTTTCTTTTATATATATATATATATATATATATAAATGAAAATAATTTTTCCACCTAGTTTTTAATACAAATGAAATATATTTTAAATAATTTTTTAGGCTGAACATTAGAAAATAAGACGAAAATAAATATTCATCCTAATTTTTCAAATTTTTATATTCATTATATTTTTCTCTTATTCTAATTTAAACATGTATGAAGTCAAACTAGTCAACCAAGAGGAAGGTGGAGGGTATTTTTGGTACTAAAAAAGTGTATAAACCTAATTCTCTAGTTTCTTCTTCCTCTCACTCCTTTCTTAGCCAAACAGCGGTGTCACTTCATCACCGAAGTCAGTGGCGCGTGGAGTACAACCGTCAATGGAAGGCTTGAAGGTCTCGAAAGCGAATTTAACTGTTTACATTCACCCTTCAAAGAGCAACCAGGTTTCCCAAGCCGTTCTCCGCGAACTCAGCTCCTTGCTTTTCACGTACGCTTCCGAACCAAAACCAAACCCTAACAAAACGTCACAATCTTGTCGTCGTTTTGTCTCTAACTTCTCCCATTGCAGGTTCAGCGAAATCGTCGACGGCGTCGTTTTGGCTTATGATGTCAACTCGCTGGACACGTGCGCTAAGATCCTCCCCGGCGTTCACCCTTACTTCGGCGTCAAACTCAAGGTCAATTTTTTGCTCTTTTCTCCCAAGCCAAACACGCTTTTAGGTATTTTTTCTTCTCTACCACTTTTTTTTTTTTTTTTTTTTTTTTTTTTTTT